>JAABUQ010002755.1_pt1 | contig 33941 bp, 20 predicted proteins | sample 5560001 | NCBI WGS metagenome assembly JAABUQ01 (sample SAMN10711888, study PRJNA513371) | rock metagenome | isolation source: Antarctica rocks | place: Antarctica: Victoria Land, Finger Mt nord | collected 2015-12-18
TTTCTTGAGTCGGGACATGACGGCCTCCGTAGGATCAGAGGCGGATGACAGTACCAAACCCGAGGCGTTTATGGCAATGGGCAAGCCACATGACCCACTAGTGGATTGGCCATCCTCGATTGCGGGACGGCGGAAGGGCTGACCTCGTCCTGAGGCTGGTCGTCGGCCGCGGTGCGAGGCGCATTGACCTTCACCGATCCCCCGCGGGCCGGTACGATCGCGCCGAGGCCGGTCGGGCATCGGTCGGCGGGGGCGTCGCGCCCTCGACCGGCGGGATCGGCGGCGGACGTTGGGACACGGAGGTCTCGCACTCATGGCATACCGAGGCGATCGGGCCGCGCGCCCCGCGGCGGCGGCCTGCCTGCTGGCACTGCTCGCGGCCGGGGGCGCCCGGGCCGCCGACGGGGCGGGGGTCCTCCGCGACGGCTTCGAGTCCGAGACCCCGGCCTGGCGCCAGGAGAAGACCGACTCCCAGGTCCGCCTCTTCGCCCACGATCGGTCGGCCCGCTCGACCCGAGACGGCCAGCGGTCCGAGCACTTCCAGTTCGAGGCCGGTCCCGGCGCCGGCTTCTACTTCAGCTACGGCCTGCCCAAGGTCCCGATCACGCCCAACCTGACGGCCAGCATTCAGGTCCGGTCGGACCGGTCGGGGGTCCAGATCCTGGGCAAGGTGATCCTGCCCGGGGACGTCGACCCCGAGACGAATCAGCCCTCGTTCGTCCTGATCCCCGGGACGATCCTCGACGCGTCCGACCGCTGGCAGCGGCTCGAATTGATCGACCTGCCGCTGGCCGTCGAGCGGCAGGCCCGGGTCCTCCGCGCCGCGACGAAGCGGAAGGTCGACCTCGACGGGGCGTACCTCGACCGCCTGATCGTCAACCTGTATGGCGGGCCCGGCTCGACCGAGGTCTTCCTCGACGACCTGCGGGTCGGCCCGGTCGCCGTCGGCCTGGTCGCCGACTTCGAGCGGTCGATCCGGGGCCGCGACGAGGGGGTCCTCCCCCCCCTGCCGTCGTCCCGGCCGGACGTCGCGGGCGGGGCCGACGCCGACCCGAAGGGGCCCGGCCGGGCGATCCGGCTCGACGGCGGCACCCTGACCCGCCGGGGCTACCCGTGGTTCCCGACGATCGTCCGCGCCCCGGGGGTCGATCCGTCGCGGCTCCGCCGGGCCGGGTTCGACGTCCTGGCCCTGCCCGTCGACGCCGACCCCGAGGCGGTCAAGGAGGCGGTCGCGAAGGACCTCCTGCTCCAGCCCGAGGTCGACGCCGACCCGCCCGGGTCCGGCCCCGACCCCGACCGCGCGGGCCGGCTCCTGGAGGCCTTCCCCGCCCGGGACGCGGTCGCCTTCGTCTCGCTCGGCCGGGCCCTCGGCCTCGGGATCGACCTGGAGGCCCGCCGGCGCGAGCGCGACCGGGTCCGCGACGTGGCGCAGGCCCTCCGCAAGGGGAAGGGCCCGCCCGACCTGAGCACCGGCGAGGTCGGCGGCCACTTCGCCAGCTACGCCCGGGCGCCGGACCAGCTCGACCTCCTCGGCGTCCGGCCGCTCGGCTGGGGGACCACGCAGGAGCCGCAGGACTTCTTCCGGTACCTCGAGCAGCGGCGGAACCTCGTCGCGCTGGAGAACGCCGACGCCCTCGTCTATAGCTGGATCCCGATGGCCCCCGACCCCGCCTTCCGGTCGGCGATCTGGGGCCTGGACCGCCCGCCGAGCTGGGGCGTGCCGCGGGTCCAGCCCGACCAGCTCCGCCTCTTCGCCTACCTGGCGATCTCGGCCGGCTGCCGGGGCCTCGGCTTCGACGCCGACCTCGACGTCACCCAGGGCGCGGGCCGGTCGCTCCTGATCGAGGCGGCGTTCCTGAACGAGGAGATCGACCTGTTCGAGTGGCTCCTGGCCGACACCGGCAAGTCGATCACGGCGGTCAAGACCTACCCGCCGACCCCCCCCGAGCCGCCGCCGATCCAGGGGGTCACCAACGTCCGATCGAGCGTCAAGAAGCGGCCCGAGCAGCCGGCCAACCCGACCATCCGCGCCATGGCCTTCGGCACCAAGGACCGGCGCGGGACGCTCCTGGTCGTCGCCGACTACGCCAAGCACGCCCAGTACCAGCCGCCGCAGATGGCCATGAAGGACCTCAAGATCATCGTCCGCGGCCTGGACGACGCGCAGGCCTACGAGGTCAGCCCCGGCAACGTCGCGACGCTCGACCGGGTCCGGGTCCCCGGCGGGCTCCAGATCACCGTCCCCGAGTTCGGCGGCACGTCGCTCATCTACCTCACCACCGACGGGGCGCGGGTGGTCGAGATCCAGCGGGCCGTCGCGGCGGTCCGCCCGTCCGCCGTCGGCCTCGCCATCGAGCAGGCGCAGATCCAGCTCGCCTGGGTGGCCGAGATCCACCGCCTGCTCGTCGAAGACGGCCACCCGATGGCCGAGGGGGACGAGCTCCTGCTCACCGCGCAGCGGCAGATCAAGTCGGCCCAGGACGCGCAGGAGCGGCAGGACTACGAGGTGGCCTGGGAGGAGGCCCGCCGGAGCATCCGGCCGCTCCAGATCCTGATGCGCTACCAGTGGGACCAGGCGATCGCCGCGATCAAGAAGACGCTGAACGACCCGACGCTCGCCTGCGGCCCGGCCGTCCGCGAGGGGGAGACCAAGCCGATCCCCCGGGTGATCGACCCGGTCGCCGTCCCGCCGGCCGTCACGTTCGGCACCCTGCCCCAGGCCTGGATCTGGGAGGACCGGATCCGCCGGGGCCGGCTCAGCAAGAACCTCCTGCCCAGCGGCGACTTCGAGCGGGCCGGCGTCCTGAAGGGCGCCGGCTGGACCGACGAGAGCTACGAGATCGAGGGGGTCTCGGCGGGGATCGTGATCAACCCCGGCGGCTCCACGAGCGGCAAGAGCGCCCTGCGGCTCTCGGGCCCCCCGGTCGACAAGGCGACCGCCGACAAGATGCCCCCGTTCCGCGACCAGCCGGTCGCCGCCGTCCGGACCCCGCCGATCAAGGTGTACGCCGAGGAGGTCGTGCGGATCTCGGTGATGGTGATGATGACCTATGGGACCGTCAACGGCGCGGGGGGGCTGATCGTCCGCGACTCGCTCGGCGGCGAGCCGCTCGAGTTCCGGTCGTCGCTGGCCATCCCCGGCTGGCACGAGGTCGTCCTCTACCGCCGGGTCCCCGCCGACGGCGAGATGACCGTCCTGCTCGGGTATGCGGGGGTCCAGGGGTGCCAGTTCGACGACCTGAAGGTCCAGAAGATCGTCGCCTACGACGAGCCCGCCGGCCCCGCCGTCGCGGCCGGCCGGGGCGGCCCGGCCCGGCCCTCGCCGCGCTAGGGCGGCGGTCGAGCCCGACCGGGTCGGGTGGATGGCGGAGGGTCGAGCGCAGGAGGCCGAGCACAGCACAGAAGCCGGATGGCGGCCGGCACTCGAATTCCGAGTGTCCTGCTCCGATGCTCTCTCCTATGCTGTGCTGCTGTGCTCCGCCTTCTTCCTCCATATTCTGGCCTTTCAAGGCTGTCAACCACCAAGGCCATCGCCCGTCCGGCCCGACGCGGCGGGTGTGATAAACTGGGGGGAGTCCACCGATTCTCGGGGCCAGACCATAAGCCCGCGGATCGGGGAACTTTTCGCGCCCGGCGTTCGTCATAAAGGGAGACGGGACGGCCCCGACCGTCGCGACCCGACCCCCCGTCGTATCCCGTCGTGGCGGAGGTCGCGCCCGGTTTGACCGCGCCCCTCGGCGCGTGTTAGCGTGGCAGGTCTCCGGCGGGCGGCTCGGGGGTCGACGGCGTCGACCCCGGCCCGGGGCAATCGTCCCGGGCCTCTCGCGGCCCGCACGTCCGCATCCTCGACATCCAGGCGAATCCCGCTCGAGAACGGCCCCGGCATGCCGGGCCGGGTTCGACCCCAACAGGAGTCCGATCGCATGGCGAAGATCCAGGCCGTCTGGGCGCTCGACATCGGCCAGGCCGCCCTGAAGGCGCTGAAGCTCGTCCCGGGCGACTCGCCCGAGACGGTCGAGGCCGCGGCGTTCGACTACGTCGAGCATCCGAAGATCCTCAGCCAGCCCGACGCCGACCCCGAGAGCCTCGTCCGCGAGGCGCTCGCCACCTTCATGGACCGCAACGACCTGAAGGGCTGCAAGGTCGCCATCTCGGTCCCCGGCCAGGCGGGCCTGGTCAAGTTCATCAAGCTGCCGCCGGTCGAGAAGAAGCGGATCCCCGACATCGTCAAGTTCGAGGCCAAGCAGCAGATCCCCTTCGCGCTGGAGGAGGTGATCTGGGCCTACCAGCAGATCGGCGACGACGAGGAGGGGGGCGACGAGGACTTCACGATGGCCGAGGTCGGCCTGTTCGCGATGAAGCGCGACCAGATCAACCGCGCCATCCTGCCGTTCCGCGCCGCGGGGATCGAGGTCGACATCGTCCAGATGGGCCCGATCGCGCTGTACAACTTCATCGCGGCCGACGTCCTCAAGGGGTCGGACCTCAAGGGCTCGGTCGTCCTGATCGACATCGGCGCCGACCATACCGACCTGATCATCACCGACGGCACCCGGATCTGGCAGCGGAACGTGCCGATCGGCGGCAACCACTTCACCCGGGCGCTGACGAAGGAGCTGAAGCTCACCTTCGCCAAGGCCGAGCACCTGAAGCGGAACGCCACCAAGGCCCCCGACCCCAAGGCCATCTTCACCGCGATGCGCGGCGTCTTCAACGACTTCGCCAGCGAGGTCAACCGCTCGATCGGCTTCTACACGAGCGTCAACCGGTCGTCGAAGATCACCAAGGTCGTCGGCCTGGGCAACGGCTTCAAGCTGCCGGGGCTCCAGAAGTTCCTCCAGCAGAACCTCAACGGCCTGGAGGTCGAGCGGCTCGACAAGTTCGCGCGGCTCGTCGGCGAGGAGGTCACCTCGCAGCCGCAGTTCGCCGAGAACCTCCCCTCGTTCGGCGTCTCCTACGGCCTGGCGCTGCAGGGCCTCGGCCGGTGCCCGCTCCGGACCAACCTGCTGCCGCCCGAGATCGAGCAGGTCCGGATGGTCCGGGCCAAGAAGCCGTGGATCCTGGCGGCCTCGGCGCTCCTGATGCTCGGGTTCTCGGCGCTGTTCTACTCGGACTACAAGGCGCTGGCCAAGGTCTCCTCGGCCGAGTTCAAATCGGCCGTCGACAAGGCCAACGGCGCCAGCAAGCGCGGCGGCCAGTACAAGTCCGACTTCGACGCGGCCAAGGGGGACTACGACTCCAAGCTCGTCGAGGGCAACGCGCTGATCATCAACGACGCCGACCGTGCCAAGTGGCCCGGCTTCCTCAAGCTGATCAACGCCTACCTGCCCGACCCGATCAACAAGTACAAGGACGCCTTCCATCCGGGGCCGCTCGACCCGAAGAACTCCGGCGACATCCCGATCATCGAGAAGACGGTCGTCCACATCGACCGGATCTCGCCGGTCTACGTCGCGGACGTGGCGACCGGCTGGTTCGACCAGATCCCCGAGCAGTTCAAGAACCTGATGCACCCGTACGACCGCAACACGCCGCCGACGGCGGGCGAGGGGGGCTGGATCATCCAGATCGTCGGCCACCACTACAACCCGACGCCGACGGCCGCCGAGCTGCGCGAGCCGCTCCCGAAGCGGACCGCCTTCGGCCCGCGGAATTACCTCCAGGAGGTGGTCCTGCCCGGGCTGTACGCGCCCAGCCTCCGGCAGAAGGGGGTGCATCATGTGGCCCTGGCGTGGATGACGATCGACAAGAACTGGACCCAGGCGCAGGGCGCGGGGGGGACGGGGATCTCGTCGCTCGCCTCGCTCCTGCCGCGCGGGTCGGCGCCGGCCTCGGCCGGCGGCGGCGGCGGCGACCTCGGCAGCATGGCCTCGATGATGATGGCCTCGGCCGGCGGCATGAAGAGCCGCGGGATGGGGATGGAGGGGGGCGGCGGGATGGCCGCGGCCGGCGGGGGCGGCATGATGGCCGCGATGGGCAACCGCGGCGGCGGGATGGGCATGATGGGCATGGAGGGCATGGGACCCGGCGGCGGCGGGATGAACCCCAACGACCCCGCCAGCAAGATGCTCACCAAGCGGACCCGGACCGACTTCCTGATCCAGTTCATCTGGCAGCCCCCGGCCGGGCCCTCGGCCGACCCGAAGGCCGAATACGACGACATCCTCAAGAAGCTCCGCGAGGCCGAGGCCGACCCGAAGGCCAAGGGGGCGGTGCCCGTCCCCGACGAGCAGCTCGATGCCGCCTCCAGGAAGACGGCCCAGGACCGCGCCGACCAGATCGAGAAGGCGATCCAGCAGGTCCAGGCGAAGGTCCAGGCCGATCAGCAGGCCAAGGGCGCGGGGACCCCGCCGGCGACCGGGACGGCCCCGCCGGTCGTCGACCCCGGCGCCCCGACGGCCGCCCCCAAGAAGTGACCCCGGGCCGGGCCCGGGCCCCCCTCGGCCTCGCGCCGGGGGGCGCCCGGACCCCGGTCGACGCCGGACCGCCCTGACCGCACCCGCGCCCGCATCCAACCCCCAGACCCAGGGGCCTCGCGACCATGGATCAGCTCAAGGAAATCATGAAGCAGGCGGTGAAATACCGCTTCTGGATCGCCCTGGGGCTCTCGGCCCTGCTCCCGCTGATCGGCTATCTCGTCGGGTCGAGCCCGATCAAGAAGGCCGCTACCGCCAAGGAGGCCGAGATCAAGTCGGCCGACACCAAGGTCGGCCCGTACACCCAGCCGAACATCCCCAACCAGCAGTGGAAGCCGATGGTCGAGGACAAGAAGACCGTCCTCGCCGGCGACGTCGACAAGGCGTGGGAGCGGCTCTACGCCCGCCAGGCCCCGCTCCTGAAGTGGCCGGCCCTGGTCGAGGACCGGTTCAAGGCCTGGGGCCGCAAGTGGCCCGAGGAGGTCGACAAGTCCGTCGTCCAGCGCGCCATCACCGACTACGTCGGCGAGTACGAGAGGGCGGTCGACGAGACCTACAAGAAGGTCAACCCGTGGTTGCCCTACGAGGGGACCGGGATCGTCGTCGTCCCCGACAAGGCGGTCCTGCTCCGCCCGGCCGTCTTCGACCTGGCCAGCCCCCCGGAACTCGGCAAGGTCTGGGACGCGCAGGAGAAGCTCTGGATCCAGGGGTCGCTGCTCGACGCCGTCTCCCGGATCAACGGCCCGGCCAAGGCCTGGGACGACGCCGTGGTCAAGCAGATCCTGGCGATGGACGTCGGCAGCCCGACGGCGCAGGACCAGTACTCGCTGGTCAAGGGCCTGGCCGCCGAGCCCTCCAAGCCGATCACCGCCGGCGGCGACGCCCCGGCCGAGCCCGCCGCGCCCGCCGCCGACGCCAACCCGATGGCCTCCGCGATGTACCGCGGCGGGGGCATGGGCGGCGGCGGCGGCGGCACCGCGGCCGGCGCCGACGAGGTCTACTCGATCCACACCGACAGCACCCAGTTCAAGATCCTCCCCGTCCAGCTGACGGCCCTGGTCGACCAGAACCGGCTCTCGGAGTTCCTGATCGGGCTCGAGAACTCGCCGATGACCATCCAGGTCATGGAGTTCGAGATGCTCAAGCCGACCATCCCCGTCGTCAAGCCGGTCAAGGGCGACCCCAGCACGATGATGAACGGGATGTACGGCGGCGGGATGATGGGCATGGCCGGCGGGGGCAACATGATGGCCATGATGGGGCAGCGCGGGGGGGGCCAGTCGGCCATGGCCGGGATGATGGGCATGGGCAGCATGGGCAATATGATGGCCGCGATGGGCAACCGGGGCGGCGGGACCGAGGGCTACGGTGGGATGACGGGCAACATGGGCGGCGGGGCCGCCCCCGCCAAGACCGGCATCGACGTCCGCGCCAAGGACGCCAAGAAAGAGCGCGAGGAGAAGCAGAAGGCCCGGGCCCGGATGAACAAGGCCGTCGACATGTATTACGACATCGTCGAGGTGACCGTCTACGGCCAGGCCCGCTTCTACAACCCGCCGCCCCCGCCCCCCGCGGCCGACTCGACCGCCGCCGCCGGGGCCCCCGCCGACCCGTCCAAGCCCGCCGAGCCCGCCGCCGACCTGGCCAAGCCGGCCGAGGCCGAGGCGAAGGCCAAGCCCGCCGACCCGGCCACCCCCAAGGACGCCCCCAGGCCGACCGACCCCGCCGCCAAGCCCGAGGCCGCCACGCCCCCGGCCGATGCACCCAAGCCGGCCGACGCTCCCAAGCGCTGAACCTGGGCCTCGCCCCCGCCCGGCCCTCCCCTCGACGAGGGGAGGGCCGGGGGCGGCCGGCCTGCGATCGATGGTCATGTCCGCCCGGTCGCGCGACCGGGCCCGCGAGCCAGGAACGTCACGAGCGGAGGGCGGACCGACGCCCCCGCCTCCCCCCGGAGCGAGCCCAACGATGGCCAATCCCACGGTCGAGAAACTCCAAGCCCTCGGCCTGAAGCACGGCGAGAAGGCCGTGGTCGGCCTGGCGGTCGTCCTCTTCCTCCTCTTCGTGGTCTCCGCGATCACGAAGCCGACGATCCAGATGAAGCCCGAGGACCTCCAGAAGAAGGCCGAGCAGGCCGACTCCAACCTCAACGCCCCGCAGAAGCCCGACGACATCCTCGCCAAGCTCGTCGAGATGGGGGTCAAGCCCAAGACCGAGTTCGAGCAGGTCGTCGAGAAGCAGCAGTCCAAGGCGTTGAACCCGGCCGAATACACGGTCAAGAGCAAGTGGGTGACCCCCGAGCCGGGCGCGGGCCTGATCCGCGACACGCCGGTCCTGATCGCCGTGACCGACCTGAACGCCTTCCCGAACCGGGGCGGCTACGTGATCTTCGACACCGACAAGGAGGGCAAGCGGATCGTCGACGACGGCAAGGACGCCGCCAAGCGCCCCCGCCGCGAGCGGCTCGGCCGTCGCCGCCGGGGCGGTGGCGGGATGATGGGCATGGGCGGGGGCTCCCCGGCCGGGATGATGGCCGCGATGGCCGGCGGCGGCGGGATGGGGGCGAACCTGACCCCGAAGCAGAAGCAGGCCGCCGAGGCCCGCGCCAAGGAGGAGGAGGCCCGGCTCGCCAAGTCGTTCGTCGGCAAGGTCGACCCCGCCAAGGAGAAGGCCGACCCCGCCAAGGAGGCCGACCCCGGCCCCAACGTCGTCTACAAGGAGTCGACCAAGGGGCTCCGCTCGGTCGTCGTCACCGGCGTGCTCGACTACAAGACCCTCCGCGCCAATTACCTCACCGCGCTGAAGAACCCGGCGGTCGCCTACCCGAACTTCATCCAGGTCGAGGCCGAGCGGCAGGTCAAGCAGTCCGACGGCTCGTGGGGCGAGTTCGAGGCCGTCAACGAGGACGAGAACCTCAAGATCCTCGACAACCTCACCGAGGTCGACGAGGAGCTCGTCCCCAAGGCCCCCGGCCCGCTGATCGACGCCCTGGTCGACCCGCTCCCCTTCCCCAAGGCGGGCTACTGGAACAAGGTGCACATCCCCAGCCTCGTCCCCGAGGCGCGTCGCCATGTCGCCCGGAATCAGACGATGCCCGGCGGCATGGAGGGGATGATGGGCATGGGCGGCATGGGCGGCCGGATGACGGCCGGCGGCCCCGGCTCGGCCGGCATGATGGGCGGCGACTCCGAGGGGATGACGGGCGGCAAGGGGCGCGCCGTGATGGGCGGCGGCGCGATGATGCCCGCCGGCGGCGAGGGCGGGCCGGCCGACGACACCAACTTCGAGAAGTCCGAGGCCGACACCACGATGGTCCGCTCGCTCGACTTCACCGTCCGGCCCGACACGACCTACAAGTACCGGGTCCGGCTCGTCGTCGTGAACCCGAACAAGGGCCGGACCGACGTCAGCCCCGGCACCGACGTCGAGGCCGTCGAGCTGAAGGGCCCGTGGAGCGAGCCGACGGGCGAGGTCACCGTCCCCGCCGACGTCTCGGCCTACGCCCTGACCAAGGCCCCCCCCTCGCGGCGCGAGGACCAGGTGAGCTTCCAGGTCGCCTTCTGGGACCCGGTCTCGGGCCACACCGTCACCCGGACCGACCAGGCCGGCCCCGGCGAGCTGATCGGCGAGTCCGCCACGACCGACTTCCCCTCCTCCGACGGCACGGGGAAGAAGGCGAGGCCGGTCGACTTCAACAGCCACCAGGTCGTGCTCGACACGATGGGCGGCCCGCTCCCGCCGTCGCCCGCGGTCAAGGCCACGGCGCCGTTCGAGATGCCGGCGCTCGCCCTGGTGGTCCGCCCCGACGGCGCGGTCGCCGTCCACAGCCAGCCGGCCGACGTCCTCGACGACGTCCGCAAGGACATGGACGGCTCCTACAAGAAGGCGCTGAGGCAGTCGACCCGGCGACGCGAGCGGACCGGCATGATGGGGATGATGCCCGGCGGCCCCCGCTGAGCCCTGCCCCTCCGACTCGACCCCGACGGCCCCCGCCTCCCCGAGGCGGGGGCCGTCTCCGCGCGCCCCGAGGCCCGGGGACCGACTCCACGGGTCGACGGAGGCCAGCAGCGCAGGGCATGGATTGCAGACGACGGCGCGGAGGACAGGGCCCAGAATCCTCGGACAATTCGCCCTGTGCTCCTCTGCTCCCGGATCGCGATTACTCCCTCGGGTCTCCGATGGAGCCGGCAGACCGGGGCCGTCCCAGCGGCGATCCCGGGCCCCGGCCGGGGCCGGCCCACGATCGACGCAAACCCCGACGCCGGGGGGCCCAGGGCCGGCCGGGTCGCGAGAATCGGAGGATTCCGGACGGTCGGCATAATCGAAAGGGTCCCGCTTGACCGATAGAGGGTGGTGGGGTAAGAAACCGCCTCGTGCTCTCCCCGCCCTCGGACGCGCCCCGATCTCGCACCCCTCGCGCCCGCAAGCCGTCGCCGTGTCACTGTGCCAGGAGAAGCGGCCGATGCCCACGCGTGGCGTCGGCGAGTGCGGAGAAGCCGGAAACACGTCTCGCGCATCGGGGACAACGCCAGAGGCCGACGTCAGGGAAGTCGTCGGTCGTCCCCGTCAGTCGCGAAAGGAGGTCGCGTTGGGAAGGCTCAGTACGCTCACGATCCTCTTGACCCTCGGCGCAGGGGGGGCCGCCACGGATGGCGCCCGAGCCGACGGTCCGGCCCAGCCGCCCGGGACGGCGTCCCGGCCGCAGCCGCCCGTGCCGCCTTCCGAATACGTGAAGGCCGGCATCAAGCTGTTCAACGAGGGCAACGTCGCCCGGGCGACGAAGTACTTCAAGGCCGCATCCGACTACCGCGACATGCTCTCGGCCGACGACCAGGTCCAGCTCGACGGCTATACCTCGCGTCTCGCCGCCGCCCCGACCGACCCCGCCGTGACCCTCGCCTCGACGGCGACGGCGACCCCGACCCCGACGGCGACGGTCGCCCCGACGGGCGGGCCGGCCGCCGCGGCGGTCGTCGCGTCGCCGCGCGGGACGACCGACTCCAAGCAGCAGGCCCGCTGGTACCTCCAGTCGGCCCGCGAGCAGGGGCGGCTCGGCCACTACGACGAGGCCGACGCGCTGGTCGTCAAGGCCGAGGCCCTCGGCGTGAAGTGGGGGCTCTTCGACGACACGCCGGCGAAGGTCCGCGAGGCGATCGAGAAGGCCCGGCCCCGGCTCGCGGGCGAGCCCGCCGCGGCGCAGGCGGGCGGCCGGCACGACCATCGCGACGCCCGGGCCCGGCTCAAGGAGGGCCGCGAGGCGATCGCCTCCGGCAAGTTCGAGCAGGCCGAGGCGATCGCGCTGGAGGTCAACTCGTGGGGCCTCGCCTACAGCATGTTCGAGGACAGCCCGACGAAGCTCGGCTCGGCCGCCAAGGCGCTCCGTCGCCGCGACGCGCTGAGGAACGCCCCGCCGCGGGCGCTGCCCAGCCCGTCGCTCTACGACGCCCTGGTCCACGAGTCGCGGACCCTGCTGGCCGCCGGCCGGCTCGATGAGGCCGAGAAGAAGGCCCAGGCCGCCCGCCGGCTCAACGTGGTCCCGTCCCTGACGGCCGACCAGGCCGACTCGGTCCTCCACGACATCGCCATGGCCAAGGCCCGCGCCCCGCAGGGGGCGACGACCGTCGCCCCGGCGGCGGGCGAGCCGGCCAGCGCCGTCGCCGAGCGCGAGGCGAACGAGCTGCTCGGCCGCAACGACGGCCGGGCCGCGATGGCCAAGTACGCCGAGGCCGAGCGGGCCCGGGCGAACGAGGCCCGCGGCGTCGCCTCGAAGGTCGACGCGGCCGTCCGCCAGGTCTCGGCGACCGAGCCGGCCCCGTCCCCGGCGCTCGCCCCCCCGGCCCTGGAGCCGGCCCCGTCGCAGGCCGCCGCCCCGATCGAGGAGCTGCCCGTCCCCGAGCCGCCGGCCGCCGGCCAGGCCGCCCCGCCGACCCCCGACGCCCCGGCGATGCCCGCGATCGCCGAGCCCGCCGCCGACGCCCCGGCCCCGACGCCCGTCCCCGACGCCGAGGCGGCCCCGGCCGGCAACCGCGGCGTTGAGCTGCTGGCGCAGGCCAAGGCCCTGTACACCCAGGGCAACTACCCGGCCGCCAAGGGGCTCGCCGCCGACGCCAAGGCCGGCAAGTACGGCGTTGACGCCCAGGCCGACGAGCTGATCGCCTCGATCGCCCTGGCCGAGCAGGGCGGCGTCCTCAGCGTCTACGAGGCCGCCCTCGACTCGATCCGCAAGGGCGACACCCCCCGCGCCCGGGTCCTCCTGACGGCGCTGGTCACCGAGGGGCAGGCCGGCTCCGGCCCCGACGAGGCGCTCCAGAAGAAGGCCCAGGAGCTGCTCGACCGGCTCCCGAAGGACAAGGACGCCGCGGCCGTCGCCGCCTCGCCCGCCGGCAAGGCCCTCGCCGCCGACACCCTCGGCGACGTCCAGGCCATCCAGGGCCAGCGGCTCAACGCCGACGTCAACGCCCGGATCGGCGAGGCCCGCCGCTGGCTCGAGACCGACCCCGACAAGTCGATCGCCGTCCTCCAGGAGGGGATCGCCGCGGTCAAGGCCGAGAACCTCCCGCCGGCCGTCGCCCGGACCATGACCCGCCGCCTCGAGGTCGGCATCGAGCTGGCCAAGAAGGACAAGGCCGCCTTCGACGTCAAGATGAAGGACAAGGCCGCCCGCGCCGAGATCGAGACCCGCAAGCTCCGGATCCTCGAGGCCGACGCCCAGAAGCTCGCCCAGATCAAGGCCCTGATGGACCAGGCCCAGACCGCCTACGCCACCGGCAAGCTCGCCGAGGCCGAGACCCTGGCCAAGCGCGCCAACGAGATCGACCCCAACAACCTCGCCTCGGGTGCCCTGGCGTACAAGGCGCGGGCCGAGCGGCACTACAAGCTGAGCATCGCCGACACCAAGGCCAAGGAGGAGGGCTTCCTGACCGCGATGCACGACGTCGACAAGGCGGCGATCATCGACGGCGACGCCCTGACCAAGGGCATCAGCATGCCCAAGGGCTTCAAGGACCTGACCCGCGAGCGCCGCGAGATGATGTCGCGGCTCGACGTCAAGGAGTCCGTCCAGACCCAGGCCATCCGGAAGAAGCTGAAGGACCCCGTCACGCTGAACATGAAGGATCAGACGCTCGAAGAGGCGATCACCTTCCTCCAGAACTACACCGGCCTGAATGTCTTCCTCGACACCAGGGGCCTCCAGGACGAGGGGCTCACCCGCGACTCGAAGGTCAACCTCTCGGTCACCGGGATGAAGCTGGAGACGGCCCTGAAGTTCATGCTCAAGCCGCTGGGCCTGACCTACAAGATCGACGAGGAGATGCTGGTCATCACCAACCCGTCGTCCGGGCGGGACCAGACCTACACCAAGACCTACCAGGTCGCCGACCTCGTGATCGGGCCCAACCGGAACCCGGGCGGCGAGACGACGCTGAACATGGCGAACGCCTCGGGCCTGAACCCGAACGACCCGAACGCGATCCAGGCCGCCTCGAACGCCAAGCTGCTCCAGAGCAACCTGCCCGGCGCCGAGAACGTGACGATCGGCAAGGGCGCCCGCCCGACGACCGACATGATGCCGCTGATCCACCTGATCACCAACTCGATCGCCCCGGGGACGTGGAAGGTCGGCACGGGCGACTCGGCGAAGGACGGCTCGGAGGAGTCCTACGGGATGGGCGGGGGCTTCGGCGGCGACGCCGGAGGCCTCGGCAACCAGCAGCCGATCGGCTCGATCATCCCGTTCAACCTCAGCATCAGCCTGATCATCCGCCACACCGCGGAGGTGCATGAGGACGTCGCCGACCTGCTCCGTCAGCTGCGGCGGCTCCAGGACTTGCAGGTCTCGATCGAGGTCCGGTTCATCGACGTGACCGACGACTTCTTCGAGCAGATCGGCGTCGACTTCGACTTCAACATCAACTCCAAGGCGGTCGGCCGCAAGAGCACCTTCGCGGTGCCGAACCCGGCGGCGGCCCTGTTCCCGTCCAACACCTTCGGCGGCGGGATCGGCGGCGGGACCACCGGCGGCGGGGTCGGCGGCGGGACCACCGGCGGCGGCGGCGGCGGGATCGGCGGCGGTGCGACCACCGGCGGCGGCGGCGGCGGCCTCGGCGGCGGCGGGACCACCGGCGGCAGCCTCGGCGGCGGCGGCATCGGCGGCACCACCGGCGGCGGCGGCGGCGGCGGCGGCACCGCCGGCTCCCAGGGCGGGCCCCCGGCCTACCTCGTCAACCCGATCCGCGACTTCTCGCTCGGCAACCGGCTCCCGATCGTCGTCGGCACCGCCGGCACCGGCATCGGCAACTTCTCCCCCAACCTCGGCATCCCCTTCACCCAGACCAGCGCCGCGAACATCACCACGTTCAACAACCCCGGCTTCGGCGGGGCGACCTTCGGCATCTCGTTCCTGAGCGACCTGGAAGTCTACCTCTTCCTCACCGCCGCCCAGGGCGACCAGCGCGCCAACATCGTCCAGGCCCCGAAGGTCACCACCTTCAACGGTGCGCCGGCCTTCATCAACAACACCCAGAACCGCTTCTACGTGGCCGCGCTGCAGCCGATCGTCGGCTTCGGCGCGGTGGCCTTCCAGCCGACGCCCGCCCCGCTCCAGGACGGCGTCACGCTGACGGTCACCCCCGTCGTCTCGGCCGACCGCCGGTACGTCCGGATGACGCTCACCCCGTTCTTCCAGACCGTCACCGGGCTCGCCTCGTTCCCGATCCCCGCGGCCGTCGGCGGCGGCGGCCTCGGCGGCGGTGCGACCTCGATCACCGGCCAGATCCAGCTGCCGGAGACCACGACGACCATCCTGAGCACGACCGTCACCGTCCCCGACGGCGGCACCGTCCTGCTCGGCGGCGTCAAGCGGATGCGCGAGGAGCGGAAGGAGTTCGGCGTGCCGCTCCTGTCCAAGACCCCGTGGATCGACCGCCTCTTCCGCAACGTCGGGATCGGCCGGCGGACCGACAGCCTGATGCTGATGGTCACCCCGCGGATCATCATCCTCGAGGAGGAGGAGGAGCGGCTGGGCATCCCGCCGCAGACCCCCTGACCCGTCCGTCGACGGCCCACCGCCCCGGGGCCCCGCCCCGGGCGACGGTCCGGCCCCGCGCCGCGACACTTCCCAACGCGAATGGCCGTCCGGGTTCCCCAGCCCGGGCGGCCTTTTTGCATTGCCCCCGCGTCCCGACCCCGGCCACGATGGACCGCAACGACCGCCCCTCGGACCCCGGGACCTCGCCGATGCTCGCCCCGCTCGCCCTCCTCGCCGCCCTGGCCCTCGCGCCCCGCCCCGCGCCCGCGGACGACCCGCCCGCGAAGCCCCCCGTCGACTCCTTCAAGCCCGACCCGGGCTGGAAGCCGCTCGGCAAGGACCTCTGGTTCGACCCCAACGGCCGCCGCCTGGTCCTCCGCGCCCGGGTCGCCCTCCGCGACGGGGCGCTCGAGCACCTGATCTGCGTCCGGGGCTCGAAGGACCACGAGTCGACCCTGACCACCGAGGCCCAGCCGAGGCGGATCCACGCCGGCCTGATCCTCGCCGGGGCCACGCCCGGGCACCCCGTCCGGTTCGACCCCAAGTTCGAGCCCCCCGCCGGCTCCCCCATCGCCATCGACCTGGAGTGGGCCGACGACGCCGGCAAGGCCCGACGCGCCGACGCCCGGACCTGGGTCAAGGACATGAAGACCAACGAGGTCCTCAAGACCGACTGGGTCTTCGCCGGCTCCGAGCTGTTCGCCGACCCCAAGACCGGCGAGAAGATCTACGCCGCCGACGAGGGCGACATCGCCACCGTCGCCAACTTCCCGTCGAGCACCCTCGACCTCCCCTTCCGGTCGTCGGCCAGCGACGCCGACCGCACCTTCGTCTCGAACACCGACGCCATGCCCGCCCGCGGCACGCCCGTCACCGTCTACCTCAAGCCCCGGGCCAAGACCGCCCCCTGACCCGTCCGCGGCAAGGCGACCCATCCATTCAGGGTCTCATGCACCCCAGGGGTGAATGTTGACTTTCCCAGGTGCCTTGGTGTATGATTCCGCCGGATTCCAGAGGGAGGCGGACCGTGACGACCATGGCGACCGGATCGTGGGCAGCGACGGATTGGACGGCGGTGAATGCGCGGCTGGTCGGCGAGCACCCGCGCGAGGTCCTCCGGTGGGCAGTCGAGACGTTCGGCCCGAAGCTGACGATGGCGACCGCCTTCGGTCCCGAGGGGTGCGCGATCCTCCACATGCTCGCCGAGGTCGCCGCCCCGGTCCGGGTCTTCAACCTGGAGACCGGCTACCAGTTCCCCGAGACCCTGGCGCTCCGCGACAAGATCGCCGACCGGTACGGGATCGAGGTCGAGCTGGTCCGCCCCGAGTCGACGGTCGCCGCGTACGAGGCGGAGCACGGCGGCCCGCTCTACCAGGTCGACCCGGATCGGTGCTGCGCCGACCGGAAGCTCGCCCCGCTCCGCCGGGCCGTGGTCGGCTACGACGCCTGGATCTCCTCGATCCGCGCCGACCAGTCGGCGCACCGGGCGAAGGCGAGCCTCGTCGGCTGGGACGCCAAGTTCGGCCTGGTGAAGGTCAACCCGCTGCTCGGCTGGGCGCACCGCGACGTCTGGGCGTTCGTCGTCGCCAACGACGTCCCGTACAACCCGCTCCACGACCGGGGCTACCCCTCGATCGGCTGCTGGCCGTGCACCCGCGCCGTCGCCCCGGGCGAGGCCGACGAGCGCGCCGGCCGCTGGGCGGGCCAGGCCAAGACCGAATGCGGCCTGCACTCGCTCGACAGCAGCCAGCTCTAACGGTGAACTGTCCGCAGATGACGCAGATATCCGCAGATAATAAGATATAATAATTTAATTATCTGCGGACATCTGCGTCATCTGCGGACGACTCTTCCCCCCCGACGTCATCGCATGAAGATCTCCGCCAAGGCCGAGTATGCCTGCCTCGCGACGCTCGCCCTGGCGCGGCAGCGGCCCGACGAGTCGCCGATGCGGATCCGGGAGATCTCCGAGCGGCATGCGATCCCCGAGCGGTACCTCGTCCAGATCCTGCTCCAGCTCAAGGGGGCGGGCCTGGTCTCGAGCGTCCGGGGCGCCCTCGGCGGCTACCGGCTGGCCCGGCCGCCGGAGACGATCTCGCTCGGCGAGGTGCTCGCCGCGATCGACGGCCCCGAGTCCCCCCCCCGCGAGGCCGGCGAGCCCGCCGCGCAGGCCCTCGCCCTCGTCTGGAGGCACGTCCGCGAGGCCGAGCGCGCCGTCCTCGACACCGTCTCCCTCGCCCAGGTCGCCTCGCAGCTCGCCCCGCAGGAGTGGACGATCTGAGGGGGCGGGCACGACCGCCCCGCCTCATCGGCGACGCCCGTCGGCCGATCCGGCTTGACCGTCGCCCCCGATTCTGATCAGACCGACCATCCTCGTCCCTGGCAACCCCTTCCCCCGACGCAGATCTCTCGGAGCCTTCGATGAACAGCCCTTACGGCGGAACCCTGGTGAATCTCGTGGTCGACGACGCGCGGGCCGCCGCGATGAAGGCCGCGGCGAAGGACCACGCCAGCCTGACCCTCGACGAGCGCGGGCTCTGCGACCTCGAGCTGCTCGCCGTCGGCGGGTTCTCGCCGCTGGCCACCTTCCTCGGCCGGGCGGACTACGAGCGGGTCGTCGCCGAGGGCCGGCTGGCCGACGGGACCATCTGGCCGCTGCCGATCAGCCTGCCGGTGAACGTCGGCAACGGCGTCGAGGTCGGCAAGCCCCTGGCGCTGCGCGACGTCTACGGCAACCTCCTGGCCTTCCTCCACGTCGAGGAGGTCTACGAATACGACAGGGAGGCCGAGGCCCGCGGGGCCTACGGGACGACCGACGCCAAGCACCCGTCGGTCGCCCACCTCCGTAAGCAGGCAGGCCACTACGCCTCGGGCCGGCTCGAGGTCATCCGTGTCCCGCCGCACTACGACTTCGTCGAGCTGAGGCGGACCCCCGCGGAACTCCGCGAGCACTTCCGCTCGCTCGGGTGGGAGAAAGTGGTCGCCTTCCAGACGAGGAACCCGCTGCACCGGGCCCACGAGGAGCTGACCAAGCGCGCGGCCGAGCAGATCGGCGGCGGCCTGCTGATCCACCCGGTCGTCGGCGTGACCAAGCCGGGCGACGTCGACCACTACACCCGCGTCCGCTGCTACCGGGCCCTGGTCGACAACGATTACGAGCCGGGCTCGGTGGTCCTGAGCCTCCTGCCGCTGGCCATGAGGATGGCCGGCCCGCGCGAGGTCTTGCTCCACGCGATCATCCGCCGGAACTACGGCTGCACCGACTTCATCGTCGGCCGCGACCACGCCGGCCCCGGCAACGACTCGACCGGCAAGCCCTTCTACCCGCCCTACGCCGCGCAGGAGGCGATGGCCAGGCACGCCGACGAGATCGGCATGGGCATGGTCGACTTCAAGCAGATGGTCTTCCTCCCGGACGAGGACCGCTACAGCCCGGTCGACGAGGTCCCGAAGGGGGTGCGGACCGCGGACATCTCGGGGACGCAGGTCCGCGACGACTACCTGGCCAAGGGCCTGCCGCTGCCCGAGTGGTTCAGCCGGCCGGCCGTCGCCGCGATCCTCAATGAGACGAGCCCGCCGAGGTTCCGCCAGGGGCTGACGATCTGGTTCACGGGACTCTCGGGATCGGGCAAGAGCACCGTCGCCCACGCCCTGGTCGAGCGGCTGGCCGAGTACGGCCGGAACGTGGCGAGCCTCGACGGCGACGAGATCCGGACCCACCTGTCCAAGGGCCTCGGCTTCAGCAAGGAAGACCGCGACACGAACATCCACCGGGTCGGGTACGTCGCCGGCCTCGTCGCCGCGGCGGGCGGGACCACGATCTGCGCCGTGATCAGCCCGTACCGCGAGCCCCGAGACAAGGCGAGGAAGCTGTCGAAGGGGAACTTCGTCGAGGTCTACTGCGACACCCCGATCGCCGTCTGCGAGACGCGCGACGTGAAGGGCCTGTACGCCAAGGCCCGCGCCGCCGTGGCCGAGGGCAAGCCGATGGGCTTCACCGGGGTCGACGACCCGTATGAGCCGCCGACGAGCCCCGAGGTCACGATCGACACCAGCAAGCTCGGCGTCCAGGAGGCGGCCGACGCGATCATCGCCAAGCTCCTCGCCCTCGGCTACATCCTCCCCCACGGCCACATCCCGGCCTGACCCCGGAGGGTGTATGATCTCCAGGGTCGCGTCGGCGCGGGACGGGACGGACCCCCCGCCCCGACGCGACCCGGACCCGGAGGCACCCACCGTGACCGCGAAGCCGTCCGCGCCCCTGCTGCTGCTGCTGGCCCTGGCCGTCGCCCCGCTCGCCCTCGACGCCCGTGCCGTCGCGGGCGACGCCCCCGCCCCGACCTGGAGTCCCGCCGGCGCCGCGCGCGTGCTCGACGACCGGGCGGCGACGTGGTTCGAGTTCCCGACCGCCCGCCGGGGCGAGGGCGCGGACCAGACGACCTGCCTCTCGTGCCACACCCTCCTGCCCTACGCGATGGCTTTGCCCGCGCTCCGGCCGATCTCGGCCGACGGCCGCGCCGGGGCGAACGCCGGCAAGATCCTCGACGCGGTCGCACGCCGGGTCGAGAACTGGGACGAGCTGGACACCCCCCGGTTCGCGCTCATGTATGACTTCGACGAGCCCAAGAAGCAGCAGTCGCGCGGGACCGAGGCCGTGCTCAACGCTTTGGTCCTGGCCCGCGACGACCTCGCCCACGGCCGCAAGGCCCCGAGCGACCCGACCCGCAAGGCCTTCGACCACCTCTGGTCGGCCCAGGCCGTCGACGGCCCGGCGAAGGGCTCGTGGGAGTGGCTTAACTTCGGCCTCGAGCCGTGGGAGGCCACCGACGCCCGCTACCTCGGCGCGACCCTCGCCGCCCTGGCGATCGGCTCGGCCCCCGAGCCCCTCCGCGACCCCGCCGACCCCAAGCTCGCCCCCCGCCTGGCGGCCCTCCGCGCCTACCTCCGCGACAACCGAGCGAAGCAGCCCCTCCACAACCGGGCCTGGCTCCTCCTCGCCTCGCAACGCCTCGACAGCCTGCTGACCCCCGCCGAGCGCGCCGAGATCGCGGCCGACCTGCTCGCCAAATCGGGCGACGACGGCGGCTGGTCGCTCGCCTCCCTGGGCACCTACGCCCGCAAGGACGGGACGAAGCTCGTGAAGACCCCCGACGGCTACGCGACCGCCCTGGCCGTCCTCGCCCTCGGCGGCCCGGGGGTCGTCGCCGACCCCGCCCGGGTCGAGAAGGGTCGGGGATGGCTCCGCACCCACCAGACCCCGACCGGCGGCTGGCCCGCCCACTCGCTCAATAAAGAGCGCGACCCGAATTCGCACGTCGGCAAGTTCATGTCCGACGCCGCGACGGCCCTGGCCCTGCTCGCCCTGACGCCCGGCCGGTGATCACCCCGCGCCCTGTCCGCGACGCCCCCGGTTCGCGCGCGGCTCCCAGTTCACGAGGTTGACCGTCGCCCGGGTCCGGCCCGTCGACCTCCGGAGCCACGCGAACACGTCCTCGGCGTAGTAATAGCACTTGAGCGATCCGTCGGGATTGGCGTGGATCAGCGTCTCGCCGGCGAGCCGGGCCAAGAGGTGGAAGCGGCCGTCGTCGCAGCCGAGGATCTCCAGCTCGGCCGACGGGTCCTCGATCGCGGCCAGGATTTCGCGGGTGTTCACGCGTGGCAAGGCCGCCTCTCCTCGCCGGGTTCGGGGACGGATGTCCGCGTGCCGCGATCAAGGACTCGCCCCGGGGAGGGGGGCTTTCGGGGCCGCCACCCGGGCCGACGGGAGCCTGGCCCGCAGCGCGGTGACCCCTCCCGGCGTGACCCCCGTCCCCTCGACGTTGAGGTATTTCAGCTTCGTGAAGCCGGCCAGGACTTCCAGGCTGGCATCCGTGACCTGCGTCCCGGAAAGGTCCAGGGAGATCAGGCCGGGCAGGTCTCGAATCAAAGCGAGTCCGGTATCGGTGATTTGACAACGACTCAAACCGAATATCTTCAATTGTTCTAGTCCGGCCAGATGGGACAGACCGACATCCGTGATCCGGTGGCCGGAGACTCTGAGGAATTCCAGATCGGTCAGGCCCGCGAGATGCGCGAGGTCTGCGTCCGTGACCGGCAGCGTGTCGAGGTCGAGCTTCGCGAGACGGGACGATCCCGCGAGGTGGGCCAGCCCTCGCCCCTGGACTCCGGTGTTCCGGAGGTCGAGCGACCGGAGCCCGGTCAGGCTGCGAAGGTGGGCCAGCCCGGCGTCGGTCACCCCTGGACAATAGAACAGATCGAGTTCCCGGAGCGAGGCCATCCGGCCGATCGATGCGAGGCCAGCATCGGTCAGCGAGTCGCACATCACAAGCTTCAGCGTCTCAATTCGGGGCAGACCGGCGAGCACGGCCAACCCGGAGTCGTTCAGCGACTGGCATCCCCGCACGTCGAGTTCCTTGAGTCGAGGGAGGCTGGCGACGGGGAGCAGGACGTCGTCGGGCAGGTCCTCCTGTCCGAACAGGGCAAGGGCTTCCAGGCGGTCGAGGCGGCCGACCTGCCGCATCAACTCGGGCGTCGCCCCGGCGTGCACCGTCCCGTCCAATAAGACCCCACGGGGGCTGCCGAGGAGGTCGGGGCCCACCGCATCGACCAGCCACCGCGACCACGGCCGCTGCTTCGTCCCGTGGATCGGCCAGCCGACGGCCCAGTCCCAGTCGTAGCCAACCGACCCGCCCGCGCGCTCGATCGCGGCGACGGCCTGCCGCTGGACCCGGGCCCGGTACACGACCCACCCGAACCCCCCGCCGCAAATCAGCACGGCAAGGATCAGGGACCGCACGCTGATCCCGCGCCGCCTGCCCGCCCGCCGACTGGACGGGGTCCGGGGATTGGCGGCGTCATTCACCGGTCGATCGTCGGTCGAGGATTCCATCGCCGCCACCTTGACGAGATGAGGCCCGCCCCGAACAAATCCCACGGCCCCGGCGCGATGGGATCACTCTAACGGTCCGGCGGGCCGCGGTCGACCCTCCCACGCGGGGCCCGGGGGTCACGTCGCGGCCCGGCCCTGACCTCGTCACCGATGAGAGATATGAGCATGCCGAGCGATCGACTGTCCGGGAAGGTGGCGCTGGTGACCGGCGGCTCGCGCGGGATCGGCGCGGCCATCGCGCGCCGGCTCGCGGCCGACGGGGCGAAGGTGGTCGTCAACTACGCCAGGAGCGAGGGGCCGGCCGACGAGGTGGTCCGCGCGATCGAGGGGACCGGGGGCGAGGCCAGGGCCGTCCGCGCCGACCTCGGCGACCCGGCGCAGGTCCGGCCGCTGTTTGAGGCGACGATCGCCGCCTTCGGCCGGCTCGACATCCTGGTCAACAACGCCGGCGTCTTCGCCATGAGGCCGCTGACCGAGGTCGACCTGGCGCACTATTCCGGGATGTTCGACGTGAACGTCCGGGGCCCGCTGCTCGCCTCGGCCGAGGCCGCGCGTCGGTTCCCGCCCGAGGGGGGGCGGATCGTCAACATCTCCTCGCAGGTGGTCCGGGCCGCGATCGCCGGCGGCTCGGTCTACTCGGCGACCAAGGCGGCGCTCGAATCCATGACGCGCGTCCACGCCACCGAACTCGGCCCGAAGGGGGTCACCGTCAACGCGGTCGCCCCGGGGACGACCGACACCGAGATGCTCCGCGAGGGGCTCCCGGAGGAGGCCCGGAAGATGATGGTCGGCAACACGGCGATGGGCCGGCTCGGCACCCCCGAGGACATCGCCGACGTCGTCGCGTTCCTCGCCTCCGACGACGCCCGCTGGGTCACCGGCCAGTGCATCGACGTCAGCGGCGGCCTCCGGATCTGACCCCGACGGGCCGTCCCCCCGGCCCGCCGTGCTCCCGCCCGAGCGCCCCGCCGCCCGGCATCGGCCGCCGGGCTGTCCCGCGTCATCGGCCGCCGGCCGGCAGGGTGAGCACCGGGCCGGACGCCTTCTCGTCGGACTCCTGGATCGAGAAGATGATCTCCAGGAACGACAGGACGGAGCGCGAGGTCACGTCCGCGCGGGGGATGGAGAACCAGTAACCCCGGTAGAAGACGGCGACCTCGGCGTCGACCGGCCGGTGCTTCTGCGAGGCGACGAAGAAGTTGCCGGCGGTGATCCGCGTCCAGTCGAACGGCAGGCCGTCGGGCCCCGGGGTCGTCGGCACCACCCCGGAGGCGACGTGCTCCGCGGGGACGCACACGCCCTTGGAGAGGAAGGTCATGATCTGGAGGAGGGACCGGATGTTGAGGTAGATGGTGTCGCCCGCCACGACCCCGGCGGGCGAGCTGCTCTCGGCGTCGGGCTGGAGCTCGGACTTGATCTTGTACCGCCTGAGGCCCGGCGTCAGGCGGAAGATCCGCGCCAGCTCCTCCGCCTCGGGCGAGAGGTGGAACGGGGCCCGGATCTTCAAGGTCAGCTCCTTCTCCCGCTTGTGGAGGGCGACCTTGCCGTCGCCCCGGTCGCGGAAGACGTAGCCGTCCTGGGCCGCCCCGAGCAGGTCGCGCCCCTGCACGAGGGCCGCGGGGATCGGGTCGGAGGCGGCGCTGGCGTCCTCGCTCGTCGAGAACCCGATCTCCGCGCCGCCGCGGTCGTCGATCTCCGCGAGCAGCCGGACCCCCCGGAGGAAGAGCGCGTTGTCGTCGGGGGCCGTGGGGACCAGCGTCGTGCCGCGGACCGCGTTCTGGACGTCGTTGATGTCGTTCAGGGTCAGCCAGAAGAACTGGTCGAGCCTCGCCCCCGCGTTGACGACGCTGAACAGGTCGGTCGACAGGGGATTCAGCAGCGCCTTGGCGATCTCCCGCCCCTGGCGGGGGTGGTAGCTCAGGGTCGGCGTGTCGCGGCCGGAGAGCCCGACGACGCCGAACGTGGTCTGACCCCCGCCCGGGCCGGGGTCGCTGGCACCGGCCGACGCCTCGAACTGGCTGGTGATGTTCGGCAGGTCGATGAAGACGGGCGTGTCCGCGTACCGGAGCCGCACCACGTTCAGCAGGAGCTGCTCGTCGTTCGTCGACCGGACCGCCTCATTATAGCGGAGCCGGGTCGACCGGACGGCCGCCGGGCCGAGGCAGCCCGACGCGGCGAGGCAGGCCGCCGCCAGGAGTACCCCGGGCAGGAGGCCAGGCCAGCTCGGAGGCATGCGTCCCTGCACAGCCATCGATCCCCATCCGGTCGACTTCCCCGCGCCCGCCTCCCATCCGGGGGCCTGGCACGTCCGGGTATCCCACCCGATCGAGATCGTCCGCGCACTCGGGAAACTTCACGGAACCGCGAGAAATCGCCGGCGAACCCGTCCGTGCGGTTGTCGGCCACTCCTTCGCGAGTGATCGCACCCGGGCCTCGATGACCCGGCGGACCTCGCGGCGGGCCTCACGCGGTCCCGCCCCGACCCCGGACGGGGATCGACCCCTCCCGGCGGTCGGCGACCGTTGTGCGGGACTTCCGCGCCCGGTACGTTCGTTCGATCGCCCGCGAGCCGCGAAGACGACCGGGCATCCCGCCCCGACATCCCCACCCACGGACGTCACCCACGATGATCGCGACCCGCCTCCTCCTCGCCGTCCTCCTCGCGACCCCGGCCGCCGACCCCTCCCCCGCCGCGCCGGCGAAGGTCATCGTGATCAGGGCCGCCCGGCTGTTCGACGGCAAGGCCGACGCGATCGTCCCGCGCGGCGTGGTGATCGTCGAGGGGCGGACGATCCGGGCCGTCGGCGCCGACCTCGCCGCGCCCGAGGGGGCGACGGTCGTCGACCTCGGCGACGCGACGATCTCCCCCGGATTCATCGACGCCCACACCCACCTGACGCACGAGCGGTCCGACGACTACAACCGGGGCGCCCTCGACGCGATGCGGGCCGAGGTCCCCGAGGCCGCGATCCGGTCGACCGTCTACGCCCGGCGGACGGTCGAGGCCGGGTTCACCACGGTCCGCGACGTCGGCTCGGGCGACTTCCTCGACGTCGGGCTCCGCAACGCGATCGCGAAGGGGGTCGTCCCGGGGCCCCGGATGCTCGTCGCCGTGCATACCCTGGGCGCGACGGGGGGGCACGCCGACCATAACGGGTTCCGCCACGACCTCTTCGCCCGCGTCCCCGGCGAGGCCGAGGGGATCGCCAACGGCCCCGACCGGCTCCGGTCGGCGGTCCGGCATCAGATCAAGTACGGGGCCGACGTCATCAAGTTCTGCGCCTCGGGCGGGGTCCTCTCGATGGCCGACGAGGTCGACACGCCGCAGCTCACCCTCGCCGAGATGACGGCCCTGGTCGACGAGGCCCACCGGCTCCGCAAGAAGGTCGCCTGCCACTGCCACGGCGACCAGGCGGCGGCCGACGCGATCCGCGCCGGGGTCGACTCGATCGAGCACGGCTCGTTCCTCCGCCGCCCGACCCTCGAGCTGATGAAGGCGAGCGGGACGTACCTCGTGCCGACCCTGATGGCCCCGGACTCGCTGATGCCAAACATCGACAGGCTCCCGCCCGAGATCGCCGCCAAGGCCCGCGCGGCCAACGCGTCGCTCGCCGGGACCTTCCGCGAGGCGGTCGGGCTCGGGGTCAAGATCGGCTTCGGGACCGACTCGGGCGTGTCCAAGCACGGCGACAACGCCCGCGAGTTCCGCCTGATGGTCGCCCACGGGATGACCCCGATCGCCGCGCTGAAGGCCGCGACGTCGGCCGACGCCGACCTGCTCGGCCTGGCCGCGACGATCGGCAGCCTCGAGGCCGGCAAGCTCGCCGACATCGTCGCCATCCCCGGCGACCCGACCGCCGACATCGCCGCGACCGAGCGGGTCGTCTTCGTCATGAAGGAAGGCCGGATCGTCAAGCCCGCCGCCCCCTGATCGGCGGCCGGTCGGGGAACTCCCGAGACCGATGCGTGAATCAATGTAACTGTGGGGAAGTAAAAACCTTCGGGCGTGAAAACCGGCAGGGCCCTTGTCAAAATGGGTACTCGGCCGGGAAAATTCTCCGAAAAATCGGGAAATTAAGCTTGAACGCCGTCCGGTGCGTTTCTAGGATCGGTCCTTGAACGCGATCTCAAGGTCGCGCCTTCCCGCCGACATTCCGTCGGAAACTGTGCTCCCATTCGACCCGGTAACCAGCACACATCTCAGGCCGTTCCGCGTACCGCGTGAGGCCGAGACGGGCTTGCCTACATCACGAGAGGAACCGCACCATGCCCTTCCGCATCGCCGCCCCCGCCCGCCGCCCGGCTCGCCGCCGCGTCGCCTTGGAGTCGATGGAGGCGCGGAGCCTGGTCAGCGATTCGCTGCTGTCGTTGGTGATCGGCGTCGGGACGCCGGCCGTGTTGGTCGCGGCCGGCTCGGACGGGTCGGGCACGGCGAAGGATGACGGGGCCGGACGTCTTCAGGTCCGACGGCGTGATGACGGGCCGGAGGCTTCGGCCCTCGCTCTCGACTCCGTCCGTCCGACAGGACAACCGAGCCGGGCGATGCGAGCGGCCATCTCGTCCTTCGCCGCTTCGCCCTCTCGGCCCGCGTCTCCGGCCCCGGTGATCCGTCCGCTGGGCTCGGGTGGTGAGGAGGCCAGTTCCAACCATAGCCCGATCGCCCACACCCAGGCCGGGCCGGCGTCGCCGGTGAGTCGGCAGGGCGGAGGCGACGGCGGTGCCTCGCGAGGTTCCGGGCCTGGCGCCACCCCGGCCTCCGGTCCTCGGGCGGCCCACCCGGTCCCCGCCCCCACACCGCCGGACGGCGATATGGGGGGGGCCTCCGCGGCGGCAGTGGGCGGTGCGAGCTCGCACACGCCTCCGTCTGCGCCGCGACCGACGAACGCAACCCCACCGGCCCCGGCCACGCCCGATGTGGGCGACAATGGTATTCGCCCGCTGACCATGGCGCCGGTGGCGGGTGGCGCCCCCGCGATGAAACATCAAGGGTCTGGGACGGGGGTGGGGTTCATGGCCACGGCCGGCTCGGGTAGCGGCTCCGGCCCGACGTGCCATTCGATCATCGAGTGGAGCCCGTCGCCCAGCGAGTTGCCCCCGGCCGATTACCCAGTTAATGTCCACCTGCAACCCTCGCCCGGCGGGGGCTGGGATTGGGACTTCACCTCGCCCGGCCCCATCATCAAGGACGGCTACGTCGCCCCCACGATCAATGGCGATGTCCCCTACGTTCTGGGGACGGACACGGATCACCAGGACTACAACGGTGATGTGTGCGCCTACAGCCATGCGTTCGTTCACTTCAGCAGTCCGGGCGTCTACGCGGTCAAGGTGGACTACGAGGATCCGTCGGCCACCGATTACATCGAGTTCGTCTACGCGGGGGCGGCCCCAGGGTACACGGCCAAGATCAACCGTCCCCTCCTGCACAGCCAGCACCAGAAGATCCCCACGCCGTCCGCAAGCCCGGGCGCCTTCTTCGTCGAGAGCCCGGATGCCGATAACGGCTTCATCAGTTCGGCGATGAATATCATGCCGGATGCCAACCGCGATTCGAGCGTCGATGACCTCATCACCAAGATCGACACGGCCTGGCAAAACGACGGCCGCGTGCCGATCGATGTCGTCCTCGTCGCCCACGGGAACACGAGCCTCGTCTCAACGGGCTCCGGCACGACGTTGGTGGCGGACAAGTACCTGGAGGACAATGACGCGAACGTCCAGAAGTTCACGCAGGCGCTGAACGGCAAGATCAGGAGCATCACCATCATCGCCTGCTACGTCGCCAGGGAGCTCGGCACCCGGAACGACCACCTGATGAAGAGCTTGGCCAACGGCCTGAGCACCGCCCAGGTCAAGGCGACCGTCAAGGCTTACGATGAGGAGGTCAGCGCCGTCGATCCGACGCCCGGAAAGCGCGACGGCTTCTTCACGGTCGATGTGCACGGCAGTCTCCAGACCTACACGGCCCCCTGAGATCCCGGGCCCGAGAGGAGGACAAACGATGCGGTCGTTGACAACACTGATGGCCTTCGTCCTCTATCTACTCCTCCGGCCGCCGGCGTTCGCGGAGGTCAAACATCCGGGGGACGATCTCAAGCGAGCCAAGTCGCTGAAGATCGGATACACGGTCAAGGGTGAGAGGAGGACCCTGACGGTCGGCGATCCCCGCGCCGTCAAGGACGTCCTCGCTACGCTCAAGGTGGAGGGCGCCCGGGAGGGAGTGCATGCCGGCCTGCTCGCCTTCGGGACGGTCGACTTTGTCATGGAGGATGGGTCCGTCGTCGAGACGATGTTTGTCCGGCCCGGACAATTGGATCGGTCCCACTGGGGCGAGATCCGCTTGGCGGACACGAAATTCTACGACAGGGTCTGCGAACTCGCTTCCGAAGAGGAGGGCAAGAATATCGACGTATTAAAGAACAACAAACCATTGAGCGTCGCCAAGGACCCCGAGAAGGAGGTCGCCAAGACCAGGACCCTGAAAATCGGCTACACCGTGCGGGGCCAGACGAAACACCTGACGATCGAGGGCCCGAAGGCCATCCAGGACCTCGTCTCGGCGATCAAAGTGGAGGGTACCCAGGAGGGCATGCATCTGGGTCTACTCGCCTTCGGTTGGGTCGAATTCACCCTGGAGGACGGGTCCGTCATCAAGGCCCTTTTCTCGAAGCCTACCCGGTTGTCCTGGGGGAGTTGGGGGACGGTCGATCTCAAGGAAGCCACGTTCTACGACAAGGTCTGCGAACTCGCCTCCAAAGAGGAGGGTAGAAAAGTCGATGTTCTGAAAAAAAATTAACAGCATCATTCATGAACAAATATCACTGGATAGAAGCGGCACCCCAGATCCTTGCCCCGGCCCCCGGCTGTGAGGAGCCAAATCATCCGTCGTGTCCTGCTCGCCACGCACGGCTTTTATCTCGACGACTCAAGCGACGCCGCCCTCAGCAGCCGCGCGATGATGGAGGCCCTGGCCCGAGGCGGTTTCGCCGTCCACGTCCTCTGCGGCTCCGGGTTCGACCTTGATTGCGAGAGCGAGCCGACCGCTTGGCTCGCCGAGCGCGGCTGGACCTTCCAGCGGCATGGACGCGAGCCGAGCGAGTCCGATGGTTCGGGTCCGGCTACTCCGTCCCACGTCCGCTTCATGGTCCGGAGCGTTCCGGTCACGCTCCACCAGGGAACCACGACCAAGCTGCACGAGCCCGGTGAAGCCGAGCGCGGGGAGTTTCTACGCCTGTTCGACGAGGCCCTGTCCCGGTTCCGGCCCGATGTGGTAGTCGGCTACGGCGGCGGTCGTCTGGCCCGCGAGGTCTTCTCCCGAGCCCGAGCTCGCGGAGCGGTCACCGTCTTCCTGCTCCAGAATCTTTACGATTACGACGCCGGCACGTTCGCCGATGTGAGTGCGGTCCTGGTCCCCAGTCGCTTCGCCGCCACCTACTACCGTGACGCCCTCGGTCTCGATTGCGTGACGCTGCCCACCCTCGTCGATCCCGACCGGGTATGTGCCGAGAGGTCCGAGTCGAAATTTGTGACTCTCGTCGATCCTACGGTCGAGAACGGCGTCTACGCCTTCGCACGGATCGCCGACGAATTGGGTCGCAGGCGCCCCGATATCCCGCTCCTGGTCGTAGAGGGCAGGGGGACCGAGGCGACCTTGGCCGGCTGCGGTTTGGATCTCCGGGCTCACGGCTCCGTAAACCTGATGCCGCACCCCCGCGACCCCCGGAAATTCTGGGGTGTGACCCGCATCTGTCTGCTGCCATGCCCGGGGTTGGAGGCCCAACCCCAGGTCGCCATCGAGGCGCTCGCTAATGGCATCCCGGTCGTGAGCTCTGACCGGGGTGGCATCCCCGAGACATTGGGCAAGTCCGGCATCATACTCCCCCTCCCCGAGCGGTTGACCCCGGCCACCCGACTCCTGCCGTCGGCCGAAGAGGTCGCCCCGTGGGTCGAGGCGGTCATTCGCCTCTGGGATGACGCCAAGCTCCACGCCGAATACCGCCGCTCCGCGGAAGAGGAGCGACGATGGGCACCGGAGGTCCTGGAGCGGCGCTATATCGAATTCTTCCGCGGCCTCCGACATAATTCGAAGTTGTCCGTGGGGTCATCGCATGGGCGGGCGAAGGCCGTCGTCCTGGTGCCGCACAACAATGGCATCGAGCGGGAGTGCGAGCAGGGCCTTCGCCGATTGGAAGCAGCCGGGGTCCGCATCTCTCACCTTGAGGGATGCTCGGCCATTGATGTGGCAAGGAACGTCCTCGCGTCCGACGCCCTCCACGACGGCTTCGACTCACTCTTGTTCATCGACTCGGACATCGGTTTCGAGGCCGGGGATGCCCTGCGGTTGCTGGCCCGCCCCGAGCCGGTCGTCGCCGGCATCTACGCCAAGAAGAGCCAACGTGCGGTCTCCAGCGTCTTCGCCGATGGCGTGAGCGAAGTCCTCCTCGGTCGCGGCGTGACGGGCCTCTATCCTTTGCGCTATGCGGCGACCGGCTTCCTGCGGATTAAGGCCGCGGTGCTGGGGAAGATGGTCGAGGAATTGAAGCTCCCGCTCTGCAATACGAAATGGGGCCGGGGCATTTGGCCCTTCTTTCAGCCTCTCGTGGTGCCCCAGGATGATGGGGGTTTCCACTATCTGGGCGAGGATTGGGCGTTTAGCCACCGGCTCAATCAAGTCGGGGTCACTCCCCTGGCGGACACATCGATCCGGCTCTGGCACTACGGCCGCTACGGTTATGGTTGGGAAGATGCCGGGACTGACCCGGCTCGCTATCCGACTTTCCTCTATCGGGCCGAGGAGCCTCGCCCGGCCGTCAATCCGCACCGGCCCCCGGCCTGAGCCGGATCCTCTGATAGCCCCGACGGTCCGACCGGCGGGAAGGTCACACGCTCGCCGGCTGTCTCGCCGGTGGTTTGTCTCCGGCTCTGGCCTAGCGCCTTATCTACCTGCGAAGGCCAGGCCGGGGGAAGCGACAGCGTGGCCGCAGACGAGGGCGGCTCGGGCGATTCCTCCCGAAGCATGATAATCCTATGATCCGTCATCGTACGCTTCCCCGGGAGAACAGCCAGATCTGGCCGATTCCGCGGAAAAAGGGATGCGGGCCCGATTATGTGCTTGACGCGCTTGCACGCACCGACGAATAGTGTGCTGCGGGATTGAGTGGAGGGGTGGAGAGCCCGTCGTGCGAGGCGGCCCGGCCCACCTCGGCGGCGTGCCGCGTCCTGTCGACGTCTCTTCTTCGATCCTCAACGTCGGTCGGTCGGTCGCGGAGCGCCCGGGGAGCCCCGGGCCGGGTCGATCGCGGTGCGCGCCCAACGGGCCGGACCGCGACGGCGGCCCCGCGCCCGGGCTCCGCGCCACCCGATCCCGCGCGTGGACTCCGTTCCATCCATCCCGGCAGCGACGAGGACTAGCATCATGGCGGACATCCGAAGGCGGGCGGCGGGCATCCGGCGGGACGGGCGTCGGCGAGGGCGGGCATCGGACCCGAGGCGGTTCGCCCCCGGGGTCGTCCCCCTCGAAGGGCGGGCCCTGCTCAGCACGCTCCTGGTCAAGAACCTCGACGACGGCGGCCCCGACTCGCTCAGGGCGCAGGTCCAGGCCGCGGCGTCGGGCGACACGGTCGCCTTCGACCCCGGCCTGTCGGGGACGATCACGCTGACGTCCGGCCCGATCCTCACGAACGACGGGGCGGACCTGACCATCGAGGGCCCCGGCGCCTCGACCATCACCGTCAGCGGCGGCGGCAAGTCTCAGGTCTTCTTCGCGGGAGGCCCCACGCCCGGCGGCAACACCGTGGCGATCTCCGGGCTGACCATCGCCGACGGCAACGCCGACGGGGCCCAGGGGGGGGCCGTCGTCAACTTCGGCGCCAACCTGACGATCGCCGACAGCGTCCTCCGGGACAACCAGGCCGGCTCGGGCGGCGCGATCTTCAACGCCGGCCGGTCGCCGATGACGCTCGCCCGCGACACCTTCGTCGGCAACACCGCCGGCGCGGCCGGCTCGCCCCGGTTCGGGCTCGGCGGCGCGATCTTCAACCTCGGCACCCTGACGATCGCCGACAGCACCTTCCGCGACAACCGGGCGCTCGGCTCGCTCGGCCACGGCGGGGCGATCCAGGACGGGTTCTCCTCGGCCCTGACGGTCTCGGGGTCGACCTTCACCGGCAACCTCGCCTCCGGCACCCAGGTGGGGGCGGGCGGCGCGATCTTCGACGATACCGGGACGGTCCTCCAGGTCGACACCAGCCAGTTCGTCGAGAACCGGGCCGAGGGGACCGGGGCGTCCGCCTCCGCGACGGGCGGGGCGATCGTCGACTCGCCGTCGACCTCCGGCCGGCCCAACCCCTCGACGATCTCGGCCTCCTCGTTCATGAACAACGTGGCGGCCGGCACGGGCGACTCGGCCGGCGCGCAGGGCGGCGCGCTCGCGACCGACGGCGGGACGCTGGACCTGACCGACAGCCAGTTCGTCGGCAACGCGGCCCTCGGCGGTGCGAGCGCGACGGGGATGGGCGGGCCGGCGGCCGGCGGCGCGATCTTCGCGGCCGGCGACGTCCTCGCCGTCGCCGGCACCCTCGTCCTCGCCGACCGGGCCGTCGGCGGCGACGGCGCGACGGGGGGCGGGTTCGCGGCGGGGGGCGGGATCAACCTCCTCTTCGGCACCCGGGGCGCGACCTCGACGATCGTCAACAGCGAGTTCTCGGGCGACTCGGCCGTCTCAGGAGCGGGGGGCGGCGCGAACGACTTCGCCCAGGGCGGCGGCCTCGCCATCGTCGCGTCCGGGGTCGCGGTCACCGACACCAGCTTCGACGGCGACTCCGCCGTCGGCGGCCCCGGCCGGCCCGGAGCCGCGGGGGGGGCCGCATCGGGCGGCGCGATCCGCGCCGACAGCGGCTCGAGCCTGGCCCTCCAGGGAGGCCAGGTCCTCGGCAGCCGGGCCGCCGGGGGCGACGGCGGCCCCGCCGTCATGGGCGCGGGCGGCGACGGCGGCGACGCCAGCGGCGGCGGGATCGACGCCCGCGGGATCCTCGCCGTCACCGACACCACGATCGCGCTGAACCAGGCCGCCGGCGGCCGGGGCGGCGACCCGGGCGGCAACGGCGGCAACGCCGGCGGCGGCGGGGTCACGGTCGGCGGCGCCTCGGCCACCTTCGACCGCGTCACGATCCTCTTCAACGTCGCCGGCGGCGGCCAGGGGGCGGCCGGGGGCACGGACGGGCAGGGACTCGGCGGCGGCCTCGACGTGGTCGCCGGCACCGCCGACCTCACCTCCACCCTCGTCCTCTTCAACACGGCGACGACCGCCGACGACGACATCCACGGCCCCGTCAACTTCCACTGATCGCGGCCGAGGCCCGGCCCCTCCGCCCTGGGGCCGGGCCCACGACCGCGCGACGCTCGCCGGCCGGCCCGGTGTCGTCGCCGGAGGGCCTGGCGGCCTTCCGCAAGATGCTCGTCGGCATCCGCGACGCGATCGCGCCCCTGGTCGACGCGGGCATGACCGCCGACGAGGTCGTCGCCGCCAGCCCGACCCGCCCGTACGACGCCGACTGGGGCAAGGGCTTCTTCAACGGCGGGATGTTCGCCCGGATCGTCCACGGCGGCGTGG
>JAABUQ010002756.1_pt1 | contig 33937 bp, 32 predicted proteins | sample 5560001 | NCBI WGS metagenome assembly JAABUQ01 (sample SAMN10711888, study PRJNA513371) | rock metagenome | isolation source: Antarctica rocks | place: Antarctica: Victoria Land, Finger Mt nord | collected 2015-12-18
TGAGTTACACGGGAACATCTACGCCTCTGGACATGGTAGCTCTGGCTTGTCGGAAACGGCATTTGAAACTACGGTGGTGGAAAGAGGAACCGACGAGTGGACTATATGTCCATAGATTGGATAACGGATGCATATCACGACTCATACGTGATATGGGTATGTTGTCTTGATAGACTAGTACACGGAGGCTCAAATAGTTCTGTGGTAAAATAGAGTCAGCAGAAAAAGCGAACGGAAATGACGTGGCTCAATGCCAGAGCCACGAACGTTGAGCAAAACGAACCAAACGAATGAGACGTGTTGACACGTCGGTCAAGCGCGATAACAACAGGCAACGTGTGTGAGAATGATCCAGACTGTCGAAGTCTGGCTACTCCCGATGCTTGCTGGTCAGAAGCGCAAGAATGAAGGAAGGGTATTGTGTCCTCAAAAGTCTACCGAACGACGAGTTGGTATGATACACGTGTGGAAATTCGTCCATCCTTGATTCAAGGCGGCGGCATGTTTGCACGGAAACCGTTTCAAGCAGCTGAAATCGTGGCCATTGTTGGGGGAACCGTGATGACTGAAGACGAGTTCCATGCCTATATCGCGACCACTGCGCGTTTTAATGCGACCCAGATTGGAGAACATCTCCACCTTATCGATCTTATCCAAGCACCAGAAACCATAGCCGGCTCCATTAATCACTCCTGTGATTCCAATTTGTGGTTGCAAGATGAAGTCACGATGGTCGCACGCCGGGCGATTGCATCAGGAGAAGAATTCACGTTGGACTATGCACTGACCACGGTCGAGCCTGATTGGCAACTCGATCAAGCCTGTTAGTGCGGAACAACAGCCTGTCGTCAGATCATTCGGGGCACTGATTGGCAGTTACCCGATGTCCAACAGCGATATCAAGGCCATTTTGCGCCTTTCATCAACGAACGTATCCGCAAAAGCAACCAGAGATAAAGGAAAGGCGGGGGTCTTCTCACTTCCTTTCGTTCTTAGACTGTCAAAGCTTTCCCTTGATAGGTCCACCTGAAAAGGTTCGCCGTTTGATGGTAATACGCACTAAAAGCCAGGACGTTGGCCTCTAACTCTCCCACAGAGACAAAAGCGCCACGTTTGAGTACTTTGCGCACCAAGATACTCAGCCAAATTTCGATCTGATTGAGCCAGGAACTGTGCTTTGGAGTGGAATGAAACACCACCTTGTGACTGTTTTGATGTAAAAAGGCAGATCGCGAAGCTTTTGAGGCCAGGATACCACTTGCTCCTTTGATCCCCAGATCAGCAGTGATTTCCGAGAGACCAGCTACCCAACGGACCAGGGATTCCGATTGATGGGTGTTTAAATTGTCGCATACCACGTGCCAGCGTTTCGCCTGTGGATCAGTTGCCACCAGCGCTTGCATATGGGCCAGGAAATCCTGTTCCGTGCGAGTTGGGCCACAAAAAGGGGCCAGGATCTTTCCTGTCACGACATCACGGCTGAGAATAAAAGAGCGCGTTCCATGACGAAGATACTCAAATTCTCGTCGCTCCACTTTCCCCGGTGCTAGAGGTAATCCTGCATGGTTACGTTCTAACGCTTGCACGCCAGTGAGTTCATCTGTGCTGACGGTTCGTTCGTCTTGTTCTGCGAGCGCTGGGGCTTGTTGGTAGACGTGACAGATCTCTTTGACCGTTTCTGCCCGATGGCAGTCTTCGGGAGGCGTCAACCAATACCGAATCAGATGGGGTTTGAGATCCCTTTTTTGAGCAGGCGCGCCGCATGCCGAGGGGAAATTCGTTCGACAATCCCTCGCCGCATGATTTCATCGGCAATTTCAGGTCCTGTCCAATGGCTGATCGGGCGGTCTGTTGGTTGCTCGCATGCCAACGCCACAATCTGGCAACGTTGCGAAGCCGTAATCTGTGACGGTTTCCCAGGACGGGGCACATCCTCCCATCGTTCGCTGACGGTGAGTTCAGATAGGGGTACCGCTTGAAAACTGATCCAACGTCCGCGCCAACTTCGAACCGTATCGACGCTGACTCCTATCTCTCTGGCGATCTCTGCATTGCTTTGCCCTTCTGCTGCTCCCAGGATCATGCGCCCCCGTTTCGCCAGTTGTTGAGCAGTACTGTGCCGCCGCACCAGTGCCTCTAACTCTTTTCGTTCTTCTTCACTGAGTTGCAAATATGCTGGTTTTGGTCCCTTTTGCATCTCTTCTTCTGTCCTATCCCTCTGCTTTTTCCTCCTATTTTACCATAGAATTATTTCAGCCTCCATGTACTAGTTGCTCGAACATAATATATTCCTCCAATAGACTTATTTGGATTACTAACAAGTTAATCATTATGATATTCCGCTAACTACAAATATAGCCGAAAAGTGTTGAACTATCAATAGTTAAAATCATAAAACTGTATATTTATGTAAATAGCGGTGCGTTGACGCAAACAAGTAACGCTTGTTAGAATACATGCAATAAACAGAGCGGAGCGGCACAAATGAGCGATGAACTTGATAGATTGCCAGATATGATGACAACTGCTGAAATAGCCCAATTTATGCGTGTAAACGAGCGAACTGTACGTGTGTGGATTGAAAGCAGAGACTTAGAAGCATTCCCTATCGGAAAGCGTGGCTACCGTGTATCCAAGAGCGATCTACGAGAGTTTATCGAGCGCAGGAAACGCAGCTTGCATAATAATGAGGGTACTGAGCAGCAGAAGTAGGAAGGCTTAGTACTCTCCTAATCATCACTTGCGCACCATCCTCTGACCTGCGTATAATTTTTGTAGTAAATGGCTCATCATGCTAAAAAGGTGAAACAAAGGAGTTTCCGATGACCACACCGCAACCACGCATCATAAAATTTTTCGAGACCACCCTTCGTGATGGTGAGCAGACGCCAGGCGTAAACTACTTTCCAGAAGAGAAGCTGGCAATTGCTCAAGCCCTCGCCGACATGGGCTTCGACACCCTGGATTGTGGTTTTGCCATCTCCTCGCCAGGAGAATTCGAGTGTATCCGCCTCATCGCCTCAAAAGTACGTAACGCCGAAATCTGTTCCATCGCACGCAGCCACCCCCAGGATATCGAACGCGCATGGCAAGCGGTCAAAGACGCTGAAAAACCTGTCATTCATCCATTTATCAGTGTCTCGCCTCTGCACCGTCAGGTCAAACTCGGCAAGACACGCGACGAAGTACGCGAATTAGCACGCACCGCCGTAGCCCAAGCGCGAAGCTATACAGAAAATGTCGATTTCGCGCTTGAAGACTCAACGCGAACCGAGCACGATTTCATCCTAGAGGTCTGTGACGCTCTTCTCAAAGAAGGTGTGCGCTTCATCGCCATCTGTGACACCGTTGGCTTCGCGCTCCCCTGGGAATTCGGCAATCTTGTAGCAGAAGTGCGCCGAGAATTTCCGCAGGTGCGTATCTCTGCCCACTGTCATGATGACCTGGGCTTAGCCGTGGCAAACGCCATAGAAGGCTTGCGTAACGGAGCCGAGCGCGTCGATACCTGCATCAATGGCCTCGGTGAACGTGCTGGCAATGCCGCTACCGAAGATATCGTCATGGCCCTGCGCACACGTACCTCTGAACTAGGTATGGATGTCGGCATAGACACCACAAAACTTGTTCCCACCAGTCGCCTCGTTGCAAAACTCTCCGGCATGCAGCCGCAATGGACAAAATCTATTGTAGGCCAAAACGCCTTCGCGCACGGCGGTGGCATCCATCAAGATGGTGTACTAAAAGATGCACGTACCTATGAGATCATGACCCCTGAATCCATCGGCTTAACGCCCAGTGATCGCCGAATGTACATGGGAAAACTCTCTGGTCGAGCCGCCCTCGCTGCACAGATGCGCGAACTGGGCTATACGTTAGAGAAAGAGCAACTCAACCAGGCATTCGACATGGCAAAACTCCTGCTCGGCAAAAAGAAAGTCCTGGAAGAACTAGACCTACGCTATATCGCCGATAGCGCGATGGGTAAAACAATGGTGTAAAGTTGTGATATTCTAAAGAGGAGTGAGAGGGCTTGTCCCATTGACTCCAACTCACTCATAGAAGAGCCTGCAAAGCGGGTTGGGGGCATGACAGGGACAAGCCCTGTCATGCCCCCAACGACGCCGATTGATGAATGAGTTGGAGTCAATGGGCTTGTCCCTGTCATGTCCCCTCTCGACTTTGCAACAGCCCTGATCAATGGACTATCTGTCGAGGATAGGGGAGCAATACCTAAAAAATTTTTGTGTGCCTCTCGATTGTGGTAAGATAAAATAAAATATTTTCGTTACTAGCTGGGAGAATGTCTATGCCAAAAACAATGTTTGATAAAATCTGGGATGCCCACGTTGTGCGTGACGTGCCAGGAGAGTCAGCAATTCTCTACATTGACCGTCACCTCGTTCATGAAGCGACATCGCCACAGGCATTCGCAGGGCTACGTATGGCGCACATTCCTGTCCGTCGTCCAGATGCAACTGTTGCAGTCCTTGACCACAACGTTCCAACCGTAAATGGGCGCAAGATGCTCGACGTGGTAGATCGTGATAGCGAATTGTGCATCACTACAATGGAGCAAAACGCAACCGATTTCAACCTCACCCTCTTTGATATGAATGATGCCCGTCAGGGCATTGTCCACATTATCGGACCCGAGCAAGGATTGACCTTGCCGGGCATGACTCTTGTCTGTGGCGACTCGCATACCTCGACGCATGGTGCGTTGGGCGTCTTCGCGATTGGTATCGGCACCAGCGAGGTTGAGCATGTTCTGGCAACACAGTGTCTCTTACAGAAAAAGCCCAAAACGATGAACATTCGTGTCGAGGGTAAACTCGCTCCTGGCGTGACCGCGAAAGACGTGGCACTCGCCATTATCGGTAAACTTGGTACGGGCGTGGGAACAGGCCATGTCATTGAGTTTAGTGGCTCAACCATCCGTAGCCTCTCGATGGAGGGACGCATGACCCTTTGTAACATGGCAATTGAGGCTGGTGCGCGTGCTGGTATGATCGCACCCGATGACATCACCTTTGCCTATATCAAGGGACGCCGGTACGCGCCAAAGGGCGAACTCTTCGATCAAGCCGTAGCCTCATGGCGACAACTCGCCAGCGACTCCGACGCGACATTCGATAATATGTATGAAATCAATGTCGACGGCTTAGGCCCACAGGTAACGTGGGGTATCAACCCTGGTATGGTTGCTGATGTAACGGCATCAGTTCCCGACCCAGTAGCAGAGCAAGATGTACTCAAGCGACAAGGCTATGAGCGAGCGCTTGCATACATGGGCTTACAACCAGGGCAGAAAATTACCGATATCAAGCTCGATACCATCTTCATCGGCTCCTGCACAAATTCGCGTTTAGAAGACCTGCGTATGGCAGCACAATATGTCAAAGGCAAACAGGTTGCGCCATCCGTGCGTGCCATGGTTGTTCCTGGTTCAATGCAGGTACGTCGTATGGCCGAGGAAGAGGGGCTGGCCGACATTTTCCGCGAGGCAGGTTTCGAGTGGCGTGAGGCTGGCTGTAGCATGTGTATTGCTATGAACGGCGACCGTCTCTCCGAAGGTGAGCGTTGCGCCTCAACCAGCAACCGCAATTTCGAGGGCCGCCAGGGACGTGGTGGACGCACCCATCTTGTAAGTCCCGCAATGGCCGCCGCCGCCGCTATCGCTGGACATTTCGTAGACATCCGAGAGGCATAAAAGCATGGAACCATTTACTCTACACTCAGGTCTTGTAATGCCGCTGGATCGCACAAACGTCAACACCGACGAGATCACCCCTGCGCGTTTCCTTAAGACCATCAAGCGTACAGGCTTCGCAGATGCACTCTTTGCCAACTGGCGTTTCGCGGCAGATGGACGCACACCAAACTCTGATTTTGTGTTGAACCAACCGCGTTACAAGGGAGCGAGTATTCTCATTGCAGGTGACAACTTTGGTTGCGGCTCCTCACGTGAGCATGCCCCTTGGGCTATCCGCGAATACGGCTTTCGTTGTATCATCGCCCCCAGCTTCGCCGACATCTTCTACAACAACTGTTTCAACAACGGTATTCTACCGCTTACCCTTGACGAAGCAACCGTGCAAGAACTCGTCAACGAAGTAGAGGCGCAAGAGGGCTACACACTCACCGTTGACCTTGATGCGCAAACAGTCACGACACCAAGCCAGCGTGTCTTGCACTTCGATATCGACCATTTCCGTAAAGAGGCTCTGCTCAAAGGTCTCGACAACATCGGCTGGACACTCTCTCACAGCCAAGAAATTTCCACCTACGAGCAACGCCGAAAACAAGAAGCACCCTGGTTATTTAGCGTTCCGAACTGATTCTGTAGGGACCGATTTATCGCGTCCTCGTTGGCGGTCGACCGCCAACGAGGACGCGATAAATCGGTCCCTACAGGATGACTAATAGACAGATAAGGAGCCGAATGTGACGACTCAACAAATTGAGCAGAGCATGGAAGCATATCAGATTCTTGATGTAGAGGGAAACCTGCTAGGAAAGATGCCTGACCTCAGCCCTGACCGCTTGCTACAACTCTATCGTTTCATGCAGCTAGGACGGGCCTTCTCCAATAAAATTATTGCATTACAAAGACAGGGGCGTGCAACAACATTTGGGTCGTTAGTGGGGCAAGAGGCTGCATCTGTTGGTCTAGCGGCTCCTCTACAACCGCAAGACTGGCTTACCACCTCGTACCGTGAGATCGCATCACTCATGGTCAAAGGCATTCCCATTCCTACCCTTATCTACTCGTTTCGAGGATATGCACCTGCCTATCCCAAAGAAGCGCACTGTATGCCTATCCAAATCGTGATTGCAACACAAATGCTGCACGCAGTTGGACTTGGCATGGCGGCGAAAATCGCAGGTGACAACTCGGTTGCAGTTGGCGTTTGTGGTGATGGCGCAACTTCAGAAGGCGATTTCAACGAGGCATTAAACTTCGCAGGCGTATTTCAAGCGCCTGTCGTGTTGTTTGTGCAAAATAACGGCTGGGCTATCAGCGTACCGCGCCATAAACAAACTGCGGCCCCAACACTAGCCGCACGTGGAGCAGGCTTTGGTGTGCCAGGCGTCCTCGTTGATGGCAACGACATCCTTGCAGTCTATGATGTAATGCAGCAAGCGGTTGAGCGTGCGCGTGCTGGACACGGCCCAACACTCATTGAGGCTCTCACCTATCGCATTGGAGCACACACCACCGCCGACGATCCCACCCGCTACCGCATAGCTTCAGAGATCGAGGAATGGCAGCTCAAAGACCCTATCGCACGCTTCCAACGCTTTCTAATCAAACGAGGGCTGCTCTCCGAAGAACAAAACCAGCAGCTTGTCAACGAGGTCGAAGCAGAGATCAACCAGGCTGTCACCGATGCCGAGTCAATGCCTGCACCCGCGCCCGATGGCTTCTTTGACTACATGTCCGAAACCCTTTCACTACGCCTACAAGCGCAACGCGAAGATTTGTCTCGTCACTTGAAGTCGTAGGGATCAATGCACATACGATACGTTTTCATCTGTCTGTGGTAGGGACCACGTTTACGGCGTCCGAGGGCGTGATTTATCACGCGAGATGCATTATCGCGCCACTGTAGGAAGGTTTGATAAGAATTTCGTGCGATAAATCGCACATGGACGCGATAAATCTGGTCCCTACTAGACTGTCAAAGTACATGTGTCAGAAGATGAATGGTTCGTGAGAGCAGGGAGACCGCAAGGGTCTCCCCTACAGGTTCCATCATCCCTACGTGTAGGGGAGACCCTTGCGGTCTCCCTGCTTGCTTGCCACGTGCTACCAAATGAAGAGTGTCAGAGTACTGCCACGATGTTATGGACGTGTTGATAATATATTGGAGAAAACAAACATGCAAATGACAATGATCGAGGCATTGAACAATGCTCTCTCCTTAGAACTAGAGCGTGATCAGCGCGTAGTGATGCTTGGACAAGATATAGGTGTCAACGGCGGAGTATTTCGCGTTACAGAAAAGCTACAACAGAAATTTGGCGAACGGCGCGTTTTTGATACACCATTATCAGAATCAGCGATTATCGGGAGCTCGATTGGTATGGCTGTCTATGGCCTTCGTCCAATTGCAGAGATACAATTCGCAGGCTTCCTCTTTGTATGTATGAACCAGTTGGTTTCGCAAGCCGCCCGTGTGCGCTTCCGTAGTGCTGGAGTCCAAACATGTCCACTCGTGGTACGCGCGCCTTATGGCGGCGGTGTACGTACACCGGAACTGCACTCAGATAGCCTCGAAGGTGTCTTTATGCAAACCGCAGGTCTCAAGGTCGTTATTCCTTCAAATCCTTATGATGCAAAGGGCTTACTTGCCTCCGCTGTTGCCGATCCTGACCCTGTACTCTTTCTAGAAAATATCAAACTCTACCGCTCATTCCGCCAGGACACGCCAGAAGACTACTACACATTACCACTTGGCAAGGCGAACGTCGTACAAGAGGGAGCTGATGTCAGCATCTTTGCCTACGGTGCAATGGTACAGGTCTCCCTCGAAGCCGCAAAAAAGGCCCAGCAAACAACAGGTACAAGCGTCGAAGTAATTGACCTGCGCACCGTCTGGCCTCTCGATGAAGAAACTATCGTAACTTCGGTCGAGAAAACGGGGCGCGCCATCGTTGTACATGAAGCAGGACGCGCTGGCGGTGTAGGTGCCGAGGTCGTCTCTATCATCAACGACTCTTGCCTCTACTCACTACTCAAACCCGTGGCACGTGTCACCGGCTATGACACACCCTATCCAGCACCCGGCCAAGAAGACTACTACGTACCCACACCTGCAAAAGTGCTGACAGCAATTCAAGCCGTAATGGAAGAGTAAAAAGAGAGGACGAACATATGCAAGAGTTCAAACTGCCCGACCTCGGCGAAGGCATGCAGGAGGCCGAGATACGACGCTGGCTCATTCAGTCTGGCGATACTGTCAAGCTCGATCAACCGATGGTAGAGGTAGAGACCGATAAAGCGGTCGTCGAGATACCTTCACCTGTTGCCGCAACCGTTGACACTATCCGTGTGCAAGAAGGCAACATGGCAAGGCTTGGTGAGGTGCTCGTCACATTCAAGACCGCGACGAATGAAAGCACCAAAGGTAGTGCTTCGCCCACCACAACAGAAAACCCTATTCAAGTTGAAACAACACTACCACAGGTTGCCTCATCATCTACAACCGCAAGTACTTCCTCTGCAAAACATCGTGTTCTAGCTGCCCCTGCTGTACGTAAACGTGCCTTTGAGCTAGGCATTGACCTTGAGCAGGTAATACCCTCACATCCCACTGGTCGTGTCACACTAGAGGATGTGCAAAAATATGCTGAACACACTGGCACTGGCAAAAATGGTGCAACACAGAGCAATGAGGTAACACGCTCTAACACCACTGAAACACATGTATCGTCGATACATAGCATGACGCAGGTCGAGCCACAAGAGGCCGTACTCGAAGCAACACAGGAAGCTACAAGACAAGCAACAGTACAAGAAGCTTCTATCACGGAAGAACGCAAACCTCTAACAGGCTTAAGGCGGCGCATCGCCGAGCGCATGGAGCGTTCATGGCGTACTATTCCACATGCCACCTCGTTTGACGAACTTGACGCAACCGAACTAGTTGCACTGCGTACCGTGCTAAAACCTATTGCAGAGCAAAGGAGTATACGTCTCACATACATGCCCTTACTGGTCAAATTGCTGTTGCCCGCCCTCAAAGAGTTTCCGATATTCAATGCAAGCTTGGACGAAGAGAAGCGCGAGATTGTCTACAAGCGCACCTACCACATTGGTATTGCCACCGACTCACCAGAAGGTCTACTTGTCCCTGTGTTGCGAGACGCCGACAAACTAACGATCATGCAAATCGCAAAACAACTAGAGCACCTCATCGCAGGAGCGCAGAAACGCTCACTGACGATGCAAGAGGTAGCAGGGAGTACCTTCACGCTCAACAACGTCGGAAGTTTTGGTGGCAATACCGGCACACCCATCATCAATTCGCCGGAGGTCGCGATCCTAGCCGTTGGGCGCATCCAAGAAAAAGCCATTGTACGAAATGGGACAATAGAGATACGTACCATGATGCCGCTCGCTATGTCATTCGACCACCGAGTTATCGACGGTGCAATGGCTGGTAAATTCCTGACACGCTTCAAAGAACTAGCCGAACATCCCCAACAATTGATGCTGGACATGCTGTAAAGATAGGACCCGAATATGAGCGAAACAATCAACATCTGGTCTGGCGGCGCTGAAGCATATGATACGTATCATCCTCAATCGCCACCTGTTCTCCTAGATATTTTGACACAATTAGCTCATATGCAGCGACCTCAACTCGTTGTAGACCTTGGTAGTGGTACAGGTCTCTCGACTGTTGCATGGACCGAGCGTGCCGAACGTGTTATCGGCATTGAACCGAATGCCGACATGCGGTCTCAAGCGAATTTGCGTATCTCAACGTTGTCGCATGTAAAAAACGTATCATATCAAGATGGTCCATCCACACAGATGAACATTGCGTCGGACAGTGCTGATATCGTTACCTGTTCTCAGTCTTTGCATTGGATGGAGCCAGAACCTACCTTCGCAGAAATAGCACGCATTCTACGTCCTGGTGGAGTGTTCGCTGCTTACGACTACGATTTGCCCTTTACCATACATTGGGAGGTCGAGCAAAGCGAAAATGAAGTGATGGCCCGTTTTCGCACCCTGAGAGCTGAACGAGGGCTTGACGCCAACGTGAAGTCATGGTCAAAAGAGAAGCATCTTGAACGAATGCAGGCGAGTAATCGTTTTCGTTATACAAAAGATATTACTTTACATAAGATAGAGTATGGCAACGCGGACCACCTTATAGGACTAGTCATCAGTTGGGGGTCTTTTCGTTACCTCAGACAAGGCGTGACGGAACAAGAGCTTGCCATTGACCAACTAAAAGACGTGGCACACAGAGTTATAGGCGACGAACCTATCCCCTGGTATTTGAGCTATCGTGTGCGCATTGGTATTAAATGATAGATAGTAGGAAGGTGGCAAACATTAATGGTTGTTGGAGATGTTACAACGGCGGTTGACGTGCTTGTGCTTGGCGCGGGTCCTGGTGGCTATGTCGCGGCAATACGAGCCGCTCAATTAGGAAGACACGTAACTATTGTTGAACCTGGACCTGCTGGTGGCACATGTCTCAATCGTGGTTGTATTCCCCTCAAAGCCTTAATTTCCGCAACAGAACGCTATCAGCAGATGCGCTCTGACGATCTCGTACCGATGGGTATCCATGCTGAAGCTGTCTCCTTTGATTGGACGACCATGCAGGCATGGAAACAAAGTGTTGTCGAGCAGCTCTCAAACGGAGTTCGTCGTTTGCTCGATGGCAATCATATTGAGATAGTAAAGGGTATCGGCTGGTTCATCAACGCACAAGAGGTGCGGGTAGAAGGTGAATATGGCACACACCGTTTCAAATTCGAGAATTGTATCATTGCCACAGGAGCCGAGTCTATACCTGACGATAGCAAAAATTCCACAACTCCAGAACAGATACTACAACTCGCTCAATTACCACAAAGTATGAGTATTGTTGGTGACGACTATATCGCTTTGGAACTAGCAACGCTTTTTGCACGTCTTGGCGTCAAGATCAAGCTCTACTCTCCTGGCGAACAGCTACTCTCCGGTGTGGACTCCTCAGTGCTCCGCTTGATACAAGCCGGTCTACGCAAATTGGGCATTGAGCAAACTACTCTAAAAAATAAGATGATTGAGGTAGATGATATTCATATAGTCTCGTCTAAAAAAATGGCACCCAACACTAAAGGGCTACACCTTGACGCGCTTGGAATGCAGTTGATAGAAAACGGAGGCATTGCCGTCAATACAATGCAGCAGACGAGCATCCCGCACATCTACGCCGTTGGAGACTGTACAGGTGGGCAGGGACTGGCAAGCGTAGCCATCAAACAGGGTAAGGTAGCGGCAGAGGTGCTAGCAGGTCAGCGTGTTCAATTTGCTCCACTAGTCACACCTCTTGTTGTACATACAACACCAGAGCTTGCAACCGTTGGCTATACAGCAGAAGAGGCGACAAAAGCAGGCTTTATCGTCATAACCGGACGCTTCCCTTTCGCCGCCAATGGACGAGCATTAACGCTAAATGCTGACAATGGAGTAGCGATGATCGTTGCGACAAAGAATGAAGGCGTGTTGCTTGGTGCAACGCTGGTAGGACCGCGCGCAGGTGACATAATCGGTCAGCTTGTGCTCGCTATTGAAATGGGAGCAACCCTGACCGATCTCGATGAAATCCTCTATGCCCATCCTAGTTTAAGTGAAACAATACAGGAAAGTGTCGAAAACGCCATAGGTAGAGCAATACACATCATGACGAAGCACTAAACCATTCGTTCAGAAAACCTTAGTGCTTCTCTTTGCTATTTGCCTCTTGAAGATAGCTGCGTACCTCTTCTAGATTTTGTGCAAGGCCCACATTAAGTGTTAATTCGTTGAGTGCTTCAACGTTGTTAATCTGTTCAGCTTGCGCTGTGGCAAAAGGAACTAGTTCTGTATAACGTGCTTGTACAAACGCTATAAGCATCTGACGTAGACGTTCTAATTCTTTTTGTCTCTCTTGTTCACGTCCTTTCTCAATGCCTTGTTCACGTCCTTTCTCAATGCCTTGTTCACGTCCTTTCTCAATGCCTTCCTGCATAATATATTGATAAATTTCTGTATCACGAATTATATCTTGTAACATTTTAAACCTCCTGAAGAGCCACTCCTTGTCTTCTTGTACGTCAAGTGCTAGAGATGATAGCGTAAATGCAATTGTAAGCATATCTTTCTGTAATAACTTATCTTCTACTTGCAGGAGTTTTGTAACTACTTCTTCGATAACTTCACGTTTACTACCCTCTCTTGTTAATGGCAAAAGAGGTAGCAGACCAATTAAACCTGCTTCCATTAATTCTTTAGTTGAGAGTTCCCATAACTTAATGTTGAAAAAATTAAAACGATGAATCTCCTGACCATCTGGCAATACTCGTAGGAGAGGAGGCTCTGCAACCTTTCTATCTTCTTTTAAGTAAATCACAAAAGAGATGACCGTACAAGAAAATTTACGACTTGCAAATACATTATATTCCCAAATGCGCTCTGCCATGTCTATATCGCGATATCGCTGAAACTCGATGTGGAGCAACACTCGTTCTCCATCAAGTATCACTTCGTACAGAATGTCAATATCTACTGCTCGATTGAGATGTCCAGATAATTCTTGTACAACCTGTGCGTTTCCTAAAAGCCACGTTACAAAAGCTTGCGGATTGATTCCTACCAATCGCTTCATATTGCTATCCCAAACGCCTGCCATATCAATACATCCCTACTTTTCTGTTCTGCTTATAGTGTAGCAGAACGGAAAGATATTGTCGAGTTAGAGTTTTTTGCTAAGACATTACTTATGTTACCAACCCGCCTAAAGGCCCCCCTACAATACGCCTCTGGACGCATACCAAAAATGGCATTTCCACTTATCCTTAGCACAAGGGTTACAACAAAACCTGACAAACAAAGATAAAGAGAGAAGGAATTTACCTATGAATACCCAGTTAACACTTTCAACCATACAGGAACACACAGTTACTTCACAAAACGTCGTTATGGATGTACGCAACATCACCAAGACACTACCACTTGGTAAAGAGCGCATCAACATTCTCAAAGGCATTAGCTTCCAGATTATGAGCGGCGAATTTGTCTCTATCGTTGGACCATCCGGTTCGGGAAAAAGCACGCTGCTTGGCATCATTGCTGGTCTGGATAATCCAACTACGGGTCAGGTCCTCATCGATGGTGTTGATATCACACGCATGACCGAGGGCAAACTGGCCTCTGTACGTAATAGCAAAATCGGCATGGTCTTTCAAGCATTTAACCTGATACCAACCTTAACAGCGCAGGAAAATGTCGAGGTTCCTTTGTATGTTGGTAAGCATAAAGGCTCGCCTTCCGCGCGTGCGCAGGAACTATTAGCCCTAGTTGGTCTATCGCATCGGCTCGACCATCGGCCAAATCAGCTTTCCGGCGGTGAGCAACAACGTGTCGCGATTGCCCGTGCACTGGCGACCAATCCCGCCTTTGTCATTGCTGACGAACCGACAGGCAACCTCGATGCACGTAACGGCGAAAATGTGCTCAAACTCATCGCAGACCTTCGTGAGCAGACAGGAAAAACCTTTATTATCGCTACTCACGATCCCGTCGTTGCCTCACACGCAGACCACACCCTACGTATCGTAGACGGAAACATTACTGAAATCGACAACTCCAACAGCAGAATCGCCCAGTAAGGGTACGATACATCGGACCTATTAGAGGAAGGATCATGCAATTATGAAAACTTCAATGTACTTCAACTATACCTCTCGTTCGCTGCTCCGAGGTGGACAGCGAACTGTGCTTGCAGTATTCTGCGTCGCCGTGGGCGTAATGGCAATTGTCGCCCTGCAATTGGTCGGCTTCATGCTACAAAGCTCACTTACATCAAACACACGTGACGCGAACGGTGGCGATATTGCCGTAACTGCCCAGAGCGCACCCTTCAAGGAGAGCGATCTTTCGTTCTTCGCGAAACTCAAGAGCGATGGCACCATCACAAACTATACTGCTGTTAACAGTGCGAATGGTTCGCTAAGTGCTACCAGTTCGTCATTCCAATCATTTAGCGTCGATGCTGTGAATCCAAGCAATTACCCTGTTGTCTCACAACCCACATTCACAACTCCTAGTAATGGAAGTGTCTCAAACCTACTTACAAACAAGCAGGTTATCGTCACACAAGGTTTTGTTGACACGTATCATAAAAAGGTGGGTGATACCTTTGATCTCCATACTAAAACAAATGCTGGCTCAGGTCAGACCTTCCATGTAAAAATTGCAGGGATCGTTGCGAATACTGGTGTGTTTGCCCAGTCCGGCAATCTTGTCCTCATCTCGGCTCATGACTATCAAGTCGCCAATACGACTGCATCATATAGCGGAGTTGATGTAACGACGGCAAATCAGGCCCATACCAATACAGCAGTTAAGGCTATTAACAAACAGTTTCCGCTTGTCTCGACGCAGACTGTTGCTGATGCGCTTAAATCCCAACAAGCTTCAATCGACAATATCAGTAAGTTCTTAGAGATTGCTGGTCTGCTTGCACTCTTGATTGGCGGTGTTGGTATCGTCAACACGATGCAGGTCTTACTCTCACGACGTAAGACAGAGATTGCTATGCTCAAAACATCTGGCTACCGTCGTGTAGATCTCTACCTGCTCTTTGGGCTGGAAGCAAGTCTACTTGGTCTCGTTGGTGGTCTCGTTGGTGCAACTGCCGCAATCGGCATAAGCTACATAGTACGCGGCCTGATGCAAAACATCGGCTTAACAGTTCCGTTTGCTATTAATCCTTGGACGGTTGCAGGTGGCGTTGCTATCGGTCTCGTAACCGCCCTGATTTTTGGTTTGATGCCAATCGTACAGGCCGCGAACATTCGTCCATTAAATGTTATCCGTGACCAGGCTGAGAGCCGAGGTGTGAGCAGTGTTGCTTTAACAATTGCCTTACTCATTATCCTGTCAATCCTATTCTGTGCATTAGCGATTGTGATACTCAATAACGACGTATTGCTAGGCATAGAGGCAGTCTATGGAACATTCGCCTTCCTACTCTTGCTGGGCGTGTTCTTTGGTCTGGTCGTCTTCACTATCAGCAAACTGCCTGTACCAGAACGCTTTGATATCAAGTACCTTGCCTTAATTCTTGTAGGCATTGCGGCCTCGGCCCTGGTATACCTGGTACTGCCTATATTCGGTATTCTTCTGTTCGCTGCTTCACTGATGGGTGTCGTCATCGTCTTACTGCCACGTACCTGGAAGGTTAGCACGAAGATGGCCTTGCGGAACATCGGTCGCCAGCGCACACGTACTACGACAACACTGCTTGCTCTGTTCATTGGTGTCTTCACAGTTGGTGTAGTCCTCGCCTTAGGACAAGACTTGCAAGTACAAATTAGCAACTCTTTTGCCCAAAACCTGTCCTATAACGTCGTCACAACCACAACTGCCAACGATACAGCAGCACTACAGGCGAAATTGTACACAATCCCTGGTCTCTCAAAGAGCCGTAATGATACATTTGCGCAAGCAATGCCAGTTGCTATTAATGGAAAACCGTTGCAGCAAGTGTTGCCAACAACTGCCAATGACCGTCAAAGTAGCATTCAATTTCTGAGTACAGTAGAAGGCTATGATCTGGCACACAGTGCTCCTGCATCGACGGTTACACATGGTCGTACTTTGAAAGCAAGCGACGCAGGCACAAATAATGTTTTGATTAGCGACTTGCTGACCAGTGCTGGCCCATTCCAGATGCACCTGAAACCTGGTGATACTATCACGCTTGCCAGTGCGGATGGCAAGACACAGAAAACGCTGACCGTTGTAGGCACCTACGCTCGTACATCCGGAGTAGACCACGTAGGCAGCATATTAGCGGCAACGAGTACAGCTAGCGCCTTTAGTTCGGCAAAAACCGGTATCACTACCGTCACATATATGAAAATTGACCAGGCTCAGGTAAACAATGCCCTGAACACACTTGGCAAGGTTGTTCCCAATGCGACAGTACAAAACTTGGCAGACATTGGAGTGTACATCACGCAGTTGCTCAATAGTATTCTCAATATGCTTGTCGCAATTGCCTCGCTCTCAGTCATTGCTGGTGTGATCATCATAGCCAACGCAGTCGCCTTAGCGATGCTAGAGCGGAGGCGGGAACTGGGCATTCTGAAAGCGGTAGGCTACACCAGCAGTACCGTCTTGAGCGAAGTTATGATCGAGAATGGTATCGTCGGTGGTGTTGGCGCACTGCTAGCAATGCTGCTTACAACAGGCGCAATCGTTCTGCTCGGAAACCTGCTCTTCAATACTGCATTTAGCGTGTCGGCCTTGATCGTTCTGAGTCTAATCGGTGGTTCGGCCCTACTCGCCATGCTCACCGCAGCACTTGTGGCCTGGGGTTCGGTCCGCGTCCGTCCGCTAGAAGTTTTACGATACGAATAAAAATATGAGTGCATGAGGTGAGTATTGTCACGTTGACAATACTCACCTCATGCACTCATATGTTATACTGGTGGTGTGTCCATCCACTCGTGAAGCGGGAAAAGATTATGGCTATACAACGCATTGTTTCTCCATTTCGTCGTTTGCAATGGAAACTCACTTTTTCCTACACCCTGATTACGGTGGCGACAATCTTTGTAATCGAGATTATAGTGCTCACAATCGGCTTCTGGTACATTGGCTCTAATGAGAGTCAGCTTTTCGCGAGGAGTGTATACGATCAAGCACAGCAAGCATCGCCCTACCTTGCAAGTGGTAAACCAGACACTGCATCAGTAACTGCGTTCCTTCATGGGCTTGAAACGGCGAATAATAACCCAATTTTAAATTCCCCTTCAATCTTTCTTACCGTGGTTGATGCACAGGGACATGTGATTGCATCCATTGGTACACATTCCACATCCTCTGATGAGGCATTACAAACACAACTTTCGGCGCAAGACACTGCAAATCTTCAATCAGCACTCTCGCAAAAAACAGGTCCCAATGGTCTCTCTTATGCGACTCCCAATACTATCGGAACAGCAGTAGCCTCCATTGTCGGTGCAGATCAACAGATACACGGGGCGTTGTTAGAGCGGCGCATGCTGCCCGATATATGGCAAATATACGTCCTTGCCCTTCCTTTTCTGCTCCGAAGTGTTATTCCTCTTACATTATTCTCTGCCATCCCTGGTGCCATATTCGGTTTTGTGACCTCTCGCAATCTGACAAGACGCCTTAAAAGCTTGTCGCAAGCCGCAGATACCTGGAGTCAAGGAGATTTCTCAGTTGTTGCTACCGATACATCTGGTGATGAACTAGGGCAAATGACGCGTCGTTTCAACACGATGGCTGAACAATTGCAACATCTTCTGGAAACGCGCCAAAAGCTTGCCACGCTAGAGGAACGCAATCGACTTGCACGTGACCTACACGATAGCGTCAAGCAACAAATTTTCGCTATCTCTATGCAACTTGGCGCAGTAAAGGTGCTGCTCGGGCGCGATGTGGGCGCTGCCAAGAAGCGCTTGGATGAGACTGAAACGTTAGTACGCCAGGCGCAACAAGAGCTAAACACGCTGATTAAAGAACTCCGTCCCGCCGCGCTTGAGGGCAAGGGACTGGTTGAAGCCTTGCATGATCTCTTGACACAATGGATGCAGCAGACAGGCATCATCGTGAAACTACAGGTAGAGGGACAACAAACACTAACGCTTACCGTAGAAGAGGCACTCTTTCGTGTCGCACAGGAAGCACTCTCGAATGTAGCGCGGCATAGTCATGCAACACTTGTACAGATGAAACTTTCTATTGTTGGAGACACCGTTACCTTAACTCTTGATGATAATGGACAGGGCTTTGATAGTACGCAACGTGATGGGTTGGGTGTTGGTCTGCTCTCAATGCAAGAGCGCATGAATGCACTTGGCGGAGATGTACGTGTAGAGAGTAGTCCTGGTAAAGGTACACGTGTTACTGCATATTGCGAAAAACTAGGGGGACATACAACTAACCCCGTAAGTGTGGCACATGTGTAGAAAGAGGATGCGTTAGTGAGCGAACAAATCACGATTTTAATCACCGACGATCACGCGCTTGTCAGAAATGGTGTGCGTACATTTTTAGAATTACAGCCTGATCTTCTCGTCTTAGGCGAGGCTGATTCTGGCGAAACTGCTGTGCGGATGGCGGCTGAACTTGTACCTGATGTGGTGCTAATGGACCTTGTGATGAGTGGCATAGGTGGCGTGGAGGCGACACGACAGGTAAAGCAGGTCAGCCCTCATTCGCAAGTTATCGTTCTAACCTCGTATCATGAAGACGAATATATTTTTCCGGCCTTGCGTGCAGGTGCGCTCTCCTATGTATTAAAGGATGTTGGACCCGAAGAACTTGCGGACATCGTTCGGAAGGCGGCACGTGGTGAGTCGGTGTTACACCCACGTGTTGCTGCTCGTGTGGTACAGGAAATTAGAGGTGCGCGGCGTGATACACCTAATCTCTTTACCGATTTAAGTGACCGCGAACTAGATGTGTTACGTCTTATAGCTGACGGTCTTTCAAATGCCGCAATTGCTGAGAAGCTCGTGATCAGCGAAAAAACGGTGAAGGGCCACGTCAGCAATATATTAAGCAAATTACATATGCTAGACCGTACACAAGCTGCGGTCTACGCATGGCAACAAGGGTTAATGGCACGACGCGACCCTTGAAATCATTTTTATCTGTGAAGGAGCTTTCCGTTTCATGCAACAACATTCTGGTTCTCTTCGTGTAGGCGTTATTGGCCTGGGGTTTGGTGGCGAAATGGCCCTTAAAGGCTACAGTCTACTACCAAATGTAGAGATTGTCGCGTTAGCAGGGCTTGAAGTAGAGAAATTACATACTCTTGGCACAACGTATCAGATACCCAACCTGTATCGTTATCATCATGAACTCCTCTCGCGCGACGACCTTGACGCCGTAAGCGTGTGTGTTCCTAACTACCTCCACGCTCCTATTACTATCGAGGCGCTTGGGCGAGGAATGCACGTCCTCTGCGAAAAACCTCTTGCCCGTACTTCCGAAGAGGCAGAGGCGATGGTCGTGGCTGCAACGAAAGCGAACCGTGTTTTGCAGGTTGTCTTCAACCATCGTGTACGTGGTGATGTGCAGGTTCTCAAGCGTTACGCCGACGAGGGGAAGCTAGGAAATATCTACTATGCAAAGGCGCATTGGATGCGACGGCGTGGTATTCCAGGTGCAGGAACGTGGTTCGGAAGCAAAGAGATGGCAGGTGGTGGTCCCCTAATCGACCTCGGTGTACATGCTCTCGACATGGCCCTGTATCTTCTCGGGGAACCCGAGATTCTAACAGTGAGTGCATCAACCTATGCCGAACTTGGCAAACGTGGCAAAGGAGTAGACCCAAAAGCACGAAAATCTGGCTCAGGCATGGCTTTTGAGGTCGAAGACCTTGCAACAGCATTTTTGCGTCTCTCAAATGGTGCAACGTTACTGCTCGAAGCAAGTTGGGCAACACATAGCAGTGCTGGTGATGACTTTGGTGTTTCGTTATATGGAACTGATAGTGGTGCTGATATCAAAGTAAAAAACTATAGCTGGCAAGATACACTTGATATCTATACAGACGTCGCGGATGTTCCAGCTACAATACATCCTCAGGTGCCTAAAGGTGAGGGGCATATGACCGTCGTGCGCGAGTTTGTGCATACCATCACTGAAGGCAATTGGTCGTTGCATAATGGTAGTGAAGGTTTGCGTCGTGTGCGTGTGATTGATGCATGTTATGCATCCGCGCAACAGGGACGTGAAGTCACGCTTCGCGATGTATCACAAGAAAGCAAATAGATGGCTACTCACCCAAAGGTTGCTCTTGTCACTGGTGGTTCGCGTGGCATTGGTGCGGCAACGGCACTAGCATTAGCGGAGCGCGGCTATGATGTCGCGCTCACCTATCGCAACAAAGCAGCCCGTGCAAATGAGGTCACCTCTGAGATAACGAAGCGGAGTCAACAAGCACTTCCAGTCGGGTGTGACATCACCCGACTGGACGATGTGCAACGCCTCTTCACAACCCTAAAAGAGTGGCATGATGTCCTAGATACACTCGTTCTTAACGCATCTGGTGGCATGGAACGCGATATTCTTGCCGTTGATCCTGACTATCCCATGCACATCAACCATGATGCGCAGCTAATGCTTGTACAGCATGCTCTTCCTCTTATGCAAAATGGAGGAACAATCGTTTTCATAACGAGCCATTGGGCGCACCTCTACGGGCAAATGAAACAAATACCTGCATATGCACCTGTTGCCGAGTCAAAGTATGCAGGTGAACAAGCTCTGCGTGCTCAACAAGATACGTTTGGCTCTCGCGGCATTCGCTTGCTTGTTGTAACTGGCGACCTCATCGAAGGCACAATCACCCCTAAACTGCTGGAACGAGGCGCTCCGGGTCTTACTGAGCATAGACGTACCACAATCGGCCCCTTACCCACCGCAACCCACATGGGCGAAGCTATCGCACAAGCAGCAACAAACTCATCGCTTCCGAGTGGACATACCATAGTCGTAGGTGGCTCATTAGAGTCACAGCTAGCAACAGACACCTAGATTTCTTTAGGGGAGGATTTGATTGTGTATAGCATTATACGTATAGATAGATGAGAGACATATATATTGCATATATACCAAAGAAAGAGCTATAACTATGTCAGCCATATTTGGTCTTATAGAAGATATCGGTCCTTTGTTAGGAGTAGTAGGAACTATCTTTTGGGTTTGGATGCTTGTTGACTGCTTGAATAGGGCAAACTTGCGCTCGCAAAGAGGATGGTTTGTTCTGCTGCTATTCACGCATTGGATTGGCGCTCTTATCTACTTTCTCATCTATGTTTACCCGCCTGGCAAATTCTCTCAGACTATGCAACAACAACCACAACCCACACAGAAGCAGCCCCCCGTCTACTATACTCCGCCAGTAGCAACATCCTATCAAGAATATCAGCAAGGCTACCAGCCGCAAAGCGTACCTTCGCCTGCTTCTTCTGCAAACGCACCTTATCAGCAAGAAGATCAACAGCAGCCCTCTTATACCGCCGTGGACTACGAAGAGCCACATGCAGCTTATCCAGAGATGCCTCCGCAGCAACAACAGTAATTGAAACCTTCCCTCTTTTTCCTCTTGACATACCTTCTTAATTTAGATATATTTCTAATTAGATGTAAATCTACAGGGAAAGAGAGGGAACGTATGTCACAGGAAGAATTTCAAGCACTACTCCAGTTCTTCAAAGTCTTGGCGGACGAGAATCGGCTTAAGTTACTGGGTATTCTTGCCAATGGAGAGCGCAGCGTTGAGGAGTTAGCAGCACTTCTCAAGCTAAAAGCACCCACGATCTCGCATCATTTAGCGAAACTCAAGGAACTAGACCTTGTGGGTATGCGTTCCGATGGCAACACGCATTATTATTGGTTGAATATTGAAGCGTTACGTGCAACAAATAAGCTGTTGCTCACGCCACAGAAGATGGCTTCGTTGGTTGATGATGTAGAGGGTGATGCCTGGGAACGTAAAGTCTTGAAAGATTTTTTTGAGGGTACGCGCCTCAAAGAGATTCCGGCAAGCCCTAAGAAACGCTCCGTCATTCTCAAATGGCTGGCAAACCAGTTTGAGTATGGAGTGTTTTATAAAGAGGCTCAGGTCAATGAGATTTTGCAACGCTACCACGAAGACTCGGCCTACTTACGACGTGAGCTAATAAGTATCGGCATTGGACTAATGCAGCGCGACAAAGGTACATACTGGCGCGTCTCACCTGAATTAGCTGATGCAGAGAAGCGGAAAGTCATACTCACAAAACTGCTAAATGCGTTTGAACTTGATACTGTGTATAGTGAAGAGCAAGCAAACGAAATTATCCGTCAGCAGTCGCCCGACTACCCGTACCTCTTGCGTGCACTGGTCGAAGAAAACATGCTGCAACATGACAGCGAGGGTTATTGGAAGCTACCCCGCAAGGTAAGTTTGTAAATTTTGAGAGACACATAGAGCAGAACCTGGAAGAAGGAAGAAAAAGTCTTTATGCAAAGGCCAAAAATTCCACCATCTCAAGACCTCGTCACTATTGCTGAGCGAATACTCACTGAAAAATTTGGAACTACAATACAGCTTGATGAGGGAGAAGATCTGGGAGGAGGCACACGTTCGTATGTATATCGCTTTAATATCCTTAATAGGACTTTCGATGTACCAAAAAGCGTTATCGTGAAACAAGTAAAAACTTCAAATGAAGGTACATATAATCCTGATAGGGCAACCATACCTGCATGGACGTTCTTTAATGAGTGGGCCTCTTTGCAATTTATAAGTGAGATTGCCGACGAACCTTCGTTTGGTCCACGCTTCTATGTTGGAGACCGGGCTGCAGGACTGATCGTCATGGAAGACTTAGGACCTAGGACACGTTTGGATCAGTTGCTTACGGGTAATGACCCTGTTGCAGCCGAATCTGCTCTCATCGAGTTTGCAACTGTGCATGGTCGTCTTCATGCGCATGCTATTGGAAAGCAGAATGAATTCAGTCATCTGCGTGAATCTCTTGGTCCAAGTATCTTAGAAGATAAGCACTATACCTACGACTGGCTCATACCAACCTTCTACGAAACAATGAATCTGCTAGGTGTCACATTCGCGTCCGAAGTCGAAAGAGAATTGGAATTGCTCAAAGCATCAATGACACACCCAGGACCCTTGCTTACCTTTGTTCAGCAAGACTCATGCCCTGATAACTGCCTCTTTACCGATTCTGGCTTGAAGCTATTAGACTTTGAGGGTGGGAGGTTCGATCACGCATTAAAAGGCGGTGTTTATGGGAGAATGCGCTTTCCAACGTGCTGGTGTGTCTATCAGATGCCCGAAGACATTCCCTTTCGTATGGAAGCAGCTTATCGTGTAGAACTTATGAAAGGATGTTCAGAGGCAGCAGATGATACACTTTTTGACCATGCTCTAGTAGAGGCATGTGTGTATTGGATGATTGAGTGGTATCAGATGGACCCCTTATCACAAATCCTGGAAAAAGATCAGCTTATCATAGCAGCTACTGGCCGACAACGGCACCTTATGCGTTCGGATGTTGTCGCCAAAACAACTGAGGAACTAGGACATATGGAGGCTGTTGGAGCAACAATTCGCGCTATGGCTGTAAAAATGCGAGAACTTTGGCCTGAAGTGGAGGAGACTCCGTATTATCCTGCGTTTAGATGAGGGCAAGTATCATCATCTTCGCCTACATTGGCTTTGACCAGATATCCACCTCGGCAGAGGAGACAAAAAATCCTGAGAGAGCCTTACCAATTGGTATCTTTTTAAGCCTCCTGATCTGCACCGTCCTCTACATTGCCGTAACCGCCGTCCTCATGGGAATTGTCTCATATACAAAACTTGATGTAGCTTCGCCTGTATCTCATGCGCTCATCTTGCTTGGCTTGAACACTGCTGGCTTGATTATATCAGTAGGAGCAGTGTGTATTTTCCCCTTCTATCAACTTTCATCGTTTACAAACTGTTACGGCTGATCTAGCCGCGCTTCTTGGTATCTCTCTTCCACAAAGCAAGACCCCTGTTCTTGTCTAAACCAAGTGTAAGGAATCGCTTCTTGTGCTGTTCTTCTGTGCAAAGTAGAGAACAGCATTTTTTTTATTTCAGAACACTAGTTTTGTGTGTATGGTTGAGTTTAAGAAAACTGTGTTGTAGGGTATTGTTGAACCTAGAACACGGTGGGGATAATTGTCACGGCAAAGTGATAATCGAGAACTACTGTTTTGTGGTGTGTGTCTCTGTATAGAGGCAATTTTGTTTCTTGCAGAGGTTTACAGAAATTGGTATGCTTTTCCCATATGTTTACTGATAAGCAATTGGAACAATTTGCAAAGGTTATTGATACTAGGCTAGACGCGAAACTACAGTCAATAAATAAGCGGTTAGAAGGGATGGAACAAGGACAAAAAGGACTGAAAGAACAACTGAATACGGTTGAGTTGAAAGTCGAAGCGATCCACGCGCAAAATAAAAAAGTTCACGCTGAAATTATGGAGAAACTAACGGCCTCAAATGAAATCGACGGCCAGGAATTAAAAAAGCTTGAAAAGCGAGTAGAGACAATTGAAGAACACGTAGGACTTTCGCGCAAAAATTAATACTTCCTGACCCTAGGAACCAGATCGAGCAATTAACTTTAATTACCCGCTCCATGTCTCAAACTTGGAATTGTACGAACCAGACCTTATTTACTACTGGCCGTTAAAGATTGTAGCTTCTTGACTGATAGCTTTATAGCTTATTACAAGGGTAACGTTGCTAACCATGCAACCAGTATCTTGTAATATTCCTCCATGTCACATATAGGAGTCGGGAAGCAATATTTGAAGAGTGCTGTGACTAATGGCTCAGGTATTCCTATTTTTCTCTTCTTTTCAAAAGTCCGCAACTCACTATCAATTTTTTCAAGCGAACCGTACATGATGTCAGCATAATCTCCATACCATTTACCCTCTAGAGATGGCAATGCTACACCGCATTTCGCAAATTCATCGGTAAGCGTTTGCTGTAAACTTCGTCTACCATTATCAGCAAGTGAAATGCCAGCAAGATCATGGGATATTGCAATCTTATCTCCATAAGAAAGTAAGCCTTGTCCATTTGAGAGGAATTGTAAATAGTCATCCCAATGCTCAACCATTTTGTTACTAAAGAAATATATTCTTCCATACGATGGAAGCGAAAATCCCCATTTTTTTAGAACTCTGCCTGTCCTATTGACCCGCTCAATAAACTGCATGTAACTTATTCTGCATCGTATTGAGAAATCGTTATGTTCGCGCATTTCTTCCAGAGTAAGCGTTCGCGTGCCTGACTGCTTCTGTCGAGCGAATGTATGTCGTTGCATCTTTTCTGATGCTTCTGCCATATTAAGATAAAGAACTCTGGCTATTCTTGAAAAGCTATCACTAATGAAAAAAGCTCACTTGGTTGAGCCTTTTGCTGGTGGGTATTCAGCATCATTTGCCAGAGGCTATCTATTAAATTATCGAAAGGTGTTTCCATAGCTTGAGTTTATCATGGGAGTCAATTCCTCCCTGTGCCGAACAATCTACCGTTGACGAACTAGCTTAAAAGCCGCGCCTCATGTCCTACAAGCTTTCAGCCTGTTGAAAAACTCAGAAGCCAGGATAGGTGAAGGGAAGATGATGCCCCAACTGTTTTCTCCTGACTCCCCCTCATCTGCCAGCGAACTGAGAACCGAGCATCGTCTCTAAGACGTGGATGACAGAGGGATTGGTGCCAGCGTAGAGCACGATGATCTTTCCCCTCTTGTAAAAATGAGGTGGCGCAATCCAGTTCACCATGGCATTCCCGACTGTGCCTCCATCGGGTGAAATGCGAGCAGCATCAGAGTTGGCACTCTCTTCATTCACATACTCGTAGACTTGGACTTGTTGGCCGTTCACCGTGATGAGCTGACCAGTGACCGAAAAGAACGGTTGTGTCACCGTACCGGTGGGCACAACGGTAGCGCCAGCAGCACGGAGATGATCAATGAGGGAAACATAATCTACTACGGGTCCGCCGTGTGAGGTTGCTGGTTCACCGCACCCTGCTAGCCCTAAGAGCAGGAGTGCTACGAAAACACTCACACACATGTATCGAGAGCATTTCATTCTGTTTTCCTCCTTTCTGATGAGCAGGTTCGACCGAAGTCGTCTCTCAGAGACCTTGACGTTTGCAGGCACCTGTTTGTTCCCACGGGATGGACTTGAGCATCCTCTTTGAAAACCGAGGAAAAAAATGGTAGATAATAGGGGAGACGTGCAGTTGTGTGTACGTAAAGGAACGGCTACTGCCATGATGGGAAGCAAAGAGCGGCCCTTTGCTCCGCTCATCCATGTTTCTTTGGAAGAGTTGGTACCCCAAGATCACTTCTATCGCCACTTGGAGCGCACGCTGGATCTCTCGTTTGTCCGTGAGTTGGTTGAGGACACCTATGCAGGTGGAGGTCGCCCCTCGATTGACCCGGTGGTCTTCTTCAAACTGCAACTGGTCATGTTTTTTTGAGGGAATCCGCTCTGAAATCTGAAACAGTAATCCCCTATCCTCAATTTATGACTGACTATAAACGCCAGACTAGTACACAGAGGCTCAAATAGGTCTGTGGTAAAATAGGGGCAGCAGAAAAAGCGAACGGGAATGAAGTGTGGCTCAATGCCAGAGCCAACAACTTTGAGCGAAAGTCGAACAAAACGAATGAGAGGTGCTGACACGTCGGGAGAGTGCACGATAACAACAGACAACGTGTGTGAGAGTGAACTTGGCTCTTGAAGTCTGGTCAATACCACTGCTGTCTGGTCACAAGCGCGAGAATAAAGGGAGAGTATCGTGTCCTCAAAAATCTATCGAACGACGAGCTGGTATGATCGCGTGTGGAAATTCGTCCATCCTTGATTCAAGGCGGCGGCATGTTTGCATGCAGACCGATTCAAACAGGTGAAATCGTGGCCATTGTTGGGGGAACCGTGATGACTGAAGACAAGTTCCATGCCTATATCGCGACCACATCGCATTTTAATGCCACCCAGATTGGAGAACGCCTCCACCTTGTCGATCTCATCCAAGCACCAGAGACCGTAGCTGGTTCCATTAATCACTCCTGTGATTCCAATTTGTGGTTGCAAGATGAAGTCACGATTGTCGCACGCCGGGCGATTGCGTCAGGAGAAGAATTCACGTTAGACTATGCGCTGACCACTGTCGAACCTGATTGGCAGCTCGATCACCCCTGTCAGTGCGGAACACCTGCCTGTCGTCATAGTATTAGGGGTACTGATTGGCAATTGCCAGATGTCCAACAGCGATATGCGGGACATTTTGCTCCTTTCATCAACGAACGTATCCGCAAAAGCAACCAGAGGTAAAGGGAAGGCGGAGGTATTCTCACTTCCTTTTGTTTTTAGACGGTCAAAGCCTTCCCCTGATAGGTCCATTTGAAAGGCTTGGCCATCGTCTGGTTGTAATACTCGATGAAGGCGAAAACCTTGGCCTGTAACTCCTCCACGCTGGTGAAGGAGCCATGCTTGAGCAACTTACGAACCAGGATACTGAGCCAGATCTCAATTTGGTTGAGCCATGAGCTATGCTTGGGCGTGTAATGAAACACCACTCTATGGGTCGGATCACTCAAGGATCATGGAAGTGAGACTCCATGATCGCTTCTCTTGGTTATACGTTACGCTACTGTTCCATCAGTTACTACTGCACTTGGCTGTTCAGCTTCCAGAGCAGCTCGATGTGCTCGTGCTTCCTCTGCTTGCTTTTGTCCACGGCGTGAATAAAGCACGGTCCAGAGCATAACACCTCCTAACATTCCGTAGAAGACGAATGGTGAGACAATCAGGAATTGTGTGATTGTGAGTGTAAATACTAGGGATATTCGTACTACAGCTTCGAGAATGAAGAAGATTCCCCATACTGCCGTAGACAGTCGCATTGCATATCGGAAGCCAGGATACTGCCACATGTTGTTGAACTCAGTCACCTTTTGCGGTACATTACCGGTCGCGAAATGGCGTGCGAAGTAGAAACCGAGCGGCTTGGGAAACAGAAATGACACAATATAGGCAAGGCCAAATGCCGCTGTATAGTATGATCCGCGTATAAGCAAGAGGCGAGGACTACCACCAAGCATAATCAGAATAAGGCTAACGACGATAGAGAGCAAGGCAAGACCCGCTATAAGATCAACTCGACCTTTGCGTGCCACGCCTACAATAGTATCAACCATTGGTGGTACACCTGAAATGACCAAAGCCCAAAAGTCTGAAAGATTGGTATAACTCTTTAAGAGTTGAAAAATGATGAGTGGAAGTATGGCATTAACAACAATACTGTAGGTGATGCCAATAACCGTCGAGATCATCCTGGCTTTTTTTGCGCCTGCTTCGTTAGTCTTTGCTGGATTTGTCGGCATAACGCTAGCTCCTATTTCTATCTATGCTAAGAGTAATTTCTGCAACCTATGAAATACTTTTGAATGTATCATATCTTATATAACGTAGTGTGCAATTTTTTTTAAAATTACGCTCAAAAGGGGCTTCGGATATGCAAATAGACCTTCCTTCATCATGGCATAGTCTTCTAGTACAGGAGCTTGAGCAGCCATATTTCCAGGTGCTGCAGCGTTTCGTTGATAGCGAACGGGAACACTATACCGTCTTTCCACCTGAGCCGGACGTATTCAACGCGTTAAAACTCACGCCCTACGAAAATGTACATGTTTTGCTGTTAGGACAAGACCCTTACCACGACGACAATCAAGCGCATGGCCTCTGTTTCTCTGTGCGTCCAGGCATTAAACCACCGCCATCGTTGGTCAATATGTTCAAAGAGCTACATAACGATGTTGGTTTTCGCATTCCCAACAATGGCTACCTCGTCCCTTGGGCACAGCAAGGAATACTCATGTTGAACGCAGTTTTAACAGTACGCGCTCATACAGCCAATTCACATAAAAACCATGGTTGGGAGATCTTCACGGATGCTGTCATTCGTCACGTGAACGCGAAGGAAAGTCCCGTTGTATTCGTCTTGTGGGGAGCCTATGCCCAAAAGAAAATGAGTTTGATTGATACTTCACGCCATACTATTGTGCAATCTGTGCATCCCTCGCCGCTCTCGGCACGTAATGGCTTCTTTGGTAGTAGACCGTTCTCTTCGATCAACAAAGCATTACGTGAAGCTGGTAAACCAGAGATTGATTGGCAATTGCCTGATTTATAAGACAGTTTTGACTATGCTATGTTCAATGCACCAATATAGACATTGCTGCTCACACCCGGATGTGATGTAAAAAACTGCATGCCTACATCGGCAACCTGACCAGTGAAGTTTACTGGCAGCGCGTACCATACCTTGTTCCACTGCCCTGAAGTTAAGGTAATTTCGCCAGAGAAGTGCCAGTTACGGTTAGGCTCGGACACGTAGATCTTCGCATTCATAAGAGCGGCTTTATTCTCTACGTAGACGTATGCGCTGATCATTTGTCCTGGCTTTGGTACCGTCGGTAAATTATTCCTTGAGATGCTGATGGATGGAAAAACGTCTTCGCTTGCATTCGACATCGTTATTTTCATCGAGTAGGCACCGACGAATGGCCTGGCTGTGCTGATGATTGGCTGAGTAACACCACCACCTACCACGCTCCAGCCATTCGTGCTACCATCCCTAAACGAGACCGTGAGGTTTGTATTCTTTGGCGGTGTTGCCGGTGGTTGACTGACTGTCATCACAGGAGGAGTGTATCCTCCAACCATGACCTTTTGGTATTCCTGCTGGAATATGGCACCCTCAAAGCCAATCTGATCATGGCTAACTAAAGGCATGGGCTGGTCGGTGGCAAAGTACTGCAGAGAGGCAAAGATGCGATTCTCTATTAGCAGTTGCATTGCCCTGGCGGTCCAGGTGCGCATAAAGGTTGGACTGTTGTATTTGCCATCTTCAACAGGTTTGCCATTGGTAAGTTGCTGGTCGGAGGAGTAGTTCCATTCACTAATCCAGATGGGAAGTTCAGTCCCAATAGCCTCGCGCATTGCGGCGCGTGCTTGAGCAAAATGGATAGGCCAGGCTTCAAGCATAGAAAGACAGAAGTCAGCCGTCCAGTTGACACTACAGGTGTATTCATGCCAACTTACACCATCGGGGCGTGGTTGCGCATGCTGCAAGAAAGTTTTGAGATAGCGGCGCGTGAACTGGTAATTATCAGGTGCAATAAAGCGGGCGTTAGGAAACATCTCTTTTAGTGGTGGAATAACCTGATTCCAGGCTGCTACATACTGCTCCACTTTGATGCCATTTAAATCCGATTCGTTCCCAAACTCGAAGTAGACAGGCTCTTTGCCGAAGATGGGCATGAGTAAGCTGAGCGTTTTCTGATTATTTTCTAGGAGCGAGCCATCTTTAAACTCTGGTCCACTCATGACAATAAGTGGAACGGCGCCTATCTCTTTGATCGCCCGCGCTGCATTTACCTCTGTCTGTGGGTTGAGAGACGTGCGCGTTGGCATACGCATCACGCGCACGCCAATATCTTTGAGGCGTTGACGTGTCGCTGCTGAGTTCAGAATGGGTTCGTCGTAATCATGGAATAGTGCCATGTTGGTGCCAAAGATGAGTGGAGATATTTCTTTATTGTTGGTGATAGTATTTAATGCAGGTGTCGTGATGTGCACCTGTGTAGGCAAATTGCTCGTCTGATGAGTAATGGTAGTGAACAAACTCTTATCTTGTGCCATCCACAAGACTGCTGCAATAACTAAGAGATTGAAGATAACCGCGATAAAAGGAGTGCTTTTATCTAAATTTGATGCGCCCCGTTTTCTAATTACTTGTTGCTGAACCTGCGGACTAGTTTGTGTACTAATTGTAGATGACTGAGGCAATGGAACACTTTGTTTAGTAACGACAGGAAACTGATATGATGGTGGCGTAGTTTGCCTATAGGTTGCCCAAGGCGATATCGGTAGTACAGTTTGTCTATCGGTAGTTGGTAACTGAAACAATGGAGAAATATTCTGTCTTCCTGTCGATGGCAAATGGAATGGGTTAGGAACGCTTTGTCTATCGGTAGTTGGTAACTGAAACAATGGAGGAACACTTCGACCACCCACCTCAGGCTGTTGTGACGGAGTAGTACTCTCTGCCTCGTCCAATTGAAAAATCTTTCCTGGTTGCAGAAATTGACGTGTTCTCTGTGCATTGTTCTTTTCAGGAGATTCCATAAGGTACACCACCTAACCTAAACGAGGCTCAAAACCAACAGTTTTATTGCATCAGCGCGTTGCTGCATATACTTCCCACTTTGCAGTGTATGCACTGAGAAACTACGTTAAATTACTTAACATAACAGATAGGACGTTTTATGTGGATAGTTATAACTATCCATGCTAAATGGCTACTGCTTTCCTTGCATCAGCATGTCCCAAATTATTTGACCATAGTAGTTTATCGTCATTAAATTCCTCTTAAATTCGCAGTCTCTTCAGAGGCACTTTATAGCTAGCTCGTCCCTTTGCTCCCAAATGTCGTATTAACAGAGATTTCTCACTAACAAACCTCTATTCAATCGTCTCCATGCCTTGCTTTATCTCTCTTCAAAAATGAGAAGAATGGCTGTCAAACAGCTATTCTAACTTTTTTATTTGGAACTGCTCGATATCATAGTAGTGTAAGCTAAACAATGAATTGGAAGCTTCAAACTACGAAAGGGAGTGTATTCAATGACATCGCAACAAACCGTTGATCCAAAAGAAACGCTGCAGACATCAGGTGTATCGCAATCCTTAAAGGAACCTTCTCTCTCAAAACCTACCAGGAAGCCTAATAGTCGCCGGGGCAGAATCGCGCCGATTATTCCATTTTTTCTGGGTATTCTCGTGAGTATGATAGCTCTATCAGTTTTTATCTTTTTTGCTGGATTAGACCGAACTCCAGTTGCAACACCGACCTCTACTCAAACTGGAACATTCGGAATCCAGATGAGCGACACTTACATGACGCAAATTATGGGAAAGAAGCTGGGACCATCAGGAATACCTGGAAAGATCAGCAAGGTACACATTGATCTGCCTCCAAACGGCATGCTAGTGATTTCAGCAGATGATGCGCTACGTCTAGCAGGTATCCCTGTAATAAGGCGCTTTTCAATTACGCTGCAGCCATACATCCGTTCCTGCCAGCTTCAAATGCATGTGATTCATACAGAATTTAGTGGTATTCCTGTAACCAATTTTGCCGCAAACTATGAAAATGCCATGAATCAAGCGGTACAGTTGAAAGCTTCTAGTCTTCCTAGCGGCTTTACTTATTGTGCAGCAGGTGTACGTACCAATCCACAAACGCTGTTTATTACTTACTCAACCGCTTCTGTGCAGGACAGATAGACACTTAGGCATGACATACCATTATGTCATAAACAAGGAAGCTGATCTAGTACAGTGGAGAGAAAAAAGCGAAAAAGCTCTCCCCTCAAAGCCAGAATACGTTCAAATGATGTCACTTCTAAGCCAACATCATTTGTCTCACATGGCCCTAGCTTATCCTCTCCACAAGCTGCTGTAGGGCCTACTTACATTTAAAGGGGTCAATTGGAGTGGTTGATATACTAGAACTAGGTATAAGTCACATCATTTGCATGAGTCTTTGTTTCTTGCAAGCAGCGGGGTTAGGAGGTGATAAGTGGAGAATGTCTTCATCCATCCGACGGCAGATGTTGCTTCCGATGCGTCAATCGGAACAGGAACACGTATCTGGAATCAAGTGAAGGTATGCAATAGGGCTCGCATAGGAGCCGAATGCAACCTGGGTAAAAATGTCTATATTGATTTTGATGTCATTATTGGTAACCGTGTCAAAATTCAGAATAATGTATCTATTTATCATGGCGTATCTATCGAAGATGGTGTGTTTCTTGGACCTCATGTGTGCTTTACGAATGATCTTATTCCTCGCGCAATCACTCCCGATGGCAAAGTCAAGGGCCAGGATGATTGGGAAGTTGGGCCTATTGTCGTGCGTTATGGTGCGTCCATCGGAGCTGGGGCCATTATTTTGCCCAATGTGACAATTGGAACATTTGCCCTCGTTGGTTCAGGCGCGGTGGTCACACGCTCCGTTCCAGCTTATGCCCTTGTGTATGGCAACCCAGCCCGACAGCATGGATTTGTGTGTCGTTGTGGGCAGCGTCTTCTCAAAACGGAACAAGCACCAACTGGCTTGACGGTGGTGTGTACTGCTTGTGGAGAAGAGGTTGTACTTGCTACTGGTAAGGCTCAAAAACTTTCAATTGATGATATGAAGAGTGTCGAGGAAAGATTGCTATGATTTTGGTTGCACGTCCCCTATTAGGTATCGAAGAGGAAACGGCTATTCTCGAAGTGCTCACTTCAGGACAGTTAGCTCAGGGAGAGCGGGTTGCTGCCTTTGAACGCCGCTTTGCCGAGTTATGTTCGGTGAAAGAGGCGGTGGCTGTTTCATCGGGAACCGCTGCGCTACACCTGTCTTTGCTGGCACATGCTATCGGGCATGGTGACGAGGTTATTACAACTCCATTTAGCTTCGCGGCAACTGCTAACACCATTTTGTTGGTAGGAGCTACTCCTGTCTTTGTTGATATTGAACCAGACAGCTATAATCTGAATCCC
>JAABUQ010002757.1_pt1 | contig 33931 bp, 17 predicted proteins | sample 5560001 | NCBI WGS metagenome assembly JAABUQ01 (sample SAMN10711888, study PRJNA513371) | rock metagenome | isolation source: Antarctica rocks | place: Antarctica: Victoria Land, Finger Mt nord | collected 2015-12-18
TCCCAAACCTGTTTGCTTGGGTGATGGAGCAGATGGGTGAGTTGCCCCGACCCAGAATCTCTAAAAAGTTAGCAAAGTCTCAAAGACTTACCCTGCAAAGTGTCCCGGCTTAAATTGGTAGCCCCATAATCTAAAGTTGAAGTTGAGAAAGTTTGCAAGGTTTAGACTGAACTAAGTTGCGGATCGTTCATGACCTATCTGAGCTTGCAGCTTTTTCTTAGAGCAGCGAGAAAAAGTCAAAAACTTAAAAAGAGCGGTAAATTCTTGCGACCATGTCGTTTTATAAAAAGCCTCTCAATTTTTAATCAGGAGATTGAGGGGAAAACTTGCTACACGATTTTGATTAGGTATCCTCGAAACTGGCCTATGGTTCACCCAGATTTCTCACCATGCTTCGCTAAAATAGCTTGTCAAGCCTGTGCATCAAGGTTTCTAGAAAAATCTTCAAAAAAACAGTCTGCCATGCAAGCCAGATTGTCTAGAGCGCTCTTCTGTTCAATGTTTCTAGCTGATTTTGGCTCAAGCTGGTGAGAAATCCGGGTTTATGAGTTAATGCTGTAGCAGTAATAGCATCTGAGGTGATCCGACCATCCTCCATGTGAACGATGCGATCAGCAATATCAAGAATGCGATTGTCGTGCGTCACCATTAAAATACTACGTCCCTGCTCTTTAGCAAGACGCTGCATCAATTCGACGACATCGCGACCTGACTTACTGTCTAAAGCAGCTGTAGGTTCATCCGCCAAGACTAATTTAGGTTCGCCGACCAAAGCTCTGGCAATCGCAACCCTTTGTTTTTGTCCTCCAGAGAGATGTTCTGGATAATAATTAATGCGTGGACCTAGACCGACTGCCTGGAGCATTGCTACTGATTTAGCCTGGGTTTCTTGTGGGGAAATATCGTTATGCAGTTCAATCGACATTTGAACATTTTGCCTAGCTGTTAAGAACTTCAGCAAATTGTGAGCCTGAAAAATATAGCCAATTTGGCGCCGAACTTGCACCAGCTGTTTTTGACTGGCTCCATGTAGCTCCTGGTCTAAAAGTTTAAGACTTCCCTCTTGAACAGATCGCAAACCGCCAATCAAACTCAGAAAGGTTGTTTTACCTGATCCTGATGGCCCAGTCATAATGACAATTTCTCCAGCATGAATTTCTATGCCAATGTCAAACAAAGTTTGTTTACGTAGTTCTCCTTGTCCATAGTAGTAGTTGAGGTTTTTAACGGTAACTACAGGTGATTGAATCATCAGTTTTTTCGCTAAACGTAAGGATTTCAAAAAACATCTGCTGGGTCTGCTGCTCGCAGTTTATGCATAGTGATAGCACCGGAAATGAGACACATTAGATTTGTTAAACCTAGTACTACTATTGCTCGATTTACAGTCATTGCTATTGGCAAAAGTGTAGCACTTTTAGTTAAGTTGTACTGTACAATAGCAAAAGCAAATCCAGGCAAATAACCTAAAATAGCTAGAATTATAGCTTCTTGAAAAACTAAAAGCAACAGGTAAGTTTGCTTATAGCCAATTGCCTTTAGAGTAGCATATTCAGATAAGTGATCTGCTACCTCGCTGTAAAGAATTTGATATACAATTACAGTACCAACAAGAAATCCTATAACTGTCCCTAGAGCGAAAATAAACCCAACCGCCGTATTAGATTGCCAATATGCTTTTTCAAATTCAATTAATTCTTGTTTTGATAAAACTTTGACATTTTGAGGTAAATATTTTCTTAATTCTTTTAAAACAACCTCAGTTTTCTCTCCTGGTTTTAAGGAAATCATCCCTATGTCAATTAAACCTGATTTTCTTTCTTTAAAAATGCGAAGGAAATTCAAGTCACTTGTAACTAAAGTCCCATTAATTGCAAAAGATGTACCTAAGACAAATGTTCCACCTACTTTAATGCGGCGACCTCCCACTTCTGTAGTGATAGTTTTTCCTTGATCAAACTCAGTAGCAATTGGCCCAAATTCTTTCCGAGAACGTCGGTCAAACAAAACGACGTCTGGTAGGTTAATTTTATCTATGTCTTGCTCAACTCCTGGCATCTTCAGCACCTGATCATTAGGGTTAACTCCAATCACATAAATATTGCGAATCTGGCGAGTTTGTGGGTTTTTCCAGTCAGTAGTTTTAAGATATATAGGATGAACAGATTTCACGGCTTCCACTGCTAATGCTTGATATAAAGTTCGTTGAGAAAACGTTCTCATTCCAACCAAAGAGCTAGACTGAGGATTAATTAAAGCAATCTCACCATCCAAGTCTTTATACAAACTCACAGCACTATCAAACAAAGCTTCCCGCAAACCTAGTTGCATAAACATCAGAATATCTGCAAATCCAATTCCCGCTAGCGCCACGGCAAAGCGAACTTTTCCTCGAGTCAGTTGTAGCCATGCCACAGGTATTCTGCGAATCATGATTTTCGCTCTCCAAATGAGCATATTTTTTTCGGAAATTAGATCTTAATTTTCACCGCCACTTTGGCATAAGTTAAGTCTGTAACTCTTTGGCTGTCTTGGGGGTCGATACGGATTTTGACTTCCACGACTCTGGCATCTGTATCTGCTGCTGGGTCGGTATTGAGCGCATCTTTTTTGCTAATTTCCTTACCAATCTTAATGACGGTTCCTTGTAGTTTTTCAGAAAAAGCACCGTAGTCACTAGTGATAGTAGCTCGTTGACCGAGACGCACTTTACCAATATCGTTTTCATTAATCTCCGCTACAGCAACCATCACGGCAGTTTGACCCAGGTCAGCAATTCCTTTATCGTTGACGCTTTCTCCAGGCCACGTGTGAATTTTTAATACCTGACCGTCAATGGAGCTGCGGATATAGGATAGATTGAGGTCGGCTTGAGCTTGTTTCACAGCAGCAAGTGAATGCTCTACCTGTGCTTGAGCGGCTTGTATGTCGGTGGGACGGACTTCCTTAATTCGGTCCAGATTAGCTTCAGCCTCCTTGATCTGCTGTTGTGAGGTGGCTATAGTTTTATCTAGATTGGCTTTTGCTTCGTTAATCTGCTGTAGCAGGGTTTCTATCGTCTGGTTCAGGTTAGCTTCGGCCTCGCTCGTCTGCTTGTCAGCTGTTTGGACACTCAGCCTTTTACTATCATACTCAGAGGCAGAGATGCCACCGGCTTTGTATAAGTTTTGGTAGCGTTGCTCCTCAATTTGGGCATTGCGCAGCTGGGCATCTATGCGTGCAACTGCTGCTTCTTGTGAGCGTGTTTGTGTTTTCTGCTGCGCTTGGAGGCGCGCGATCATCGCTTGCTGACTGACAATTTCCCATTTTAACTGAGCTTTTAGACGAGCAATGGTTGCCTTCTGCGCGTCAATTTCTCCCTGCTTCGCTCCGGCTTTGACCTTGGCGAGATTAGCTTGGTCAACTTGGACAAGTCTATTCGCCTCGAACAGCGTTGCTTGCTTACTTTCGTGCTGGTCTAAAATTACAACCACTTGATTGGTGCGGACTTGATCTCCTTCTTTCACCAACAACTGAACCACCCGCGCCCCTTGCCCTTGAACCGATCTTGGAGCAGACAGCTTAATCACCTCCCCAAGCGGTTCCAGACGCCCTAAGGCGCTAACGGCTCTAACAGTAGAAGTACTGGTTAACGATGGATTTGGCTGAACGAGATGGGAACGCGAACGGTTTTTAAGAACGACTATGCTAGTAACCAGAGCTGCACCAATCGTTAAGATGATGACCCAGCGACCTGCAGATTTAGAGACTAGTTGGCGCTTCAGACTTGAGTTCTGTTCCATAGTAGTTTGGGCAAACCAGAAAGCTTGACGGTGCCATGTGTAGTTGATCGTGCTTAGATTGAATCATTGACCATGCTAACTTAGCGCATTCACTTGGCGTGAGAGTCAAAGCAGGAATCGAGAATTTTTGGTCTTCAACTAGACCTACTGAAATTGGCCTTTCAATAATAAATTAAACTCACTTTGACAACTCAGCTGTTTATCTCAGTAGCAGTGGTAGGTTGAAAGCCTAAACCTTACTGCAGCTTAGCGGCATAGCAGCTTCAGGCCAATGTATAGTCTTATTCCTAAGACATCAAGAGCAGGGCCACGAAGGCTTGCAGGGCATCTCTGACCTGTACCCAAGGTACCGGAGCCAATAGATTCAGCCAGAGTTTGCAGCTTCTTCGGATTGCGCTTGTAGCTGAGCATAACCTTGTGGCTTTTGTGCGCCCAAATCTTTCCCAGTCCACTGCCCATACTTCCTGTGCCGATAATGCCGATGTTCATCTAACCTCCGCTGTGACTATTTCCTTCCTGGTTGAGAAAGGTTGCTTCAAAATGGGGTAACTGGTAAGTGAATCTCGTGATATGACTTAGCATCACTCTACATACCGATTTTGACCAGTTAAGATCTGGTGCGTTAGCATTCGACTTAAGCCGTAGTGATGCAAAAGACAAAGTTTTTCTAACCAATGTGGATATTCGTTGACACATTGTCTTATTAAATCTCTCAATTTAACTGATAAATCAGTCTCTTCATCAACTGCTTTATGCGAGACTGTGGGAAATCTGTTCATAAAATGACCAGAAATCCATATAACAAACGGCACATTGCCGATAACAGCAGATAGAAAATTCCATAGTTCTAGCGACAAGAGATGCGCCAGCGAATTGACGGTTGGCGGAAGTTGACTCGTATCAAAACAGCTGCATAATTCAGAGCAATCCTCTTCATCTAGGGGTTGGAGTGTTCTACTTTGTCAAGGCTGAATTAAGTTGACAATGCCCCCATTTTTGCAACAGAGCCGTTTATTTTTACATTCATTTTAGTGCGAGTTAACTTGGTTCATCTCAATAATCGGCTAGCTTAAAGCGCTCTGGCTTCAGGTTCGCAGGATTAGCACCACCACAGTCTTAAGTAGAATGCTAACGCACCAGATCTTTACTGGTCAATACCGTTGATCAGGTAGATGCTGATCACTAGAGTGTCTCACGCATGTTTAAGGAGATCGCTAAGCAGGTACTCAATGCCAAAGTGCTCCGAGCCTTCAACACCAGCTTCTATGTAGCTAAGCTATGCCGAGGCGGGGTTTAGGTCATGAACCCACCACTGCTGTCAAGACGATTGCCCGGTTGTAGACTCAAGTTCGGTGGCAAGTGAACTGCCGATTTCTAACTTTTACCAATGGAGATTTAACTGTAATGCAAGTAAATCATTCTGAGAAACTAGGGAGGCTTACACTGCTGATAACAGCCACGGTGCTAGTCAACAATGTGCTCCTACCGCAAGCCCAAGCTCGACCAGTTGATCTAGATACTCTGTGCCAGAAATTCCCACTGAATTCTCGCTGTCAGGGGTACAAATCCCTCCAAGAGCGCCAAAATGCTGTAAATCAAGCTCCTCAAGTCATAAAGCTGAGGCTTAACACCTCTGCTTCTCGGGAGTGGATTCTGATTAAGACGAGTGGAAACACCGTGCAATTGAGGCATACGACAAATAAGGTCACTACTTTTTCACGGTTAACCCATTTTGCTGTAGGATTTTCTCCAATTCCTATTCCTTTGCCTGACTTTTACGGGTGGCATGACCATCAAACGACTCGTATCGTCTTCCAGCCAGATAGCTGTGCTGGAAATTCAGCTCCATCTCCAAATCAACCAAGTAGTTCAACTCCAAATCAACCAAGTAGTTTAACTCCAAATCAACCAAGTAGTTTAACTCCAAATCAAACAAGCGGTTATCAAAGTTGTGCGATGGTGGGCACTGATTCTATAACCTTGCTACCAGGCACGGACATCCGTCAAGGACTTTTTACTATAGATTATAAAGAGCGTCAACTGTCGCGGTCGATTACCTTCAGACTCCCTGCTAATACCAAGTTGGCATCAGATAAACACAAACAAAATAACATTGCGAGGGAAGAGAAGTAATCTGCGAGATGTTTCATTCTGCTCGGAAAGATATTTGAACTCAACTTGGTACGAGGAGCCTTAAACCTTTTTTGGACTTTGGACAAATGGACCCAAAGAATGGGGGGGACCACAGCGTTCGCGCTACTTCGTTGTTTGATGTGGCGTTGCTATGTACGCCGAACGCATTGCCGAGGGTTAATTCGTCCAAGTCCAAATAAAAATCTCAGGCTAACAGGATGAAAACAGCAGAATTTCAGTCTTCAGCCTCTCTCACTCTTTTCCGCAGTGGACAAAGAGCGGCTACCGTAATCTTTGTAACTGCTGCACTCCAAGTTATTCTTTTCTTCTTGTCTACACTAGTACTACCAATAGCTGCTGTTTTGGCTGGTTCTTTGTGCGTAAGCGTTCCAGGGGGTTACGAAAATTAAGGATTACAGAGGATTGGCTCCAGTAAAGTAAGGGGTATGAGCCACGAGATCGAACTAGAGGGAGTGAAATTCCCTGAAGCGGACTGGGAAGCAACGCCAGAGAGCATTAAGCAGGCGATGCGGGAGATCGTGCGGCAGTTGAATGAAGGCAAAGGGAAATTAGAGCAACTGAGTCAGCGGGTGACGGAGTTGGAGGAGAAGCAAAGAAAGAACTCGAAGAACTCCTCGCAACCGCCATCGAAGGATGGCTTTGGAGACAAAGGTGGGCAGGCGAGTAAACCTCGCGCTCGGCGGAGAAAGCCTTTGAAGTTCAAAGTGATTGAAGGCAAAGGGGAGCGAGGGTTGTACGAGCCAGAAGCCTGTCAGGCAGTGTACGAGGTCAAGGCAGAGGTATGCCCCCGGTGTGGAGAGCGCTTAAGCGGGGTAGACGAGCATCCCTATCAGCATCAAGTGGTGGATGTGCCGGAGGTGAAGCCGGAGGTGGTGGAATATCGCTTGCATCAGCTCGAGTGTGAGCATTGCGGTGCAAAGACAAGAGCCAAACTGCCGGAGGGAGTCTCAGAGCGCTGTTATGGAACACGAGTTGCTGGATGGGTGGGCCTGATGAGTGGCGAATATCGGCAAAGTCATCGGCAGGTTCAAGGAATGTTGCGCGAAGGGTTTGGGATTGAACTCTCACGGGGAAGCATCAACCGGATCCGGCAAGAGATGAGTGAGGCGGTGACCGCAGCGGTAGGACAAGCTCACGAGTATGTGCAGCAGCAACCCACGGTCCATTGTGATGAGACGGGGTTTGCCCAGGGGAATGGGGATGGCCAAAACCCGGCCCAACGTCAAGGCTGGCTATGGGTGCTGGTGAGTCCGTTGGTGAGTGTGTTTGTGGTGGCCTTAAGTCGCTCCCAGACCACCGCGCAACACCTTTTGGGTGCAGCCTTTGACGGGATTTTAATCAGTGACCGCCACAGCAGCTATGGCTGGGTTGACCCGCCGCAGCGCCAGGTGTGTTGGGCACATCTGCTGCGAGATTTTCAGGCGATGGCCGAGCGACCTGGAGTTGCCCAGGAGATTGGCGAAGCCTTGTTGCACCGGGGTTACCGTCTGTTGCACTGGTGGCATCGGGTGCGCGATGGCACCCTGTCCCACGAGTTATTTGTCCAGGCCGTCCACCAATTACGCCAGGGGATGCTCGCCGAGTTGCAAACCGCCTCTAACCTGCCCATTGCCTTAAAGGAGAAAAACCCCCTGGCAAAAACCGTTCGCACCTGTATTCAACTCCTCAAGGTTGAGCCCGCCTTATGGACGTTTGTCCATACCCCTGGGGTGGAACTAACGAACAATGCTGCTGAACGAGCCCTTCGTCCTGCCGTCATTTGGCGCTATACCAGCTTTGGCGCTCAGTCCCAGGCGGGCAGCGAGTTTGTCGCTCGAATGCTAACGGTGAATGCTTCGCTCAAGGCTCAAGGCCGTTCCGTCTTGGAGTTCTTAATCCAGTCTTGTCAAGCGGCACGCTTGGGGATTGCCGGACCTTCCTTACTCCCCCTGCCTCAACCCCTGCCAACGGCTCGTCATGCCGCCCAAACCCTCATTGCTCTGTAATGCCTGGGACGGTTACCTTTGTGCTTACCCAATTTTTCAACGCCAGCAAATTTTTCCGAAGTTTAATGTAACACTGGCTTGAAGTTTTCTCTTGGACTCATCATGAAAAGTTTTATCGTCATTTCACTAGTTGTTGTGCTCAATGTTTTAGGCGATACTTGTCTAAGCCATGGCATGCGAGAGGTGGGCGAGGTCCACCCACTCCATCCGGTGTCTGTACTTTTAGTCGGACTGCGGATGATCACAAATCCTTGGGTAGCTCTCGCCGTTACCTTGCTGTTGGCAGACACTCTGCTATACATGGCGGCGCTTTCATGGCTGGAGCTAAGTTATTTAATGCCGATGACTAAACTGCAGCACTTGCTCACTGCCCTGTGTGCCTGGCTGCTGCTAGATGAGCAAATCACTGCCACCACGTGGGCAGGTACATTGACGATTGCCATTGGTGCCCTATTAGTTGACCAGAGCGAACGCAAGAATACTCGACGGCAGATGCTACAGTCATCTAAATATCAAGGCTAGGGTGGGCACAGCCATTTGGATAAAACTCGCAAATGTACAAGATAATGCTATGAAGATTTGGATGGTTATCATGTTGTTATTGCTGGTAGACTCTACCAGTGACCTATTGCTAGCTCAGGGGATGAAGCAGGTAGGTAAAATTTCCACGCTGCAACCACGCAAGCTGTTACGGATTGCTCACAAGTTGATACACAACCCCATTATCTGGTTGAGTTTCTTGTTCCAAACAGGCACATTTTTTCTGTTCCTGACCCTGCTGAGCTGGGCTAACTTGAGTTTGGTGATTCCTCTAGCCTCCCTTGGCAGTGTCGTCAATGTTTTGGGTGCACAATTCCTACTGAAAGAGCAGGTAACACAAGACAGATGGATCGGGACTCTGCTGATCGGCGTTGGCGTTGCCCTGGTCTCGCTCAATTCTGGTGTGCACTAACTGATTGCCTGGGCATGGAGCAAAAGCAGGTAACACAATAATCTCCAGAAAAGCAGTTAATAGGTTTTGAGCTTGTTGCTCACCCTCTGCTGTGACGATTTCTTAGGAGCAGACCAGCTGGTGGCACACCACCCGCTACGAATGAAAGAAACAGTCCTGAGGCGACCCGGAACGCAGGTACACTTATAAGTGTCCTGACAGTTAAAACCGAAGTTTCAATAGTGCTGTGTTGCCTGTTTAGGAGCATGGTTCTGGGGCTTTATGGCTACGACATTGGTGAAGGAAAAAGCTTCCTATCCCGTTTGAAAGATTATCTATTAAACTACATCCCCAGGTTAGGACACAATTAAATCATATCAGAGTTACCTCGATGAATTTGCCACCCCATCAAAATCAGCCTGTACAGAGTAAAAAAGCAAAAACGCACCTGGAGCAGATAAATTTTAATGCAGCAGGCATTGACCTGGGTGGTGGAGAACATTGGGTGTGCGTTCCTCCAGATCGGGCCGAAAAAAATGTCCGGCGTTTTGGGTGTTTTACCCCAGATTTAACGGCAATGGTCGATTGGTTGATTGAGTGTAGGGTGACAACCGTGGCAATGGAGGCAACAGGAGTCTATTGGATTCCAGTATTTCAGATGTTGGAAGCTAGGGGTTTGGAAGTAAAACTGGTAAATGCTCACCATGTCAAAACTGTGCCGGGACGCAAAACTGATGTCAACGATTGCCAGTGGTTGCAGCAGTTACACACCTATGGGTTACTATCTGCTTCGTTCCGTCCAGAAGACCAAATTTGTGTTTTGCGTAGTTATATCCGTCAACGAGACAGTTTAATCAAAAGTGCTAGTACTCATGTACAACGTGTACAAAAAGCATTAATTCAAATGAATCTACACCTCCACAAAGTGATTAGTGATATTACTGGTCTAACCGGAATGACAATCATCAAAGCAATTGTGGCTGGAGAGCGAGACCCACAAGTTTTAGCAGCCCTCAAAAACCCACGAATTAAAAGCAGTGCTACAGAAATTGCCAAAGCATTAACAGGTGATTACCGGCCGGAACATTTGTTTGTTCTCAGCCAAGAATTATCGCTTTATGCGATGTACCAAAAAGAGCTGGCGGCTCTCGACGCCGAAATTGAAAAATGTTTAGCATCTTTTGAACCTAAGACCTTAGAGCAACCTCCCACAACAATCAAACACGGCAGAAAAAAGCCAACTGCAAACCACCCATCATTTGATTTACACAAATACATCTACCGGATTGCGGGTGTAGACTTCACCCTGATCGATGGTCTTGATGCTCTAACTGTACAGACAATTTTGTCAGAAGTTGGACTCGACCCAGAACGTTTCCCAACAGTCAAGCACTTTACATCATGGTTAGGTTTATGTCCCAGTCAAAAGGTGACTGGTGGTAAAGTCAAAAGCTCTAAAACTCGTCAAGTTGTAAACCGCGCCGCCAATGCTTTCCGGATGGCAGCTTTTTCTCTGACTCAAAGTCGTTCTGCCCTTGGCGCTTTCTACAGACGGTTACGATCACGTTTGGGAGCACCTAAAGCGATTACTGCTACTGCCCACAAATTAGCACGTATGTTCTACCGCATGTGGACAGATGCCGGACAGTATATTGACCCAGGCATGAACTACTACGAGCAGCAATACCAGGATCTCATCCTAAAAAACCTTCAGAAAAAAGCTAACGCCCTCGGTCTTGAACTTGTTCCTAAATCTAGTGACACATCAAATACCGACTTCTCTCAAACCCTTGCTACATAAGCCTTACTCAAAGTGTTTCTTGAAAGAGCGCTAGAGCCAGAAAATTTACCTTGACAAAACACTAGGTTTTGTATTGATACACATACCAGTCAGTGAAGTAAGCAGTCCACCTACAATGAGAAAAGCGAAGACACAGTCAAAGGCATCGAGTACTTGATTTGACGATGGCTCACCTAAAAGTGCAATAGTTACAGCAACTCCCAACACTGCACCGAGCCCACGAATAGCTTGGTTAACCGCAGTCCCAATCCCATAGCGGTCTGATGGCAAGCCATGCACAGCTGAGCTATTGAGCGCAGGAAGGGTGAGTCCAACACCCAATCCAATTAGGAGAGTGGTTGGTAGCCAAAGTGCGAACAAAGATGGCGTTGTCTGTGCTTTGGCATACATCAACAAGCCTCCCAGAGCGAATATGAGCCCGCCTGGAACGATAAGAATACGGTGCCCATGCACATCCGCGATGGGGCCTGCCAAACTGGCTACAACAATGACTAGAAGAGGACCCGGCGTCATGGCTAGACCCGCATGTAGGATCGAGTATTTCCATACGTGAGTGAGAAAAAGCATAAATCCAAGGAACATGGCATTGAACACCGCGCTAAAAACAAAAGTAGACAAGTTAGCAAATCGGTAGTTCGGATCCTTGAAAAGTCGTAGGTCAAGTGCAGGGGACTTGACTCGCGCTGACCGGCGCAGGAACATCCCTAGCACCACTCCTCCAATGACCAGGACCCAGATTGTGGGACTATTTCTCCAACCCCACTCATGACTTTGAACAATTCCCAAAGCCAGGAGGCTCACCCCGGCAATCGACATTAATACACCGACAGTGTCAGACATATCGTTGGTGTCCAGAGCGCGTGATTCGAGCAGCAATCGACTTCCAAGGAAGATGGTTGCTGCTCCAATTGGAAGGTTTAAGAAGAATGCCCATTGCCACCCACAAGTTTGCACAATTACCGCGCCCAGGGATGGACCAGTTGCCGCTGCCAGAGCACCCACTGCTGCCCACAGACTGATAGCTGTAGACCGCTTCGATTTAGGGAATGCCGTAAGAATCAACGCGAGGGAGGAGGGAGTCAGCATGGCTGCACCGATCGCCTGTAGAACTCGAGATGCAATCAGCAGGCCAAGACTAGGTGCCAGTCCACACAATGTAGAGGCAATTGTAAAGATTCCGACTCCCCAGAAGAATCCTGTTCTCTGCCCAATCCGGTCAGACAAACGACCAGCAGTTACTAGAAACGCTGCAAATGCAATCGTATAAGCATTCAGCACCCACGAAAGCTGTGTGTTAGACACCCCATTGAACGTGCTTTGTATACTGGGGAACGCAACAAAGAGCACTGTCGAGTCAAGGGAAGAGGCAAAAACAGCTAGACATGTAACCCTTAAGACCTTCCAGGCTTTAGATACAGCTTGCATGTCCTCAAATTGGGTAGAAGTCATTAACTTTATCCTAATTTTTTTTTATAAGGCACTGTCAAGTTAATGATTTCAGGCAAGAGATATGAACCTTGGGAAAAAACCTGCTTGCACCACTATTTCGCTTGACTTGATTGTTAGGCCCTTTGCTATTCCACTTCTGAAGCGATGCTCAAATTTTTCATTCGCTTGCTACTACATTACCTACAATACAAAACTGTTATTCTTCCTGTGCCAAGCCTTCTTTAATTCAGCAACGTCACTGAATCAGCAGATATGAATTGCAGGTTTTCCATCTACGAAAGTTAAGTAAAGACATCGCTTGCCAATAGAATCAGCATTCCAACAGAAAATTGAAAGCCCAGAACAACATGTAGAGTTGTGAAACTGTTTTGGTAAATCTTGAAAAGTAATACGCCTAGTGGTCTTACCTGAATTTACAGCAGAAGCTGCTGAGGCAAGGATGAATACTGAGCCAAGTTTACCTAACTCTATGCCTTCTAAGAAAACAGTATTTCCTAGATTAAGTTCATGGAGTTCAAAATCGGAGAGAGTCAATCCAACGCGATCAAGTCCATTTTTTATTTCGTTTATTTCTGGAATTTGTAATGATTGAGTCATGGCTTTCGGTTTTCTACGCTTTAAAAGTTGTAAACGGTGGCTGACAATTTTGACTGGGTAGCAGTAGCGGCGGTAGAGATTGCCCATATAACAAGGAGTTCATACCTACTCCTGATATGATTGGCAATGCCACTCAGGCTTCAAAGGCAAAGCGGGTGATCAGACTTCTTGCAAAAGTCGAAGAAACAGTGAACGTCATTTACTGTTGACTTATGCAAGAAGACTATTATCAACAGGGCAAACGCATCTCGTCGTTTTCGCCACCCCTATGGATTCGGTTGCCAACCGAACCAGCGGATACTTCTATGCGGTTGTTAATGTCTACCATCATCCACCTCCTGTACCTGATCAAGGCAGACCCTTAGCCTTTCAGCTAGGACCTGAACGTGGGGCTCAGCCATCATGGTGAAATGGTCGCCCGGTACGACATGAACCTCTACTGGTTGAACAGACAGTTGGCTCCAACCCCAAGTGGACCCACGTAGAATCGAAGGCTCGTCATTGGCAGTATCCTCAAGACGAACTTCGCTAGCCCGCAAGAGAGTTATTCGAGTTGGATATATCTCTTGTGGCATATAACGAACTTGGGCTTGATAGTTAGCCTTGAAAGCTTGCACGAAACCCCGAACTTGTTTAATACCAGCCTCGGAAGGCAGCAGACCGCTCATTTTCAGCCGCTCCCCGATGTAATTCAATTGCTCGTCCGCTTCCAGGGAGTGAAGAGCCTCAGACGATATCTCCAGGTTCTTGCCGGGAAAGCGCTGCTTTATAATCCTGGCAATTCTGGTTACCCATCTAGCTTCATGCCCATCAACACCAATTTGAGCACGACTAGAAATCGGTGCCTTTTCGTCTAAAATGGCGACTAAAGCAACCTTATGCCCCTGCTTTTGCAACTGCTGAGCCATCTCAAAGGCTACCAAACCTCCCCCTGAATGGCCTCCCAGAAGATACGGTCCTTGAGGCTGAACGGTCTGTAGTTCTCTAATGTTGTGGAAGGCTATATCCTCAATGCGGTTGTAAGGCTCCGATTTACTATCAAGGTCCGCTGCTTGCAGGACGTAAAATGGATCAAGATTCGCCGCTTGCAATCCATAAAATGGCTGATCTGACCCTAGATAACGCGCCAAATCATAGAAGTTAATGACATTTCCACCAGCCCCAGGTAAGCAAAAGAAAGGTCGTTTTGAACCACTGGGCTGAATTGCGACTAAGGGAGACCGGGACAGAGAATCCGCTTGTTTGCGGAGAATATCAGCTAGCTGTTCGATTGTCGAGCCTCGGAAGAGTGTCGCTAGGGGCAGATTTTTCCCGAACTGCTGCTGAATCTGAGCCACTAGGCGTAAAGCTAACAGAGAATGACCGCCAAGGTCAAAGAAGTTGTCTCGTACTCCAATAGGGTGGGTATCCAAAACATCTTCCCAGATTTGTACCAATTGCTGTTCTAGGGTGTCACGAGGGGAAATAAAGCTGGATTCTTTAGTAGGGCTGGATATATCCGGTGCAGGAAGCGCACGGCGGTCTATCTTGCCGTTGGGAGTCAAGGGCAAAGCTGATAGCATCACAAACGCCGAGGGCACCATGTAATTGGGCAGTTTCTCCTTGAGGAAACGCTGCAGTTCACTCGTAGTGGGTTGCTCCTGGTTAGGGACGATATAGGCCACCAAGCGCTTGTTACCGGAATGGTCTTCCCAATCTATGACCACGGTTTCCTGCACTTTGGGGTATTGGGCTAGGACGGCTTCAATTTCTCCAAGTTCGATACGGAAGCCGCGAATTTTTACCTGATTATCGATGCGACCGAGTAAGTCAATGTCACCGTTCGGCAGATAACGTGCCAAGTCCCCAGTCTTGTACATCTGATTACCGGAGCTTAGTCCAAAGGGGTCGTGGATGAAACGCTCTGCGGTTAGATCTGGTCGGTGCAGGTAGCCCCGAACGACCCCTTCGCCGCCAATGTAAAGTTCGCCAGAGAAACCGATAGGGACTGGGTGCAGATAGCGATCTAGAATGTAAATTTTTGTGTTGGCGATCGGGCGTCCAATAGAAACTGTATTCCTCTCTTTCTCAAGGAGATGGGTTGCAGACCAAATTGTGGTTTCGGTTGGGCCGTACATGTTGTAAATCTCTCCTGACAGGGTTGTACGAAGCTGCTCTGCGAGAGAGATTGGTAGCGCCTCGCCACCAAGCATGAGCTTGCGGAGCGAATTTAGAGCACTCATCGCCTTGGTATCCATAGTTAGCATTCTGGCCATAGACGGAGTGCATTGCATGTGTGAAACATGGTGCCTTATGATCTGGGTGGGTAGAGAGTAGTCGGTGCTATCTGTATCTGTTTTTTTGTCGCTCAGTTCCCTGACAGTATTTAGGTGATGCAGGCTAGACAATACTGAATCAAAGTCCACTCCAAAATCGATCAGGCATCCTACTTCGTCCACCCCGATCGCCTTGAGCTTGTTAATTATTTGCAAACAAGTGCTTGGTGTTCCAAAAAGACTGCTGTTTTCAAAGTATCGATTAAAGGCATGGGCGAGAAGCTGCTCCTCTTCAGCTTTTGTAAAATCCTCTGAATCGATATCCTTGCCTAAGCTGCGTCCCACATTCTTCAATAAGCCAAGGAAACTCTTTAAGTATTGGCAAAAAGGTTGCCGAACCTTTTCACGGACAACATCAATGTCTTCACCAACAAATGTGTGAATCATCAGCGTCACGTGTCCTGCTCCTGGCTCATGACCGTGATCCTTCCAGGATTGGCGATAAACCGCGATTTTTTCCTTCAGCTCCTCGATACTTTGACCCATTAAATGGGTGAGTACATTAGCACCGATTTGACCCGCCGTCCGAAAAGTTTCTGGACTACCAGCGGCTGTGACCCAAGTTGGTAGTTCCGGTTGGAGTGGTTGTGGATGAATCTTAACTTCTACTTCATCTCCGTTACCTCCTGGAAGCCTGACCGATTCTCCGCGCCAAAGCTTGCGGACAGTTTCTATGTTACGAAACATGATCTTGGAACGGTCTGTATAGTTGTCCGGAGCCAAGACAAAATCATTGGCATGCCAGCCAGAAGCAAAGGAGATCCCGACCCTGCCCTGGGAAAGGTTGTCAATTACAGACCATTCTTCAGCAACCCGGATCGGATTTTGAAGGGGTAAAACCACGCTACCAGCCCGAATTTGAATTCGCTCTGTAATTGCAGCGATCGCAGCACTGATGACTGACGGGTTCGGGTAGATCCCGCCGAACGCATGGAAATGTCGTTCTGGGGTCCAGATAGCAGAAAACCCATGTTGGTCAGCAAACTTAGCTCCCTCAAGCAGTAACTTATACTTATCTGCACCTCCCTGCAACTCGTCACTGGCAAAATAGAAAAGGCTAAACGCCATCTCTTTGTCTATGTGTTTGTCAAGCGGTTCGCTATTATAAGTAGCTAGAACTGGACCTGCATGAATTACGACTTGAAAACCTCGTGTTAGAGTCCAAAGTAGCTCTAAGACTGAAATATCGAAGGAAATACTGGTCACCGCTAGCCAAGTGCCTGGGGTATCATCGCCAATGCTACCGTCCATGCCAGTAAAGAAATTGACAACGTTGCGATGACAGACCATTACCCCTTTAGGCTTGCCCGTGGAGCCTGATGTGTAGATCGTATAGGCCAAGTTGTCGGGGGAGGTGACAATTTGGGGATTCTTTTCGCTTAGGCCTGCAATGAGCTGCCAATCCCTATCCAGGCAAAACACAGATGCTGTGTAGTTGGGTAAACTTACCATCAATCGCTGCTGGGTCAGCAGCACCGGCACCTGAGCGTCTTTCAACATAAAGGCGAGGCGTTCCTTCGGGTATTCCGGATCCAATGGCAGGTATGCTCCTCCAGCCTTGAGGATGCCTAACATTCCCACCACCATTTCCAAACAGCGCTCCATGTAGATCCCGACGAGGACTTCAGATGTCACGCCAAGCTTGTGCAAGTGGTATGCTAAGCAGTTAGCCCGTTGGTTTAGCTCCTGGTAAGTGAGTTTTTGGTCTTCAAACACCACTGCCACTGCATCCGGAGTCTGTGCCACCTGAGCTTCAAACAACTGATGGATACATTTGTTTTGGGGATACTCTACTTGGGTGTCGTTCTGCTCTACCAGTAACTGATGCCGCTCAGTAACCTTCAGCAAGGGGAATTCCGAAACTTGTTGCTCAGGATTGGTCACAATCGCTTCCAGCAAGGTCTGGAAATGCCCCGCCATCCGGGTAATCGTGGCAGCATCAAACAAATCAGTGTTGTACTTGAGTGAACCAAAAAGTGATTCCTTCACCTCCACTATTTCTAAGGTCAAGTCAAACTGGCCTTCCTGCGTTGCCATTGCAAAAAACTCCAGCTCAAGACCTCCCCAATCTACTCGGGCTTGGGTTTCCATGGTTGCCAACAGATCTGCGACCTTTCCCACTTGCGGCTTTTGGAACTCAAACAAAACTTGGAAGAGCGGTGATCGGCTGGGATCGCGGTTCGGCTGCAATCGTTCGACTAGTAATGGAAAGGGATAATCTTGATGGGCGATCGCTCCCCATACCGTGGAGCGCACTTGACTCAAAAACGCCTTAAAGGTGGGATTACCTGAAAGATCTGATCGCAAGACAACTGGGTTAACAAAGTAGCCCACAATGCCAGCAAATTCAGACTGACTCCTGCTGGCGGTAGGAGAGCCCACCAAAATGTCTTCCTGACCTGTGTATCGGTGCAGCAGGACCTGAAAGGCGGCTAAGAGAAGCGCATAGAGAGTTGCTCCCTCAGTCTTTGCCAGTCCCTTGAGCTGCTGGGTTAGTTCCTCAATCAGCTTGAAGCTATGGGAAGCGCCATGATCAGTCTGTACTGGTGGTCGCAGACGATCTGTCGGCAGATCTAGTATCGGCAGCTCCCCAGCTAGCTGCTGCTGCCAGTAGTTCCAGAGCTGCTCCCCTTGGGGACTAGCAAGCATTTCGGTCTGCCATTGAATGTAGTCCGCGTAAGAGAGATCCAGAGGCGGTAGAGACGCTTGAGTGCCAGCTTTTTGGGCCGAGTACAACACCCTCAACTCCTCGAGCAGCATCCAAACAGACCATGCGTCGATAGCAATATGGTGGATTGTTAGCAGAAGAACATGGTCTTGCTCAGAACGAGTAAACAGACTAATCCTCAGCACAGGTCCTTGCTCGAGATCGAAGGGACGCTGGTAGTCCTCAAATACCCGCTTGTTCAACTCATCCCAGTCCCAGGTAGAAGCATCCTTCTCCTCGAAACAGACTTCCTGATACCCATAAACCTCTTGAACAATTTTGCTGTCTTGCGTTGAAAAAGTGGTGCGTAGAGAAGAATGGCGAGCGATAAGCTTCTGAAATGCACTTTTGAGAGCCGGAACGTCTACCTTTGAACGGATACGTGCCGGAGACGCAATGTTATACGCTGCACTATATGGAGTGCTCTGATACAAAAACCATAGGGCTCGTTGACCGTAAGACAGAGGATGCTGAGATTTGGTGCTGCTTGCTTTCTCCCGCAGTAGCTGTGCTAGAAGAACACGCTTTTCTTTAAGAGAAAGATGTGCTTGGGTTTCAGAGAAATGAGGATTACTGGTCATGATTGAGCCTCCTTACTTAGGTAGCATAGAGTTAAGTAGGGTGTCTACTTCTGTATCAGATAGTTGGTCTAGTCCTGTCAACACCTGCCCTGCGTCTTCCGTTGGGACTCCGTTGCTCTGAGCAACTTGAACGGCTTTTGGTACACCCGGACTTGATTTAACTACACGAGCAGATAAGGAAGAGTCAGCTGCTGCTAATTGCTCATTTACTTGCGTTGCTACTTGAACAATGCTCGGTCCCTGAATGAGTTTTACTGTAGGCAGTTCCACACCTAGCTCGTTCTTGATCCGGTTACTCAGCTCAACCGCCATCAAGGAGTCAAAGCCAAGATTTGTCAGGGGCTGCTCGATGTCCAACTTGGAGACAGAAGTTAGCAATACCCTTGCTACTAGTTCACAAATGTGAGCTTCCAACAACTGCTGACGCTCTGCGGGTTCTGCTGCCAGGATACTTTTGCTGAGCAAGTTTCCTTCTTCATCATCTGCCTGCGGTTGACCTAGGGCTGCTTCTCCTACCACGGGAGAAAATCGTGGGGACGCACCAGATGCGTAAATTTTTGACCACTGCTGCCAGTACACAGGCGCTACCATCGCCTGAGCGACCTGTTTTCGGAACAATTCTCCTAACGCCTTCAGGGCGTGCTGTGGCAACAATAGTTCAACTCCAATCCGCTCTAGGTGTTCGCTCACGTCAGTTTTCTGAGCAACATAACCAACCTTGGCTACTGCGCCCCAGTTAATGCTTAAAGCTGGCAGACCCTGGGTGTGGCGATGGTGAGCTAGTGCATCTAGAAAAGCATTGGCAGCTGAGTAATTTCCTTGTCCTGGATTGCCGACAATTGAAGTTAAGGAGGAGAATAGCCAGAAGAAATCTAACGGCGCGCTCAGGGTCTGAGTATGTAGGTTCCAGGCCCCAATAATCTTGGGTGCCATGACTTTCTGCATGCGCTCCTCATTCAGGTTAAGTAAGAGATCGTCATCTAGAACCATTGCAGCATGGATAATGCCTTGCAGTGGCGGCATGGACTGTCGAATGTCAGCTAGAACGTTCTTCACCTGCTGTTCTTGAGTCACATCTGCCTTAACAACCAAGACCTCAGCGCCCAGTTCCTGCAAGCTTTTTACGGCTGACTTGGCTGCTGGAGATGAGGCACCGCTTCGTCCCATTAGCACTAAGTGTCGAACACCATGTTCTATTAACCATTGGGCCACTGCTAAACTAAACCCGCCTAGTCCTCCTGTGATGAGATAAGTTCCATCGGAGCCAAATGTTACTGTCTCTTCTATTGAGGAAGCCACCACTTCATCTGAGTCTTGCAAAGAGATCGTAACTTTGCCAATGTACTCGGCTTGCGCCATGTAGCGGAAGGCACTACGGGCTTTCGAGATAGGGAAGACCCGATGCGGCAAGGGATGGAGGGTTCCTTCTGCGAAAGACTGCACCACTTGGCACAATTGTGGCCCGATAAAATCAGGACGTTCTGCAAGCAGTCGCGCCACGTCTACTGCAAAAAACGACAAATTATTCTGAAAAGGTCTTAAACTCAGCTTGGTGTTCTGGTAAATATTCTGCTTGCCAATTTCTACAAAACGACCGTAAGCGCCCAGGACAGAGAGGTTCTTGGGTATACCCTCTTCCTCCAGAAAGTTGAGAACTACATCTACGCCCTTGCCGCCGGTGCGTTCCATGACCTCATCGGCAAATGCTAAAGACCGGGAATCGATCACGTGCTTAACTCCCATGGCTTGCAGAAACTCTTGTTCTTCTGGGCTATACGCCGTGGCAAAAATCTCTGCACCAACTTGTTGGGCAAGTTGGATGGCAGCTAGACCTACACTTGCAGCAGAGCTATGAATGAGAACGCGATCGCCCTTGCTAAGCCTACCCAAGTAGTGCAAGGCGTAGTAAGCTGTCAGGAAAGCAAGGGGAATTGTGGCTGCTTCTTCGAAACTAAGCAATTGCGGCTTATGCACTACAAGACGAGCGTCTGTTGTTGCATGTGAGCCAAAGCTGTGAGGAGCAAAAGCAATAACTTCATCGCCGGTCTCAAACTCCTCAACGCCTTCACCAACAGCCGTAATGATTCCGGCACACTCTACACCGAGCCCTTGTCCGAATAAATTTCCCGCTAAGTTAGCATCAGCTGACAAGTTCTTGGTCTTAGCGACATCCTCTAAGTTGAGACCAGCTGCACATACTTGGATTTCAACCTCTCCGTGACCTGGTTTTTGACGTGAAGTCGTTCGTAGAGTCAAGTTTTCTAAACTTCCAGGTGCAGGAATTTCCAACCTGAAGGATTGACTCTGGGCTTTTGGATTGTTTTTCTGTAGTTTTGCCTGAATATCTGCTGCTCTCATCCGCACAAACCTGTGTACGTAGCGGACATCATCCCGGAGGGCAAGTTCATCTTCTTGATCGCCTGACCAAAACTCTTGGAAGAGAGACTTAATTTCCTTGAGGGAACTGGTAGGGCTGAGGTCAGCCATCTTACAACGGAAAGTCGGATGTTCATTAATGATTACTCGACCCAGACCCCATAAGGGGGATTGAGCAACCGAGATAGAATTGCAAGAGCCTTCTACAGCCTGGGTGCCACTGGTAACCAGCCAGAGATGGGGAGAATTGTTCCAATCGACGTTGGCTAAGGCCTGAACTAGATGCAAAACGCTAAGGCACCCCAAAGGCTGGGCTGACTGCAGGGAGGCTAGGGTTGCCTCCTGGCTCGGAACTATGTCAAGACTCCAGAGGTGAACCACGCTACGACAAGCAGGCTGAGTGGTACTCACAGCTTCCAGGAGTCGCTGCATATCTGAGGGATCTTCTGGACGAATCTGAAAATGGTGAGTATCCAGGCACTGGTAAACCTCCCCAGGCGAGACAAGAATAGGAGTTTCTGAGCGTTCTTTGAGGAGTTCTGCTAACTGCTGCCCGACGCCGGAGCTGTCTGCAAAAATCAACCAGGTTCCTTGCTTTTCAATCTGAGGGGTAACACTTGGCTCAGGCAGAGTTTCTTGCTGAACGTGAGAACTCTGAGCCAGAATCACAGTGTGCAGAGACTCAGAAGCTCTATCTGTATCTGAAAGACTAGCTACTTCTGTAAACCCCACCTCTTCGAGCAAATCTTGCCATTTTCGCAGAGGAAGAAGTGGGCGTGTGGGACGTACATCCACGTCAGCAAATAGCCACCAACCCTTGAGCATTCCGAACACTAAGTCGAACCAGTATGGAGCGTTTGTCAACTCCAGAAGAACCAGCAACCCATTCGATGCTAGAAGCTGTTTGACATTCTCTAGGGTTTGATGCAAGTCACGAGTGGCATGTAGTACATCTGATGCCAGAATTAGATCGAAGGAATGGGCAGCAAATCCTTGGGAAACTGGATCGGTTTCGATATCCATTTGTTCATATTTAACAAATGGATAATCGCGAAACTTTTTCTCGGCAGAGGTTGTGAACATTGGAGAAACGTCCGTAAACAGGTACTCCGTCCGATTGGTTGGCAGCTTTGGCAGTACGTAGGATGTCATTGAACCTGTCCCGGCACCAATTTCCAGTACCCGCACCTTTCGACCTTCTGGTAAATGCTCTAGTGCCGTAGTAATCGCCTTTCGAACCAGGTGGTTATAAATTCGATAACTAGGTGAGTCTTGATACAAATGCTCAGATGTTGTCAAAGAACCTTCGGGGAAGATCAGCTGTAGCGGATCGACTTCACCTCGCAAAACCTCTGCCAACTTCTGTCCGCACCGTCCAAGAAGCATCAGCTCTGCTTGGTAGTCAGGGAATTGAGCCAATAAGGTTTTCCAAATCTCTTGCGGCTCTTCCACCGCCGGGAGTTGAATAACCTCCCACTGACCGTCTATCTGGTTGAGAATACCTTCTGCATCTAATATTTCCAGGAGCCGACCCAATAAACGCTGGTGCTGGGAAACCACGCTCAACTGCTCTGCCAGAGAATCTAACGAAATACGCTGGTGCAATTGAGGTTCCCAACCTAGCTGTCGCAGGACTTTAAAGATGTAAGCTGTACACAAGACGTTAAACCGTGGCTCCATCTTATCGTAATAATCCTGCCGTCCTAATTGCTCACTTAATCGAGTCGCTTCGGATTCGAGGCTCTCGGAGATTTGCAGCGGGGAAGGTATATAGTCAGCAGGTTGATACAACAAATCCTGTCCTAGGCGTGCCTCGATCTGCCATTGATATTCATAAAGATGGTCATAGATCTGTTCCGAAGCCAACTCTTGCGCCGTCCTTAAGGACTGGCAGCGCAGCCCTTGAATTTTGACCAGCACATTTCCCCTTTCATCGAGCAGTTGGATATCTGCCTTCAAATGGGTCGCGCTCTGCTCCACTAAACAAACATGAGCCCACGACTGGAGTCCGGGACGACCGTAAAACCAAAGCTGGTCTATTTGAACGGGCAGGTAGACCCCTTTTACTCGGTCTTCATCCTTAAGCACAATGCCGATGAGAAGCTGAAAACACGCATCAAGGATACTCGGATGCAACCGGTAATCCTCAATTTCCGTCTCTAAAGCCTCAGGAACCCGGAGCTGACCCAGCACTTCCCCTTTGCCACTCCAGAGTTGTGCGATTGCTTGAAAACACGGTCCATACTGAAGACCCATTTCATGGAATTGCTCATAGCAATCCTTCTTGGAGATTCCGTTGATGCAACGGCTACGAATCTCGCTTAGGACAACTGGCTTAGGGACACTGCCATTTTGATTGCGAGTCAGTTTACCCGTCACATGTCGAACCCACGATTGTTCGGCATCTTTAACGCAGCTGTAGATGGAGAAAGAAGTTTCGCTTGGATCGAAGTACAGCTGAAGCGTAGGCGGATCGCTTTCGGTCAACAAAAGTGGCTTTTGAAACTCAATCTCTTCCATAAAGCAAGGCCCCTGCCCGAAAGCCTCACCGGCAGCAGCCAGGGCCATTTCCACGTAGGCAGCTCCAGGGTATACCACAGCTTCTTGGACACGATGGTCATTCAGATAAGTGAGTTGCTGCTTATCAATCAACCCATCCCACAGCGGATGGGCCGATTTCATCTGGCACCCCAGTAGGGGATGAACTTGTTGCCCCAGCATTGCTTGCCGAGACGGGTGCCCCAATCTATCTTGCTGCGATTCTTCGGTCTCTTGCCAATAACGCTCTCGCTGCCAGGGATAGCATGGTAGCCGTATGAAACGGCCTCCTTCCGGATATAGCCGACTCAAATCAACCGGGTATCCTAGGGTGTAGAGCTTACCAAGGGTTCCCAAGAGCATGACTCGTTCCGGTTCTTTGCGCCGCAGGGAAGAAATTACCGTTCCTTTTTTTCCTGCTTGTGCAAGGCACTCAGAAATTGACTGAGCCAGAACAGGATGGGCACTTAACTCTAAGAAGAGGTCATAACCCGCTTCAATGAGTCTATCTACCGCTGCTGCAAACAGCACTGGATTTCTCATGTTTTCTCCCCAGTAATGGGCATTAAATTCTGCCCCTTCAGCTCGTTGACCAGTGACTGTGGAGAAGAGTGAAATGGTTGCTGTTTGAGGGTTAATTCCTTGCAGGGACGATAACAATTCTGCCTTTAATGCCTCCATTAATGGGCTGTGATAAGGCACATCTACTCGTAGAAATCGATGGAAAATCTCTTGTTGCTCTAGAGATTTTGCTATATCTTCGAGAGCATTGGTATCCCCAGCTATGGTGACAGACTCAGGGCTATTGATAGCAGCAATAGAGACCTGGTCTTCGTATCCCACTAGGTAGGCTGCTGCCTTCTGTGACGACAGACCGACGGCTAGCATCTTTCCTAGACCAGCAGCCTTTGCTTGTACGCGGCTGCGATGAAAAATCACCCGAATAGCGTCCTCTAGGCTCAAAACTCCAGCCACGTGAGCTGCCGCCACTTCTCCAACACTGTGACCGGCAATGGCATCGGGTTCAATTCCCCAGGAACGCCACAAGGCAGCCAGAGCGATTTGCACAGAAAAGATGGCTGTCTGCGAAATTTGGGTTTCATTGATGCGCGAATGCTCCTCGTCAGCCGTCAATTCCTCCCACAATGACCAACTAGCATACTCTCGCAGTAAAGCATCACATTGTTGGATTTTCTCCTGGAATATGGGTTCGGACTCCAGTAACTGACGTCCCATTGCCCACCACTGCGAACCCATGCCAGAGAAGACGAAAGTGAGCTGGGGCAACTTACCTGGAATTAGGCGATCAGAAGACATTCCTAGACGAGGTTCTCCTGCCAGAAAAGCATCTAGGTGTTCGACCAACTCTGCTTTGGAATTAGCAACAAGCGCTAAACGATGGTCATGATGACCCCGGCGCAAGCTAGCCGTGTAGCAGATGTCTGATAAGTGGACAGCGAAACCCGGCTCTTCAGCAGTCAAAAAATCACGGGTAACCTTTGCAACTGCCTGAAGCGCCTCCGGGCTATGAGCCGATAGAGGTAATAGCAACGCTCGACTTTCTCTCAAAATGTCCTGAGTATCTGAAAATTGCGGTAGTTCCTCGGTTTCTATTCCTTCTAGAACGACGTGGGCATTGGTGCCACCAAATCCAAAGGAGTTCACACCAACAATATGCGAACTTTTACCATTACCGTCTTCAGGCCATGATTCTAGGGTTTGAGGAACTCGCAACTGCAGTTCCTCAAACGGAATTTTAGAATTCGGTGTCTGAAAATGAAGATTGGGTGGAATCTGGCGATGCTTCAAAACTAGTGCTGCTTTAATCAAGCCAGCGACGCCTGCTGCTGATTCCAGGTGCCCAATATTACTTTTGATCGAACCGATAAAGCAGTACTTTCCAGGCGGACGCCCCTTTACTAGTACAGAACCTAGAGCGTTCGCTTCAATCGGGTCGCCAACGGCTGTACCCGTTCCGTGAGCCTCGACATACTGTACCTGCTCGGGTAACACTCCGGCTTGCCGATAGGCCGCCCAGAGCACTGCCTCTTGAGCCTGTCCGTTAGGAACTGTAATGCCGTTAGTGCGACCATCTTGATTGACAGCACTGCCCCGGATGACGGCATAAATTGGATCTCTGTCAGCTACAGCTCTAGACAAAGGCTTCAGAACCACTATGCCAGCGCCTTCTCCTCGAGCAAAACCGTCAGCAGTGGCATCAAAGCTCTTGCTATGACCATCTGGAGAAAGCATAGAGGCCTTAGTCATTCCTATTGTCATCTCCGGCTTGAGAATGACATTCGCACCCCCTGCCAAAGCAAGGGTAGACTCACCATTCCAGATACTTTGACAGGCGAGGTGAACCGTAACTAGAGAAGAGGAACAAGCAGTGTCGAGCGCGATACTTGGCCCATGAAAATCGAACACATAGGAAATGCGGTTAGCTGCGATGCTCATCGCTGCCCCCGTATTCGTTTGAGCAGTAATTAAATTACGAGCACTGGTATCCAACTGAATGCGTTGGTAATCGTGGATATAGAGACCAATAAACACACCAGTATTGGAGCCAGCAAGGCTTTGTGGTATCTGCCCTGCATCCTCTAGAGCTTCCCAGGCTGTTTCCAGCAACAACCGTTGCTGTGGATCCATCAATGCTGCTTCTCGTGGAGAAATTCGGAAGAATTGAGCATCAAATTTGTCTATGTCTTCAAGGAAACCACCCCAGCGCATATGGGTCTTTCCTGGTTTTCCCGGCTCCAGGTCGTAGAACGCTCGCACGTTCCAGCGATCTTCTGGCACCTCAGTGATTGCATCTATACCGTCTCGCATCAAATTCCAGAATGCTTCTGGATTGTTGACACCGCCAGGGAAACGACAGCCCATGCCGATGATAGCAATTGGTTCTTTTTCGCGATTCTGAGTCATAGAAAACCTTTAAGATTACTTAACTAATGAATTGTGAACTTAGTGGGTGGAATATTCAGACGTGATGCCACTGGCATTCCAAAGCAGGTGTGGTCAAAACCAGTTGGTGGGAGCCAGCACTCAATGCTTAACCATCAACTGTCCACGCTCGTAGCAGAGTATCTAACTAACTACTTTTGACCACACCCATTCCAGAGCCGCTTGGCAGAAATAGCCATGACATGCTAACCGATGACTCTCTCTCTGGCTAATACCCAATTCAAACATTTTTCTTCCTTGCTTAACTAGAAACTACTTTTGTTTTTTTCTTAGGGAGACGACTGTTGTGATGAAGCTTCTGCAGTCTCTGATAGCATTCATCTATCTGGCATTCAGGCTCTTTCTTGGTCTTGACTCGATGCGGCTTAGAGTAAAAGAACATTATTGAATTTACCTGTTGTGTAAGTCGTGCAAACCACTGCTTTTACAAACTGGTCTATCACTAGCTGAGATTTGAGTGTAGGCCACCGCTTTTTGCAACTGTAGAAAGCTTCTGGCTTTTTTTAGTCCGTTCTCATCTAGGTTTTGGTTGCATCAATTAAGATGACTTCGGCAGCAAACTTGAAGTCATGTAATTGCTTTTCAGACTTGCAAAACTCAGATGCTCCCAGACCGATCGTTGCGGAAATACGACCTTACTCTCACCAGTACTCCAAGCTCATCAGCACTTGCTCCTCAACACTCAATTTGCTGGGTTTCCCTAGTTTCTTTTTTTTTCTACTTGCTTTTGGAGTACGTTCGCCATACGGCTAAACGTTTCCTTGTGGCAGCCATACAGTCTTTTGAATTCTTCTGGTTTGAGATCTTTGCGTGGCTCGTATATCATGGGTTCTCTCTGGACTGATATACTCTTTTTACCTCATCATCCACCCATGCAAGAAGTTTAACGGTTCCTTTGACTTCGTCCAAGAAGGTTGTCAAAAAGCGTAAGCGTAGCTGATTCTTGACGTTTAGGTCTTCCATAAACACAACTTTGGCTTTTTGCATAACCTACTTGGCGGTGTTGAAGTGGAATTCTTTAGCTATCTCTTGATGCAGCCTGCCAATGTGGCGACGCATCCGTTTTTTTGCTCGTTCATAGCACGTAAAGCTTGTTAAAACTAAGGGCAGCGAGCCCCCTGTTTTGACCATCTATCAATCACCGCACCGCCCTTATGAGACGATAAGGAGTTTGCGTCAATATTAAGTTAATGCGCTTCAGCAACTAAACTGTACCGAAAGCATCAAAAGCTAGCAGAATGAATTTGTAGGTATGTTATGGGAGTGATTCAGGGTTAAAGCGAATAATTCGCCCTCGTCCTGGAAAAACACTGTAGTCTGAGATGTAAATAGCATTATCTGTGCCAATCCTAACACTATTAGGAGAAACTATGTCACTGGCAAGAGTTTCACGAGTACCATCAGGGGCTACACGGATAAGAGCACCAGTATTGTTAACTACACCACCTAGTGCAAGCGCTAATGACTGAGTAGCATACTCTAAGACATACAGATTGCCTTTAGTATCAAAAACCAAATCAATTATCTGCGTAAAGCCATCAACATAAACCTCTGGCTCCTTACCAGGAGTAATTCGATAGATACGTGCTTCATTTGATGGATAAGGAAACCCTGTTAATTCGGCTATATACAAGGCGCCATCTGGACCAATTGTGACAGATGTGGGTACCGATTGCATTGAATAATCCTTACTGGTAAATGGATTAGTCACGATGCGATTAGGAAACACAGCCTGCAACGCAACCCCATTCCCATCTAGTCCTACACTTAAAAAATCGTTAGCACCTGCATCAATGACATAAGCAGTTCTATCTTTAATTATGAAGGAATAGGGGTTGCTAACAAGTCCATGGTGATCAGGATCGTTTGAGAGTTCAAACTTTGCTAGATCAGCCACCTTTGTCCAAGAAGACCCTCCGTTAAGGCTATTAATTGCAAGGACAGTGTCAAGGTTATCATTACCTATTAGATTATCGCGATCTCTTGCGTCAGCAGCAAAACCAACAACAACATAAGCCTTTCCGGTCGAATCAAATTTTATGTCATGAGGACCGTAGCTACCACTGCCATCGGACGCTGCTAGGGATGGGAGACCCGTAACTACACGTTCGCTTATGCCATTATGAATGCGTGTCACGGCACCTGTTAGACCATAACATAGGCTCGTGCCAATCTGACTAGGCGATAAAACGCATCTATTTGATTGTCCTCCTCTACCCGCCTCGGCAACGTAAATATCACCATCTGGACCAAAGGTAAACCCCCGTGGATTATCAAGGCCATTAGCTACTACTTCAAAATTTGCTGCCTGTGCTGCTTGTGCAATTCCTAGAGCGATACATACTGCTCCCATTGTATTAAGCAAGAGTTTATTCAACATAGCTAATTTCCTAGTGAACGGATGAGCTTATGTACTGTGCAACTACATTTAAAATTGCACTTGTAGCTAGGTTAGGTGTTTGAAAAAATCCTTCAACACTTCTAGACCAAATTCTATTAGGGTTATTGTGCTGAATCTCTTTAGCGCTGACTTAAATTGGCAAAAGGCAATAGAGAGTTTTTAGCTCCTCCTTTTGAAGAATATTTCCTTTTTCTTCATAAGCCAAACTAAGCCTAGAAAAAGGAGTAATCCCGGAACTGTGCTTGATTCAGGTACAGCCTTACTCTGGGCTGATGTTACATACTCTACCTTACTACCATATAGATCTCCATAATCAAAAAACGACTCTCCAAATGTACTGTTCTCATTAATAAACGTACCATTGAAAGGGGTACCTGAGAAGATTAATCCGCCCAAACCAAATCCTTGAAGTTGTTGTTGAAACAAAATATCAAACGTGTTGGGATTATCTTGGACGGGTTCTTCATAAAAACTTTCGTCACCAATATGTTCTGTGAGACTAGAAACAGTTAGTGGAGCTACTCCATTACCGCCAGTAAAGGTCAATTCATAGGAGGAGATTGGTTTTAATCCAGATAAAGAAGGGATGGAGTAAGTTCCATTGAACTCTGTATAAGGCAGGCCATTCATTGGACTTAAAGTACCTTTCAATACAAAATCAAAAGCTATTGCTGGTTGAGCTTTAGTGGCGACAAAACTTAAGAGAATGCTAGCAGTAGTAAATGCTATTTTTTTGTAGTAGTTCATTTGGGATCTTTTTCGCTTTTGCAAACATAATAAATGAAGTTTCAATATTTTGCAAGTATTTTTTGTAACAAAAGCTTAATTTCAATTTTGCATTTTTTCTTTTATTTGTCCTCCAGTATACTTTCAAGGTTGATATGTTAAAGGGTATTTATAAAAGTAAATCTAAAGAAGAATTAGGGAGTCAATTGTACCAGCATCATACGAATTATTGAGACATAAACCACTGCTTTACTAATCTGTGTCAGATACTCATAATATGAGTTCAAACGGCGACAACGGCTGAGCCATGCAAAAGTCGGTAGTGGTTCATCTAAAGTTTTTGTCAGGAGCCAGGAGAAAAAAAGGGAGTTGTCCTAAGTATAAAAATTGAAATTTAAAGATGGCGCGACGAATAACTCGTAGTGTCTCTGAAAAACTCAACTGTAGGTGAACTATGTGAGCTTCTGATACGGCTTGGAACATTAAAAATACCCTAGCTCAGTGTCCCAGTAACTAGCCATATAAACTTAAGTTCCCAGACTCCTAGCTCACTGCGCCCACGGGCATTCCTGGCATAAGACAGGCAGAAATTTCTGCCTGTCGCCACCCACAGCCACTTCTTGATGCCCATCAATGGCTGCGGGGTTTCGGTAGTGTTCTAGATAAGTGGTTTAGTACTTATTGATCTGAAGAAATACTTGATCATTTCTTCTGCCAAAAACATCAGCTAATACTTGACCTGTTTTAAGGTCAATGGTCTGCCACAACTACCTGGGATTAGTCTTTTTACCGATATATCTCTGCATCTGCTCTAACTTAGCCTCTTCAACTCGGTCAATATCTACCTCTACGCTCTGAGGCTGGAGCCACTTCAAGCGTCCCTGGTTTACTAGGCGCGAGGTGTGCCAGTTTTTTTAATTCCTGAATAACCATTGTCGGACTGAAATGCAACACTCGCACAATCTCTCTCACACCACTACCATTGAGCGTCATCTTCACAATTTGCGGCAGTGCGGTCTTAGGGTCTCCCCAAGTGAAGCAACTGCCGTGCGGCAAGACTAGTCTTTTGCTTGGGGACCAGTCTGATTCAGGCCAAAAGTCCGATAGGGACAATCAGAATCTTGACAGCGATAACGTTGTTTGCCTATTGGCAACATACCGTGTTTGATAACTTCTACGTTGTGACGATGAGAACATTTAATCGCTAGTCAAACAGCTACAAGACTTAGCCAAGCTTTTTACTAATTATACTTGACTAACCATTTTGCAAGAATGCCCGTTTTTGCAGCACAACTCGGCGTCATGCAGGAGGTCTTCTGATCGGTCGTAACCTATATTACTAAGGGTAATGCCAATGCTGACAGAGATGGTTATCTCGTGTTCATTGTGATTAAAAGGCAATAACAGTTTCTCTTGGATACGGTTGGCAACCTGTGCTGCGTTTTCTACGTCTTTGATACTCTCCAGCAGGATTGTGAACTCGTCTCCCTCAAGACGTGCAACCATATCTCTAGGACGCAGATGCATCTCTAACCTGCGAGAGATCGCAATCAGTAATTGAGCTTTGCTCGTGTGTCCGAGATTGAAGTTGACAACCTTATAGTGGTCAAGAGCTAAAAATAGCACGGCAAATAAATAATCCTTATGCTGTTTGGCACGCTTGATCTCATGCCCTAGCCGATCCATGAACGAGACCCGATCTGGCAGCCCCGTCAGCGCATCGTGAAAGGCATCATGCCGCATTTGTTGCTCGGCCCACTTGCTTGAGGTGATGTCGGTTTGCGATCCGGCTAGATCAGACCAGTTATGCAAACCAAGAGTTTCTTCTGAGATGCGGTGAGCGATTGCTTGCCACACTGCGTCTAGCCGCAAATTTGTGAAGTATGGCAGGGCCTTGATCAACACCTTGCAGATTTCTAGGGTGTTAATAAGGAGGTGATTGTCTACGTCCTGTGGAAATGAGTGATTGTGCGAACGTTTCAGGCACAGATGTTCAGATCTTTGTTTTAGTTGGTCTTTAATGCTAACCAGCTTGTAAAGCTCGGCGGTCTGCACTTTTTGACCAAAGCTACCCACCTCAAACAGTGATGGCTCTTTTTTTCCCAAAAGCTCAAGCTCTTCTGAAGTTTGGTCTGCACTAGCAGGGTTAGCCGTTGATGCTGAATCAACAGCAGAAAACGCCTTATTTATAGCTGTTTCATCTGTTGGCAACCCGCTTTCCTTCGTGTGCTGTGCTGGCTCTGGTTCGGCAGAAGTGGTTAATGATGTCTTTATAGTCGAGGCCGTGGCCTCAACTGTAACTGGTTTGGCCGCTTCGGGTTGGGCTGATTTCTGCTTGTGCTTGCTAGTGATCGCCTTAGCCTTAGAGGGGCTGATAGTCTCACCAAGTTTTGCGCGTTCTAGTGCTTCTTTCCTCGCCTCTTCAGGTGTGGAGGGTGAGGCAAGGAGATAGAGGGCTGAAGTGGCGATTTCCATTTGTGAAAACGTTGCACAACTTCTAAATGATTCAAAGATACTAATATAGTTATAGGCTGTACGGGGACTCCACTCAAATTCGACTTTAAGCCAAGAGTAGAATCGTCCATATCCAAGGCGGTCTCTAACCTCAAAGAGCCTTTGTCCAATCTCCCAAGCGGCCTGGGCTGAATACTGTAGTCGTTCCTTAATTTCACTGGAGCGCTGTTGCACAACGTTTCGGGTTTCCGTGTCCAGTGCAGCATAGTCAAATTCGTGCGTTTTAAGATTTAGTGAGTGTTCTGATAGGCCAGAAGATGTGTTGTTTGAAATCATGGCGAACTCGCTCCTTTTGAGTAGCTGATGGAGTACAAGCGAATCGAATTGTTACAAAGTGAAGTTATCTACCCATCTGTAGCGAAAGAAGAAAGTTTTCTTGTTGTCAACAAAATGGAGGCTAATGTAAATATACTATAACGGTAACTGATTTTTATCAAACTTACCTGAAAATTCAACTTGTGAATACCAAGTATTTGACTGTATTAATATCAGGTAGTGTTATAAATTTATTGTTAAACTAGTCTTAACAGTTAGGGAGTGGCTTGATCGTGCATGAGTGTATTAATTGCAGCCAGGTGTCCTCATTGTCAAAGCATCAATGTGACTAAGAATGGGAAATCATCCACTGGTCAACAACGGTTTCGGTGTCTCCCGCATTTCTCACAAAATCTGAAAAGATGGGGCACTAAAAGGGCTAGAATATAGCCATAGCAACAGTTTCAGAGTTTTAGCTTCATGACTCCTAGTGCAACACAGTGTTTCCCCGCTCAGTTCAATTTGGGAACTCTCAAAGGTAGACAAGTCATTGCCAATTTCGAGGGAGGAAGAATTACCTCAGATGCCGGAATTGTGTTGATGGCAGAGTTGGACAAAAAGCTGGGATTGACGGCTCGTTTTGCTAAATGTTTTCGGGATCATCGAAATTTATCCTATGTAGATTACTCAGTTCACGAATTACTAGCACAACGAGTGTACGGCATTGTCTTAGGATACGAAGATGTCAATGACCACGATAAGTTACGCTATGATCCAGCCTTAGCAATCGCCTTAGGAAGACTCGATTTTATTGATTCAAATGCAGCATTATTAGCAGGAAAAAGCACAATTAATCGACTGGAGTATTGTCCAGAAACAATAGTAGACCAGAGAGAAAGTCGCTATCACAAAATCGAGCATCAGCCAAAAGAAATTGAGAAAGCTTTTGTCGAAATATTTCTGGAATCGTACAAGCGGCCACCTCGGCAGATTGTTTTAGACATGGATGTGACAGACGACCAGGTACATGGAAGTCAAGAGGGAGCATTCTTCAACACTTATTATAATGGAGTCTGTTATGCGCCTTTATATATTTTCTGTGGTCATCATCTTTTAGCAGCTCTTCTGCGACCTTCTAACGTAGACCCAGCAGCAGGAGCATTATCAGAATTGCAGCGAATCATTGGAATCATTCGAGGGAAATGGCAGAGCACTCGAATATTAGTACGAGGGGATAGTGCTTATGCACGAGAAGATATCATGAAATTCTGTGAGTCAGAATCGGGTGTTGATTATGCTTTCGCCATGGCAACTAATAGCCAACTCAAGTTACGAGCACATGACGTAATTCAAAAAGCTCAAGCCGATTACGAGCAGAGGCTTGCACCTGTGACAGCTTTAATGGAAACATTATTTTCTCCAGATGACAAGCCAGAAGCAGTTAGTCAATTAGTGCCAGAAGCAACCTGGTATCGTTCTTTGTGCTACAAAACTCAGGAGTCCTGGAGCCGTGAGCGAAGAGTTGTGACAAAAGTTTGTTATGGTAACCAAGGATTAGAACTTCGTCATGTTGTCACATCTTTACCTGCATCCAAGTTATCTCCTTCTCAAGTTTATACAGACAAATATTGTCCCAGAGGGGAGATGGAGAATCGCCTGAAAGAGCAACAACTTGATTTGTTTGCTAACCGGACTTCTACCCAAACATTTGAGAGCAATCAACTCAGGCTTTGGTTGTCTGCAATGGCTTATGTCTTGATGCAAGCTTTTCGGCAACATTGTTTAGCACGAACTTCTCTTGCCAAAGCGACAGTCGGAACGGTTCGTTTAGCTCTCCTGAAATTGGGAGCCAAAA
>JAABUQ010002758.1_pt1 | contig 33914 bp, 33 predicted proteins | sample 5560001 | NCBI WGS metagenome assembly JAABUQ01 (sample SAMN10711888, study PRJNA513371) | rock metagenome | isolation source: Antarctica rocks | place: Antarctica: Victoria Land, Finger Mt nord | collected 2015-12-18
TTTAATAATTATCGATTTAAAGATTTAAAGATTATTTTCTTTAAAAAAAACTTTATTCTAATTAAATATATAATAAAAACTAGTTTTATTATATATAAGTTAATTAATTATTAATATATTTTTTATCTAATTATAAATATAAATATTTTTATTATTTTATACTATTTTTTTATATAGTAATAAAATATTTTTATTTTATTTATAATTAAAATAAATATAATTTTAATACAATTAAAAATATTAATTATTTAATATTAATTAAGCGAAATTTAAATATTTTAAATAAAATATCGGTTTTCTTATTATACTTCCTTTTACAATAAATAATTTTAAAATTAAATTCTAATAAAATATTTAGCTTATTTTTTATTTAATAAAAAATTTAATATTTTCGATTTTAATTTTAAATTTTTTAAAACTTTAATAATTATAAAAAGCTTTTTATTGTAAATATAATAATTATATTTAATTAAAAAATATTTTTATTAAAGAAAGTTATAAAATATAAAATATTATTATTATTATATTATAAGAATATGTTTTTAATAATTTAATTAAATAAATAAATTTTAATAATAATAATATATTTAAGGTTAAAATATTTTAATATAAAAACTTTAATAATAATTTTTTTTAAATATTTCGAAAACTTTTTAATAAGTTATAAATTAAATAAATAAAATCTCTTTTTTAATTAATTAAGTTAATAGCTTAATTATTTAAAAAAAACCTTAAATAAATTATTAATAAAAATTATAGAAATTAATAAATAAGGATTATTTATTTTAATATAATATTAATTTTCTTCGGATTTATTTTGAAACCGGAAATTAATATTATTAAATTTAAAAATTATATTTAATAATATCGATTTAAAAACTAGTTTTTTAAAGTTTAAAAAGGACTTTTAAAATATATATTTTATATTCTTTTAAATTTTTATTATAAATTAAAATATTATTTAAATAAGTTTATATAAATTTTTTTAAATAATTAAATAAAATATTATTTTATGTTATTAATAAAGTTAAATAAAAATATATAATACTTATATAAGTTTATTAAGATAATAAAGGTAATTAAATCCTTATTTTTAAAATTTATATAAATTTATTAAATATAATAATAACAATAAATTTAATTATAAATAAAATTAATATTATAAAAAATATATAATTAAAAATAATAAATTTTTTAAAGTTTATATTTTAATATAAAATAATTTTTTAAATTCGAATTTACTTTTATAATTATATAAATAATATAAAAATATCGAAAAATTAATAATATTCTTTTAATAATCGCTTGATAATTTTATTTATAAATAAAATAATTAATAAAATATATTTTTTATTTTAGAATTTAAATAATTTATTTTAAAAATTATTTTATTAATTTATTTTAAAAATAATACATAAAAATATAAAAATATAAAAATATATTTCTTTTAAATTAAAAATTAATATATTATTATATTAATTTGAAATATATTAAAAGTATTAAGATTATTTAAGTAATTTTTATAAATATTAATCTTTTTTAATTTAATTAATAAAATTATTAATAAAATTATAATATTATATATTTCCTGTCTTTTTTTAATATAAATAATATAAATTAATAATCTTAAAGATTTTAATTACGTTAAAAGTTGATATATATCGAAAAATCTTTTTTAATAAAAAATAATAATTAAAAACTTAAATTTATTTAAAAATAATATAATAATAATAAAATAAATATTATTTTAAATATAATATTTAAGTTTAAAATAAATTTCATTTATAAATATATTTGAAATTATATTATATTTATTTATTTATAATTTTTTAAAAATAATTTAATATTATTTTAAATTTGTAATTAATATAAAAATAATAAATTCAATATAATAATTTATTTTAAAATTTAAATATATAATATGAATAATAAACTTCATAATTTTTTATTAAAACTTTTAATATATTTAAGCTTTATTAATTTTATTATTATAAATTTTATATATAAAATAATAATTTATAAATTTAAATTTAAATATTTTAATATTGAATAAAATGTTAATTATTATAATTTATAATTAAATAAAAAAATAATTTAAATTAATAAATATATTTTAAATAAAAGGATTTTATAAAAATTAAATTATTAAAAAAAAAAAACTTTTTATAATTTCTTAACGAATTATTTATTTTCTTTTTTTATTAAATAATAAATATGAATAATTTATTTTTAAATTTTTTAATTTAAATTTTTATAATTTTCTTAATATAATGGAATATATTTAAAGTTAATTAAGTTTTATCCTTATTAAAAAAATATTTAATATTTAATAATTTATTGATTTATAATTTAATTATTTATAAATATAATATTAAGTAAGATTTAATAATAACTTTTTAATAAAAGTAAAATTATATATTAATTAATAAATTATTATAAAGACTTTGAAAGTTAATAATTAAATTAGCAACTAAATTTAAAATTTAATAAATAAATAAAATTTAATAAATAAATAAAATTTAATAAATAAATAAAATTTAATAAATAAATAAAATTTAATAAATAAATAAAATTTAATAAATGAATAAAATTGATTTTTTAAAATTAATTATAATAATAATTTTTTTTTAACTTTGTAATCTTTTTGGAAGTTATAATAAAAGTTATTAATTTTAATAAAATATTTTTAAAGTTATTTAATAATTATTTAAGGATTTTTTTTAAACAAATAAAAGAATTCGATTATTATAATATAAATAAGAATTTAAAATTTAAAATTTTTAAAATAATTATTGATTTTTATTTTAAAATTATTAAATTTTTATTAATATAAATTTTCCTTTTTAATATTAACATAAATATTTTATAATTTTTCGATTATTTAAATAATATTTTTAAAATATTTTGAATAATCGGGTTATTATTAAATATAAATAATATTAAAAATATTTTTAAATAAATAAAATATTATAAAAATTATTTATATTTTATATTTTATAATAATATTCGAATTACTTATAAATTTATCTTATATTTTAATTAATTAAGTTTTTTATTTAACTTCCTTTTTATTAGAAAATAATAAAAAGTTTATAAAATAATAAAAAAAAATTTTTTTTAAAATAATAAAAGTTTTTATAAAATTTCCGAATATAATATAATCTTATAAATATTAAATGTAAATATAAAAATTATTTTTATTAACTTTTAATTTTTAATTTTCCTTTTGAATTTATAACAAAAATTCAAATATTAAATAAATTTATTTTAAAAATATATTATATTAACAAATTAAGAAATTTATTATTTTCAAAGATTAATAAATATCTAAAGGAATTTATTAAAGTTTGTAATAACAAAGTTTTAAAATTATTATATTATTAAAAATTTTTAAATATTATTAATTATTTCTAAAAAATTTCCTTTAAAAGATATTAAAGAATAAATATTAATATATTATAATATTTTAACTTTTCGAAATATTTATTTAAATTTATCGGAAAAGCTAGAATAATATATAATTTAAAAATTATATTAATTAAATATAATAAGAAAAGTTTTAAATATTATTTTTAATAATATTTTATATATTAATTAAGAATATAAGTAAATAAAAGTTTTATTATAATATTATATTAATATAAAAGGTAATAATAATCGATATTATATAAATTTATTAATTAAAATAATAAAATTAAGAAATAAGAATATAGAAATACTTTTTAAATATTTATATATATAGGAAATTAGCAATATTATACGCTAAGCCTAATTAGGCTTAATATACTTAAATATAATAATATTACAAATATTCAATACTTTTTATATTTATAATATATACTTTATATAATTATAACATTTCGGAATACTCGTTTAAATTTATCGAAAAAGTTAAAATAATATATAATTAAAAGGCTATATTAATTAAGTATAATAAAAGAAGTTTCAAATATTATTTTTAATAATATTTTAATATCGAAGCCTTTTAATATTTTTTTAAGTAACATTAATAATTCTTTTTTATAAAATATTAATAATATCAAATTAATCTCCATTAATAATATTAATATATTTCTTTATTCCGTTTAAGTTAATATTATATTATTAATAAGTAATAAACTTTCCTTTTCGTAATATTTTCTTTTATTTTGTATATTAATTGAAAGCGTAAATAAATATAAACTTTATTATAATATTATATTAATATAAAAAGTAATAATAATCGATATTATATAAACTTATTAATTAAAATAATAAAGTTAAAAAGTAATAATATAAAAGTATTTCTTAATTATTTATATATATAAAATATCAATAGTATTATATATTAAGTTTAATTAAGTTTAGTATATTTGAATGTAATAACACTGCAGATACTCAATACTTTTCATATTCATAGTATATACTTTGTATGACTATAACATAACAAAACTATAACTTTCAACTATTTAAGAAATATTTAGAAAACTTATTATTATTAATTTTATTGTTTAAATTATTTTGTTAACTCTTATTTTGGTTGTTTAGCTTATTAATTGAGAAATTATGTTGGGAATTAATTCCTATATATATAATTAGAAAATGTTTATATGAACTAGTACGAATACCCCTTGATATCTTGGCTTTTTGGGTCCGTAACCTAATAACATGGCCTTAAGTTATAACAATCTTATTTGTACTAGGCTTCGGGGATTAACTCCCCCTGGAGTTAACATAATTGGGGGTATATTCGAGGTTCTATATTCGATTCCGGCTGAGACCGCAATCGCTTAGGCTACGTTAAGCATACGTTTACTACGAGCAAATAGGCCGTAGCAAAGGGGTTTTTCCAAGCCAAATAGTGTAAAGCCATAGGCTAGGGGTTGGTAGCAATGTGAGATCAAGAGGGAGGTTTCATTCTATAGTAGAACTAACTATTGAAGAAAGAAGAGGGGCCAGGGTTTGACGTATATTTAATACTGGGATTACGTATGCCAAGTATATATACGTTACCAATATTAACAACGTTATACCTTAAAGCCCCCAAGGGCCCGAACACGTGATAGTCCGGACGACCTATACGCTAGTCTTTGACAAATAGGCTGTTTTCATAGCAGCGGTCCTACCCTAAAGGGTTTTTTCAAGCCAATAAGGCTATTGCGCATCGTCGCACAGGGACTATGGTCCCCTAGAAGCAAGCCGTTTGGGCTGTTTCCCGCCCTATAAGGGGTTTCTTCAAGCCAAATAGGCTGTTGCGTAAGCCGAATAAGGCTATTGTACAGGGCTGCGGTCCTTAAAAGAACGTATATTGTAAGATATTTCGGGTGCGTTGCTTTTGCTCTCCGGGGGCGTAGAGCCTAGGAGGGGAGGTAATTGTTAGGAATTAATTCCTATATATATAATTAGAAGAATTTTGTACAAACCAGTACAAACACCCCTTGATATCTTGGCTTTTTAGGGTCCGTGGCCTAATGGTACGGCCCTAGGTCATGACAAATTATATATATGATTTAGGCGATATTAAGCGATTTATACCAGATTAGGCTTAGATCGACCCTAGCCCGAGGTGTAGCACCGAGTACCCCTGCTTAGCGCAAACCAAAACTATTGGTGTTATCCTCCGTAAATCCCTTCGTTTTCGTGAGTCAACAATCTCACTCGGTCGGAGGTTGTACCGCTTATTACATATCTCCAGCGGAATTAACGTGTTGACCTCAAAATAACGAATTATAGAGCAAACTGGTAGCTGGACGCTCGCATCGTTGTTGGCTCGTCCACTAGATCCATATGTAATACCTACACAGAAGATAATAAATCATCTTCCAGAAAGATGTGTGGCTGACTGCATTTACAAGCATGGGTCTGAACACTAGGTAATCACTAATCCTCCCGAATCTTGTATTGGCGTTCCACATAAATATCCCAACCACCTCTGTTCCTTCTCAATTCTTCATTCTTCTTCCTGACTGTCTCGTGTCTCCCGGTGTGCTTCTACGATTCTATCGAGAAAGCCTCTTCTCCTTACTTTCAACAGCATCAGTCCTCCAATACACCATTTCTCATCCGCCATGTACGCACTCATCCGGGAGGCGCCCATAGGGCAATTCCTCCGATTGATCACCAGGAACAAAATCTTTAAGTATCCAGAAGAACAAGCGGGGTTTGAACTGCCAGAGTCTTATAATACCGCCATCAACACCACTGTCGAGGAACAACCATCCTCGTCGAGGGAGAGCTCCGAGAATGAAAAAAAAGCAGAAATGCCGGAGCTCAGAAATCAAATCTCGACGAAAAGCATCAGATCAGGCTCGGCAGGAGACTTGGAGCATCCTGCCATTACTCGAACGAAAACGCGCGAGTCGACAATGGGATATACCGAAGAACGACTCGAAGTCGAGGCCGAACTAGCAGTCGAACGGACTAAATCCATCCCAATCATCCCCCAGAAAACGTCGGATGGCAACATTCTTGTCGATTGGTATACAACTGACGACCCTGACAATCCTCAAAACTGGTCAGCAAGCAAGAAACATCTCATCTCTCTCATAATCTGCATGTATACCTTTGCAGTATACACCGGCTCAGCGATCTACATCACCAGCGAAGGCGGTGTCATCGAAAGATTCGGGGTTTCCGAAGAAAACGCCTCCCTCCCGCTGTCCCTCTATGTCCTCGCCTACGGTATGGGACCCTTACTCTTCGCGCCCATGAGCGAAATCCCTATCATAGGCCGTTCCCCCGTCTACACGGTCACATTCCTGATCTTCGTGATCCTCTCCGTCCCCACCGCTTTGGTCGACAACTTCGCCGGGCTCCTCGTCCTCCGTTTCCTCCAAGGTTTCTTCGGCTCCCCTTGCCTCGCCAACGGCGCCGCTTCACTACAAGATATCTACAGTCTGCTTTACGTCCCCTACGCCCTCACCTGTTGGGTCGCAGCAGCCTACTGCGGTCCCGCCCTTGGGCCCCTCCTTTCCGGCTTCGCAGTTACAGCCGAAGGCTGGCGCTGGTCCCTGTGGGAAATCCTCTGGATCGCCGGCCCCGTCTTTGTCCTCATGTTTCTCTTAGTCCCCGAGACCTCCACCCCGAACATCCTTCTCCGCCGCGCTGCCCGCCTTCGCAAACTTACAGGCGACATCCGTCTGCAGTCCCAATCCGAGATCAACCAAAAAGGGCTCAAACCCTCGAAAATTGCCGTGGAGGCCTTGATCAAACCGATGGAGATTACAATCAAAGACCCAGCTATCGCCTTCGTCAATCTCTACACCGCCCTCGTCTATTGCATTTACTACTCCTTCTTCGAGGTCTTCCCCCTCGTCTACCCCGTCTACTACCAATTCTCCCTTGGCATCGTCGGTGTCGTCTTCACCTGCATCCTCATCTCTTGCGTCATAGGCATCGCCATCTACGTCGCCTACCTCCATTTCTACCTCATCCCCAACATCATTGCCCACGGCCTCCGCGCGCAGGAGCACCGGCTACAGCCTGCCCTCATCGCAGCCTTCGGCCCACCCATCGGCCTGTTTATCTTCGCCTGGACGGCACGACCTGACCTCCCCTGGATCGCTTCCGTCATCGGTATCACCATCTACGGTGCGAGCGTGTTCGTGGTTATGCAATGCATTTTTGTGTAAGCCAAAACCGCCCCAAAGCTCCTGCCTCCACCCCGAACAACAAGACTAGCGCTAACGAAATGACAGCTACGTCCCTCTCTCATATCCGCAATACGCCGCCTCCCTCTTCGCAGCCAATGATTTCCTCCGCAGCGCCTTAGCGTGCGGGAGTATCATGTTCGCGCGCCCACTGTTTATCAATCTGGGTGTGGACAAGGGGGTCACCCTGCTCGCTTGCCTGAGTACCCTGGGAATTGCGGGGATGTTCATACTGTATTTTGTTGGGGCACGCTTGAGAGCCAGGAGTAAGTTTGCTGTGTCGTAATGGTGTGATTTGGGGAATAAAAGGGGGGATGAGAGCAGGGAAGAGAGAAGATTAACCAAGGGAGCGGTCTGGGATAGGCGTTGAGTGTGCTTGGACAGGAGTTCTTTTTGATACTACTTAGACATGAAGCTTGCTACTGTTGTGATCAGGATCCAGAGCAAGATCATTTGATGAGGTTGACCGATAGATGAGTAAAATCGATAGCTATCCTCAGAACCAAGATGGCCATCGCCCTCTACTGTTATCACAATGGTCTTATTCGAAGCTGCGAGGGTCTAAAATTGGTGCACCGAAAAGTCATGATTGGGCTTCTGGTGCTGGACAACGCCGATAAATCTCCCTTTGCCGATGAGGCGTTGCCCCTTGAGTGGGCCAAACGACGTTTGACCATCTGAATTATTATTTCACAATAGCTTTGGTGCCTATAAGGAAGACTGGAATGGCAGTAATGGATAAGTACCAGGTAAGCGAAGTAGCGAGTCATATGAACGGGCCGTTTCCTTCAGCGCGTAATGCAGTATAATGGACCACCGCAGAGATTTGCCTCTCAAAATGTCTCGAAGCAATAGCGTAGGCACGTACGAACACAAATGAGATGAGCCAAAGCACACAGTGACACATGCGGGTCGCTGTCGGCTTTCGTCTGAATCAATGGGGCCCATTGACCTACCTAGCGGCCTCATGACTTATTGTGGCCCGGCCATCGGTGTTTGTTTAAGGACCGACCGATATATAAGGTGCCTTACCTAGGTAACTAGCTTAGGGCTCGCCCCTTCTTCCCCATTGTTATGCGGATAGTACTCGGTCTTATATTACCCTCCTCAAGCGGCCTCTATTAATGATATTCGTACGGACAAACTTCACTCCTTTGCTGACTCCTTCTCGTCACGATGATAATTCGAATGTGCATTACAAACGAACCGATCCCGAGCTGGTGGTAGCACTGCAACATATATAGACGAGTCCTCGACTCTGTTCAACATAGCCTTATGCAACATACTCCCAACCCCCCGGCGCCACACCTTTTACAACCTTCCAAAACTCTAGATGGAAGCTTCAATGCTCGTGGCCAGACAGGTAAATGTGCTTCACAGCCTTCAAAAATGCAGCGACTGACCACTCTCCTAGGCCATGGAGTCGCAGAACCAATATCCTCCGTATCCCCCCACTACCGCGGCCCTCGGCGGCGTCCCAACCATCCCTCTCGATGTCCCAATCACCACCATCTTCCTCCTCCTCTTCATCATTGGCGCCGTCTGCCACATGACCATCTTCACCCTCAACCGAAAACGCGGCCACAAATTCATCATGTCAGGCATGATGTTTGGTTTCTGCATGTCTCGAATTGTCACCATGATCATGCGCATAGTTTGGTCGGTCTATCCAAAAAATGTTCGAGTTGCCATTGCAGCAAACATCTTCGTTGCCGCAGGAATCGTTTTGCTGTTTGTGGTCAACCTCATATTCGCCCAGCGCATACTGAGAGCATCGCATCCGCACTTTGGCTGGCATCCGATTGTGCACTATGGTTTTATTGCCATTTATGTCACCATCGTCGTTACTTTAATCATGCTCATTACAGCAGTGATACAAAGCTTTTACACGCTTAACGGTAATACCAAGCGCATCGACCGCGATATCCAACTGTACGGTCAAACTTTTTATGCCATCATCTCTTTCCTCCCCATCCCACTCGTCATCATCGGGTTCATCATCCCTCGCAAACAAAACCCAGAGAAATTCGGAATAGGGAGATGGAGACATAAAATCTCAATTCTACTCGTCTCCACTGTCCTCCTGTGTTTAGGAGCATCCTTCCGGGTGGGTGCTAATTACGCAGGAGGAACACGCCCTGCAAGCGATCCAGCGGGATACCAGTCCAAAGCATGCTTCTACCTCTTCAATTTCACGGTGGAAGTCGCCGTCATAACTCTCTACATTGTCGTGAGGGTGGACAAGAGATTTCACGTCCCTGACGGCAGTCACGGAGCAGGCGACTACCTTCGGCAGCAAGAGGATCTGAGGGTCAAGTCGAGGGGGGAGAGCAAATTCGAGCAAAACATCGCGCCTGAAGAGGAGGTGTTTGATGGTATGTCTGCTGAAGAAGTGGCCGAACAAGACACACTAGACAGGGCCACGGATGAGGAAAAGGGGATCAATGGCCACGCCAACCGGGACGGCAATACAATCCCATAGGCGCATGAGGAGAATCAAGTCTCTGATATGGCGGTGGAGAAGATAGAACAGCCTCCCGAGGCTCAAAGGCCCACAGCGCCAGAGACACCGCATGAACGAGTCATACAAATGAGCAGGCATTAATCGATAATTGAATCAGCGCGCAGCGTTCACCACCTTAGACGACGACATTGTGAACAAACATGGGAACCACAAGCGGGCGCATCAAAGCCGCATTGGATACCCACCTACGAAACACATCATCAGATGCACATTTACAGCACAAAATAGTGATATTAATACCACCTCAAACACCACTCCAAAACCATGTCTCCGCTCTTGTACCACTCCCAATCCACCCACCCCTTCTCTCCCTATCCTCGCTCCCCATTCTCCCTTCCCAACCTCCCTCTAGCTTAACATACAACACCCACTCATCTTACTGCCCCCCCCCATTATCTCAATCTTCTTCATACTCCCTCTCCCAACCACCCAATCTCCTCCAAAAAATTCAAGGGGAGGAGAGGGGGGGGGAACACGAGGGCAAGATAGCCCCGAGGGGGGGGAGGTGAATGGGTGTGAATGGGTAGAAGTATGCGCTAGTGAGAGAGGAAAGAAGAGAGGAAAGCAGCGCGAGGGGCTCGATTAGGTGGGAGTCGTCTGCGATTCCGTTTGCGGTCTTGGTCGCGGTCAATGCTGGGTTAGGATAGCTTGAGCAGGGCCGGTCGCGCCGTTTACCTCTCCTTTTTTTTTCTTTCTTTCTTTCTTTCTTTCATTCGGGAGGAAGGGGGGGGAGCCGGTGGGGATGGCTCATCCCGCTCTTTTCCCCCACAGTTGCGCGGCTTGCGCGGCTTGGGCGCTGGAATGGATTTCGCGGGCCGCTTCTCTTGCCGTTCGGGCTGGTGGGATGATTTGTGAGGTTCGTTTGTTTGGGGGGGTTGGGAGGGGAGGTATTTTTGCTGAGGGGGGTGAGATGCTGGAGGGGAGAATCGATGGGTTGAGTTAGATGGGGTGGATTAGGGGCGGGTGGGTAGGATGGGAGATGGTGGATCGGGTGGTGGTGGTTTTGGGGGGATTTGGACGGGTGAAGGTTGGCTTGGAGATGAGATGGCTTTATTGACGTTGGGTGATTGGAGCTGAAGGCGTAGGTGTATCTTGAGTGATGGATGGGGGAATACTGTGTTGATGTAGCCAGAGGGAGAAGTGGAGGGTTTTGCAGCGAGAGAATTAGCAGGGAGAAGTGAAGGGTACGGATGGGACGTTGAAAGGTTGTAGCAATATTTCATAAATCGTAAGAACGTATGACCTTTCTTCCGCCAGCTGGGTATCGTCTTCACCGCCCATACGCCCCTTCTGGAAAATCAACTCTCCCCCTGCCAGCACCACCGTACCCACCATGATCATGACTCAATCCCAACCCATCCCGGAACGGATCCCCCCTGTCAGTCGGGGCACGAGGTGGTTTCGGTACCGCCGCGTAGGAGCCACTGCCCACCCGGTGGTGATCGTAGCTGGTTTCTTCATCGACGGCCGGGGCTGCAGGATGAGGGCGGGAGGGGTAGTATTCTTGATTCCAGCCGTGGTAGGTGGTGTCTGTTCGCTCTAGGCTGGGCTGGAGGGAAGATACGGGGCTGGGGTATCTGTCCCAGCTGCTCGGTTGCTGAGAGGGTTCGACATGCTCTGGGTCGTTTTGAAAAGGGAGAGTGTCATCTGCGTTTTGCGGGCCGGGTTGCGCACGCTGCATTTCTTCATCTCGCTGGTGGTCGAGTTTGTCGTATGTTTGGGCGGAGAAGGCAAGGTCGTCGGTTCCTTCGTCATGTTCGGGAAGTGGTCTTTCGTTGTTCGCACTAGGGATATAGCCATGGTTTCGAAAGTACAATACGCCGTAGACGGAGAGACCTGTTGTCGAGGCGAAGAGGATGCTGCGGAAGGGCATGCCGTGAGCTTAGTTCTTCGCGTTGGCAGAGTGATAGGGTAGGGAGCACGCACCAAATGACCACACCGAGACCTGTTGTACCTTGGCCAAGCTTGCATTTGCTCACTGGCCCCCAAGCAAAGGTTTGGCATAAGCTGTCGCTGTCCTTCCAGTCTTTCGCTGTGTGGGAGCCGTCTTTGACCCAGACAGCGACCCCTATGAATGCCGCGAACCACAATATTGTCAGGACACCATCTATAGCGACATGGGCGTATGCGTTCGCAAATCGTTTCGTCCGTGGAAAAGTAGGGACGGCGGCCTGGTAGATGAGAGCGGGTATGCAGAGCAAGCACTATAGAACGTGTCCGTTAGCAAGGTGCTGTCTACGGTGACTTTTGATGTTAGACGTACTAGTACGAAGTAGTAATTGATCCGGCCATCGCCTTGACCTCCTTTGGTAAATATGGCGATGGTGATGAGTGCGCCAATGAAGATGATCAGAGCTTGGAGAGCGTGGATGCCCTTCTTCGCCCGCTGATAGTAAGGTGCAAAGGCCATGGTCATCTTGAGGAGCGAAAAAGCTCCAGGGTATCAAGGTGAGTTAATTGATTGGTAGAGAACCTTTGATGCTGGTAGGCGTTCAATCTTTTGTCATCAGACCTGTAAGTAGCCTTCACGCATCTTTCAAGGGCTGGCAGCTTGGGAGCCGTGCATCCTCCAGGCCCTCCATTGTTGTGGGGGGGGGGGCAATAGAGCACTTATGTGCTCACTTTGATGATTACCAGCCCATGGCTGAGTAGCTGGATGATTGAAGTATGCAACCCAACAGCCTGCAGCCTGCAGCCACGCGTTGAGTCGTGGAGGGCTTTGTCGATAAAAATGGATGCGAGCGAAGCCTCTCTCCAGAAATAGGTACAAGCAAGGCAGGCGCTATGCCCTTCCGAGCCCCCCCCCGCCCCCCCCAAACCCCCGAAGCTTCATCATTCGTTATTCAGTGCCATTAGTCTATGACAATATCTGACAGCATGTAGAGTGAGAGAGAGAGAGTAGCTTTCTGGTGCCAGTGGTCGCAGATGGGTTCCATGGGCTAGACCCAGCAGCTCAGACCGCAGAAGACTAATTAACCCCCCTGGGACGTGATGTGAGATTGTGAGACTATGAACATGCAAAGAGAGCACCCGACTCCATGTGAGGAGTAGTCCAGTCCGCCCAAGTAATGGGGTGAACGCCACTGCTGGGCTATACAGAGTCTCTCCAATGGCTTGGGCTGGATTATTCTATCCTGGGCTATCTCTCACTGAGCTGTCCGCTTGCTCTCTGATTCAGCGAGCGACTGACCTCGAACGGGCGACCGCTTCTCGCCCATGATCACGCACCGATCTTGCTCTGTCTTTGGCTGCAGCACGCTGTTTCAGTCTGGGCGTGCTGTTTCAGCTGTCACATCTGGGCCCGAGACAAAATTATTTGGACTTCCGCAATACGACCGCAATCGTACGTTTGATGTCATACAGAACCAGCCAGACATCATTTGACATTCCAAACCCTTTTCTCCAAGATACGTCTTTGATAATGGATTGGAGTATATGACCCTGCGTACGAATTAATCGGTCATCCACTGGCGCTACTTTCCTCATGTGGCTCACAAGTACGAAAAGGAGTGGGTGCTGATTGTTTTTCTCCTCAAAGCGTACCACCAAGCTCTTCCTCTGTTTTGAATGACTTCAAGTCCGATCTCCTTTTGATATCCTATTATCCGTCTTAACACTAGGATTTAGAATTTTCACGGGCTGGAATATCCGAAGTATACACATCCGTGACATCCATCCTCCAACATCCGATAAGGATGACTTCTCTAGAGGCTGACCGAATTACATTTCTTATCAAGAGCGCAGCCTCGTATTACACGACGAGGCAGTCACATGGCTCATGCCAATAGGTAATTGTCTCCTTTCGAGAGATCCCCGCTTGATGAAAACTGATAGCCTTGAGATCCCACCAGCCCGTCACAGTCTGACCCAACTTCAGAATATGCTAGGACATACTTCCCCAACTTCTCCTAGTCCTTCGGAATCAACCTCTTTAGATTTAGGATTACCTTGATCCTGCTTGACGTACAAATCCAGTGCCCAGGTGACAGTCTCACGGTTCAAACAATTGTTTGTTGGTTCTGGCCTCTGCTAGCATGAACTGCGCCAAGCTCCTTGAATGAGCTTTGCTGAACGATTCGTCCTCAAGTATCGAGAACTTGAGGTAGGCATCATGATGCACTCTTCTTCCAATTCTGTTCTCCCGATACTGTATGGACCAAATGGTCCGGAACCGTTATATTGTCCTGCACAACGTTTACGCTCGGCCTTTCCGCCACCACTGATACTCCTCCTGGGCCAGAGTCTCTCCCAGCAAAGAAGTCGGCATTTCAATTCCACTGCATCACGAACGTTAAATTTGCTCAAAGCCATAATGTTGTTGCTTCTGCTTCTTCTTGCTCCGACCTTCCTACATCTATATATGACTGTTTGATCAAATCCCATGATTCAAGTCTCTCTCCTTGTTGCTCGTGTCTATGGATACTGAAATACCTTCAGACCCCTCTCCAGAGGAAATTACAATTCTATCCCAAATCCCCGTGATTCCACCACCGGCCGGTGTGGAATCGAACTTGATCAATCCACAAGGATGCGGGTTGCCGGTGATCGTAGTCGGCTCCTTGCTAATGGGGCTCGCCGCCGTTTTCTTTGCAGACCGGATTTACATGAAGGCGTGGATAGTGCGCAAGTTCGCCTGGGATGACTGTGAGTTGGGAGCACCCGCCTGGTTCAGATCCAGTCACTCTGACCTGTGCACAGTGACGCTCGCTGTAGGATTTGTCAGTCTTACCCAGCGTGCCAGACTGGTTGCGGAACTACTGACATCTTTTCTACTTGGATAGATAGGCACTGTGTTCTATTATGCAGCATGCATGTGGGGTTCGCCTCCATCTCTAGATTTCTACTTCCCAAGCTTACCTTTGAAGGCGTGCAGAGAGGCTCAGTCGGGCTACATCTGTGGGATGTGAGTGTGGCAAAAATCATAGCGCGAGATACACTGGTTGTAAGTACCAGCAGACCTCAAACCCACTTGGTTCCGAAAGCAATAGAACAATTGATGACGACTCATCCTCCCTAGCCATCATGGGTATTCGAGGTCCTCTCATCGCCAACGCTGCTGTTCATCAAAATCACATTCTTCATCATGTACCTGGACATATTCGGAGTGATACCATGGTTGCGAATATGCACCTACATTGGCGGCATCTTCACTCTCCTCTTCTACACAGCCATCTTCATCTGCCTCTTCGTCTTCTCAACCTCAGCACTCCACCAATCCTGGGCCTCCTTCAACATGTCCGGCGCCGAGCTGCGCGGCGTTAACCTCGCCATCCCCGTCTCCGCCGTCGGCTTCTTTATCGACATCTACATCCTCGTTTTGCCCATCCTCGGCGTAGCCAAGCTCCAAATGCGCACCGGCCGCAAAATCGGCATCATCCTAATCTTCATGACCGGTCTCCTGCACGCGTCCCTTCCCCCTCTCTCCCAACATCCATCCACAGACTAACTCCTCTCAGAGCATGCCTAGGCTCGCTCCTAAGCCTCTACTACCTCTCTAGATACTGGTACCTGAACGACTTTACCTACAACGCCGTTCCCCTTTTAACAGTCACATTCGCCCCCCCCTTTCCCCATCACCCCTCATCCTCTCCCCCGTCTAACCCAATTCCCCTCCACACAGCCTCCTAGAACAATGCATCGGCATCATCGTCGCCAGCATGCCCGCCGCAAGCCACGCCTGCCGCGCCATCTTCGACCCCCTCCCGACTTTAACCCCCCACCTCAACCTCCTTCCGCGCTATTCCTCCCCCCCGTCTAAAACCTCGTCCGCGGACGCCGAGTCAGCCACAGATTCAGGCTTCCCCAGTCAGGAACATTCCCTGCGGGACGATCCCCCAACGGCTGAGCTTGACGAGTCCGATGCTTGTGCAACACCGGCTTGCGCGCCTTCATCGGGGAATACTCACAGGCCGCTGGACAATGATCCAGTAGCTCAAGTGGGCACGCCGTCGCGTGCGTGTGTCCCCTGCGGGAACGAGTCGGAGGGGAGAGTGATGGACGGTGCGTCTTGAATAGTGCGTGGTGGTGGGTGGGCGAGGGAGGGAGTGGGGATGGGGTTCTGCCGGGCTGGGGGAGATGTCTTCCTGGGCAAGGGCGAATGCGATTCTACATTGCCAGGGGAGGGATGGGGTTCTGCCTGTGGTTAGGGTTGGGGAATGGGGCTCTACCTAGCCCGGGGGGTTGGGATCGGGCTGATTTTTTTCCTTTTCTCGTTTTCATTCCTCTCTCCCTCTTCATCTTCAGCTCTACATAGCTGGGCTCGCCTCGCGTCCGCATTCATTCTACGACGTCGGGTGTGCACTCGCCTCTGCAGCGGCCTGGGTCGGGAATGGTGTTAACAAGGAAACGGGGCGGGGGGAGGTATCTTGCTGCAATAGGGGGGGGAAGTTGCGAGGAATGGTATATGAAAGGGATAGGATTCATGACTTGAGCCGGCTACATACAACGAATCTACCCTCGCACATACGTTTCCCGCTCTCCCGTTCCATTAATATGCTTCCGTAGATAGATATAGAAAATATCGTCCATCGACATCCCAAACAGCAAATACTCCAATCTCCTCACCCCACTTTTAAACCTCCTCAACCCCCCCCTTTCAAACCCTCACACTACTCCCATCCTCACTCCTCCAACCCCCCGCACCCCCCATCTTCTGACTCGGTGTAACGCAATAACTAGGCGGCACATCCAACGCCGGATTCTTCCCAAAAAAGTTCCTCGGCCGCAGCAGCAGCGTCATCGGCTCCGCGGGCATGACGGGATAGTCCTCCGGTGCGGGGAAATGCGTGATCCCGAAGGTGTGCCATAGGACGATGTCGGTGTTGTCGATGCTTTCGTCGCCGTGCGCCGCGATCCAGGCGGGGAGGCCGGCCGAGGGGGTGCCGCTTGTTTGGGGGACGTGTCGGCCTGCGGGGTGGATTTGGTCGTCTTGGTCTGTCGAAGGGTATGTTAGGATATTAGGTGTGAGGGGGGTGATTATGGGGGGGGGGGGGGGAAGGGGAACGTACATTTTGTGACGTGAATGGCATGCCTTGCGAATCCTGCCCGCTTCCATACCAAGCTCCCTTCTTTTGGGAGGAGGGTGGGCACCTCCCTGCTGACGAGCTTGTAGCTTACCGGCTTGTGGCTGTACGGGTTCATTTTGTTCGTGTTGGCCATCTCCCACGTCCGGCTCGTGCTGCCGTCGTAATCCGACATCGACTCTTTGGGCGTGCTGAACTTGGTCTTGTGCGCGTAGAAGGCGTTGCCGTACTTGTTCTCCTCGCTGCCGACGTCGCCGGGCCCGGCCCGCGCGTCCACTTGGAAGACGGTGTTGAGCGGGCCGTCGATGTTGGGGTCTACGCGCATGCAGAAGAGGTGTTGATGGTTGTGCGCGTTGACGCCGGGGTAGACTTCGGTGCCCCAGCCTTTGGTGTCCTCGCCGGGGTTCATGGCGTAGGTGTTGAGGATCCCTGTGAGTTTGATTTCGAGCTGGACGGTCCCGTCTTGGTGGAAGATCCAATAGACGCAGTATTCGTAGTTTGCCGCGGTGAAGACGTGCGAAATCAAGAGTTTGCGGCCGCGAGTCACAATGACGGAGTCGTCGCGGAAGTCGGTGTGTTTGAAGAGAATACCGGCGTCTTCTTCGTGGATGCAGATGGCGTTTTTGATGGTTTGGCTGGCACCGGCCCGGTTGACGAAATTGGCGCTGTAGTAAGTTTCGGAGTCAGCATAGCTCTTCTTGTGCGAGAAAGCGAGGAGTGAAACAAGTCTTGAAAATGCCCCGAAATAAATCTCGAGGCCCATTGTCTCACACGCAGGGGGAGAAAAGGCCCCGAGAAGTACTAACTCAATATAATGAATTGCTCCTTTGCAGTCGCAGCCGAGGGCGAGGCTGTTGGTCATATAGCCGCCTCCGTACTCGCCGAGATCGAATGCGTGTTTCCTTTGATGCGGGTGTTCGGGGTTCCCGTAGGGGACAACCATCTCCGCTAGAGAGAGGCGGTAGAAGACTCCCCGCTCGTTTCCTTTGTCGTTGTATGTGATGTTGTTTAGGACGATACCTTCGCGGTAGTTGAAGCCGACGTGCACCTTCCAGTTCTGCCACTCGATTATCCTGCCCTCCACTTTGAACGATACGCCCTGCGGCTGGGTGATGTTGATCGGTTTGATATCCTTCCTGTAGCCCCCCTCTGCTTCTATTGCTGCTGGATGGTAACTGTTGGGCGGTGCTTGATTGACGGGTCTTCGAACGGGAGGGATATCGATGTGGATTACTTCTTGCGTGTCGCAGTTGAAGATTGGGGTGAAGTCGAGTGGATACGTGTATTGACTGTCGTCGGGGTGCGGTCTGTAGTACATGAGGGCCTGCTGCAATCTAACCTTGTTGCCGAATCTCTCGTCGAAACCAATGGTCCAGGCTGTGTGGGAGTCAGCATTGCTCTTCTCCCAGAGGAAAGCCTGCACTTACGGTCACAGTAGACTTTGTGCATGTCCGTCCTCGGTATACCGCTGATCTCGCATTGCTCAATGACCTTCGGATCTTTTCGGACCACATGTTCAACAATCTGAAGGTCTTCCATTGTAATCTGATGCCATCAGCAAATCTCCGGCGTTGCACTCGGAGCTTCTCCATACCAGAGGTTGCACACCCTCGTTCGACTCCCACTTTACAATCTTCTGCTCGTCCAAGTCTGCCAATCCATCGTAGACCGCCCCTCCCTTTTTAATGGCGACGACATCAGCGACCCGATGAGGCCGCGGTGTGTGGTCCGGATCGGCGAGCCAGGCTAGCATTTCCGCTTTCCTGGGTTCCAGCACTGTAACTGCGTTGAAAAAGAGGGGACCATGCTCCTTGTTGATGAGTGCTACCGCTTTCTCAATTTCGGCAGCAGAGAGGGGGTCGAATGGGTGGGGTGGTGCCCCAGTACCGGTGACATGCTGGGCAACCTGCTTCAAGCGATCGAGGACCATGTTGATGTTATTTCCCTGCTTGTCAGTATTAGTGGGACGTTGAAAATTAAGACGATGGCAAGGGACAGAGCATAGAAGATGAATTGGTATAGGGCAATGGAACTGAGAGTATGGCTATCGATGGTAACTATATGTGATAGGAGTATATAACAGAAGGTGGAGTGATTTCGCGAACACTTCCCCAATGCAGCAACAGTCAGCATGTGCGTTCCGTACCGTGCTGTACACCGATATCAGTGAAAGAGCTGAGCCTGTGCATTTTCGCGAATCGTGATGTTTAATGGGGACTGATAAGGGAAGACACGGACAGAAGGCCAGGATACAATGACCAGATACGGCTAGAGCCTTTGGAGAAAGCTTCCGACCTGCCGACGATAAGGAGGATGAAGGGCATGATGTAAGGTACTCTGTACAGCATACAAGTACGCCGATTGTCTCTGTTCTTGCAAAAATATGCATGAGATCCCTCTGGTGGTGGTTGGGTGCTGATCCTCCTTTGCGCCGCCATATCAGCAGAACCCTCACCAATTTGGGTGAACAAGGAACTAGATACCTTAAATTATATGATACTTAGTAAGGTATTGTATCAATGGACATATGGCAACTATGCGCCCATCAAAGCATCTCGAGCTAGTAGTGAGTAGCTTACATACACGGGAAGCACCATGATCAGTAGACACCCCCCTGAAGCGTAATCATCTTGATATCGACTGCCGTACCTTAAGCTGGCACCCTCAGAAAAGAATTCATCTACTACTATAGACAAGGTTGATGAAGCATGTGTACTACCACTCCACTCGCCAATTGACTCCACGCCATTGCCCCATCGCTCCCGCATCAATCGAAACCCCATCTCAGCCTTTGCCAAACGCTCGGAAAGCACCAAAGACGCCGCCTCCGCCCCCGGGTGTCAAAGATGCAATGCCGCCTCCATTGATCCCCGCACTCTGCTGATTCGGAGTACTGTTCGGGCCCGTTTGCGCCGATGCAGGCGTGCTCGGTGTGCCCTGGTTCGGAGGATTGGTGTAGATGGTCGCCCCGTTGAGATTCGGTGTAACAGCATGCCCCGCCCCCGCTGGTCCGGATCCACCACTCAAGCCTTTCAATCCCCATACCTGTCCCAAGTACTTTTCTTCATCGATCGTGCCGTTGAAGAGACTTGCCCTGGCCTCCCAAAACACTTTGCCCGTCAGATGGCTGTCGGATCCTGCTTGGTGTGAGAGACCCAAACGCTTCACACCGAGCTGTCTTGCGAGATCCTCGAGCCCAAACCCTTTGGGCCCGAGGCCGTTGATGATAGTGGCGGCCGCGGCTGTGAGAGGAGTGTCGTTGACGGTCTGGCTCCGTTGGGCGTCCTTGACCATGAATTTGATATCGTAGACTGAAGGGAAGTGGAGTTTAAGTAGCTTGCGGTATTCTGTCTCGTCCTCGGGCAATTCTTTGCATGTCATGAGCTTGATGAGGTATGCAAAATCATATCCAGAATGGAATGAGATCCATTTGACGTCTTGAAACATGACAAGACCCGATGTGATGAGGATAGAACCGAATACGGCGGGATCGATCCCTTCTCTTTCGAATCTCTCAAGCTCGAGGCCGTGATTGTGAAGGAATTCAATGGACTCCTGGTTGTACATGTCGTCGTCGAGGGAGAATTGAAAATTGAACTGCCAGGTGCACGGTGTTGGGCTGCTTCGGTATGGTGGTACGTCGGAGTCTTCATCTGGACGTGCTGGTGGTGACTCTCCCTCTTCGTTGAAGAGAGTGATGCCAAGTTGTATGACTTTCAGAAGGTCGACATTACATCGGAGGGTTTGGTAATGATAATCTGTCTGATTGATGAAGGCGCCCATGGGTCGGGCAACAATGCCAGGGAATTCGGTGTCCTATGCTCTTTAGCCACTGTCGAGGTTTTCAAGAAGAAAAGGGCAATACATGAGGAACCACATAAGCAGAATAGGGGCCTACCATGCTGATATACGGATAGTCATCCACCAGCTCACGCAAAACATGCATCTCTTCTACTAGATTGGAGCTCCATACGTCTCGTATCCTCTGTTTTTGCTGACCCTTTGAACCGCCCCCACTTGTTCTTCTTATCTGATCCCTTGCTTGCTGTTGTTGCTGTAATGCCGCCCCGTGGGCGAATCTCTCCTGAGCTTCTCGACTTGCAAGTCCTGTGCCCCCTGTGCCAAATCCTCCACCAGGCCCGAAACCCCCTGCAAGCCCATTCACATTCCCGGTGGGAGCAAAAGGATTGATGTTTGCATTGGTGTTGCCTTGGGCAAATGCGTGGTTGAATGAAGGTGGGGGCAGGCCAGACGCATTTGGAGGTTGATATGCACGATGAGGGAGGTTGGGTTGTTGGAGATGGGAGAAGGGTGCTGAGGGTGTTTGAGTGCCAAAACGGCTTGTCGCCTTCATTTTGTCACGGCGAATATGAGGGATGTCAAGGAGAGTGGAGTGTTGGTGAAAGCAATCGGATGTCTCATTGGGTTGGTGGGATGTATGCTGAGGTTTTCCGAGGGATCAACTCATGGTCGCTATGTGGGTCAGGCTGCTTGCAATAAGAGGGCTGATAAAATGGGATGGATGAGTTGTACTGTATTGGGGGATGTGTCACTGTTTTTGTTCTTCGTCCTCGTTCTCGAGGTTCAGGAACGAATCACTACCTCAGTACTTACTTCACTAGCGCAAAGGCTCGGCGGAGCCGCATTGATAGGCACAAGGTGACAAGGTAAGGAAAGCAGGTAGATAGTGATATCCGTATGGTCAAACATCACCATAGGACTCCACTGTTGTTCGCATCCTTATCTCAGACGCTGTAATAGCGTAGCCATTGGCTACAAGTAAGGTGCGATACAGCAAACTGGGTCATGCCCGATCCCAATGACCTAGTCCAAAGAGCTGATTATGAAAAGACCTCACCAGAATGCCCCCCCCACGACCCAATCCCACCGGCTTCGATGTCCGCAAATTTGTCGCCTCTTCTGGCCAGCCAGCCAATGACCCATGGGCGAGAGCGTGAGAAGCCTAAGGATCGATGATCGATTGGGTACAGCTAATAGGGAGTTGTGTTAGTGAGGCATGGCGCTATACTGGCCCTTTCACACGAAGGAATCGATTTCGAGGCTCTCTACCTGGCTTGGGCACCGCCACCGTGGCATTTGTAGCCTACTGTACATACGAGTACTTCTTCATGAAGGATGAGCATCATGGGGCAGGGTCAGAACATCACGGCATGGAGCATTGAACCGGATCTCCTGTCTTGAAGGTAAAGGGAAATGCGGGGGTAATGCATTATCGTTTCACTGGGATAGCTACTTGTGGGAGAGGAGCTTCGAGTACGAGAAGATCGTGCTCAAGAGGTGTCCGGGTATCTGATTATGGTCCCGTCGACCCCAGCATGGGGCGAAACAAGAAGGGTTGCAGTGGTCATGAGCTCTTCACAGTCGGTTGTATATATAGCAAGCTATTTGACTCACGCGTGAGTTGACTCCATGTGAAGAACATGAGAAGAAGCATCTGTAAACAGTAGACGTAATGTAATTTTGCTTGGTCAAAAAGGCGTTGGCTCATCTTAGACATTTTGGCCTATGCGGCATCAATCCACTTCAACCCCTTCAACGACGGCGCGGCAACCCTTGTCTACACACCCTACCATTATCCAACCCACAGTATGGACGACGACGAGGTCACAGTAGAGGAGGACGAAGCACTGAAACAATTCCTACCCACAGGTTTTGGGAAACAAACGAAAGAGGCGGATGTCGCTCGTCAGCTAGAAAAGAGCAAACGCCAACCTACAGTAACAAAGGCCATAGAGCCTACCCATGAAGATGACGACGATGAAGAATCCGACGATGATGACTCCGACGATGGCTCTGAAGAAGAGGACGAATTTCCAATCTCTCATGAGCTCCTCCTCAAAACCCATGAAAAGCCCATCACCACCTTGACCGTTGACCCATCTGGCTCTCGACTGATTACGGGCTCAACAGACTGCACGATCAAGTTTCACGACTTTGCTTCTATGACCCCAAACACACTCCATGCATTCAAGTCCATCGACCCTACTGCTACCAAAGCATCTGCAAGTTCCGAGACTCACCCTGTACACCACGTCGAATTTAATCCAAATTCCCCAAGCCAAGTCCTTGTCATATCCGCTACCCCTCAGGCGAAGATCTTCAGTCGAGATGGTGAAGAGCTCAAGGAGTATGTCAAAGGGGACATGTATCTTCGAGATATGCATAACACCAAAGGTCACATCTCCGCCATCACTACAGGCGCTTGGCATCCTACGAATAGAGACTTCTTTGTCACGGCCGGCACGGACAGTACGCTCCGAGTGTGGGACGTCAACATGCCACTGAAACAGAAAGACGTGATCGTGCACAAGTCTAGGGCTGCAGGCTCAGCCGGCAGGACGAGGATGACCGCTGTGGCTTGGGGTTCTCCAATTCAAGGGGGAAAGAATCTACTTGTGGCCGCAGCTCTCGATGGAAGCTTGGTGATGTGGGACGGGAATGGTAATTATGCAAGACCAGCTGCAGAAATCAGGGAAGCCCACAAGCCAAATACGTGGACTGGAGGTCTGGGTATCAGTAGGGATGGAAGGACCGTGGTCACAAGAGGAGGAGATGATTTGATCAAGCTATGGGATACACGCAAATTCAAGCAGCCCATCAGCACGGTCGAGCATCTGTCAACATCTGATCAATACGCCAATACCGATATTCGATTCTCCCCGAACTCTTCTTCAATTCTCACAGGATCCGCGGATGGAAATCTCCATATCCTAAATCCAGCTACCTTGAAGCCTGAGCTCGTAACACCCGTCACGGCTGGGTCCCCTCTGACGACTTTGATGTGGCACGAGAAGCTCAATCAAATACTCACTGGATCTGCAAATGCCGAGACCCATGTACTTTACAACCCTAACACGTCGATCCGCGGCGCTGCCATGGTCATGTCCAAAGCACCAAAACGACGACATGTCGATGACGATCCAAACTTCACTACCGATCTATCCCAAGGCCTATCAGGAGACGCAGTTTCCACAGAAGATGGTGTCCGGACCGCCCAATTGGGCACAAGCTTTTCCTCTCGTCACCCTACCATCGGTCTCACTGTGTCTCGACGCTCTCGCGATCCTAGGAGGCCGCACATCCCACTGACGACGCCCTTTGCGAAGAGCCAGCCCGACGAGCAACATATCAAGAACAACATTCCCTTGAGCTCCATGCGGGACGAGGATCCGAGGGAGGCTCTACTCAAGTACGCCGACAAAGCGAAAAACGATCCCATGTTTACCAACGCATGGAAGGAAACTCAGCCAAAGACCCTGTACGCTGACCTTAGCGATGGGGAAGAAGAAGGGCCAGAGAAGAAGAAACAGCGCCAGGGATGAGGCTTAGAAAGCTTGAAGGCGACCCCGCCAATATCAATACCACAGTGACACGGGTTTCGCACAGGCCTCCAAGAGAAATCACTCGCTTCCTTTTGTCCAATAGAACCCTCGTATGCGTGAGTTCATACCGTCTTCAGGGTAAACAACGACAAACATAGCTAATACGGTATTCCAGTGGTCAAGGTCTTCCTATGGGAGACGTGTCTAAGTTCCTTTTAAGAGTACTACAGTGGTGGGTCGGCAGGTACCCTCGTCTACAGATGAGATATTGGACGAGCGACAACCCTGAGGGGCTGTGTTTTGGAGGCTAAATCTCGATAGCCCTTGTGCAAGCCATATTGCAATATAGCAGATTGTGATGGCAAGGAGGGAAGTGCTTAGATAAAGTGAAATTGCTGTCCTTGGTAGCAGTTGAATACTGAATATTAGTAAGTATGATTACAGTAATAAGAGAGACAATGGAAACTGGGCAAGTTCATCAAAGCAATCAGTGAATAAGTTACGGTATTTATTCTTGACCCGTTGGGGAATCTTCGGCGAAACCACCGCCACCATAATCCTATGAGCCCATCTAATTATGACTCGACAACACTATATCAGATGGATGATGCAGAGGATCTTACTGCCTAAGTCATACAGGAGTCATGAATTCACATAGAATACCACCTAGAAATCTTTCCGCCTGCGTGTCGCCTGGCTGCCGCCATCGAGCCTTCAATCCCGTCATCACGGACTTACTCGGCCATACTTACTAAATTGCAGACACCCCTCGTCCAGTCCAAAATTTTCGCAGGACCCAAATTCCCAATGTCTGATCCATTCCAGTCGCTAATCAGCGATAGTAGCACGGGCGTGAAGCTCCGAGAATGGTCGTCCCTCATTGGGATTGTGACGGCCATCGTGGGCAACATCCTCATCTCCTTCGCCTTGAATATTCAACGCTACGCCCATATACGGCTTGATCGGGAGAATGACCAAAAGCGTTGGGATGGTATACAGAAAAAGCAAGGATATAGAGGCTATGGTACCCAGCAAAGCGAGATCGCGGAGGAAAGGGCTCATGCAAACCTCAACGCGACCCTGCAGGACGGTCATAAGCCAAATGGCGCTGGAAATCTCAATTCAGACTCTGCTGGCGAACGCTCGACACATTCTCGGAGCTCTTCCGAGTCTACTATCAAGGCCGCAGAAAAACATCAACCCCTGGCAGCCCAAAAAACGTATCTACAGTCTCCGTATTGGTGGGGTGGTATCGTCTTGATGACCGTTGGAGAAGCAGGCAACTTCTTGGCCTATGGCTTCGCACCAGCTTCAATCGTCTCACCTCTCGGTGTGGTTGCCTTGGTATCAAATTGCATCATTGCACCATGTCTTCTCAAAGAGCGATTTCGCGCTCGGGACTTTTGGGGCGTGCTGGTGGCCATCGCCGGGGCGGTCGTTATTGTACTCAGTGCAAAGAACTCAGAAACCAAGATGGGACCTGATGATGTTTGGGAAGCAATTACGCGTTGGGAATTTGAACTATACTTGGGCATTACTGCTGGAATGATGATAATTTTAATGTGGGCAAGCGGCAAATATGGTGACAGGACGATCCTTATTGACCTTGGGCTTGTTGCACTCTTCGGTAAGCAGAGTTCCGTGCAGCATTCTAGCTTCGATTCTGATCACTCTACAGGAGGCTACACAGCCCTGTCGACCAAAGGCGTCGCATCGCTTCTCTCCGATACGCTCTGGCGCGCTCTGACATTCCCCATCACCTACCTCCTGGTTTTCATCTTGGTCTTTACGGCCGTCATGCAAATCCGCTATGTCAATCGCGCATTACAGCGATTCGACTCAACGCAAGTCATCCCTATTCAGTTCGTCCTCTTCACAATATCAGTCATCGTCGGAAGCGCAATCCTCTATCGAGACTTCAAATCTGCGACAGGAGATCGCATTGCTAAATTCATTGGCGGTTGTGTCATGACCTTTCTCGGAGTCTATCTTATAACGAGTGGGAGAGGAAGGACCGAAGGCAATGGCATCGACGAGGAGCTAGGCGATGAGGAGAATGCCATAGGCCTGGTAGATGAAGAGAGATATCTTGACGAAGTCGATGCAGATGCGGAGAACCGCAAGAGGAGGAAATCATCTCTCAGCATTACATTTGACGATATACCAAGCGCGACGGATTCAAGGAGATCTTCCAAACAGCAAGCCGGCTCTGGCAGCGTCTCCCCTCGTACACCGTCTCGACAGCACTCACAATTGTCTTCCGAATCTTCGGTAGATTCGACGCCGTCCTCGTTGGAAAACCGTTGGCGGCCTTCTGATGATGTCAACTCGGATACACGTCCCCGCCCACCGGAAAGCAGTATATCTACGCCTTTGTTACCGTCCGATGCACAACGAACAGACTCGTCGACTCCACTTCGAGGCGCCAACCTCTCAACTCCAAGTCGACCATCGACACTCTCTGGACGTTCAATGGCCCGATTGACGCCAGGACCTCTCACATCCCCGCTTTCATTCTCCCTCAGCGCCGTCGTCGCGGATGAGATGCGCCGAAGCTCAGAGTCACCCTCATCTCGCAGACGCCCCCGGCTTTCTGGAATACGCAAGTCTGGGTCTCAGAGGGCCACCATTGATTCATCTGCGGAGACCATGACGGGTTCTTCGCCCCTGAAAGTCTCGCAACTAGCGGAGAACGCTGCCGAAGGCGAAAGGCCATCGATGCCAGACAAGTCGCCCAGTGTCGCTGCTAGATTGGGCGAATTTTTCACATTGAAGCGAGAGAAAAGCAAAGGCAAGTCGAATGACAGAGGAGAGAACGGTGGGGGGAGATGATACCCTAGGATTGCATTGTTTCAAAAGCAGGCGGATCAGTATATACAGGAGTTTGGTGTTATACTGTGCATATGCTTTGGGGTCTCGACGCTGTACATGATTAGTCGCGAAGGCTTTTTCAGGTGGATTGGTGGGAAAGCATTGTGCTGAGAGTAGGGGTGTGACGATACTATGTGATAGCTGACATGAACATATACTACCCCGAGCGACAGAAATTTGCTTTGGATTGTTCCACCATACACAGTCTGTAATCCGCTTACATATTTCAATTGAGTTCACGTCCATCTACCGAGTAAATTCCCCTTATTAAGACATTGGTGAATTTTGCTCTCACATGATTGGCCAGATCTTTAGTGTCTTGGTGTGCTGACAGAGATTTACGAAATCATCAAGAAGCATCAACAAATCAACAATATTCATCCAGCAGTATCAAGTATGTGCCAGAAAGTTTCCCATTTATGTATAAAAAGGTGATCGTAGTCCCCTCATCCTATTTTCTGCCTCTCAACAGAACGTCTCCGCTCCTACGATTCACAATCTAGGTCATTAACAGCAATGATCATGTCTAAAACACTCTCACACGCCAAGATCGTTCCTCGACGGTCCTCGGAACGAGGTCATGCCAGTCATGGCTGGCTGAATTCTTACCACACTTTCTCCTTTGCTCAATATTACGACCCCAAATTCCAGAACTTTGGTGCCCTGCGGGTCCTCAACGAAGACAGGGTCGCTCCGAACACAGGCTTCCCAACTCACCCTCACCGGGATGCTGAGATCTTCTCTTACATCTTATCCGGGGAGTTGACCCACCGTGACTCAATGGTATCAAAGAAGGGCGATGCTGGTGCAAGCAAAAACGACTTTTACCGCATGCATCGCGGTGACGTCCAATTTACCACCGGCGGCACAGGCATTGCGCACTCGGAACAGAACGAACACAACAAAGACGAAGTGCACTTCTTGCAGATCTGGGCGCGACCGTGGAAGAGGAGCCTCCCGCCGAACTACCACACTTCGACCTTTGCCGAAGAATCCAAACGCAACAAATTCGCTACCATCATCAGCCCGCTGAAAGCCGGTATCAAAGCAACAGCCGAAGAAGAGAAAGCCGCTGTTCCAGTCATTGAGGGAACAGTACCCATCCACGCCGACCTGTTGATGGGGGCTTCAATCATCTCCAAGGGCTCGTCCGCTGTGTGGCGCATAGGTGGCAACAATGCGGTGACATCGAAGTCCAATCGAAACGTGTATGTGCATCTACCAATCGCCAAAATGGGAGCCAAACTTCGCTTGGCCGGTGGGGAGACTGTGCTCAATGAGGGCGATGGAGCTTTCGTGTCTCAGGTCAATGCTGGCGATGAGTTGACATTTGAGTCCGTTGGAGACGGAGAGGCGGAAGTTGTTGTGCTCGATTCGAATTAGAGCCTTCAGCGAGCACGGGGGTCGTCATATTAACCACAGTAGATTCTAGGAAACACTTCAAATGTCTTTCCATGTTCACTTTCACATGGAGAGAAGTGCGCGAAAAATGAATGGGTCGTCAGTACGCAGCTTCCATGGCTCCTAGGCTCTTTTCTTCCGGTCTCTTGATTTTATTGGCAGTTGGACTACTCCTAGGGCATTGCCACAAGGCAACATTTCGCAACAATCGTACTTCCAAGGTGACGATACTGACACCTCAATGTTTAGAGGGTCTTGAAGACGCCAGTAGGCGTATGCCTCATTCAAATGCGATGCTAGGCATAAGCAACAAACAGACGAGGACTTTACGGATCTGATCATAAAAAATTGAAATTGAAGGAATCATGCGCGGTCTTGTTGGGATTGTTGGAATCCACCTCGTAATATCTCGCTCTTGCACCAACAGCCACTATAGGTCATGCAAGCGCGGCCACAATGCAGACCCAGGAACCCTACCCCGTTTGAAACTTTCATTGCGTTTGCCAGCGCAGCATATATCTGCTTTATCCAACCACAAAGATGGGATTTCCTCAGCTTTGCTTATCCACTCCATTCATAACCTGCTGCGCCCACTCTAACAACCCAGGCGTCGTACCGCTCGATCCACATTTCTTATGGCAACCCCTACGCATTTCCACGACTACGTAACAGTGGTTACTGATATCGACCGCAAGAAATATGGGCACCGCATAGTCCCATGCAAGGTTCTCATGCTTGGGCTAGGGAGAACAGGAACATTCTGTTCGCAACACCCACCAGCCGATATCAACTTTCGAAAATACTGATAAGCCGAGAAGCCTTGGTCACGGCTCTGAAGCAGCTCGGTATCTGTGATGCATACCATGGCTATTCTGCAATCTTCGACAACCCACGAGATTGCGAAATGTGGGTCGAAGCCCTCGACGCAAAGTTCGAGGGCAAAGGTCAACCTTACTGCCGCGCCCAATTCGATCAGTTGATGGGCCACTGTCAAGCCATATCCGATATGCCAGCGACGTGCTTTGCTCGAGAACTCATCGAGGCATACCCGGAAGCCAAGGTAGTTCTGACTCTGAGAAAAGATGTCGATGCTTGGTACAAGTAGGCAGCCTCCTTTGCCCTCGTCTATACTTTTATTGACGCACGTATTCACTAGCTCAATGCTCACCACCATTGATCGCCGAACTAAACACCCCCTCTCTCGCGCCATGGGACCTTTAGCTAACATATGCCGTCTTCATTCACGCTTCGTTCGCCCAGCTTTCGAAAAATGCTGGAACTACACTTACGATGGCGACTTTCCAGCTAACGGGAAGCGTGTGTACTTCGAGCACAACGACATGATCCGCTCCCTTGTCCCCAAAGAGCGACTACTAGAGTTTCACATCGAAGAAGGATGGGACCCTTTGTGTGACTTTCTCGGACTCGAGAAACCGGAACTGCCATTTCCGAAGGGAAATGAGAAGCTTGTGTTTCAGAAAAGATTCCAGAAAGCGTTCGTGTTGACTTGTGCGAGAGTTGGGCAGAGATTATTGCAGGTAGCGGTCTTTTTGCTGTGTTTACTTTGGGTGCTTCAGCGATTGCTATCGCGAAGACGTTGAGTGGGTTCTTCTTCCCTGGGGACTACAAATATTCTGATTCATCGGAGCGATTATAGACATAATGATATAGACCTGCTGAGATAAAATAATGATACCACAATCAATGAAGACCAAGTCATTCCATACTCTGTGAGCATGAGGAATGAGAAGATCCTTGATGCTAAGAATTGCTCGCATGGATGAGCCCTAATTGTCCTAATTCCTTCTAGCGTCCTTCTAGCGCCATTTGAAAGTTTCTGTGAGGCTCTTTCAACAACATCTTCATTCCCGTCCACTATCCCTTCAGCTTCCTTTCTTTTCCTTTATTACGAGACAAAAATGCCCATACAGGCTGTCTACGTCAATATGGCAGGCTCACCCTCACGTTTCAGACGCGTTTCTCTGGCTTGGCCTCACCACATTTCTTGCAAAGCCTGTTGGCATAAAGCGTGTCTCAGAGCGTCAGGGCTTCTCGTGCATGCTCTGTGCTTCCATACCACGGATCGGCACATTTATTGCCTGTCTCTCTCTATCTCGGGTCGAGGCGCTTGCACGCAATGGTAGCGAGGGTGAGGCCCTTTTCGCCTTATCGTGCTATTTTCATGTCTTGCAATTTTGGTTATTTATGTTGGCATCCACGTCAAGAAACTTTCTCTATCCCTGCTATGGGCTACCCATACAAATATTTGCGCTGTAATAAGTTCTCTTCCGAAGTCACCAGGCTCTGAGTTCGCATTGCCCGGCGCTCTGCCCATGCCACAGATTGGAATAGGTCTATTGATATTTACTTGGCATTTTTCAAGAAATCGCTCACTGTTCTATATCAGCTGAGGACAGAAGGTAGGAAAGACCGGTGAAAGAATTCTACACTGCCCCCACTCTTTACAAGGACGAAATATTGCATGACCCACCTGAAGACCCGTGCGTCTCGTATAGCTTTTTTTATCAGATTGTCAAAAGTCACAGATGAAAATCTCTTCTCCTTCTGGTGGATCCCGCTATACTACCTGCCCGTTCCGTGGTCTCGTTGGGAAATTCAACGATTATTCCACGCATTCCCAACCCTGCTATTTGCGGACCTTAGATTAATCGACGAGGCTCGACCTTCTATTTTCGCACCTCTAGCTTCTCAAATACCTGGCTCGAGCCTAACTAAAATGGAGAACTTCCGTTGAGCCCCTCTTTTTGGCACTGATACTGATGGATGCTATCGTGCTCTATCGACTAGTCCACGTTCTCGATGATGGAAGATAGGTAGAGTATGAACGTTTCTCTAAAGTGGCCGTACAATATAGAGATGGAAGTCCATCCTGTGGTGTAGGTAATTGACCTATCCATCTGCCGTTGTACCATCAAAACTAAACAATGCCAAGGATGCTTCCATTCATCCTGATCGCCCTCATCTCCGCTGTGATCACTATCTATCGCAAGATTCAAAGACACAACCGATTCGAGAGAATCAGCACAGCAAACAATTGCGGGGCAACACATAAGATCCCACTCAAGGATCCCATTCTCGGCGCAGACCTCTTGAAAGACAGCTACGACAGTGTCAAAAGGCACAAGTATCTAGAACATGCCGAGAACCGCTTCTTTGAGATTGGCACCACATTCGAATCTAACATGATGGGGGCAATGGTCATCAACACTATTGAGCCTGAAAACATCAAGACAATCCTCTCAACCAAATTCGAAGACTATGAACTAGGTTCTCGAAGGAAGAATGCTTTTGTTCCACTTATAGGCCACGGCATCTTCACCTCTGATGGTCCACAGTGGAAGCATTCGCGTCATCTCCTCCGCCCCAACTTCACCAGAGAACAAGTCGGTGATATCAATGTCTTGGGACGTCATGCCAAACATCTAATCGACGTGATACCCCGTGACGGTTCGGTAGTCGACCTTCAAGACCTCTTTTTCCGCTACACAATGGACACCGGCACCGAACTCCTCTTCGGCAAATCAACACTCAGCCTCCTTTCCACCGGCGGTGATGACACCACCGGTAGTCGCTTTGGCGACGCCTTCAGCCGATCACAAGAGACGATGTCGCAAAACTACTGTCTCGGCAAACTAGCCTATCTAAGGCCGAACAAGCAATTTAAAGAAGACAGCAAATACATCCACGGCTGGGTCGACCGCCTCGTCAGAAAAGCGCTCGACAGCTACCATGAAGGAAGCAAAGCTCGCAGCGCGGCCAGTAGCCGGGCGAGCAGTCGTCGCAACTCGTTTGTATCGGAGTGCTCGTCTGTCCCTGAAGAACGCTATGTCTTCCTGCATGAATTGGCCAAGCAAACCGACGATCCATTACAACTCCGATCCGAGCTACTCAACCTTCTCATCGCCGGCCGCGACAGCACTGCCAGTCTGCTGAGCAATCTCTGGTTCGAGATGGCACGACGACCCGACGTCTGGGCCAAATTGCGGGAAGAAGTTGACACCCTAGGTGGAAGCGACTTCTCAGTTGCCCAGTTAAAGGATATGACATATCTCCACAACTGCCTGAACGAATGTACGTCTCCCTACCTTCCCCCTTCCCCTCCCCTCTTCCACTCCCCGAAAACCACAATGCCATCACCTACCCTACCCTCCCCCCCCCACCCATCCCCTCAACAAACCATGCAAAGAAATCAACCAACACAAACCCAGCCCTCCGCCTCCACCCCGTTGTCCCAGTAAACTCCCGCACCTCCCTCCGCGACACCATCCTGCCCCTAGGCGGCGGCCCAGACGGCCGCTCCCCCGTCCTCGTCCCCGCTGGCACCATCGTCGGCTACCACCTCTACGCCATGCACCGCCGGCAAGACATCTACGGCCACGACGCCAACACATTCAGGCCCGAAAGGTGGGACGCTATAAGGCCCGGGTGGGCGTTTTTGCCGTTCAATGGGGGGCCGAGAGCTTGCCTTGGACGTGAGTTGAGATATTTCCTATTCTTTCTCCTGTTTTGGTCCTTTAATTAGAGCAAGGGGGCTGATCTATGAGTGAGCAGGCCAACTCGCCCTAACCGAAGCCGCCTACGCGACCGTGCGGCTGATGCAGGAGTTCCAGAGCGTGCAGAGCTGGGACCCGGAGCCCTGGCGTGAGAGCCTCCATTTGACTTGTTGCTCTTTGAATGGGGTCAAGGTTGTGCTGATGCCGGTTGTGGGGGGGGGTGGTGATGTGATGTGACGTTATTGGGGGGGGAATTGGGTGGGAGGGGTAGCGAGGAGTAGTGAGGGCGTTTCCGTCGGGGGTCTGGGTGTTTGGGATTGGGGGGTTAGGAGGGTTTGGATGGTTGGTTCGTCATTAGGCGAGTTTGATTAATCAATGGGTGCACGAATGGAGGGATGGGATGGAGTCATACCGTTGGGTTTTATAGACTTGATGATTGGGATTGGATCTAACAATGAACTGCTACAAGCCCCTTCCCCCGACCCTACCTAACACTCCGGGAGCATCAACATAAGCCCGGCGACCCGCTCCAGCCCTTCAAACACCTCTCCTCCCCTTCTCTCCTACTCTCCCCCTCTCCCCCTTTCCTCTCCTCTCCTCTCCCCCACTCC
>JAABUQ010002759.1_pt1 | contig 33903 bp, 23 predicted proteins | sample 5560001 | NCBI WGS metagenome assembly JAABUQ01 (sample SAMN10711888, study PRJNA513371) | rock metagenome | isolation source: Antarctica rocks | place: Antarctica: Victoria Land, Finger Mt nord | collected 2015-12-18
CTAGTTCTAGCGGATTTTGTGGTGTCCGTTGACTCGATACGCCAAATTGTAAAACAGGATACTAAAAATCACTGTTTTGAATCACCTGCCAGGGTGAAAAGGCTCTCCAGAGTAACCTGATCCTGGATGAAAAGGGCTCTGAAAGCCTTATTTCGCCTACACCACAAAATCCGATAGAACCAGTCTCACGCGAAAGATAGCATTAACTACAGAGGCAATGGCATCGCGTAATTGGTCTTTATTAATAAAGCGACGTTGCACATAGCGTAAATCCTGGTGCAATGTACCGGGAGCCGCCGCACTGAGTCGCTTCAGACCAGTATTAGTTCCCAAACCGTACAAACACAGGAGGAGACGTTTCTGCAAGGTAACGCGGTCTAGAATTTCCCGTGAAGCGACAGTTTTGAAGTGTTCTGTAAACTCAGTACGTAAGGCGGTTTCCTTCAAAATATCCAACAAGCTAGTTGTCGGCCAGCGCCACCCAAGTTCGGCTTTCAGACGTAACAGATTCGTTGGTTCACGCAGTCGCTCTCTAAGAGCTTGGAGAACACTAATTTCATAGTTGATGCGATTAATTCGTTCAATTCCTTTAGAATCTTTTTCCAGCAGGATTTCACGCCAACCACTTCGCAACACCCCGTCAATAGGAACTTCTTTATCAGCCTCGTAGTAACGTAAACTGCTCTCAGCATACTTTTTGAGTAATTCTAAAGCCTGGATAACTGGACGATGTACATCATTATTGGAACGAAACTCCAAAACGTTCAAAATTTGTGGCACCATACGCCGATAGTAACTGCTGTAAGAAGAGCGCATGATCTTGTAGACTTTTTGACGGTAAGCTAGACCTGTAGACTTGAGTTCTTTAACCAGGTCAATTAGTGTTTGTTTTCCCACCACTGGGTAAAGAACGTCTTTGACTATTCCTTCCGGTTTATCGAGTGCAGCTTCAGCTAACTGAAACAGCAATCCGGTTTTTCCTGATACCCGTTTGAACTCACTGAGTAGTTCTTTTTCAACTTTAGTTTCAGCCTTTGTCCCTAATCGATGCACAATTTGGAGGAGCAACTCAATCAGCCCATCTGTAACTTCTTGATTTCTCAAATAGCAAAAAGCAGCTACCAAGCTGTAGCGAATCTCTGGTGGGTGAGAGCGCAATTCGCTAGGGGGTTCAGCAGCAACCCTCTGCTTGTAAGTTTGTAGGATTTTGGCAGGCACTCCTATGAACAGGTTGAAGGGAAGCGCCAGTTGGCACAGACTTTGTAGCTTAGCGACTTCTGTCAAAACACTTTCTAGGCCCACTCTTCCGGGGTCAGTTTTCAGTTCGTGAAAGGCAGATGTTTTTCGTGTTGTTGGCTCACTAGTTGTTTCCCCACTATCTATTGTGTCGTTAGTGTTTAGGAGGGCATCTATTTGAGCTAAGGTTTCCGCTGATAGCTTTTGCAGCGTGCCAGAGAAAAAGTTGGTTTCATAGGTACGGATAGCTGAGCGGATGAGGCGGTCAATTCGTGCTGTAGTAGGGGGCTCAACCCGTAACTCTCGAAAACGCTCTTGTACTAAAGCTTCCAAGTGTTCTAGATCCTGCTCGGAACCCAACACCTGCTGGACTAACCAGTTAGTCATGTCAGAAGCATCTTCAACGGTAGCTTCTCGAAATCCCCAAAATTGACGGATTTGTGTTCGATGGCGAATTATCGTGCGTCCTGTCCATTCATAATCGAGGTACTGCTCAGGCGACACACCGACCTGTTTAGAAACATAGACAACCGCCACTTTGGGAATGTCATCTTGACTTTCGGGAAATCTTGCCATCTGCTGAAAGAATTTCAGCAACATAGCAAAACCGAGTCGGTTAGCTCCTGTTTTGTTAGCAAGGATTGCTACCTCATCAGGCAGCAGTGTCCAATGCTCAACCAACTCGTCTACTTCCCAATGTCGCTTCATCTCAGCCGCTCCACCACAATCCAATTAGCTAGCTTATCACGGTTTCACCAAAAAGTTCCGATAAATATCAGAGTCGGAACTTTGGGCAGTTGATTGTACGATTCATTCGGACTTTTCTTGCAAAATTTGGTCACAAAACTCTTTAAATGCCAACTCCACAATGAAAATCGGTACTTTTTCTCTAAAAGGAGTTGGTTACGCAACTGATGCTGTTGGCGAAAGTGTTACAAACTTTTCTACAGGCATATTACGGAACTAAAGGAGCAACGAAAAATTAGGGAGCCTATCACTTGTAGCATTTTCGATTACGCTTCAGTAGTACATTCGCCAACAGCATCCGCAACTGAAGTGAGGACTGGGGATTAAAAGTTATAGCTGGCAAGACTTTGAGGCGAGTTGGCACTTGGTGTCAGCTACCGTAACACTACCCCAGCTACTACGAATCTGGGAAAAATAATAACTTAGGCGAGGGTTCAGACGCAGTCACATTTCTGCTTGGCTGGGGGCTTAGCTCGGAACTGGATGGTGTGAAAGAGTCGTCATCTTCGGTTTTGAGGGGGGAAGGAAGCCACGAGGCTCCCAACCTACCTGGCGAGGTGATAAAGATTAACAAGGGGTAGCGGAACTTACTGTCTACTCTTTAGCCTCTCTTCCAGTGTCTGTCGTGGCATCGTTATCCGAATCAGATTGCCACAGCCTCTCTAAGTTCTCAATCTGCTGCTTGGTTGTGGCATCGTTATCTAAATCAGATTGCCACAACCTCTCCAAGCTCTCAATCTGCTTCTTTATAACGGCAGCGCGATAAACGCAATACTTGTCGTACAAAAAGATCCCCAAGACAAGACCACCAGGCAAAACGAAATAGATAAACCCTAAAAGGAGATCTGCAACTGACTTTTGCTGGGCAGGACTAAGCAACGGAGGAACGACAGTGGTATGTGAGGAGTTGTGGTTCTGTATCGCTTTAGCCGACTCTACATCTCCTTTGTTGCTAGTCCCTTGGTGATAGCCCAAGGGGTGAGCCTTCTGGGCCTCGCGTCCGCTCTCAAAATCACATAGGAAATGCTGCGCCTCTTTCACACAGATCAAGTGCTGTGCCTCTTCTACGTCCGTATGCCGTTCTAGGGTATGACCAACAATTGCTGCTTGGGCTGGCACCACCCATCCCGAAGTAGCTAAAAAGACAGTTATAAGATTAAAAAGTTTTGTTTTCATATAGGAAATCTCAAATAGGGTATGCCAGTCGCGCTCCTTGCCTAAGTCCTGTGGGAAATAGGCCAGCAGCGTGCCTGTTTTGACCTAAATCTCTTTCTCTAAACTAACCTGCTGCACAAAAAAAATATTCATTCTGTAGTATAACTTACCGTTTTTTAATTTTATTGGGTGCATTTCACTTGCTAAAACGAAAAACGGTTGGAGAAATTTTAGTCATTTCCCCAACCGCTCTAAATGCAGTACGAATCACACCGAGGACTTAATTAATGCACCTTTAAACCGTCAGGAAGATGCCGGTTAGCTTCCAGGTCGATCTTAACTGGCTCAGTTTTCCAGATATCCTGGCAATATTCCTCAATGGTCCGGTCAGAGGAGAATTTGCCCGTGCGAGCCGCGTTGAGAATCGACATTCGTAGCCAGTTATCCTGGTCTCGGTAGGCTGCGGCAACCTGCTCTTGACAGTCAATATAAGACTGGTAGTCTGCCATGTGCAGGAACACATCTCTATGCATCAGCGATTCCACAATCGGCCTGAACATGTCGGGATTGCCAAGGGAGAAATAGCCTGAAGCGATGCGGTCAATAACTTGCCGCAGTTCCGCGTTGGCGTTGTAGTAGTCCCAAGGGTTGTATCCCCTAGCCTTCAACGCATAAACTTCTTCGGAAGTCAGGCCAAAGAGGAAGAAATTCTCAGCTCCCACTTCTTCGCGGATCTCGATATTGGCTCCGTCGAGCGTACCGATGGTCAAGGCCCCGTTCATTGAGAACTTCATGTTGCCCGTGCCTGAGGCTTCTTTTCCAGCCGTAGAAATCTGCTCCGAGAGATCAGCTGCCGGGTAGGTACGCTGCCCCAAAGACACAGAGTAGTTTTCTAAGAAAACCACCTTCAAACGGTTACGCACATCAGGATCATTATTGACCACCTCTGCCACCGAGTTGATCAGCTTGATGATCAGCTTGGCTATATAGTAACCAGGTGCTGCCTTTCCCCCAAAGATGAAGGTCCGAGGCAGGATGTCAATATCCGGATTCATTTTGATCCGATTGTATAGCGTGATGATGTACAGCACATTCAAGAGTTGCCGCTTGTACTCATGTATCCGCTTCACCTGGATGTCAAAAAGTGAATCCGGGTCCACTTCGATCCCGTTGTGGTGCCGAATGTACTCCGCCAAGGCCTGCTTATTGTCACGCTTGATCTGACGCCAGCGGTTGCGAAACTCAGCATCATCTATGAATGCTTCAAGCTGCTTAAGATCTTCCAGGTGCGTGATCCAGTTGTTGCCAATCTTCTCAGTGATCAGCTGAGCGAGTTCGGGATTGCTCAGCAAGAGCCAACGACGTGGGGTGACGCCGTTGGTCTTGTTATTGAATCTCTCGGGCCACAGCTCGTAGAAATCCCGCAGGACATCCTGTTTCAGCAATTCTGTATGCAGTGCCGCTACGCCATTAATAGAATGACTGCCCACGCACGCCAAGTGTGCCATGCGGACGTATCTCCTGGGACCTTCCTCAATCAAAGACAGTCGATTTAACCGCGCCTCATCGCCAGGATACTTGGCCCGGACGTCGCTGAGGAAGCGGTAGTTGATTTCATAGATGATCTCTAAGTGCCTGGGTAAAAGGCGACCAAACAGGCTCACGGCCCAGCGCTCAAGCGCCTCTGCCAGTAGAGTGTGGTTGGTATAAGCGAACGTGTTCTGGGTGATGTGCCAAGCCTGGTCCCAATCCAATTCGTGCTCATCCAATAGGAGCCGCATTAGTTCTGCAACTCCGATAGACGGGTGTGTGTCATTGAGTTGGATGGCTGCCTTATCGGGGAAGCTATCAAAATTATCGTGGTTCCGTAGATAAAGACGGATAATGTCTTGGAGGGAACAAGAAACGAAGAAGTACTCCTGCTGGAGGCGGAGTTCCAGCCCCTGTGGTGTGTTGTCGTTGGGATAGAGAACCTTCGAGATATTTTCCGAAAACATCTTGTCAGCCACGGCGTGGGCGTAGTCGCCGATGTTGAAAACCTCGAAGTTGAACTCCTGGCTGGCTCGGGCACTCCAGAGGCGCAGCGTGTTAACTGTGTTAGTGTTGTAGCCTGATACAGGTGTATCGTAAGGGATGCCCAAAACTGTACGCTCCGGCATCCAACGTACTTGATAATGGCCCTTTTGGTTGATGTAGGCTTCAGTGTGGCCCCCAAACTTGACTTCAACCATATAGTCCGGGCGGCGGACTTCCCAAGGATTGCCAAAATGCAGCCAATCATCACAGCCTTCGACTTGCCAGCCATCTTGGATCAATTGATCAAAGATCCCAAACTCGTAGCGAATCCCGTAGCCAACGGCGGGAATTTCTAGTGTAGCCATAGAATCTAGAAAACAGGCCGCGAGTCTACCTAAACCTCCATTCCCCAGACCCGGTTCATTCTCTCGTTCTAAGAGTTCATCAAGATCAAGACCAGATTCCTTGAGGGCTTTTCGAACCTGTTCGTAGAGGCCCATGTTGATCAGGTTGTTGCCCAGGAGGCGACCGATCAAAAATTCTGCCGACAGGTAGTAGACAGCCTTGGCATCCTTTTCATAATAGGTTTGTGCTGTCTTAATCCGGCGGTGGAGCAGTCGGTCTCGCACGGTATGAGCCAGAGCCATGTAGTAATCATGGGGCGTGGCAAAGTGTTCATCCTTGCCCTGGATGTAATAAAGGTTGTCAGCCAAGGCTCGTCGCAGGGTTTCCACTGACATACCAATGCGATCGTTCTCCACCGGGATCGCAACCTGCTCCCTAAAGACAACGGGTTGTTTCATCTGAGCAGGATGATTGCCATTATCTTGATCGAAAGACTTTTTATACATAAGATGAGTGTTCCTGATGATTACGTTTCGTCATAGTGAGTCGCCGTCCGCCGAAGTAAAGCGAGGGGATGGCTGGTTACTAAAAGCATGGAGCCGACTCTAAATTTTGGTTCTACCTTACAGCTATTGTTCTGAAGAGAATGTACTGAAAGCTACACGCTACAAGGCAAAAAAATAACTTTAGCACTTGTACCATACTTTGATTTAAAACACAATCTACCTTTCATTCGATGGTTTTTGTATTTTCAACAACACTTCCAGGTAAAAGTATAGCTAAACATATATATGTCCTTGAGGCTTCCTACCTAGTATTCCCCTATGGCTCTAATAACTAACCCTAGCGAAGTGGCTATTGAGGAAAATCTGAAGCAATTTCTCCTAGTACTCTCAGTTTCCTTAAGCGTTGCGACGCTCCCTAGAATCTTTAATTGGTTTCGCCAAATCCCCTACACACTACTTCTGGTAATTGTCGGGTTAGGTTTAGCCTCAGCGGATGTCCGCCTGGTTGCTCTCTCGCCAGGATTGATTCTTTTTATTTTTTTACCACCCCTTTTGTTTGAAGCAGCCTGGAATATGAAATGGTCAGACCTGAAGCGGGACCTGCTCCCGATTGGTCTTTATGCTGTAGGAGGGGTGGTCATCTCCGTCGCTGTTGTTGCTTTGAGCCTTTCTCAACTAGCTGAGGTGCCGCTAATGACTGCCTTATTAGTTGGAGCTAGCTTAGCGGCAACAGACTCAGCCTCCGTAATTGGCTTGTTCCGGGAACTAGGCGCTGGGAAACGCCTAACTACACTGATGGAGGGAGAGAGTCTATTCAATGATGGCGCATCTGTTGTAGCCTTTGGTTTGCTAGTAGGACTTGCTTCAGGAACTAACGAGTTTCAAGTTACAACCATTTGGTCTCACTTCCTTGCTGTCACTGGCATTGGGATTGGGGTGGGAGGTTTAATTGGTTTTGGGATCTCCTTATTCACTCAGCGACTGAATTTACCGTGGGTGGAGCAATCTTTGACTCTGGTTTCGGCCTATGGCACTTATTTACTTGTAGAAGAATTAGGTGGCTCTGGAGTCATTGGCGTTGTCACAGGTGGCTTAATATTAGGAAACTTGGGTCGCATTGGTATGGAGCCACGCACACGCTTTGTTGTGACTGAATTTTGGGAATTCTTAGCCTTTTTTGTCAATTCAATTGTCTTTCTGCTGATCGGCGACCAAATCCATTTTGCCAGACTGATAACGAATTGGGAAACCACTGCGGTAGCCTTTGGAGCTGTAATCCTGGCGCGAGCGATCGCTATCTATGGTTTGGGAGGCTTGAGCAATTGGTTAGCCAAATCTCAAATTCCTGCGCGCGAGCAAACCGTGCTTTGGTGGGGAGGGTTACGGGGTTCTGTATCCATTGCCTTGGCTTTAAGCGTACCAGTTGCCCTGCCAGGGCGAGAAGAAATTATCGCCAACGTGTTTGGAGTTGTACTATCTACACTGCTGCTCCAGGGTTTGACAACCAAGCTTTTAATGGAAAAATTAGGGCTCCTGGACGAGCAATCTCTGCATCAAAAATATTTTGAGTCTCTGGCTCGTCGAGATGCATTCAATCAAGTTTTTAAGCATCTAACTCAATTAGACACTCAACCGGAAATATATCTAGAGCATCATCATCACCAGATAGCTCTTGTCCAAGAAAAAATCAACCACTTCCAGCAGGAAATTAACCAGTTGCAAGATCAATATCCTCAACTGCGTGACTTTACTTTCAGACAATACCAAGAGAAACTCCTGGCTGTTGAAGCTGAAACTTACGCTAAGTTTGTTCAGGCTGGTTTATTGAAAAATAACCTCTCACCTTTACTTGAAGAAGTTTTTACAGCTATTAATAAGAAAATTGTGTAGTACTACGTTTATAGATAACTAAATTTGAAGAGTTCAGGAGTCAGGAGAAGGTAAAGAGCGCTCTATATCGATGCCCGTCTAGAAAAAAATATTTTGGTATCACACTTAACGGTAACTGTCAGCGAGCTGAGCTAGTAATAAATGGTGGGACATGTTTCCCAAAAGTTTAGAGTACCCTTTTCACTCAGGAGAGGAGCATTAGAATGGCAACTTATCAGGTTACGTTAATCAACGAGGATGAAGGGCTGAATACTACGATTGAAGTTCCCGGCGATCAGTATATTCTCGACGTGGCGGAGGAACAAGGGCTCGACCTACCCTACTCTTGCCGTGCGGGTGCTTGCTCTACCTGTGCAGTTAAGATTAAAGAAGGTACCATTGACCAGTCCGATCAGTCTTTCTTAGATGATGAGCAGATGGCAGCAGGGTATGGACTAATTTGTGTAGGTTATGCTACTTCTGACTGCACACTCCTTACCCATCAAGAAGAAGCACTTGTTGCCTAGCTCAGGTAGATGAATTGATTGATACACGCAGTTTAGTCCGCAATCTCAAAGACAATTGGGTTGAAGTGCGATCGCGTCGCGGTTTGGATAAGGTTGCTGTTTTTTGAAGCTAGCTATCTAGAAAAACTTCCGCTATGTGCAAAGCGAATCATCCCGATTCGCTTTGTGCAACTTCTTTAGACTCAGTTGCAGCAGTAGCTAACCAAGGCTCCGCCTCGATCTTCTCGTTCCCAGGTTGAGACTAGGAACAGGTGCTGGCTGTCCCTTCTTTTCAGTACGATTTTGTCTATTTGCTGTAAGACATAGCTGCATTATGGGAAAATACCTCAGCAGACAGGTGTTTATATTACTACACACTTTTTGTAACAACATGTACGGACTTGATTCATAAAGCCGCATACATTGTTGGAAAAAGCAGTTTTTAGTACTAGGGCAACAGCCGCTCAGGTTCAGTTGCGATCAAACCACATATAGTATGCAATGAGAGTAAAGCGATGACGGTCACAGACGGGACCCCAGGAAAGGCAGGCAAAACTAAGGCGGATGTAGACGCTCCCACAGCAGGAGGCGCATACAAATCTCAAGACTTGGCAGACACAGGCGAACCCAAACCAGGCGTAAACAAATTTGAAAGGATTAAAGCCGAGAAAGATGGTCTAGTGCTGAAGCAAGAGCTAGACTATTTTGCCAAGATTGGTTGGGAGGCGATGGATGAAGCTGACCGTGACTTTCGGCTCCGGGTTTTAGGTTTGTTCTACCGCACGGTCACTCCCGGTAAGTTTATGCTGCGGATGCGACTGGCTAACGGTGTTATAACCAGTGGTCAAATGCGGGTTCTAGCCGAAATCGTGCAGCACTACGGTGATGAAGGCAATGCTGACATTACCACCAGGCAAAATATCCAGTTGCGAGGGGTGCGGATTGAGGATGTACCAGATATCTTCCGTAAGTTATACCAGGTTGGTCTTACCTCGGTTCAGTCGGGCGTGGACAATGTTCGCAACATTACTGGTTCACCTTTAGCTGGGCTTGATCCAGATGAACTGATAGACACGCGTGGCTTGTGCCGCCAGGTTCAGGACATGATCACCAAGAACGGTGAAGGCAACCCTGCGTTTACCAACTTGCCACGGAAATTCAACATTGCGATCGCTGGTTGTCGAGATAACTCTGTTCATGCTGAACTGAACGACCTTGCCTTTATCCCCGCCTACAAAAACGACACCATTGGTTTTAACGTCATTGTCGGTGGAATGTTCTCCCCCAAGCGCTATGAAGCAGCGGTTCCCCTGAACGCTTGGGTTCCTCCTGACGATGTTGTCGCCTTGAGCGAAGCGGTTCTGCTCGTTTATCGCAACCACGGCTTGCGAGCGAATCGGCAAAAGTCGCGGCTGATGTATCTAGTTGATAAGTGGGGAATTGAAAAGTTCCGAGCTGAGTTAGAAAACCAACTCGCACGTCCGCTTGAGCCCGCAGCTGAAAAAGATGAATTCCTTTGGAATAAACGCGATCACATCGGTGTGTATCCTCAAAAGCAACCGGGATTGAACTTTGTGGGTCTGCATATTCCCGTCGGTCGCCTGTATGCCGAAGATATGTTTGACCTAGCCCGGATGGCGGAAGTGTATGGTACTGGTGAGCTCCGCTTTACGGTTGAGCAAAACCTGATTATTCCTAATATCCCTGGCTCTCGCCTAGAACCATTTTTGAACGAACCGCTCTTGGAGCGTTTTTCTGTCAATCCAGATAATTTAATGCGGGGGCTAGTTTCTTGTACCGGCAGTCAATTTTGTGGCTTTGCACTAATTGAAACAAAAAACCGCGCCCTTGCTTTTATTAAGGCTTTGGAAGCAGAGCTATCTCTACCTCGCCCGATTCGGATTCACTGGACAGGCTGTCCTAATTCCTGTGGTCAGCCGCAAGTAGCTGATATTGGCTTGATGGGCACGAAGGGTCGCAAAGATGGAAAAGTCGTAGAGGCCGTAGACATCTGGATGGAAGGCAAGGTGGGTTACGAGGCTGAGCTAGGAAAGCGCGTTATGAAAGGCATTCCTTGTGACGATCTCAAGCCAGTGCTGCGAGACTTGCTGATTGAACACTTTGGGGCAACATCTAAGCCGACAGACAAGTCGACAGAGTATTTCGTACCCCCGGTTCTTGCAGGCGAGGATGGATAAAATGACTGATTCAGCCAAAACGGTCTGCCCCTACTGTGGTGTTGGTTGTGGTCTAGAATTATCGCCACCAGCTCAACCTGGTAAGGAGACTTATAGAGATAGTCAGGGTAACCCTATCTGGAAAGTCAAGGCTGATCGCACTCATCCATCCAGCCAAGGCATGATGTGTGTCAAAGGAGCCACCATTACCGAGTCGATTAGCAAAGACCGACTCCTCTACCCAATGGTAAGAGACTCCCTGGATGAGCCATTCCGACGAGTAAGTTGGGATGAAGCTTTGGAGCGCGTAGTCAATCGCATTCAAACCGTTCGCTCTACTCAGGGAGCTGACGCCTTATGTATGTATGGATCGGGTCAATCCGCTACAGAGGACTACTACGTTGCCCAGAAACTGATGAAAGGCTGTCTAGGTACCAACAACTTTGATAGCAACTCTCGTCTGTGCATGTCTTCAACCGTTTCTGGCTATGTTCAGAGCTTTGGTTCTGATGGTCCACCCTGCTGCTACGATGACCTAGAGCTGACCGACTGCGCCTTTTTGATCGGCACTAACACTGCCGAATGCCACCCGATCATTTTCAACCGCCTGCAAAAGCACCATAAAAAGAACCGCCACGTCAAAATGATCGTGGTCGATCCGCGCCGGACACCGACCGCAGAGGCTGCCGATCTGCATCTAGCGATTCGGCCTGGGACGGATATTGATCTGCTCAACGGCATTGCTCATCTGTTACTGCGTTGGGGCCGCTTTGATTCAAACTTTATTGAGGAATCTACTACTAACTTTCCTGCCTTTGCCGAGGTAATTCGGCAATACCCACCGGAAGTGGTAGCGCAACGGTGCGGTATCCAGATCAAGGATTTAGAGACTGCTGCCCAATACTGGAGTAAAGCTAAGCGAGTTCTGTCTCTGTGGTTGTTGGGTTTGAATCAGTCCATTGAAGGCACGGCCAAGGTGCGAACCCTGATAAATTTGCACTTAATGACAGCCCAGATCGGTAAACCCGGAGCGGGTCCTTTTTCCCTTACGGGTCAGCCGAATGCTATGGGGGGACGGGAAGTAGGCGGCAACGCCCTCGGGTTGCCAGGCTATCGCTATGTCACCAATCCCCAACACCGAGCTGAAGTTGAGCAGTTTTGGGGACTTCAGCCAGGGCAGATCTCGCCCCATCCAGGTCGCACCGCCTGGGTCCCCGGACTGGAGAACGGGGAAGTAGGGTTTCTCTGGATTGCAGCCACGAACCCCGCCGTCACTCTGCCGGATCTAGAGCGTACCAAAGCCGCCCTAAGGCGATCGCCCTTCACGGTTTATCAGGAAGTCTACTACCCAACGGAAACGGCAGCCTATGCTCATGTTCTCTTGCCTGCGACTCAGTGGAGTGAGAAAACGGTCACTATGACCAATTCTGAGCGCCGAGTTAGTCTCTGTTCTGCCTTCCGAGTGCCCCGTGGTGAAGCGCGTGACGATTGGGCAATTTTTGCCGAAGTCGGTCGCCGCTTGGGTTTTGTCAAACAGTTTCCCTTCACCAAATCGGCAGAGATCCATGCAGAATTTGTCCAATTGACGCGCGATCGCCCCTGCGATATGACTGGCATCAGCCATGAGCGTCTGCGCCAAGAAGGTCCAATCCAATGGCCTTGCCCAGACTCTGGCAAGCTAAAACCAGGCGAGCCAGCTAGACTCTACACAGACCTACGCTTTCATACCCCTGATGGACGAGCCCGATTTGCCGCATATCATGCGCGAGGGTTGGCAGAACCACCGGATGAGCAGTACCCCTTGGTGCTAATTAATGGCAGACTTTATGGTCACTGGCACACCCAAACCCGTACTGGTCGGATTGACAAAATCCGTCAAATGCACGCTCAGCCCTTCATCGAAATTCATCCTCATGACGCTAATACTTTAGGCATTCACGATGAGGATTGGGTGGAAGTGCGATCGCGTCGTGGAAAAGCTCGGTTTCCTGCCAAAGTGACACGGGGGATCGCCCCTGGCACTGTTTTTGTCCCAATGCACTGGGGAGCTCTTTGGGCTGATCAAGCGGAAGTTAATGCCCTCACTCACGCCGAATTTTGCCCCGACTCACTGCAACCAGAATTAAAAGCCTGCGCCGTGCAGCTTGTGCCCATTGCGGCTGAAGTAGTCTCTTCTGATTATCTACTCAAATCCAGCGAATCCAAAGCCTTCTCCCCTCCACTTTCTGTTTAATGTAAAAGTTGCAACAAAGCTATGTAATTTACATTCACTTCCAGCTCTAAAAGTAACTTTCACTACAATCCTATAGTTTGTATAGGTCTTAACTTATGGCTAGATAAGTTGGAGAAATTAAAGCTTTTCGACTGCTTAAACGTAAATAACAGCATCGCCACCAGCAATGTTTGAGGTCTCACCGGCGCCTAGCTTTTGAACTTATTCGTAAAGGTGGAGTTGTTGAAGTTTCATAGCCCAAAAAGGCGTGACTCTCCCGCGTAACTAGTGCGAGTAAGAGTCTAGTAAAACCTTACTCATTTGTTTTTTTCTCTAAGGAAAGTATGCTTCGAGGATTATTGTCGTTTAGTGGCCGCTACCGCATCCTGAATTTGGCCTGGCTTGGCTTCTTTTTAACCTTTGTGGTTTGGTTTAACTTTGCTCCCTTTACCACAACCGTTAAACAAGATCTGCATTTAACTGTGGGGCAAATCAGAACAATCAGTTTGTGCAATCTAGCTCTGACGATTCCAGCCCGAATTATCATCGGGATGGTGTTAGATCGCTTTGGACCTCGCATCACCTTCTCATCGCTGCTAGTGTATGCCGCTATTCCATCCTTAGCCTTCGCTTGTGCACAAGACTTCAATCAGTTGGTTTGGAGCCGCTTGGCGATGGGTATTGTTGGATCGGGGTTTGTTGTTGGCATCCGTTTAGTAGCGGAATGGTTCCCCCCCCGAGAGATTGGCTTTGCACAAGGCATCTACGGCGGTTGGGGAAACTTTGGCTCTTTTGCGGCTGAGGCCGCTCTACCTGCTATTGCGGCTGCAGCTGCTTTTCTGTACGCCGGTCATGTGAACTGGCGGTTCGCGATCGGCCTCAGCGGAGTCGTTGCTGCCCTTTACGGGGTAGTGTTTTACTTCAGCGTCCAAAACACTCCTCCGGGTAAGGCGTATCAGAGACCCGCCCGGAACGGAGGGATGGAAGTAACCAGTGCGACAAGCTTCTGGGCACTGCTGCTCACTAATATTCCCTTGATTGCTGCTTTAGGTTTGATCGCCTGGCGCTTGGCTCAACCGAAAATTCACTTTATAAATACAACCACGTTGTACATCGTTTGGGCTTTTTTGCTCGGCCTGTATTTGTTCCAAGCCTACCAGGCTTATCAAGTGAATCGGGAAGTTGTTAGCGGCAATAAACAATACCCCCTACAGGAACGTTACAAGATTAGCCAAGTGTTTGTTCTAGAGCTGGCTTATGCTGCTAGCTTTGGCTCAGAAATCGCGGTTGTTTCGATGCTACCTGAGTTCTTTCAGAAAAACTACGGCATAACTGAGGCAGTAGCAGGGCCGCTCGCTGCTAGCTTCCCGCTGATGAACATAATCTCTCGCCCAGCGGGTGGCTTTATCTCCGACAAGCTAGGTAGCCGAAAGTGGACATTAGCCGCAATGATTGCTGGCGACGGCATTGGATATCTGCTACTGAGCAGAGTTAGCCATGATTGGGCGATACCCCTAGCCGTCGTTCTGACCATGACTACCGCCTTCTTTGTCTTTGGTGCAGCAGGTGCCACCTTCGGGATTGCGCCATTGATTAAGCGGAGTGTTACAGGCCAGATTGCCGGGAACGTTGGTGCTTACGGCAGCGTTGGCTCCGTGATTTACGCAACTATCTATAGCTTGCTACCCGACAACCCTGCAGGGTACCAGCGGTTCTTCGAGGTACTTGGAGTTGCCGCCTTGATTGTTTTCTTCCTTTGTGCACTCGTCCTGAAGGATCTCCAGCCCACCAAGAGCGAAGAGTTCGCAGACGACCCAGCGATGGTGGGGCATTAGATAACTAACAGAAGAGAGAGGGAGGGCGGGCAACAAGGCATCGCCTCTACTACCCCTCTTCTTCGTAAATTGAGGAGATTTCATGTCATCTACCGCTAAAACTCAAAACATGGCAACTGACACGACATCAAGTAGCCCTAGCGACACTCGTGAGCTTGGCTATGAGCAGATAATTCTCTGCTCAGCGCTGATTGGCATTGCTGGGGGATTAGCTGCAACTGCATACTACTACTTGCTTGAAGCATGCCTACATCTTGTCTGGCACACGCTGCCGGAATTTTTGTTACCTTACCTCCCCGCATCAATTCCGTCCTGGAACTACGTGTGGATCGCTACTACGATTGGTGGTTTTCTTGTTGGCCTCACATTGTACTTCATGGGCCTTCCCGGTGAAGTTGCTTTTGTCGTTGACAATGTACATACTCCAGGCCGTATTTCTCTGCGCCAAACTCCGGCAATGATTGTTGCCTCACTGATATCAATCACGGCTGGTGGCAGTGCAGGACCAGAAGCCCCACTGGTACAGATTAATGGTAGTTTTGGTAGCTGGCTAGGCGTAAAGCTTAACTTAGCAATGACTACAATCCGTGTGCTGACCCTCTGCGGTATGAGCGCTGCACTCGGAGCATTCTTTGGTGCGCCTCTAGGTGGTGCTCTCTTTGCCCTGGAACTCCCCCACCGCCGCGGACTGGAATATTACGAGGCAGTTGTCCCAGCCGTGCTTTCAGCGATTCTGAGCTTTTTTGTGTTTCGATTTAATACGGGGCTGACGATTGGTGGCATGTACCACTTTGCCGCCATTCCTTCACTCTCACTGATGAATATATGCCAGGGCGCACTACTTGGGGCATTAGGTGCATTGGTGGCCTTTCTGTTTGTTTTGGTCTTCCGTAGCATCGGGTACCTGAGTCAGTATCTCCACGATCGCACAATTGTGCTAGCCACGCTGGGAGGGTTATCAATTGGTCTGATTGCTTTAGCTTTTCCCCAAACGCTATTTTTTGGCGAAAAAGAGATCAATACCATCGTAGAAACAGGTTCTACGTTTGGGATTAAAATGTTGCTGGCAATCGCCGTGGCCAAAATGCTGGCAGTCGCTTGCACCCTCCACTCCGGTTTCCGGGGAGGATTCATCTTCCCACTGTTCTACATTGGTGCGGCAGTCGGCTTGGCAATTTCTCTAGCTTTTCCCGAAGTCCACCCGACAATCGCCATGATCTGCATGATGGCAGCGGTAAATGTAGCAATCACCAAAACGCCAATCAGTACCACTGTGATTCTCAGCGTACTGTCTGACACAGCAATGGTACCTGTGATTGTCACCGCATGTTTTGTCAGTTTCCTCTTAACCACCCGCGTATGCTTGATTAAGACCCAGCGATCGCGTAACGTCTCGGCAGGAGAACCGAGTTTTCCGCTGCAGGTTATTTCCGGATCTGTCTAAAGTCATGACTGAGCAAAAACAGGCAGAGTCAGAAATCCAGTTCTTGCAAACGTTGACCCAGGCTATTAGTGAAGCGCCGGATTTCATCGGCGCTCTCTCCGTTGCACTTGGCAAAATCTGTGAAGCCACCGACTTTGACTATGGCGAAGCGTGGATTCCATCTAAGGATGGAACACTTCTAGAACTTAGCCCAGCTTGGCATATTAATACCTGTAGAGACAATGCCGAACTGCCTGCTCTGGCGCAATTTCGGCTCTGTAGCGAAGGATTTGTTTTTCCTCCAGCTACCGGCTTACCAGGGCGAGTCTGGTCATGTCAGCAACCTGAATGGATCTTAGATGTCTCAGCCCATTCAGAAACATATTTTTTGCGCAATCAAATGGCCAAAGCTTTCGGCGTCAAAGCGGGGTTTGGCGTTCCGATTCTCGCCAACCGTCAGGTGCTGGCAGTTCTCGTCTTTTTTATGTCCGAAGCCCGCTCAGAAGACAGGCGACTGATTGAACTCGTCCAAAAAGCAGCAACGCAAATAGGGGCGTCATGGGATCGAGCTTTAGCTTGACTGAATTGCGTTTCGAAAAAACTTCAAAGTTTCTTTTCTGTTGGCAAAAGTGCAACGAACGGATGTATCACTTTGACAATACCACCTGTCCTAAGCGCTTCAGAATCTGCAAGACCTGTCCCAACTCATGGCGTCGAGGGAAGAGCGAAAATGTTCGCGAAGCATCATACTGAGGAACATCCTTGACTAACTTGAGAAAGACGAACTCGTCCCCATTAGTTGCCATACCGAATACTGGACTTTCCTTCTGTGGACTCGCAAGCATGTAGGCTAACAACTGCGGTAGTGCTGCCGGAACTGGGATACTGGTTCGTTTAGATTCAACAACTAAAATCCAAAGCCGCTCTTGCACAACTAACGCATCAATAAAGCCACGAATTGGCTGCTCTGGATCATCAAGTTCTAATGCGATTGCGTATGGGGATTGAATGCGAAACGGCGGCTCAAGGAAGCCAGCCAGTTCCAGCAGGGGTGAAACGACAACTAAGTTAATGGTTCCTTCTAGGAGCAACCCATCAAGGCGATGGTAGTCATAACGTTGCTTGATTCGATTAATTCCAGGCTGTTCCTGCTCGTTGAGTTTGCTTAAGTTTTCAATCCATTCAGTGAAGAAGCGTTCGTCATTGGTCTAGCGCAACCCAAAGCGCTCCTGAAGATCGTTAAAGCTCTTGATAATGTCAGTAACGCCTATGCCAGACATCTGAGTCATCCCGTGACTGCTATCAGTTTAGCAACGCTCAACCGGGATTGCAGGGCTCTACTTGAGAGGGGCGCTATTATTCATTTCATTTCATTTCATTTTGATTGATCTAAACCATGTCGCTAATATCTGATGCACCAGTCGGATAGGCGTAGATCATCTTTTTAATATCATCTGTAGTAAAACCGGCTCTAATTGCCGTAGCAAAGACGTTGATCACCTCCTCAGCATGGGGACCCAACAAGTGGGCTCCCAGAATTCGATTGCTGTCCTCTTCGATCAGCACCTTGAAAGCAGAGTATTTCATGGCGAACTCACGAGTAAAAAGCGAATCTGAGGTGTCCTGATAATTGATTTTGAACTTCAAACCTTGTTTCCTCGCCATTTCTTCGGTCAGTCCTACAAAAGCCAGACGTGGCATGGTAAAAACAGCGCTTGGCACTTCCGTATAGTCCGGCTTATGGTGATTTCCCTTTAACAGATTGCTAGCCACAACATTTGCTTCCATACTGGCTACAGGCGTTAATTGCGGCTTGTTGCCAGCTGCAGCATCACCAGCAGCGTAGACTGCTGGGTTCGATACGCTTTGGAGGTATTCGTTGACTGAAACCCCTTTCTTTTCACGCTTGACGTCCGCCTTTTCCAGATCCAGTTCGTCTAGCTCTGGCATCCTGCTGGCACCGTGCACTACCATATCAGCTGCAAGTTTTTGCTCACCGTTCTCATCTGCAGTATTGACAATCAGATGCTTAGATCCTTTTTCAATGGCTTTGGCAGTGGTACTCAGTCGAATATCTATGCCAATATCCCGTGTGGCTTGGACCAATTTCGCTACTAAATCAGGGTCAAAATGCTCTAGGGTTAGCTCACCCTCATGGAGAATCTGGACTTGAGCACCGGCTCGGACAGCAACGTGGGCAAACTCGAAAGAAATATAGCCACCCCCAACAAAAATAATTCGTTGTGGCAGTTGCTCCAGATCCAGAAACTCATCGCTGGTGGTCAGGTACTCTTCACCAGGAATACCCAGTTCTGCGGGTTTCGCTCCGGTTGCAATTAAAATATACCGACCTGTAAGCGTATCATCACCCACATGAATGGTAGTCTTTTCAACGAAACGTGCCCAGCCGTGGAACAACGCAATTCCGGCATCGGCATACTGCTTCTCTCTTTTTGGGGGAACAGGCTCGGTGAATGTTTTTTTGAAGTGGATGAGTGTTGACCAATCTATGTGAGTGCCTTGGTCAGAAAGACCTTTCCCTACCATGCGACGGTTCCAGTCTATGAGTTCTGCCGCATTAACCAGTACCTTCTTTGGAGTACAGCCGCGTAAGGCACAGGTGCCACCAAAGGGTCTGGAATCAATAACAGCAACGTCCCAGCCGGCTGAGCGGCATCGTTTGGCGACTGTAGAGCCTGCCTCGCCGGTCCCAATGACTATCAGATCAAATTTCTTCGTCATCTTTTTTGGTAGGGTAAAACTTTCTAGGTGATCAGGTTGAAAATAATTTTTTTATATCGGTCAAACTGGAGTTGGGTGTCGCTTCAGGATAAAATGCTCTAATGGGAAGTCCGCGCTGTAGCGCTTGCGCTCGGCGTCGGGAGTATGTCACATAACAAGAGGAACCGATTAAGGTCACTGTATGACTGTTGCCACCTCAACTAAACTCTCTTTAAATTGGACGTTCATCCTATTTATAGCTTTTGTTCACATCGGAGCTATGTTTGCCTTGCTCCCTAGCAACTTTAGCTGGATCGCAGTGGGTTTAACTGTCTTTCTTCATTGGATAACCGGCGGACTGGGAATCACGCTGGCATTCCATCGCATGGTAACCCATCGCAGTTTCCAGACTCCCAAGTGGCTAGAGTATTTCTTGGTTTTCTGCGGTGCGCTCGCTTGCGAAGGAGGAGTAATTGACTGGGTGGGGATGCACCGATTACATCATTTACACTCGGATCAACAGCCCGACCCACATGACTCCAATCAAGGCTTTTGGTGGAGCCACATGGGTTGGATGCTGTACGACTCACCGATGGCATCGGAAGTTCCTCGCTACACTAAAGACCTTGTAGACGACCCCATGTATCAGTTTTTTCAAAAATATTTTATCCTGATCCAGGTTGCCCTAGGATTGTTGCTTTACCTAGTGGGTGGTTGGTCTTTTGTGGTTTGGGGAATTTTTGTGCGGCTGGTTTTGGTTTGGCACTGCACCTGGTTCGTTAACAGTGCAACCCATAAATTTGGCTACCGCACCTACGACAGTGCCGATCGCTCAACCAATTGTTGGTGGGTAGCCCTACTCACTTATGGTGAGGGCTGGCACAATAACCACCATGCCTTTCAATATTCAGCACGTCACGGCTTGAAGTGGTGGGAAGTCGACCTCACCTGGATGACAATTCACCTACTTCAAAGCCTCGGTCTAGCACATAAGGTGAAGCTAGCTGAGAAGTAGGAAAACTATCCCCACTAACCCCACGGTATAGTGGGGGGGCTTTTGGTAGGCGCTTTTGTCCCTGAACCCGTGGACGAGGACGCCAGTTTCTTTAAGTTACTTTAACTAAGCATGAGGTATTGTTTCCCTAAAACCCCTGGAGAGATAGAGTAAATGAGGACTAATCATTCGTCTTAATACTATGAATCCAGGTGTAATGGCAGCGTTCGCTTATGGCACCCTAACTCTTGCTGGCGGCATTATGGGGTATGTTCAAGCACAAAGCAAAATATCTCTCATTTCCGGTAGCATCAGCGGCATTCTGTTGATCATTAGTAGTTTGATGCAACTTTGGGGACAAAGCTGGGGACTAACTTTAGCAACCGTTGTGACGGCCGTTTTAATTCTTGCTTTTGTGATTCGACTTGCTAAAACTCGCAAGTTTATGCCTGCCGGATTAATGATGCTACTAGGAATGCCTGCTTTGGCAGTGATGCTCACTCAACTCATCCCAATCGGATAGCTGAATGGATTGCGAGGGGGCAAATCTTGTCTCCAGGTTTAACTGAAAAGATATAGCTGCCATCCTACCAAGCGAGGACTGAGAAAATGGTTGCCAAAAAAATCTTGATGCTGGTCGGCGATTATGTGGAAGACTACGAAGTGATGGTTCCCTTCCAGGCTCTGCAAATGGTGGGGCATACAGTCCATGCAGTCTGCCCCGACAAAAAAGTTGGGGAAACAGTGCGGACAGCCGTTCATGACTTTGAAGGCGACCAGACTTATAGTGAGAAACCAGGCCACAACTTCACCTTGAACGCCACGTTTGAAGAAGTGGAACCAGAAACCTACAATGCCTTAGTCATTCCTGGAGGACGGGCACCGGAATATATTCGTCTGAATGAGAAGGTACTACAGATAACTCGCCACTTTGCCCAAGCAGACAAGCCCATTGCCGCTATCTGCCACGGTTTGATGGTTTTAGCAGCAGCTGGTGTGCTGGAAGGAAAGAGTTGTACTGCCTACCCAGCCTATGGTCCAGAGGTGAACCGCGCCGGAGGACTGTATGCCCATATCCCACCTGATGAGGCAATGGTCGACGGCAATCTAGTAACGGCACCGGCGTGGCCGGCTCATCCTAACTGGCTGGCAGAATTCCTTAAACTCTTGGGGACTAAGATTGAGCATTTAGAGATGGTAACGGCTTGAGGCCGACACGGAGGCGTTTAAACATTGATTCCCGGGCAAGGGTAGCAAGGGTATCATCCAGAGGTGTGATCGCTATTGGCTTTTGATACTTTTGAGTCAGTGCCGTCTGAATCAGCCAATCGGCGAGAAAGGGATTTTTAGGTAAGATAGGGCCGTGGGAATAGGTAGCGATCGCATTCTGATAAAACGCTCCTTCTGTCCCATCCTCACCGTTGTTGCCTAGCCCTTGCACCACACGCCCCAGTGGTTCAACCTGACCAAGCTTAGTGCGGCCCCCGTGATTTTCAAAGCCAATTAGGTATGGTGGGAAGCCCGTCATCGCTTCGAGTTCCTTCGCTAGACGGGTTGCTGTCACTTGAATAACGAGATTACCAATACAGCGACGGGCGTTTGGTCCCGGATGCACTGAGACAAAATCAAATAGACCCAGCCCCGGAATTCGCTGTCCCACTGCTGGCTCGTAGTAGTGACCCAGCAGCTGAGGTGCACCGCAGGTAAAGATGCCAGGAGTGCCAACATCTATCTTCTCACGCAACGTCTCCGCCTTTGCACCGCTAAGGTCACGCATAACAATTTCTTGCTGCCGGTCTTGGGCACCGCCACCAACCAACAAATCTACTGTTTGCAGGTCAGCTGCCGTGGCGTTTTGATCAAGTGGCATCACTTTTACTTTGTACCCTCTCCACTCACAGCGCCGCTGGAGGCAGATAACATTGCCGCGATCGCCATAGGTACTCATCAGCGTCGGGTAGAGCCAGCCAATTGTTAGTTCTAATTCGGAATTCATCGAATTTCTTGCCTGAATTATAGAATTTTACGACCTGTCAGTACTTCTCGCACTTCCAGCATGGCTGAGTAGGTTGGCAAAATGTGTAGGGTTTCATTCTTAGCTGTATGTTCAAGGGCAGTGGCGATCGCCTCGCGCAGATCTTCTTTAACAATCAGCTGCAAGCCACTGTTACAGTCCATCTGGCTATAGCGTAGACGCAGCGCCATATCGTAGACGCGATCGCCGCTAACTACCAAAGTTCCGTCCCGCTCTACTAACTTTTCTGTGTCCACATCCCAAATCCAGGACACATCAGTTCCATCCGGTGTTCGGTCATTCAACACCAGCAGTGTCGTCTGCCCAGATACTTGATTGACGGCACGAATCGTTTCATTCATCCCCACTGGGTTTTTCGATAACAAAATCCGCACCCGCTTGCCGTTGACCTCCAACTCTTCAGCACGTCCAAAAGCCGCGTGGAAGTTAGCAATGGTGTCGCGGATCGTAGCTTCATCAATACCCAACTGCTGGGCAGCTAACACAGCTGCTAAGGTATTGTATTTGTTATACAGCCCAATCAGAATCTGAGGCCATTTGCGGCTATCAAGAGCCAATTGACCTTTGCTAAACCCGCAGCTGGGACAGTGGAAGTCTCCTAGATGGGACAGGTAGACACCTTGATATTCCAATGAGTGACCACAAATGGGGCAATGAATAGAATCGACAGCGTGGGGAATCTCATCCAGATATTGGTCTGGTTCATTCAGACCAAAGAACAACACCGATTGGGGTAGCTGTTGACCGAGATGGGACAGGGTAGGGTCATCGGCATTCGGAATCACAACGGTGTCTGGGGGTAAGGTGGCGATCGCTTTTCCCCAGCGCTGGCTAATCGTGTCTACTTCCCCATATCTGTCGAGCTGGTCACGAAACAGGTTCAGACATAGGATGATCTGCGGCTGCATGAGTGGCAAAACCTTTGGTAGTACATTCTCATCCACTTCTAAAATTGCATAATCAGCTGCCAGCTGACCGACCAAATTGGTACTCTCCAGCAGAGCCGTTATCAACCCATTTGACAAATTTGCACCTGTAGCATTGTGGGCAACCCGGTAGCCTTTACGCTCCAGCATTGTGCACAGGAGCAACGAGGTGGTAGTTTTGCCATTTGTACCGGCAATGAGAACTACCCCCCGCGACGCCTGACGACTCAGATGTTGCAATAGCTGGGGCTGGATGCGACTGGCAATTTCACCTGGTAAGACGCTAGCTGCACCCAAGCGTAGCAAGCGAACCAAAAACGTCACTGTCTTAGCAACTGACACAGCCAAGCCGAGCCGCAGTCTCTCCCACAATTGGATTTTCACGTCACTACCTCACTGCACTAATGTTGCTTTGAGCTTATAAACTATCTCAAAACGTCTTTTTAGAGGGGTCAACTGAGGGTTTCATTTTCATCAACGACAAATAGGTTACCTGCTTGACGAATAGCTTCGGGTTTGTGAATTTGCAGGAACCTTAACACTCCGATGCCCAGCAACAGCCAAATCAGGACGACAACTGGTGCTAAGTGGAGCGGTGCTGGTGGAGGCGGATAAAGAGTGCCAACTAGAACGCCAATAATCACAATCATCGAGAGCCAAGGTAGCAGAGCATAACGAAACCAACCAAAGCGATTCGCATTTCGCTCCAACCGAGCGCAGCGTTTTGTCGAGAAATATCGCCAGCACGCCAAACTAGTTAACCCATAAATTACTAGGGCAGCCAGCGTTAAGACTGTTCCCAAAAAGGCATACGCCTTAATCGGTGTCCACAGCATTCCCAACCCCAGTCCCACAAACGCAGAACCACCACTCAACCCCAAAATGGCATTTGTGGGTGTGCGATAGGTGGGATGAATGTGCGCCAACCAACGGGGAAATAGTTCTTCTCGGCTCATGGCATACACAATGCGAGCAGCACCATTGAGAAAGGCAACGGCACAGGCATACCCTGCCATAATTCCCGCAAAATCAATCAACAAGGCGAACCCATTGCCCCAAACGTGACGCGCGATCGTATCAAAGGGGGCGGCATCTTGGGCGAAGGTTGCCATGTTATGGATGCCATATCCCAGCGTTGCCACATATGACATCAGCACATAGAACACGCCGACTAAAACCAGGGTGATCGCCGTCGCCTGCGGAATAGACTGACGGGGCTTTTGAACTTCTTCACCCAAAGTGGTTGCAGATTCAAACCCGACAAAACTGAGGATGGACAAAATCACACCGAGAACCAGGTTGCTGTGCTGTGGTAGTCCCGTCAGCGTGAAGGGCACGAGCGTCAGTTGTCCAGTTTTACCAGCTTGCATGAGCACGATGAGCGCCAGGAAGAGACAAACGCCGATCTCAAACACCAATAGTGTCAGATCCAGTTGCAGCGAGAAGCGAATGCCGCGATAACACACTGCCGCCACAATCAAAGCGAACGTGCAATACCAGATTATCCAGTCTAGATGCACGCCAAACCAGTGCAGCAGCAGCTCTTGAAAATTCGCACTCATGACTACAAGGACAAAGGGAATAGACACGCCAAAGGAAATTAAACTCAACCAGCCAGCGAGAAAGCCCCAGCGCACCCCTAATCCTTGAGTCACAAAGGTATACAACGAGCCACTCGTGGGGAACTCGGCTGCCATAATGCTGATTTGATCAGCAACCAGCAGAGCCACCCCAAAACCAATGATGTAGCACAACGGCATCGCTGCACCGACGAGTTCCGCTTGCGGAATGGTATTAAAAAAGATGGCACCCACCGGTGACATCGCAGCAACTGCCATGACAACTGCATGACGCAATTGCAGTGTATTGCGTTGCAGCTTTGGTGGTTCGCTTGAAGAATTTGTAGCAGGTGTCATATCCAGGTGTGGCTTATTTGCTGATACTGCTTATCATCTATCAGTAGGGAAATAAGCGCAACTTATGTTTGAACTTGCCTAGAGGGGGGCGCACGTTGAAATTTTCTAGGCCTAACGTTGCCAGAGTTGAGATTGGGCAATACCATCTAAGAAAATGCTTTCAATGCAACTAACGGAAAGCCGAGTTCGCCCATGACGCCATCTCAACACCTGCTTGAATTGAGCCTGAACTTGCAAAGCCGTGTCGCTCAAGTGGAGCAAGACAATCAGCAGCTACAGGCGGAACTTGCCCTACTGCGGCAGGAGTATGGGCGACTACAGCAATCGGAAGCGCGGTATCGGCAACTGTTCGAGAATGCGCCCGTTAGCATGCTTTTCATTAATCCAGAGGGCTACATTACGGAAATGAATCGAGCCTCTGAACACCTGTTTGGCGCAACGATTGAGCAGTTAAACAAGCAAGCTAGCCCAATTTTTGCAAATGCACAGCTAGTCGAAAATGGCACGTTACCCTACATGCTGCGAGCACTGGCAGGGGAAACGGTGATTGAAGAACCAACCTACTACGATACATCCAAAGATTTTGATGGTGGCAAGGTATTTTACGGCAAAGGACATTACTTCCCAATTCGGGACAAAGCAGAAGTGGTGCGAGAAATTGTCGAAATTGGGGCTGACGTTTCTGATTTATGGGCTTCCCAGCAGAAATTACAGTCAGAGCGTGATCGCGCCGCTCAAGAACGGATTAAACTCCTGGGCACAATCGCGCAAGTGGCAAATTTGTTGCTGCAATCGCCCGATTACACTTCAGTGCTGCCCGATGTTGTGCAACTATTAGGCGAAGCGGTGGAGAGCGATCGCTGTTCTCTGACTCAGGAGGTGAAGCTATCTGGCTATCACCAAGCTGTAAAGTTGCTAACAGAATGGTGTCAAACAGGTGTGCCAAGTGGTTTTAACATGACACCTGAATTTGCATCCGGTGTGGGTGTCAATGAACTAGCTGACTTTCAAACACGGTTGTTACAGGGTGAAACAGTCAACTTTTTAGTTTCTGATTTGCCTGAGCATCTTTGGAAACAGAATTTTTTAGCTAAAGGCATTACCTCAATGCTAATTGTTCCGATTATGCGACAGGAAGAATGTTGGGGGCACATCGGATTTGATAACTGTGGAGAACCACGACTGTATGATGAAGCCGAAATTGCCATCCTTAGAATTGCGGCGGATAGCATTGCTGCTGCTATTGAACGACGGAAAAAAGATGACGAACTTAGGCGCTCAGAAGCGTTGTATCGCTCCCTATTTGAAATCAGCAATGAAGGCATTTACCGTTGGCAACTCGAACAGCCTGTATCGGTTGAATTACCTGTCGATGAACAAGTAGAGCTGGTATACCGCTATCACTTTTTTGCACAAGCCAACGGTGCTTTGGCAAAGATGTACGGATTAGCCAAAGCAGAAGATATCGTCGGCATGCGACTTGCAGAGGTGCATCCGCAAGATTCAGCCATAACGTTAGAGATGATGCGTGCGCTCTGCGGCAATGGATGGCAAATTCGCAATGCTGAATCCGAAGAAATAGATGCCAACGGGCAAAGACGTTACTACCTCAACAGTATCATTAGCTTTGTGGAAAACGGTTTTGTCAGTAGTGGTTGGGGCACACAGATCGACATTACCCAATTGCGAGAAGCACAGCAAGCCTTACTAACAGCGGAACAAGCACGAGCCGAATTGCTCAAGACGATGACAACGATCGCCAACCATCTCTTACGCTCCACCGACTACAGGCTGATTCTACCTGATGTCTTGCAACTGCTGGGTGAAGCTGCCAGAGCCGACCGCTGTAGCTTAGCGCAAAACATTATTGATCCGGTTTCGGGTAAATCTGCGGTGCGGATGAAGACTGAGTGGTGCAGACCTGGCATTCAAGCGTCGAGCGCTCACACGCCTGAGTTAGAATCCGCTCTCCTGTGGGAGGATTTTGCCGAGCTGTACGAGCGCTTAATTCAAGGCGAGACTGTGCAGTTTTTCGGTACTGACCTATGTGCATCGCTGCGGGAGTTGTTTGAGGCACAAGGCAACACGGCAATGCTCATGGTGCCGATTGTGGTGCAGGGTGAGTTTTGGGGTGTGTTTGGGTTTGATTATTGCGGTGAAGTGCGGCGATTTGAAGCGTCAGACCAATCAATCTTTGCGATCGCGGTTGATAGTATTGCCGCAGCGATTGAGCGTCAGAAGACGGACGATGCCTTACGTGCATCGTCAGCACGCTATCGAACGTTATTTGAGTTGAGTAGTGAAGGAATCTATCGGTTCGAGTTCGAGCAGCCAATTTCTCTGGCGCTGCCAATCGAAGACCAGGTTGACCAAATCTATCGCTACATGTATAACGCTGAGGTAAATGCTGCCTTTGCTGCTATGTATGGGGTTGCTGACCCCAAAGACATGGTAGGTTCCCGGCTAGCCGACCTGCATGTGAAAGACTCCGAGAAGAATCGAGCGTTTGAGCGTGACATCGTACAAAATGGGCATTGCATTCGCAATGCTGAATCTGAAGAAATCGACCGCAATGGGGAACGCTGCTACTTCCTGAACAATATTATTAGCATTATTAAGGATGGCTATGTTTTGGGCGGTTGGGGCACCCAGACAGACATCACCGCACTTCGCAACGCTCAACAAGCCCTGCTGCAAGCCGAACAAGCCGTCTTCATTGAACGAGAGCAAGCCGCACAACAGCAAACTGCCGAGTTAGCCAAGGCAAACGTAATTCTCAGACAAACATTGGACGTACTCGCAACGGAACCCCAACTTGAGCGCTTTTTGCGGCATGTCTTAAGCGTAATCGCCCAACAGATGAATGCGCCTGCTTGTCTCTTATGGCTGTTTGATGACTCACTGCAAACCGCAACCCTGCACTTAAGCTACACTGAAGCTCAAGTTAGCCTTAGCGCCCAACCCCGCTTCAATGCTGACCCATCTCACCCGATCCGCTTGCAGAGTCCAGACTGGGTTTTTCGCACTGACCAACGGCAGCCATATCTGAGCGAGGTTGCGACCCCACCGTTTACCAAAGCGAGTTGTGCTTATCTAACCCGATGGGGTATCAAAGCCATTCTCATTGTCCCCTTATGGCTCGGCGACCGACTAATCGGCTCATTTGCCGTGCGTCTGCCTGAAGTCAGAGACTTTGCGCCGAGCGAGCTAGAACTGGTGCAAGCTCTAGCGCATCAAGCCACGTTAGCCCTCCAACTGATGCAGCTTACAGAGCAAGCAAGTCACTCTGCCGTGCTAGAAGAACGCAACCGGATGGCACGGGAGATCCATGACGTTCTTGCCCAAGCATTTACTGGCGTGGTGGTCCATCTGGAAGCGGCAAAGATGATCACCCCTCAAGATGCACCCATACAGCCACTTATGGCTCAAGCACAAGATTTGGCACGGGCTGGGTTAGTCGAAGCTCGGCGCTCGGTTTGGTCATTGCGTCCCCAAGTACTAGAGAACACTAACTTGCGGAGTGCATTGGAAAAGTTAGTGCAAGCCCTGACTCACAACACCTCGGTTCAAGTTCAATTACAGATTCAGGGAGTAGAGTATGCGATCGCGCCAGAGGTGGAAACTCATTTATTGCGAATCGCTCAAGAAGCCCTCACCAATGCCCTGACTCATGCTCAAGCCAGCACGATTGCGATTGAATTGACTTTTGGCACTCAAGCGGTCGAGTTGTGCGTGCGCGACGATGGGCAGGGATTTGAGCCAACGGCAGTTCGAGGAAACGGCTTTGGGCTGGTGAGTATGCAAGAGCGGGCTGACTGTATCAATGGAGAATTTACCCTTACCAGCCAACGTGGTAGTGGAACAGTGGTTCTGATTGCCGCACCACTGTCTGCTAAGAGCAAGGCTCCGATTCGGAGGTTGTGATGCAGAATCCCCCAATCCGTGTTCTGATTGCTGATGACCATCCGGTCGTGCGTACCGGACTCGCAGCCATTCTGGAAATTCGACCAGAGGAAAACATTGTGGTGGTCGGGCAAGCCAGTAATGGTCAAGAAGCAATCGACTTGTTCGCCCAACTGCAACCGGATGTCGCCTTAATTGATCTACGCATGCCAGAGCTAGATGGGGTGGGAGTGATCGTCGCCATTCGCCAACAATTTCCCACGGCACGGTTGGTGATCTTAACGACTTATGACAGCGAAGAAGATATTTATCGCGGACTCCACGCCGGGGCTAAAGCCTATTTGCTCAAAGATGCGCCGCATCAGGACTTGCTCAACTGCGTCCGGGCGGTTCACGCTGGAGAGTCATTCATTCCGCCCAAAATCAGCGCCAAGTTCTTTCAACGTCTGAACCTGCCCACTTTGAGTGAACGAGAACGCGAAGTGGTGCGCCTGATCGCAACAGGTCGGACGAATCAAGGAATTGCAGCGGTTTTGGGAATCAGCGAAGGTACAGTCAAGTTTCACGTCAATAACATTCTTTCGAAGTTGCAGGTGAGTGATCGGACTGAAGCAGTTATCTTAGCCCTGAAGCGTGGCATCATCACTTTGTAAAAACATCGCACGTAGCAGCAGATTTCAAGGTTTCGATGACTTTTGGATACGCTGCATTTTTATCCACCGTGATTACCCGTGGGCTCTAAGTGTGAGTTGCGCTCAATACTTTGCGGAAAAAGTGGCAACGGTCAGCAGGCGTGTCACAAAAATACTACCCGCTGCACTTTGAGACCAAAAACTGGTGCGTCGTCACAACACGGCTGGTCGAATCGCCCGCTCAGCCGCATTGTTGATCGGCTCAACGCCCTCCGCAGTGACAAATAACCCGACCACCGTTTTGACACTCGCTTTTCGTTCGCTCCCAATCAGCTTGGGAGATCTGCTCAATTCCACTGGGGCGTTGCTCTTCCATCCTGGTACATTAGCAAACTCTGCCCTGATTTCCTACTTCTTCATCACCCCTTGAACGGTTGCGCTACGGTTTAAGCTGTTGCCCCGATGCTGGATGTTAGAGAGAACAGCTAAATATCGTCTGATTTGACCTAAAAACCTGCCTCTTTCCAAGTGGCACGAATCAAATTTCAATAAAGAGTAGCAATATGCTGGATTTCTGATAAAAATGCTGGAAGTAGGCTTACAAAGTCTATTTTTGAGTGACAAAAACCAACTTTTGCAGAAAGTCTACTTCTTATAAGTTGGGAGCTATCTTGTGTCATCGAAAAAGACGCCTTCTCGCCCACCTATCTTCTCTTTTGTCTCCGCAGACCCCGAAACCCCCCAGATTAGAGTTGAGCGAGTTGAGCAAAGCCGCACTCTCAACCAACATTCTGGTAAAGCGCATGTCCATAATTTTCCCCAAATCATCTACTGTGAGCAGGGAGGCGGCTCTCATCGCTTAGGAACTCAAAAATGGGACGTTAGAGCAGGGGATTTGTTTTTGATCGCTCCCTATGAAATTCATGATGCGGACAATTTGGGAGCACGTTGGGTATTGCAGTTCACAGTAGATGCGATCGCCCCAATTGGGTATCCTTTTCAGACTGTTGCAACGACAACCATTGCTCCTCCAAGTGAAAACTCACTTTTAAGCCCTCCAAGTGAAAACTCACTTTTAAGCATTTATAGCAACCCGTTGCTGTTACCCTTCCTACGGCTTGCAGGAACCCAGTCTGGCTACTTTCATATCACCAGCCAGAAGCAACCGATGTGGGCTCAGTATTTACAGTCGTTACAAACCGAGCTGCATTTGAAGCAACCTGGCTACAAGGAAGCTGCTAGAGCCTACTTAACCTTGATCTTGGTTGAAATTGCCCGTCTGGCACCTGAGAGAACAGCGCCTCCTTTTCAGGAGCAGCCTTTGCTTGCCGAGGTCTTTGGGCTGATTGATGCTCGTTATGCTGAGCCAATCTCTTTAGCAGACGTGGCTAGTGCTGTAGGAAGGTCTTCCTCTTACCTCACCACTTTTGTTCGCCGTCTTACTGGGCGAACGGTGGTGGAATGGATTACAGAACGGCGCATGGCAAAAGCCCGACGACTACTACTACAGACAGATGCCAGCTTGTCTAATATCTGTATACAAATCGGCTATCGCGATACAAATGGCTTTATTCGCCTATTTCGCCGGCTCTATGGCATGACGCCAGGAGAGTGGAGGCGAGCTAACCGCTAGCTTGTCTGTAGATAGTTTCACAAGCTTACAAACATCCTTAAGTTCAATCTTAATATCTTTAATATGCTGATCTTTTGTTTTAATATGACAATCTTTCGTGGTAGGAATAGTTGGTTAGGCATGCAGAAGGTTAGCAGTGACTACTCCAGCACAGATCGACGAGTTGTGTATTAACACCATTCGCACTTTAGCTATGGATGCACTTCAGCAAGCAGGCACTGGTCATCCTAGAACGATAGTGGCACTAGCCCCGGTGGCCTATTGCCTGTGGCAGCGGTTTCTGCGATTCGACCCAAATGAGCCGAACTGGGCAAATCGCGATCGCTTCATCCTCTCCCATGGTCATGCGTCGATGCTATTGTATTCACTGCTGCATCTAACTGGGGTGCAGGCAGTCAATCCTAGGTATGAACGGGTGGGTGAATCAGCAGTGACGCTGGATGACATCAGACGCTTTCGCCAGCCAAACAGCAAGTGCCTGGGATATCCCGAACATCGCTGGACTTCCGGAGTAGAGACCAGCAGTGGACTAATGGGGCAGGGAGTTGCGACAAGTGTGGGCATAGCGATCGCCCAAAGATGGATGGCGCAATACTTCAACCGTTCCGGCTTTGAGCTGTTTAACTACGATGTCTATACCCTCTGTTGTGATAGTTGCATGATGGAGGGAGTATCCAGCGAGGCAGCAACTCTTGCTGGGCATCTCGGTTTATCTAATTTGTGCTGGATTTACTACCACGATCACACCTCACCCGAAGCATTGACACTGGCGTCTAGCGAAGATGTGGCAGCACGCTTCACCGCTTACGGTTGGCATGTCACCCACGTGGAGAATGCCGATAACTTGGACATGCTAGAGCGCAGCTTTCGCAGCTTCAAGAATACGAGCGACAGACCCACGCTCATCATCCTTGACAATTCCATTGGAGAAGATACGAGTGAGAATGATGAAGCATGGGTAGAGCAAATTCGACTGATTAAGCGGAACTACGGCTGGTCAGAAGAGGCTAAGTTTTTGGTACCGGAAGGCGTGCGAGAGCATTTCCAGATGGAGCTAGGGCAGCGAGGGCAAGCCCTACAGGAGGCTTGGATAAAGCAGTTCAACCAGTACCGCAGACAATATCCAGAGTTAGCCGATCAACTCTACAAGATGCAGCACCGTCAACTGCCGGAAGGGTGGGATATCGAATTACCCACGTATTCAGCCGATACTAGAGCCTTAGCTGGACACGAGGTTTCGCAGCAGGTGCTGAATCAGATCGCCCAAAAAGTCCCCTGGTTAGTTGGGAGTGCCGCAGATTTGGCTGCTTCGACTAAAACACGACTGACCATTGCCGGTGGAAATTTTAGTGCGACTGATTTTGGTGGGCGAAATCTCCACTTTGGTGCGCGCAAACAAGCGATGGGAGCAGTTTTGAATGGGTTGTCTCTGTGCAAAGTTCGTCCCTATAGTTTGAGCGATCTTGTCTTTAGCGATCGCAGTCGTCTGGCTTTGCGGTCAGCAGCCCTAATGGAAATTCCGGTCATCTCCATCTTCATGCACGATTCAGTTGAGTTGAAAGGAGATGGTCCTAGCTATCAAGCGATTGAGCATCTGAATATGCTCCGCAGCATTCCCGGACTGATTACCCTGCATCCTGCCGATGCCAATGAGATCGTTGAAGCTTGGCGGGTCATGATCAGTATGCGGTATCAACCTACGTGTCTGATTCTGAGTCGGCAACCGCTACCAACCCTTGAACGAACCCGCTATGCGCCTGCCTCTGGATTGGCGTGGGGAGCTTACATCCTGGCGGATGCTAGCGACGGTAATCCTGAGGTGCTCTTGCTGGCATCCGGTAGCGCTGTTCTACTTTGTGTTCAGGCATATGAACAACTGACGACTGAAGGAATCAAAGCTCGCATCATCAGTATGCCATCCTGGAAACTGTTTGAGCAGCAGAGCCCAGAATACCGCAATCACGTCTTTCCACTAGCAGTTACTGCACGCGTGGCAGTGGAAGAGGGTGCCACCTTTGGCTGGGAGCGATACATTGGGTTGACGGGTGTAAGTATCGGCATCAAAAGCTTCGGAGCATCGCTACCTTTGAGGGAATTTCAGAAGAATGTTGACTTTACACCTGAGTGTGTAGTTGCTGCGGCTAAAGCCCAACTGACTCAATGATTCACTACTCTCCTCTACCCAGTCCCGAGTGGTCTATGCTTATTTTACTTCTACAGAGCGGCGATACCACGCTTTAAAGCGATCAGGGCGGCCTGAGTGCGATCGCTCACCTGCAACTTGCTGAGGATGTTGTTGACGTGGAATTTAACAGTGCCCTCACCAATGCCCAAGGTATCAGCAATCTCCCGATTACTCATCCCAGTTGCCAATAGACGTAAGACATCCTGTTCGCGCTTGCTCAACTGAGGACCACTCAGCCGGTTTGCCAGCTTCGCTCCCACTACAGCCGGAATGTGTGTTTGCCCAGCATGAACCTGGCGGATTGCATCCAACAATTGCTCGCAGTTGGTTCCCTTGAGCACATAGCCCTTAGCACCTGCCTGGAGTCCTCGATAAATATCCTCATCGCCATCGTAGGTGGTCAGAACAATGATGCAGGCATCGGGCAACTCCTGACGGATGGCAGTAATGGCATCGACACCGCCCATGCCCGGCATTCGCAGATCCATTAGCGTTACATCTGGTTGATGTTGGCGAAATAGCTGCACGGCTTGGGCTCCATCTCCAGCCTCAGCCACTACCTCCATCTCTGGTTCGTACTTGATCATCAGGGCTAACCCGGTACGGACAACAGGGTGATCGTCAACAATTAAGACTCGAATATTAGCTGGACTCATAATTAAACCTATTTAACTCACTGGTACGCGCACAAAGATTTCGGTACCTTGTCCAGGCTGGGTAGTGATGGTCAATTGACCACCGATGCGTTCTGCGCGTTGGTACATCCCAATTAAGCCGAAGCCTGCTCCTGAACTATTGGTTGCCGCTGGTAAGCTAATGAACCTCTAAAAGGTATAAAATGGAAGCTTGAAAGACGCAGAGTGAATTGGACAATGCCTACAGAAGGGTTCCTCAATCAAGAACAGAAAAAACGATTGCAAATGGCAGTGCG
>JAABUQ010002760.1_pt1 | contig 33901 bp, 39 predicted proteins | sample 5560001 | NCBI WGS metagenome assembly JAABUQ01 (sample SAMN10711888, study PRJNA513371) | rock metagenome | isolation source: Antarctica rocks | place: Antarctica: Victoria Land, Finger Mt nord | collected 2015-12-18
CCCCAAATCTCCCAAACCCTCCTAAACCCCTCTCTTCTCTCCCCTCTCCCCTCCACACCCCTCTCATCTCCAGCAAGTCCCTTATCCGCATCTCCTAGCTAGCGGGGCATGAACTCTACACTTATACTTCGGTGGAATAGAGGCAACCCCCCTTTTAACAATATCCACCCGTCTTTCCGATACCCGCACCTCTCTGCCATCTTCACATCATGAGCGTCGTCAACATAGTGCGCAAACTCTCTTCTAAATAACGGTGACTGTTCCATTCTTGATAGGGACTATCACTGCTGTATAAACGCATGCCTACGATAATCGTCGAAAATCGATCAGGTCGATGAACGCGGATACGATACTGAAAGGTAGAGCCTTGGCGAAGCCAAGAGCGCTCACAACAACCACCCCAAAGAAATTACACAAGCGACGTTGAGTCATTCAAAAAAATGCGGCTTCCCAGCGCTCGCCATGCCAAGAATGATACACTGAAGCGACCAGCGGTCCAACATAATGCATACTGCGCTAAGAATAATGACTAGACTTTTGTCTCGACCACTGAACTGCCCGCCTCGATACCATGCTTCGCGAAGCCTGCCCTCCTTTGGTGCCACACATCTTAGACGGTCTTCAACGGACATCCCGAGTTCTGAAAAACCTGCAGTACGCCCGCATTAGCATTTCGGACCACAGGGTCATTCCTACACCTCAAGATGTCTAGGAAACGAAGGATCTAGACATACCGGATTCAACTTCCCGACCGCCCAGGTGATCACATTCAGCGGCAGCTCCACCACCCCAGTCAAACTACTCGGCACATTCTCCGTCGCGATCTGATACAGCAGGCACAGCACACTCTGCGTCGTAGCGTTGAATTGCCCGTTCTTGAAGTCGGCCCCAAAGTTCAGGAGATCGAAGTTTCCTTTCCCAGCGTTGCCCCCAAATAGGGTAGGATGCTCCAGATATAGCACTGCAGCCTCAGCCGCAACCTCCGCAGTCGTCAAGGGTGCTTGGCGGTTGTACCAGTCCGGTGGGATCTGCTCATTGTTGTTGAAGGTAAACCCGCCATTGCCGTTACTCTGCGCACCGAAAAAATAAGAGATGGTAGCTAGATCCGGCGTTCCTGCGGGACCGAGCGAGGGAAAGAGCTCGTAGAGAAAAGTTGCGGCGCCGATGAGGAGGAGGGCTTTGGGACCGAAGTAGAAGTTGCCGTTGTCGGCTTTGGATTGCTGGTAGCGCTGGTAGCGGTAGAGGGCGAGGTTGTCGCGGTTGAAGTTGCCGGCACAAGTGGATTGCATTTCGGCGAAGAGTGTGCCGTTGAAGCTGTAGTCGTCGCCGTTGGCTAGGTAGTAATCGTTGCGGGTAAGGGAGGTGTCTCCTTCGAATTTCTGGAGAGGGGATCAGTGGTTGACGAGGAGTGAGAAAACAGTGGGCAAATTGAATGCATGGCAAGGATTGGTTGAAGGGCGTTTTGTATACGTTCAGGGGGGACTCGCTACATTCGACCACGCCTTGTCCTACTACAACCCAGACGTTCTGAGAGGTATTGAGCATCGGTTCAGTGCACTTACATTATGGCCGTTGAGACCTAATTCATTTCCCAGCAACGAACCCGTAGCAGAGGTCCGACTGGTCGCGTCACAGCCCAAGGAGAGCTTGCCAGTAACCACATCTCCATCAAGGGCGACACCTAGCGTAGCAAGAGTAACCGCAAGGCCATAGCCCACATTGTAGAGGTTCTGCTGGGCATCGACCAGCTCATTAAAGGAGGTGATGCCGTCATGGCTCAGAAAATGATGATTCGCAGCAGCGTTCAGACCAGGACATGGACCTCGAATGTCGTTGGGTCCAGGAGCCTCAAACGCGTGTGCAGTGTCTCTATCTGCTGGGACTTTGATACCTCCCACACCAGTGCCAGGAAGGCCGTTCTTCGCTCCTAGGTAAGGGTATTGGGAGTTGTAGGGAGCGGCTCCAGCATGGTTCGCGTTGAAGGGGCAGCTGGCTTGACGTTTGGAGTTCACGGAGCGTCTAGCATTTTGGAAGAGTGAAGAGTCCACACCGGGCATGTCGGATACGAAAGGGAAAGCATTGGTTATTGTGGCTGCAAAAGCAACCACTAAGAGGGAGAGCTGCATGGTAAAAGATCGTGTGGATGTGGTACTTCCTTGCGTCTTGCAGCGTTGTCTGACAGTCAAAAGCAAGTGTCAAGCGAATGGGTGTGAGAGATGGTCGAGCGGAACAGGTTGAGGATTTATGGACCTTGAAACGATAACTTGTAGTCGGGAAGGAGGGACCCGAGGCTTCATAGACCGCTTTACCATCGCGACAGCCGAACGATGGAGTTCCTCGCACGCTTTGCGCCACAAAAGCCAAAAGTTCTCTACTGTGAGGCTGAGGATTGTATGATTGGAGATGTACTTCGAAGTGAGGTTAGTGAGCTTGGGCAATGTTCCGAGAAGAGGAGTAGATCGTCTCAACACCGCACGGGTCCACCAACCTGAAGGGTGATAGCGACGGCCCATTGACCGAAATGGCCAAGCGTGCGGTATTGGACACGACTTACTCCTAGATCCCACCTGCCACCTGGGGTGCCCGTGTGACTAAGGCAGCTACGTTGAGTTGCTGACGTCCGGACTTGTTCTCATCTGATCAGAGGACGGATATGCCCGGCCCCGCATAGTGCCTTCCCCGATCTGGCTCCATTCTACCCGCTAGTAGCCGCTATTTCCCCGTAGGCAACTCTGATTCAACCAGTCGCACTTGCTCGCTCTGTCCGAGGACAACGACCTTGACCTCCAAAGCGTCTTGCTGCTTGCGGGCGAGCACCGGCCTAACGCATTACCCAATGGAAAAGCTCAAGAACAATTCCACGGAGGTCGTTACTTAACAGCTTACCAACTGGAATAGGTAGCTCTAGCCGCACGAGTGCACTAAAATCTGATGTGCAGAGAACGTCCCTAGTCTTGGATTCACGATTCGTCGAGCACCAATGACTCCGTTCTCGAGAACGCGCCGCTACTTCTAGTCCAGTATCCTTCATGCAAGTGCAGATGTGAATCGTGATGGGCAACCTCTGCACTTGACATCATTGCGCAGTCTGGAAAGGCGATTCTATAAGCATGCTTTCCTCGGGCTCGTCTCTGGCTTGGCTGTACGCTGTGCCATCCGCCTCCGACGCAGGCTCAGGTACCATTGGTTGACCATTGACGGCGTGGTCTACTGTACCGATTGATCTGAAGATTTGACTCTCAGCAGTGCAGGGGCATTGCGGAATGCAGGGACAGATGAGAAGGCTAGGAATTCTGGAATCGGCGAGGCCGCCACTGGGGTGAACCAGACGTCATTCCACCTTCTGTGATCATGAACACACAGGGTTTTTCTCGTTGACGGAGTATTTTATTGGGGTACATGTGGAACTATCAGGAGATTGACAGTTCTGAAAATGTACAACGGTTGGGGAGATATTCTGGCGCAGTCGATATTCGGATTGGACTTTCAGCGAACTTCATACATGAATGGGACCCTGGTCACTTCGCAATAGACCACGGTGCTGGTGTCTGACAGGTATGAGCCACGGCTGTTACAGCAGCTCAAATGGTGTCCTCATACTAGGTCAGTATCTGATGCGGACAGTGTTCTGAACCAAAAGATACGAATGTAGCATTCGCATTTGCTGAAGAGATTTAGAACACTGGTACACTTGGTGTATATTTGCCATTTGAATGGGATTCGCAGGTTGATGGCGAATCAGCCTCCCTCCGAAAGGAACACTTATGGCAATATACTCATTGTGCCTACTAAAGACATGTGCCAAATTCGAGCATGTGGAGAGACCAAACCCGGCAAAGGCACTGCGTGATACCATGTCAAAGTCCGAACTGGCCAAAAGCAGGTATAAGAGATTTCAAGAGAGCATGGAAATCTACCGCTTTTCATAGACAACGTGTTCTGATCCTTCCTAATGTCTTTACCAGTTCATTCGTCCTGCTCCGCACAGCTAGCAACGGTGGAGCATCTCATACGGGAAGGAGCTCGAAGCAGCCGAATACTGCCGGCCTCTATGGTCTCAAAGTATCGATCATGTCGTGAGCGACAGAAAGAGGCCTGGTGTAGCCGCCAAGACTTGTTGAATGATCGTTCCTTTAGGAGGGGGAAAGTAAGGTAGGCAAGGCTCCAGGATCGCAGGTATTGAGCGCTTTTCGTGCAGCAGGTCTTGTGCGCTAGAACGTGGTAAGCTGGTAGAACTGCCACCCTGCTATGCCGGCCAGGTTATTTGGTAGGACCGCCATACATACAATGGACGCCAAAGTGCCAATTGCTTTGTGTTATGTCCACGTCGAGACTGCAGGGCTGGACCGTCAAGGCCATTTCTACCAGCGGCCATTCTGCAAGCACCAGCTTCATGCCTGGGATGCAGACAAGGTATTTGCGACTTAAGGCCATCTGCTTGAAATATAGCAATCGCATTGATCGTAAGTATATCAGTATATCATTGTCGACGAATTTTACCTTACAGTCTTTCAAAACATCCCAACTCTTCTCTCTGACGAAGAACAATCTAATGTTTAAGGTTCCGGTGAAGAAGTTCTCCTTGCGGATACACGACCCAAATCAAGGATCGAAGCCCCCGATGGTTGAGAGGTAGTACAGTAGCCGGAAACATCTAGCGATAGCAGCTCGACGTCGAAAGTAGTGGACTAAAGCCAAGCGGGCCGGAAAGAATATGCTGGCGCTCTTTGAATGTTTATCGATTCTTGTCTCTTCACTTCTTTCCCTTGTCCTTCTTCTTTTTTCCTCCTCCACCACCAGCTCCCGCTCCACTACCTCCCGCACCCAGTCCATCAATCGCTCCGCCGCCTTGGCCCTGCATCTCCTGCATCATGTCTCTCAGGATATTCTCGCTGACACCACCGCCACTCAGCGCGGGCGAATGCAGCGGGAGTATGTAACCCATCTTCCACCCTCTAGGTACCGCTGGTATTGGTAGCGGCTCTTGGGGTGGAGGCATGCCTGCAATCCGTAGTCGAAGTGGGCAGTTCGTAGTCGTGGGGTGAGCAAGGAGGTGCTTGGAAATAAGATTGTAGAGATGGTGTTCTGCCGACAATGACCGTCAGCTATACACTTTGCGCCTAGGATTCCGCCATATGATCCAGAGCCATCTCCGCCGAGCAGTTGACGGGTTGGTAGAAATAGACGTACTGTTCTTCACCCTCCCCGCCCCTCCTCTCCCACCTTTCAACTCGACCCTTACTCTGCCAGGGTTTGCCCAATCCTTCGGATGCATTTTCCCCGGCTCAAACACCGTTTCCAAGCCTAGTTGCTGACACGCGTCCACAATCTCCCTCGCCAGAGGATTCTTGACTGCCTTTTCAACCCCAATCCTTCTGCCCTCCGCTTTTGTCCTTGAGGCATCAAAGTAGACAGGGTATATGCAAGCGTATGTTTTGAGGCGCTCAGTATCTGCTGCGGAAGGAGCTTGGAACTGGGGATTGAGCTGCTGAGGGAGGTCACGGGGATTGAGAAAGGATGGAGCTGAAGGCTGGGATGGGGCGGGTTGGCGGGCGGAGATGGGGAAGATGTCGCTGGGGTCTTGCTCTGATGGATCGGAGTCGGAGCTGGAGTCGGAAAGCTCCTCTATACGGGGGTGATTGGACATCCTGACAACAATTATTTCGAACGAAGCATGGAAACGGCAACGGTACTTTATGGAGATGTTGGGGAAAAGTATTTTGGGTGCTTCGTCATAGGGCTGGGTCGAAATAGCCGAGGTTTCCCCATGACTATGACAAGAGGTTTGAAGCAGGGCTTGATCATATCCATCACTTTGGAAGGTTAGAAAAAATGGAATATTATAGCTCTATAAGAGCAAGTGTGAGGGATAATGGTCATAATAAACGTCAAATTAAACGATGTACGGTTCTCAATGTGACGACAAGCTTAACAAATACCTTACCATCGAGCAGCCTTGACTCCCATCGCTACCAAAGAGGTTCTGTCAATCAGCCGATTTCTAATGGACAGCTGGGTCAGGATGTGTTTGATAGATAGACTTCACATTCGAGAGGCCAGCAAAATCTGGAACGTATACGCTGTCTCCTGCCAAAGCCCCAACATACCACAGGGCGTAGGCTAGCATCCCGTCCTGGAGCGGATGATTCGGTCAGGGACTGCCAAAATAGCTGTCACCCCCAAAACTTTACAACAGCCTGATACCATGATAGAGCAGTCTGAAAGCCTAATCTAGCAACATCTGCACTCGTGACCGGAACTCCTAGCCTATGAGATACCAGGGAACTTGTCCCCTTTCCCATAGCTATAATACAACGGACTGACCGGGCAAGCGGATAACATTTCCATATTCGCATCGATCAGTTCATTTTCAAGAACGTCTTCTCGTTCGACAGGGCGCCATTTAGCCCTCCTCGTCGAACCGCGGGTCTTCCGACATCAAAGCGTACGAGAGTCGGTGAACCGATTGCCATGTGAGAAGTCACCAGAAGCAAGAACCCGAAGGCATGGAAATCCATCCGGGCCGAACGCCCAATTCGCAAAGGCTTCAAGCTCCTTTTCCTCATCCTCACGCCAGTTTCGGCCTTGGATTTGTTCCCGCGTTTCTCGAAATTCTGCCTCGGTAGGGCCTGGGGAGCGAGGAGGTGGAGTCGTCCCATTTTCTATCGCCGTTTGCCGTGCTCTCGTCCATCGCTCTGATGGCTCGTCGCCTTCGTAATCTGCGTCATTCTTCAAAAATCTCGGTTTTCGCTCCGCCTTCCCAGTAAAGCGCAAATGCAGCAATTCCAGGGAGTACACATGGCGTGCAATATCTTGGAAGGTCTTCTGCAGCATCAAGGGCTCTGCACATAGACCAAGGCTTTCAAGCCCGTTTTCCTGGAGAATCTTTTCTAATCCACTCACTTCCTCCAAAGAATTGTCGCAGTATTCTTCGAAGTACGGCGCTTTCTCTTCCAGACAGTATTGCCGCCTATGGTAGACTAGTCTTCGTAAAGTACTGCGATGCGCGTAGATTGAGTCTACATAGTGCTGGTCGGCGTAGAATGACTCGAACAAGACAAATAAGTCCTCGAGACTCCGAAAAGGGGCTAGAAAGTCGATGAATTCATCTGTCATTCCGTCAAGGCCTGGGGAGCTCAGCAGAAGCTCCGCCCTAATCACTCGTAGAGGAATAATTTTCAGAGCCATGTATTCCAGCAGTAGCATCGTAACTTTGCAATTCAGAATCCGAAGTTCGCTAACGTTGCGAAGATTGAAGGCTTCAATAAGTTGATCAAACGATCCTTTAAGAGAAGCCGCGGAAAGCAAGATTGTCCGAAGATTAGGCAGGAGAATCTGATGCGCGTCACGGCGCTCCGGCAGGATCAATTCGAGTAGTGGTGTTGACTCAACGTCAAAGTCGCTATCGTCAGAGTCATCAGAAAGACCGTCGTCTTTCTCCACTTCTGCCCAGTTAACAAAGTCTAGTTCCAAAGACGTCAGTCTTTCATGGTGAACATCAAGGAAGTCTCTGAGTATGGAAAAATCAAGTTCGGTCGCGAGTCCCTTCCAAGAGAGCTCTTGAAGATTTGCGAACTGCTCTAATGCCGGGCCTAGGCAAGTGCAGTTCAAGGGTGTTATCAAAGATAGCTTTCGTATATGATTCTGATGGGCCACGAGGTGACCCTCTTCCCCCAGGATCGCAGAAGGAAAGCAAGTTCCCATATTCCAGCTGGCTTGTACATTAGTGGTGAATCGGCAGCGCACGGCAGATTCAATTACCTGAAGCTAGTGAGATGATTGTCTGGCAATGCCGATAAAAGTTAGCCAATCTTCTTCGCCAGCTCCATTTGTCCATAGTCTCCGCCTTCAGAATGGTAAAGCTCTTCCTCGTCCTCACCAAATCCCTGCCCCCGCATGCGGATGTCGCCATCGTCTTGTGGAAGAGAGTCAGCTCCTGAACGTGGGGCGTTTGTGAGAAGCGTGCGCATTCTTTCATCATAGAAGTGAAAGCATCTATCCGTTCTTTCGGGCTCAGTTTCGTCGAAGGGTGCCCTGAATACGAGCTCCCTGACTGCTTCTAGTACATTCGTGACTCTTGCAATGCTGTCCTTGTCGAAATAAGGGTATGATTCAAGATACCATAGATTGTGCTCATCATGCTGTCTAATCGTCAAGACTTCGAAAAGTCTTGAGAAAACAAGGGAGTGAAATTTCCTGGAGACTGTAGATAGTGTGAGAAGATGAGCCTTATCTTGTACTTATTCATGTGAACCCCGCACCCTAGCGGCTTGACGTAAAGTACTTACGTGTGAAAAGACTGCTCGCAAGAGCTCTGGGGGCAAAGCATCGGCCATGTCGAATATATGAGCGAATACTCAGTCTAATCAGGGTATTTAGAGGGAGTAAATGATCTCTAAAGGAGCGGGGCGACGTTGCAGCCTACTATCGCTCATAGCTCAAGGTCAGCGCCTAATAACTATCTATGAATGGTTGGTTCTCGAAGAGCGTAGCAGGGTCGCTTACTTGCATTGAGGCACAACATGCTTGATAATAAGGGCTGCATCTGACAGAGTCCACTGACTGCCAATTGGTACAACTGTGTTAGAGCTAATCGAACACTTGGTCCGAATTTGCTAAAATGCTGAAATAAGTCGCCAATCATCAATAACGATTGCCGGCCATATCAGGAGCGGGCCGGCGAGATTGGGATGGAGATATTTGCGTCTAGTGTGGGTTGATATTTGGAGATTCACGTTGATTCGACGCATTATTGTTTGAGGCGTAAGACCGTTACAGACATAGATTGCAGGAGACATAGTCCATTAATGTCACTGAGAAGAGCTCGAGATGTTACTGGTTGGGGCTTGAAGAGAGTGAGTAGTGCGATCAGTCAGATTGCTATGTCTCTGCGGCAGAAGTATTACAACGGTCTCCGAAGGCATTAATCTTATCTCTAAAATTATCCTCGTTGAACAATGACTAAACTAGTCATGTTCAACGCATCCTTGGAGAAGGACCTTTGCGAAGATATCAGTATCAACTCAGCCAATCACATAGCGGTCATAGAACCCGTTGACAGTCGAGGATGCAGCTCGGTTAGCTTTTACTATGGAGATAGTCTTCTCCTAATGGAAGACGATACTCCTACTAATACGAATGTAGTGACTTGCTGAAGAAATATGTTTCCAAGACAACTTTGCATAATCTACTGGGTATTAGTCAATTTTGGCAATATTATGAATGAGAAATTCTACTCAAGCCACAAGTATTGCAGAGCGTCCTTGCACCGTCAGACCCTCTTCGCCATTGGGGAGTCTCGGCTTTGTCACAATGGTGACAACGGCGAGAGAACTCCCGTATCGGAGTATTCCCTGTTTGTGATGTCGCTACCACAAGTTGGCGGTGATGGTGGACCCACTTCCAGGGAGGCAACAGTTGCGGGCGAACTAGCTTTCGGCATTTTCCGAGTCACTTTCCGAGTCATCTTTGCATAATCTATCGGATTTCAGTCAACTTCAGCATAATCGTGAATGAGAGATCTTACGCAGTCCACAAGCGTTGCAGAGCGTCCCTTCACCATCAGGCCCTCTCCGCCATTCAGGAGTCTGGGCTCTGTTGCAACTGGAACAACGACCAGAGAACCCTCGCTTCGGCGTTTCTTCAGATTGTGATGTCGCTGCCACAGGTCGGTATGGTGGTAGTGGACCCATTTCAGTGGAGGAAGTGGTAAGATTGTGAGAAGACCATGCAGCTGTTGGTATGACGCCAGGCCGTGGGTCCGACGCATACTCATATGTCTGAATTGGACTAATCGGCGCCCCCCTAGTCGCCAAGTAGGAGCCTTGGCGACTAGGGGGGCGCCGATTAGCATACACTTCCTCAAGGTGATGCTCTTTCAGATCATTGTTCGTAAATACTTGGGCCTCAGCCTTAGGATAAGACGCAAAAAGGTGGTCATAATCACGATGAATGTCAAGATGTTGACGGAGGTTTCCATTGGACGACAATTTTCCCAGAATCGTACAAATGATACTCCAGTCTTCCACGGAGTTCAAAGGATACACCCGCTTGGAGTCATAGTCCTGGTTGATAGTACAGTCACCGTTTCGGAACTCGAGTATCTGACCTTGTAAAGATGAGCTGCAATGCCTCTGAACACAAGCTTCTGCTTCTCTCTCGATATTGTAATAGCTTGAACTGTCATTCAACTGTATCCAACCAGGCCTTGCGGGCCTTTCGATGACCGATACTCTGTCGTTAGGGAGTTTGATACTGATATGCAACTTATAGGATTGGTTCACGGGTGATGAGTCGGTTTGAAACATTGGATGCTGGTTTGCATCGATTAGCTCTGTGTTGCGACTATCAGGCTCTGATCTGGTTATTTTGGGTTGCAGAGAAGGTGGCGAAGAGGATAAGTCGCTGATGTCAGGGATGCGAGAATGGAGACCTAACATGTCCGTACTGCACTCGTTGGGAGGATGTTGTTTCGGAGCAAATGGATTCCTGACTTGGTTTAGGTTCATCTGTGTCTTCTTCGTTCTTTCGAAAGAGCTTTGATCCTGCCCATCACATTGGGCAGAAGGGGGCACCTGGCGGTCCAGAGTTTCCTGTACGGCCAGATCTTTGGCCACTTCCTGCGGGTGATGCTCGGTCATGGCTTCGCTAGCCTCCTCTCGCTGCACCACACGCAGCACGCAGTCATCCAGATGTTCATAGAATTCCTGGGCACTGGCAAACTGTTCCAAACATGTTGAGCAGATGCCGATCGCGTCGCCAGAACTGTCCACAGACGGTTTTTCCACTGGGTTTTCCGCTCTGGCGGGACAGCTTTGCATGCCTCTTCTTGATGAGCTTGGCTCAACACCGTGTACCGAGGTAAGATGCCTCTTGAAGACGTCGGCACGGTTGAAGCTTTTCGCCTTTGCGGTCCCGGGTCCCGGACAGAAGCCACATACCATAGTGCCTTTGTAGTGCGTTAACATATGACGGGTCCGGTCGAATCTCCTGGCAAAGCCCCTTCCATTATACTCGCAACTCACAACTGGGCATTCGTGGGGTCTCTGGGCTTGGTGTGAGAGCATATGGGCTTTAAGGTCTTTGACATGCCTCCCACAATCCTGATAGGGACATCTGCCGCTCGAATTGCTAGCTGAACCGGGGGCCTCACCAACCAGGGATCCATGATCTGAGGCCTCATGAGCCGAGACGGAAGATCCATCGGAATCGTCTTCATTCTCCTTAGGCAGCGCCATGAGCGCGACTTCCTCTAAGTGCTTTCCAACATGACTTCTGATGTCTTTCTGTGACAGTCCCAGCGCCCTGTCACAGAGATGGCACTTTTCATCGTCGATGATGCGAGGTCTTCTCCTAGCAGCAGCATCTGCTGCCGATGTACCATGAGACGAGGCAAGACTTCGTCCATGTACCTTACGAACATGCTCAATCCAATCGGCCGAAGTGCAGCACTCCACAGGGCATTCAGGGCACGCCCAAATGGGATAGGATCGATGCTTCTCCCATTCATGTTCCGCCCATGCATTGCGGGACGGGAATTGGCGAAGTTCATCACTGCAGTCAGAGAACGTACAGATATACGGTAGAAGGTCCGCGAAGACATGTAACCTATAAATCAGCATTTCAGTTCACTTTAAGCAGTATGGTAACTTACTTCCAACCCACTCGATTCTTGATCTTCAATTGCATTCGGCCGCAGAGATAGCAACGGAATATTTCGCCAAGGCCTACTTCGACGGGAGTTGGAGGGACTCTTGCAGCCCCTTTCTCCTTGTCGGCAAGGCTGGATATGAAAGACATGTGCGATGCTTCCGACGGTGCCAGGCATGATTGTGCGGGCACGGAGGTGCCGATACCTGAATCGTGAAACAATGTTTGAGGCTGGAACATGGAGCCTGCGGTTAAGCCCGTTGGGACGGCAGTTGGGCCCGACTCAGCGCTTCCGTCAATTTGTTCTATACGTTTTCGAATGTTTATATGCCTTTGCCAATTGGCCTCTCCGAGACGCTCGACCAACCTCGTGTCCGCTGCCGGGAATTTGTCACGCAAAAGGGAGATGTAGATCTGGGCAGGACCCGAGGCATGAAATGATTCGTTAGCTGTACGAGCAATCTCCGCTTGAGGCCTCTCAACGTGGGCCACTGTAGCTTCCAGCGTAGGAATAAGGTCCAGCAGCATCTGCACTCGCGAATTGAGATCCTCGCCCAGACCAATGCTTTCGCTTGTACAGCTATCCTCCTCGCTGTCTTCGAATTCACTATCGCTACTTTTGGTAAGATTATCTTCGGCAGTTGCAGCTTGGCATTGTTCTATCATCGTTTCCAGCTCTTGCAGGTCCCGGGCATTTCCGGTGTGGAAGCTAGAAGCTTTATCAATGACTGCTGGCACAAGCTCTAGTAAGAATCGTTGTTAGTGCGTGCGGTATGATGTTGTAATTGGCTCGGGCATCAATAGCTGAGTAAGGAATAACACGCAATCAATGCCCGTTGTTCTCGAAACTTTGTGCTACCAAAAAGCCACCGGTATACCGCCTTTACGCTTGCTCACTTCAATGATCTTATAGGAATCGTACCCGTACTAGCAGTCTACTCAAATTGTAGATTCGAAGGAAAATGAACTTACTTCGAACCAAAAGCATACCTATGCTGACGAGTACTTCGAGCACGTTCTCCCGGAGCTCATCGGCGTCGTTAAGAGCCTTGTCTAGCTTGCCGTTCCCCAGACCCTCGCCCCATAGATACATCCGTCCCAATTCTTGTCCCAGGACCCATGGCTCCAAAGATGACGGAGATGCATCGGCATTTGTTATTCGTGAACACAGTCTACGTAAGATTGTGATACAGCCAGCGTATAACCGAGCAGCTAACGATTCATCGGCGTCGCTATTGTCGATAGCGGGTTGCTCGGACGTGCTATCGACCCATTCATGGACATATGCCGTGTCAGGCATCGCAAGTCCACTTGCGTGAAGACTGAGATCCATGGCCTCCTGATCAGAGTCGAGGGATCTTAATCATCAAATAACGCTGATGCCTTCATCTGAGGTTGATACAACTCGCAGAAAGAATTGTGTCGGTCTCTTGGCCTCAAAACGAGAGGCACTGTAGTAGTAATACTACAACTAATGATGTCGGCATGGTGTTATCTGTATACTCTGTCAAATGTAGTGTTTTTGCGAAAGCCGGACAAGGCTGAGAGGGAGGCAAGCATAGCCTCCATGCGGGCTATCGCTGACCACCAGCCTATGACTGGCCATCCTGCGCTGTGATTCCGTGGCGCTGCTGCAGATGCAGCGCGAGGCGTTTTCGCGGTACAGCCTTCTTGTGTGAACCAAAGGCCATGCTCCATCAGGGCAAAGAGATCAAATGCCTATCTGCCATGGGTCTGCCTTCACTCAAGCTGCTCCGCGTGGGTAGGTGTGAATGGCAAACTCGCTCGCACTTCGATTTCAATCGCAAAGTACTGGGACTTCTCATAGTAATCATACTCAAGGTGACATGTCTGGGATCGAGACCATCACGTTCGGGGTGCTTGGAGTTCTGCCCCTCGTCATTTCGGCTGCCGAGCACTACAACGAATGTCACCAAGCGTTTGTACGTTACCGTAAATTCGCTGCTGAAGTCGACCGCTTTCAACAACACCTGAAGATCCAAAAGACCGTTTTCCGGAACCAGTGCCGTATTCTCCTGGGAAATGTCACGACTGTCTCTCGGCAAGATGCCGCATCCTCCATGTTGGGCGAGCCGAGCCATCCCTTGTGGGCAGACCCAGAGACTGAGCAGCAGGTTGTAGACTACCTGAAGGACTCTCGGGAGGCCTGCCTTACGGTCATCGAACTCATCGAAAGTCGGCTCGAGTGTGTCGAAAAGGAGAGCCATAGTCTTGGTGCAATAGTAGACGAGAAACAAGGCGTAGGTCGAGGCTACTTCAGCAAGCTCGGTCAACGCTGACATCAGTCATCCTGTCTAGAAACTTTCGATTGGTGACAAGGCATGGCGACACCGCACAGCCAAGAAGCTGAAGTTTGCCTTCTCAGAGTCCCAGTTGGATGAGCACTTAGTGGCCTTGAGGACGCTGAACGACGACTTCCGGACTCTTTCAAGCCAGAGTATATCTACCAGCAACGAATGCCACACCTCGCACAGACCTCTGCGTCAGATCAACAAGGACCTTGAGAGGTGTCAAGCTATTCGTATAGCATCTCAACAAGTATATGATGCATTGGGCCGAGCATGCACGAAACACACGGAGCACTTGGCGCACTTCAATCTACATGTCGAGCAGGAAGATGCGATCCAAGAACGAAAGGCTTGTGGTATAAAATTCAAACTGGCATTCAGACACGTTAGTCTCGTTGGCTCTGGTCAGGGTGATCCTTTGTGGTTCATGGTCGACTCTGTTCTTCAGGACACGCAAGATATTGGATCTGTGGGGGATAGCGCTGAGCTCGACCAGCTCGGCAAATCGTTGAAGAGGCAGATCCATACTCCAGGATCCTGCGGCCAGAAGCCATTAGTGAAGCGAGTTCGGTTCGAATCACTGTCATACGCAGAAATACCGCCGCTTCCTTCAATCACCTTTTCTAGCACCTTACTATCTACTCCGATGATGCGAAGAGATTTCTGTGATTACCTACGTAGGTGGGTCGGTCAGTCACAAAAGAGCAACGCGTGCATAGGCATGTTGGAGGCTACAGAAAGGTGTAAATACTTCGTCTACCCACTACCTCCTGCGCTCGACGGTCAACACAAGCGGGGCACTTCTCTTGAAGGCTTCTTGAAGGCAGTGTCGACGAAAAAGACGCCACACGCCTTCCCTCAATACGATCGTCTGTGTCTCGCAAAAACACTTGCCCTTGCTGTCCTACAGTACTATACCACCCCTTGGCTCACGATCGCTTGGCGAAGTGAGGACATCCTTTTCTTTAATGACCAACGGGCCAATACGGTTGCATCAGGACCCAATTTCAGTAGGCCTCACCTGAATGTGAGAGTCACAGGAACAAATCAATGGAAAGACGAAGGTTCTAAAGCGCCACGCAGTCTTGCTCCAAATTCCCTACTTTTCGGGCTCGGTGTCGTCCTTCTTGAGATTGCATACTTGGCCCCTTTGAAGAGCCTACAGCAACCATGTGATTTGGAGAACGGTATTGAGAACCAGTACACGGACTTCTTTACCGCTCGCAGACTGGTGAACTCCATCGGACGTGAGATGGGTAGTTCGTATGGCACAATCGTCAAGAAGCTCTTGCATTGTGACTTTGGGTGCGGAGATGATCTCAGCAATCGTGATCTGCAAGCTGGTTACTACAGAGATGTCGTATGCGAGCTTGATAAGCTTGAGCAAGGCTTCCGCCAATTACAGATCGGATAGTTGGTCAAAAAAATAGGGCCTATACGTAAGCACCGAGGTTGATGTATGAGAGCCATTGCGCGGTCATCCGAAGAGCATCGCCGCTACTTTGACAGTCTAAGTCTCTAAGAGTGTGCTTTCGAACCATGATCACCCGTTCGACGAGCGTGTTGCGGATGGGTCAGCCTCGGAGACAAGGTAAGCCATGTTTTCTGACACATTGATATTACCTCCACGGATGCTCTAACTCTTGTCAGAAGTATACGTGCCGAACTTCACATAGGTCTCTCACGCATCTGGCATCAGCTGCGCATAGATTCCTTAAGATTCAGCCGGCCCGACGATTTTCAGCGACATGGATGATGCTGCCGTCCCGGTGGCCTTTTTTCTAACTCCAACCACCATTGGCGCGCAATTATCAAAGGCACTTATCGCATGAGCGCAAGAATACGCGCGAATGCGTCATACAAATACATGTCGCCGCTCGTCACCAAAATAAGACACCACCCTCCTTATTCTTCCGGGGAAGGAAATCTCAAGTATCCTCTTGAACGACTCATTGATCAGAACCACCCAGGATCTTGTTTGCATAATGCGGTATATACTGCTCATGTGGCTTCTGTGCGGTCTATCGGTGCACTGTCTATACATCGGCGACAACAATCCTACGCTTGCCCTCCCAAATCCCTCACTGAACGCTTCGATCCCAACATCTTTCACTGGTCAAGCACGATGCTACGAGGACAAGCACGGGACCACAAAGCACGCTGATTTGGACGATTGCTACTTGGCCACGCGATGGATACTCACAGACAAAAGCTCGGTTCTACCCCAGACATTTGGCAAAGGTGTCGCCGCCGATCACAAAGTGCCTATGACGTGGAAGCACAAGAGCTGTGTGGTCTATCTTGATTCAAAACAGGAGGGGGTGGAGACGTTCTCGCTGCTCCGAGTAGCATACTATGCGTCAGAGCTGATCCAGCCATGTATTGCTCAGAAACCGTATAGTCCGCTGGGCGGAGCTGTGAGTCTGGACAAACAGAAGTTTTATGTGGCGGTGGTCGGTGCCTGACCGACAACGTCGACACGGATTGTCTCAACAGCGGCCCTTGAGTCAAGTTGCAAAGCTGGAGCGGATGCAGAAGCCCAAGAATACCTGGATGCATGGCTGCAGAGAGAGAGGTCATCCACCGCGCGATACTTGGAATATACAAGCAGGCTCGGCGCAGCCTCGTAACGATTTTTGAAAAGCCCAATCGACATTCATCGTAGCTCCAATGGAAATGTTTTATGTGCTCCATGACAGCCATCAGAATCTAGTATGGAAACGTATCTGACCTTCAGCATATACAACTTCTCTAGGGTGAAATAGTGGAGTATGATGAGTTCGATACTCGTCATAATAATCGAATCTTTGAGCAATTCACAGTGCCTTGCAAAGCGATCACAACAGGACGTGAATTATGCTGGAATGAGGTACCTACATGCAGGAAAGCGCACCAAAATGTGACATTCTGACCCTTGAACAACCCCAGAGTAATATACTGTTCGCAAAATGTGCGATTGTTTAATCAATTGTTAGGTGTACAGAAACCCTGCGACCCAAGAATACTAATTCCACGCTGGATGCTATTCGAATCCTCTCTCGGCTGTGCAACTTGCTCCCTGTCTTCCGCTGCACAACCAGGAACCCTTACCGTTCAATCATGAATCCAGGAGGAATCCAGACCGACGATGCTATTCGCACGTCGCCTGAAGCACTACGTCTACCGAGGAAGAAGCTGACCGGTAGGGCTTTCTACGAGAGTCTCGGCAGTCCCAAGCTGATCCTTGCACCAATGGTGGACCAGTCTGAGTTCGTACGCTTTTCATTGCTTCTCCAGAGTCCGAGCAATACTGATGCCCGGATGTCCAGGCGTGGCGCGTACTCACACGCTCATTCATGACACCAGAAAGCTCCAAGGATTTACTGGCTTACACTCCTATGCTACATGCACGCATGTTCACCGAGACCGCTACATTTCGTAACCACCACTTCCAACCTACGCGATCTGGGTTAAGCTCCATGCCCGTGCTAGACCAGATCGAACCAACAGACCGATACCTGGACGGTAACCCCTCAGTCGATCGGCCGCTCTTTGTGCAATTCTGTACGAACTCGCCAGAAGAGTATCTGCAAGCCGCCGAATACGTACAATCTTCCTGCGACGCTGTCGATCTCAATCTAGGGTGTCCGCAAGGCATTGCAAGGAAAGGACAATATGGCGCATTCTTGCAAGAGGACTGGGACTTGGTATACAGACTGATTAACAAGCTGCATCAGAAGCTGGATGTTCCAGTCACGGCCAAAATTCGGATATTGGAAACCAAGGAGAAGACGCTGGACTATGCAAAGGTCGTGTTGTCGGCAGGAGCAAGCATTATCACCGTGCATGGAAGAAGGCGAGAACAAAAGGGACATAACACGGGCTTGGCGGATTGGTCTGTTCTGCGCCATCTGAGGGATCATTTGCCGGCAGAGACTGTCATATTTGCGAACGGAAACATACTGCGGCACGAGGATATTGGTAGATGCTTGGAAGAGACAGGGGCCGATGGGGTGATGAGCGCAGAGGGCAATCTCTACGATCCGACCATCTTCGCCAAGCCACCAGCGGTGGGTCAAGAAGGGCGCGAGTACTGGAGAGGCCGTGACGGAAAAGGGGGATATCGGATGGATGCTGTCTTCAGACGTTACATGGATATCCTGTACCAGCACGTTCTCGAAACGCCTCCACCGGAGCGAAAGCCACTGTTCCTGCCGTCAGACCCCACCGATTCAATCGTCGAGTCAGGGGCTGAGGGTCGGAAAGTTCCCTGTGATGGAGAACGACCGTCAAAGCAACGAAAGCGCGACAAGAACGCAAAACGATGTACATCACCAAACCTCGTTGCAATGCAACCACACCTATTCCACCTTCTCCGATCCTTGGTCTCCAGACACACAGATATTCGAGACGCGCTCGCCCGCTGTCGTGCAGGTGATATTACAGCCTTCGAAAACGTCCTCAGCATGGTTGAACGAGTTACTAACGATGGCCTCATGGACTATGATTTTAACCCTGCCAAGTATGAAGAGGCTTACGAGACGAATTCACAAAAGGCTGAAAAGTCGGAGGAAGAAGGGAAAGATGAGAGTTCTTTGGCTATGGTCAAAGCATGTAAGAGACCTTGGTGGGTTTGTCAGCCGTATGTGAGGCCGCTGCCGAAAGAAGCACTGGAGAAGGGCAGTATGACCTTGAGCAAGAAGAACATGAAGAAGCTAGAGGAGAACGAGACTATAGATGATGAGTCACATCAATCGAATGGCGAGCCTCTGAGGGAGAGGATCGATAGAGCAGATGGGGTTCCGAAAGCCGAGATGCCCAAAGAAAGTATGGTATGTGGATGATTTGGCTCGCTTAGCTTCCATGGTTCAACATCACGCATGCGGGAACCCTATACTACCGTCGAATGGTAGTCTGGCCAAAGAACCCAGGCAGGGAAAAAGTCCTGGCTTGTGGGTCCTTGACTTACCTTTGACAATGCAAACAGACGTGATCCTTGGCCCTTCGCACCCTAAAGAGAGCGGTGGGTTCTGAAAAGTGACGCGCATATTCAAGAAAGTGGGTGGAATCAAGGCATACAGACGCGCGCCTCTCTCTGCTGCATTATGGCTTATTGAATTGATATACCGTCTTTGGCAAGCGGCAAAGCAGCGACTTGAAGGAGAACCGAAACTCCCGGCGCTGCGTGCTGATTCAGATGCACATAAAGCGCCATCTGTTTGTATCCTCAGCTCTCTGTACTCTAGGGTAACCATTTCGCTATATCGTCATTTCGTCAATTCCTTTTTCCTAATCTATATCAAGTATTGTCTACGTACCTACCTATGTAGCTTCCTGATACGATACCTATCAAGGTAAAGTCCATTGATACAAGAGCTATTAAATCAAATTCCAACAGCACAAGAATCATCTCGTTCAACTTGGACTACGTCTCCCCAGTATAGCTTTGCTGAGTACGGCACAGAGGAGATTGCTGTCAAGCTTGGGCAATGCTTCTTGTTTTACAAACCGCTGAGCAGAGCTTGCTATCTTCGACAATTCGGCGCACTTGTCTTCCCTACATACGTTATCGGTCAGTATCACATTGTCGCTCCCAGTACGCCGCACGCAAGGGGCTGTTGGTCAAGTGCAAGAGGATACACATCAACCAGGCGCATACGGCGTCTTCACCATCTCGGATCATAACGATAATCTTCTGTTGGGAGGGTGCCGGGTAGCTCATCCTTCTAGTCCATGAGGGATGCAAACCTTGACGAGAACGAAGGATTGAGATCAATGCTTGTCAATCACTATTCAGCGACGCTTGGGGCGAAGGTGACCACTGACCCTCGGCCTACGTGAGGTCTTGCGCAAAATTCGCTGTGGGGTCTTCTGCATACGACATTCGGCGAACAGAGAGCTCGCAACGATGTTAGAGCTCGATTATCCTTGATACCCTGGTTGGTCTGTAAGAGATAGCATTGGCTGGTGCAAGAATATCACCGATACAACATCTACGCTTGAAGTGGCACCCCAAAGGAGTTCTTGCGGCCCATGAACATTAGTATCTGCAATTACTCGACGCTTTTAGATTGGAAACAACAGCTTTGGAGCTGAAAGCTTGCCTCACATCACCACTTATTAAGGCTGGATTATACGGAAGGCACTGGCAATCATCGCGATCAATGGCGGACAATATTTCGAACACGATCAATCGATTAGCGACCCTAGCCATGCCACTTCAGGGTGGAAAGACGTTTACGCCTTCGGTGAGGATACAGCTTTATTCTATGATCCCCAAATAGTACCACAGGACGAGAAGGCAAAAAGATAGGTCGTTCTTTTATTTTCATTCAAAGTTCAAAGAACGCGATCCACGAACGATCAACTAGTATCATGAAACGACAGCAAGGCCCTTGGTTGGATTTTCAATCGCTTCAAACCTTTTCTTACTGTACAAACTGAGCTGCATATTCTTGAGCCGCATCTTACTAGCGATTCTCCGTACTTCTCAGCGGCTAAAGATCCCGCGAAAGCTCTGACCCGCACCACCATGCGACTCAGAACATGGCGTATCATGCGACAAGCACGCTTACGTCGACAGTGCTTCTGCAACAACCTCAACAAACCCTCATCTCACGATTCCACTGCCCCTCAACTGAACTCGCGTCTTCCCTCCCCAAAGAATGCTCCATCTCCTCCCCTTCAGCATCACCGTCCTCAGCTCTCTCACTCTCACGCTCGCCGCCCCCCACCTCCACCTCCAGTCGTCCTCCCTCCCCTCCCCAACATCACCAGCCCCAGCCACCCCCCAGTCTGTGTCCCCACCTTCGCCCCATGGCAAGGCCCCCTCCTCTACACCGACTGCCTCACAGCCTGGAACGACCTCACGAACCAATACGCCGTCATCCGCGCCACCCTCTTCGCCTTCTACACCACCTCCAGCGGCTTCGTCCCGCCCCCCGGTGACCACGACATGCGCTGGAAGCTTCCCCTGTCCATCACTTTCCGTACGACCCCCGCCCTCCTTCCCCCTCAAAAAACCACCACAACCCCCAACTCACCCACCCCAGGAACCTGCACCCTCCAAATCCGCATGCTCCGCGATTTCCGCCCGCACGAACTCCCCCTCAGCAGCCCCCCAAACACCTTTACCTCCCCCAACGAGATCCCCCCCGCAGGCATCAGCAGCTGGGGCAGCATCCTGGGCGATGCGCAGCCGGTACTCGAGGACTGTGTGCGGCGGGGGGCAGCGGGGTGGACGACGAATGGGTTTGCGAGCGCGGGGGGGAGGGTGTGGGCGCCGGTTGGGATCTTGATGCGGGGCGTGGAGAGTGAGATGGCGGGGAGGTATAAACGGCGGGGGAGGGGGCTGGTGAGGGCTGGCGATGGGGTGGGGTGGGGCAGTTCGGAGTGAGGGGGGCGAGGCGGGGGGGAGATGCTTGTTTGTCTGTCTTCAGTGTGCTGACTCTTGGGTTTTAGAGCCACCTTTGGCTCCTAGGATTTCTTAGCCACAATACCACTACTATTCTATGCAGCTCAACCCGTCGACCCCAAAACCCCGAGAAAAGAGCCCTTACTATCCCTTCATCAATACAAACCAATTGACACCGCGCTCTCTAAACTTCAACCAGAGCTATACATACACCAACCTCCCTCCCTGCCTTCTCCTCACGTGCTTTATATCTGCAAACCAAAGAAAGGAACTATCCCCTCCCCTCGCCCTCTCCCATAGCCTGCTCGTCTTCCCATCTCGAAGCAGCACTGCGCACATCACAGACCAACCACCTCTTCGCGATCGACTATCTCCCCTCTCCCCTATCCCTCCCGCCTCGCCCCCCCACCCCTTCACGCCCAAGGACCAAATCTTCAATTCACCAAACCACACACTAAGCAACATTATCCCAAAGACTCTCATGAAACCGGAAGTTGACCCCCCCTCAATTCCTAAGAACCTCGCCGGCATCACTCCCGAAACCTGGGCTTCGCCACCTCCATCTCATTAACACCCCACCTCTAAAATCCCACTGGATAAGGAAAGCGTAGGCGATCAACATCCCATCATAGTTAAAGTACCTCTATATCGAGTCTCTTACACATTTCAAGGCCGTTCATCGCAGTTTCGCGCTGGTAGATCGAGGTTAGTCGGTTTGTAACGCGTTGAACCTCGGACCATTTATTGAGAACTAGTTGCTCATACCCCTGTGCTTTTTTTGATCGCCTCGTTGAATTGTGAGCTGAGACATCTGTTGTCGAGTCCACTAAAAGCAGCCGAAGAATATCAACGCCCTAGGCTCGCCGTTGTTGCACATCATCGCCGGAAAAGCAGCAACTATAGTCTCGGGCTCATCCTTGACCGTCTCACAAACAACGGACTGTACTATGCTCTCAGAAGCTCCTTAATCTTAGTTTTTGTTATGGGGCAAGGCACGGTGATCTTCAAATCGCACCATCCGAAGCCTTGAAGCATGCCAGTTTCGGTTTTGACAATGAGACCGAGATGATGGAAATGGGAAGAATAGGGGCAGAAGTTTAAGACGTACTTTGTTGGGATGATGCTTTATCCGGCTGGGAATTGGTGTCGAAATATTCTGATATCATGATCTTCGAATTAAATTGCTGCATGTCGTCCGTTATTATCTTCAGTCTCTGCAGTCCACAAAATCATTTGTCGATTTTTCGGTACGTGCATTACAAACGTGCTTGCATTAAAGACGTCGATGGGAATTTCCCGCCAATGTACCCATTAGACATCTAAGCTATTACCGTGCACTACACGACTAATCGTTTCACGGGTCTATGAGGCCGTCTAGGGTGATTATACCCTCTCATCAAAGCATAGAATTCATTACCGTCACCGCGAGTTACTCCCCATCTTGGCAGTCATCCCGGTGGTTAGCCTCTTTTATCCAGGACTCCACAACAGCCGCAATCTGCAAATTGTTCTTCTCCAGAAACGAGAAGTGACCATTGCCATGAATCCCAATATCGCCAAGCTTGATCCACTCAACCTCCACGCCAGCCTGGCGCAAATAATTCACCACGCACTGATCATACGTTATATGTGGCGACGCCTCCCCGGTCAAGGCCAGATACTTCACCTTCGCAATCTGGGGCAGCTTCCCGGCCGGCTGCGCCTGATAGATGCACGATCGCCGCGCAGGGGTGTCCGTCTCGTTGCTCACCGTCTTGAGATCGCTCGGGGAGTTGGCCGGCGGATCGTACGTGATGCGGGTGTTGGTGAGGCCCCATGGACGATTGGACGTGCGGCCTACGGAGCTGGTGGCGTTGCCCGTGTAGGACTGGAAGGGGATGGTGGCGGGTTCGAGGTTGATGTTGCCGGCTACGAGGTCGGGACACTGGTCGCTGAGGAGGATGGGATGGATGGCGCCGATGGAGTGGCTGATGAGGTAGGAGCGGCCGATGAGGGAGAGGAGGGCGCAGCCGGAGGCGCGCATGGAGAGTTCTTGGCGGGTGAGGTTGTAGGTTAGGGGGATGAATTGGGCGACGAAGGCGTCGAAGATGGGGTCGCCGATGGTACCTCGCTGTAGCTAGATTAGCATTTGTCTTGTTACTTGGTGGACTTGAGGGTTTCAAGCGTGCAAGCTTCTGATGGTTTGAACGATGTTCGAGTATGTTTACTGTAATGGGTTTATCGACTTACACCAGGCCATTGAGTATGCAGCTGCGATTGTGGGTACGCATTGGTCTTCTCAGGAACAGTGAAACCAACTTCTGCGATTTCGGCTGTGGAACCTATCCTCAGAGGATAGCCTGGAAGGTCTTCTTGCGTGGCGCGGCCAACGGACGTTTGATCGATGATATTTACGGCGTATCCGAGGTCTAGAAAGTACTATGCCCAGCCTTTGCGATTGTCGGGGCTTTGCAGCCAGACATTGCCGGCCGAACCACCTCCATGGAAAGGGACGAGAGGGTAAAGTTGCTTGATGCCAGAGGTGGGGATAGATTTCTCGACGTACAGCTGGTCGGATACTAGCTGCCCAGCCAGCGGTGGATAGGGGATGTAATGCCCTCCAATGTAGAAATACTCCCTATGGTAGGCAGTCTCGCTTGGTCGGCAGCTTGGATTGACTGCGTTGAGATCTATGCAGTCGGTAGCTGTTGGAGGTGCTGCGTCTGTCAGAGCTGCCGTGAAGGTGAGGATCACAAAGGCCAGAAATCTAATGGTGGCAGCCCTAGCCAGAAACCATCGAGTCAACATAGTGCTTGGAAAGGAATTGCTTGGTGAGAACACGCAAGATGAGGCGCCCTTTAGAGTTTAAGAGATGGAGCTGAAAGTCGCATTCTTGGACAGCGTGGAGAATTTCTATGCTAACCTACTTAATGACCATACTCGCATGGTGACCGTCGTTTGGCTGTCCTGATATATTTTCCTAAAATTCGTGGCGCTCACCGAATGCCGTATTGCAGTAACGACGAGTTCCAGCCATCTTGACGGCTGCACAGCGTTCATCCTCAAATCGCACTATAACAGCGACAGAGGCTGTGAGGCCTCCAGACGCTGATTACCTGCCGATGTACTGCTGGAGGAAGATTCTGACAGAATGGTCGTATCTGCCTTGATCGGTCAGCCACCCCTGACACTGGACGACTACTTTATTGTCCGTGGGCTCTTGCTCAATGCGGGATTGGTCAACGTGGACCCAGGCAAGGGCTTGCACCTCCCGCCGTTCCGCCCTCCTCCTAACCAATATCACTTCCAGACTAGAGGCCCGGCAATCCTTGCAGTATGCTCGGTCCTTATCGTTGTCATGTTGTCTGCGACTGTTGGTCGACTCCTGGTGCGTCACTTCAAGAAAGGGCCGTCGCCTGGTTTGGATGACTGGTTGATAATACCTGCTCTGGTGCGCTTCTCTTGGGTGTCTTTTAACAGGGACCGAACTGACAATGGTAGATTCTGGCGCTGTTGTGGCCCATTCTCCAAATATGTATGATCAGATTGGCCGGTGGCGGGAAACACTTGTACGACATCACGTATCACGAGCTTTACTTGTTTCATTGGGTGTGTAACAACCACGCCACCATCTGTTTCTTTGGCCCCTCGACCTCGAGTCTGTTCAAGTGCTGACATAGGGTAGTTCGGGGCCTTTGCGAAGATGGACTTCTATGTCGCCCTGGGATTCGTCAAGCTTAGCATTACCAGCTTCAACATGCGACTGACGGGACTCTCATCCAGAAAATGGATGTATGCTCATTGGACGTTCTTCGGCATATTGACCGTGTACATTCTGTGTGCCATACTCCTTGTCACTTTCCACTGTAATCCAGTAAGCGCAGGTTTCAACACCATCGACACTGGCAAGTTGAGCGTGCCCCCAAAGTGTCTGTCGGAGCCAACCGTGAATGATCCGCTCAGCTTTTGGCATGTGGAGATGGATTTTTGCTTGCTTGCTGTCCCTATCCTGGTGTTGTGGAAGGTTCTTATACCGCGGGTGACCAAGATCCGGCTTTATCTCCTTCTCTCCGTCGGAGCGATTTCTTGCTTTGCTTCAGTCATGAGGCAGATAGCACAGAGGCACCTGAAGGTCGATCCTACCTGTGAGCCCCCACCCTACCTGGAACTTTCCCTCTCCATCAGTCCTACTCGATCTCTGTAGCTGAGCAATGGCTAGATAACTATACCGCCCTCTTGTACTGGTCGCTCATCGACATTACAACGGGAATCTTGGTCGCTTCTCTCCCGGTTCTCAGCTCCGTGGTGCCTAGCTGGGCACTTGCTGGCTGGAAACCTTCTAAGCCATCCGGTCGCTCCTCTTCCTATGGGAGATCGAAGCCGAAGAATCCCGAGCCAGTCGATCTGCACAGCAAGCACAGCCGAGAGGGCATCATCCGACAGGATGACGTCGAGTTACAATTTCGAGACAGGGATCTAGGAAGTCTGGAAGAGGGAACAAACGATCGATCTAAGACCGTCGGCTTATCAAGCTAAGGCTCGCAACTGCGACCGAACAAGTCACCCACGCACTTCTCAGCATCATTCATACCTCTGCCCGGGTATTGGAGGCGCGACCAGTGTACTGCTATACGAGCAGTGGCCCACCCCATCCTTGATACTTACCACGCCCCACTGCACCGGCAGTACTGCAGCATTTTCATCTCCGAGCGGAGGGTGGCACGCCGCACTGATGGCTCCACTACAAAGTAGCAACGAGCGGCATGCCAGCAGGGTACTTCCTCCATCCAGTCGCGCCAGTCGCTAGGACTATCAAGGTGCCGACGACGATCGTCAACATGATAGCGCCAGACGAGTAGCCGCAGCTAGAGATCATTGAGTCTGGAGGTAAGAGGTTGTTCGGATCTCGGATTTGAACGCGGACGACGAAGAGGCTCTGAGCCACAAGCCAGCTGAGGAGACTAGAGAATGCGAGGAGGGTTAAGGAGTATTGGTAAGGCAGCTGGAGGTAATATGTACTTCGTTGTTGACCGATAGGCGAAGTGACCCGTAAAGGTCGGCGATGGTGAAAATACTGCATGTATTCTTGACCGGCGAGCATGCACGTGAATAGGCTGTTGAAAGCTACATAGATGTACGAAAGGAGAACTTGAGGTAGGTTGGCGATTAAAGCTGTTGAGAAAAGGGAGAGCTGGATTGGAATAATGTTGTGGCCAACAGGAGCGCTGATAGTAAGGTTTCCCAAACCATTACCGCCGTCCAAAGTCAGGATGAGCAGCGAGACGCCTAAAAAGTAGGCCAAAGCAAACCTGGAAGACACACTATTAGGAAGGATCACACAACGACATTGTCGAATCGAATAAGCCCATATTCCAAATGCCACGGCTAGATATTTCTGGGTGAAATTGGTTTTCTCAATAGGATTGTGGGTTTGTGAGTTCATCATATTGTTTTTGTGTTGCCTGACAAGCCTGGCTTCGTGCAGGGCCATGGTATGAAAAAAGCGGTGTAGAGCGTTTTGACTTACAAGCATAAACAGGCGACCCATCGACCGAGCGAGGCGAATGCCGCCCAACTCCGAACCTCGGATTTGTAAATTGGCCTTCTTAGTATTTTGAGTCTGCTTTCATTCATCAATATTTGGTGGGGCGTAGCCTTCCGGCCACTCTGGGACCATTCGTGGAACAGATGCATTTGGTTTCCTGAGTACAAGCATTTCCCGGAAGTGGTCTCATCCGGCCTGTCTAAGAACGACTGAATGGCGTCTCAAATCGTGATCAAGGCGGGTTTTCGATGTCGCCAGACTGTCATCGCCATGCAGATAAACTTCGTGGCGTTGCAAGCAATCACGGTCAGACCAAGGGTCAGGCTGAAGTTGAGCGTGCAAGATTCAGCTATCTTCTCTGCCCAGCACTCCATCGCTAAATCGCCGAAGGGCTTCCATTCGTCTGGCGGACGATAGCAGTTGCTAAAGTCACCACTTGGACATTGCCAAGCATAAGATGGGTAGAAGGTAGGATCCCCCACTGCGAACACATTCGAATATAGAAATCTGGACTCTTCGACAATGATGAGCAAGTCCGCCCACTTAGACAGATATTGCTGTGCATAGGCTTTCGCACATTCGCCGGTCTCCATCTTCTCGAACCTCGCTGTATTCAAAATGCTGTGCTGGAGTGTCTGTGCCAGATTGACAGTACTCTGGATAGGAGGTTGAGGCGTGTACGGGTAGGTGAAGCCATTCTTTGCAAGGTCGGCATAGAAATCTGTCAGGTTAAAGCTAGCTTCAAGAAAATCTTGTGGTCCAGCCAGCACTCGGTAGGCGTTTGCTTGAGTCGTCATATATATGGCTGAATTATACCTAAATCATTCAGCTGCTTGCAGAGAAAGAGAGAGCATGACCATAATAATTACACGAAATGCAGAGGCATTGCGCTAAGCCCAAGACCGAGCCATAGTAAAACGCGATCACGACCCATCGCTTTCAAGTTGCGCATCGAAGGAACACCAAGTTGGAGCAGACGCTTCTTGGCATGTGCGATATCCACTTCCTCCCGTGTTGGGGATGTTAGGCACTGCATGCAGTAATTGCTTGCCCCTAGAAGTATGCTGCATAGAACATTGATTGCAAGACCTAGCCAGGTATTCAGCGACTTGGCCTTCTCACAGCTTCCCTCGAACACAGTCCCTATGCCGTGGCGTATATCTTTGTTGCGGACTATCCATATTAGGAGTGTGCTATTGATCAATAGAACAATCAACACTGTCTCGCAGCTGAGAATCGCTCCTGCTCGCCAACCAGATAGACGTCGGTGGTTCCATAACTGCTTCCATACACCTGTTTCTTTGAAAGCTGGGTGGTCAGTGGCCATTATATCTCCATACTCAATCGGAGACGTTTCTTGTCCCGCAAGACCGTTCGTCATCCTTGTGGCAAGACGCGGCGCCGTTGGGTTGAATGAGGTAACAAGAGATATGAAGGTTCAGACTCAGACCATGTAGGGAGCAAGAGAGACTACCTTACGGGCCAGTGCATCAGTCTCAATCACAAGCATGACGCTCTATTGATTGTCCAGAGGATGTGCACAACGATCCAAAGAATCATCAGAGACCAACAATGCCGTGTAGAGGAAATTATGACGGGATAACGACATAGACTGAATCAACACACAGACTATGTAGACTCAAAAAAGGCGAGCGATGATGTAGTTGAGACAGGGCAGACTGAAAGCCGCTTCAAATCTGCCTTGAAAGCTTCCAGAATGTTACCAGCGGAGGCTACCAAAACTTGGCTAGAGGTTTGGGGTACTGCAGAGCAAGTCTCGTACATGCAATGAAGTATAGGCGCCGCTCTTGGATTGAATGATTCGATTTACGCGATCGAGCTCTGACGCGCACTCGCAATGGTTGGACCGTCTTCTCGAAGCTTGCAGTGTACAGCCACAGCACACAGAACATGTTGTTGCTGTCTCCTGTTTTCCAGCATACTGCCGCGCAGTGGAGCCGACATTCAGGCTTAAGACTTTGTCGGCAGCAGTGTCACCGCCATCCATGAGAGCCGTCGGTCCTGAAAGACTGATTGAATAAATGTACCCCACGGAGAAAGTCATTGAAGGCGGATGCCTAGGGTAGGCTGTCAAGTCGTACTGTTGTCGAGTCCGGGCCTCCCTAACGTAAAAGTACCGTGGTTGTATTTTCAGGATGCATGAAGTCCATGACTGTATGAGATCACTGAGAAGCTGGCTCTCCTTCATTCACACAAGAAGAGAATGATCAAACTGTAGAAGTTCTACAGTGATAAGCAAAGCTTGTAGCTACATGTACTTTAGAATTGATTGATGATAGAAGGGAGAGGGAGGCAGATTTAATCTACTTTATGCAGGGTCTAGAGGGCTTGGCATTCAGGGTCTTGCCAAGATCTGATATCAGGAGGATATCCGGGGGCAAATTTGGTGGGTGATCAGCGACTGACCCCGCCAAAACAGTCAGCCAGCGAGATATCACCTTTCCAAGAAAATCTCGAAATAAGAGTTTATCCCCGAAATTTTTGATGCGAAAATCACCTAAATCGATAAGAATTCTTCACGTTCTTCATCAAGTATGTAGTATAAACAGGAATTACTAATTTAAAGCATTTGAATTTCGAGCCTACATAAATTGCATTTATTGCGCATGTAAAAGATCTATTTAAGATCAAGAAAATCGTCTTAATTCTCTCGTTTTTGATTTTGAAATCGTCGAAAACGAAATCTTTTTCGTAATCGTTTTTTGAATCTCTTTGCAATTGCAAATCGACGTTTAATTAGAACTCTTAACAACGCACATAAAACAAACATCTAATATGTTTTCAAAAGAATTATTTGCTCGCGAGAAAATTGTTCAAATCTTGTTGTTTTTGACTCTTAAACAATTAAGAACGAAATCTTTCTTATAGTTTTTTTTTATTGTTCTTCTTGTTCGCAATTTACAATTTGAAAGCTCTTCGTAATTGCGTTGCGAACGCGTTTAACGTTAATTCTTTCGTAATTCTTTTTGTTTTCATTGTCGTTATCGTAGTCTTTATAAAGTCTTTTCGATTCCAAGCTCTAATATAGATAGTCTTAATAATGACGTAGCGTTTGAAGTAGAACTTTTTATCTTTGTCGTCTTAGCTCTTACGTCACGCGTAATCGTATTAATCGTTTAATAAAACTAAGAAAAAAATAGTTTCGAAATCTATAATTTGTTTTTTAAAGAGATCGATAATCGTTTACATCTAACAATTTAAAAGATAAATTAACAACAAAAAGAAAAAGAGTTGTTAAAACTTTTTTGCAAACAACGAAACAATTTGTTTTGTAAATAATACGAAAAATACAAAGACAAAAATCGTAAATAAAAACAATTAAGATTGAAGTTAAAAATTAATAAATATAAACGTATTTTTTGTCGTTAAATTAAGAAATTTTTGTCTCTTCACAAAAATTAACTTAAAGATAATCTTATTGTTTAAAAAGTTGTTTAATTTGCTTTTTATTTTTGTCGTTTACTTATGTTATAAATTAAAGTTATCGAAAATTAAGTTCGATAACAAGATATTTAAATTAAGCATTTATTGTTTTAGTAGCAACATTGTTAATTTAATTTATGTATTAAGATCTCAATCTTTGTTCTTTAAATAAGTAGCGATATCGACAATAAAAACAAGATATAAAGAATGTTTAAAAACTTTGTAATATTAAAGAGAATAAATAGAATATTAACTACAAAGAATAACAATGTTTTGTAAAAAAACGACGCGTAAATAGTTTAGAAGCTTTAAAAATTGCTTTGTAACAATATTGTCGATCTTTTGTTGCAATTTATAATTTAACTTTGAAAAATTTATTTAAACAAGTTCTTTCGAAGATTGCATTTACGTTCTTGTAATAAAATAAATTGTTACGAGTCGCGTGCTAATAAGTACTATTCGTCGCGCATCGCTCTTCATAGAATAATTAGAAAGGAAAGATTTGTCAACAAAGTCAAGATGATCAAGATGGCTTAACCCTTGAACACCTTGAATTCAAAATCAAGATAATCAAGGTAATCAATGTCTTGAACATCTTGAATACCTTGGATTCTTAATGATGAAAAAATATATAGCTTTCGAACGCGATTCTTTTATGAATCGTATTCAACTTATCTTAAGTTTTGACTTATTGTTACGACTACTTAGTTGCAACTTCTTGTTATCAAGTGATTGCTTGCATTGCCTAAAGACGCTTGCAAATCTCTTCAATAGCATAACTCTCTTTAATATCTTCGTGAAAAGTACTAGCGTAACACTTTGAACATTCTAAGAATGTTTATATTAGATTAACGCGTCTCTACTTCAAACACTAGCTCTACAACAAAAGAAAAACAACTTGTGTCAAATCTCATGAAGATCGATAATAATAACAATAGCATCAACAATGAAAAAGAAATCTTATTAAAGATTAAGATCAATGCTTTAGATAAATATTATAAAGATAGAACTAAATTGAAGAATTGAATTACGCAAATTGAAATCTATTTTACGTTTTATCTCGTTCTAGGAAATAAGAAGATCTTGTTGACTTCTATCTTTCTTAAAGAACGAGCTTAGCATTAACTAAAGTCAAACCTTCGAAAATATCTCGAAAATGAAGAAGATTCAAAAGAGATCTTCATCAATTTCGATATCTTCAAAAAAGAACTACGACAAGTATTCGAAATATTTAACGAAAGACAAATAGCGAAACAAGTTATTTAGCACTTGCAACAAAAAACATTAGCAGCAAACTACGTCGCCAAATTCTAGAAATACGCAAATTTAATCGATTAAGACAATGCATCACTAATGACAATGTTTAAGCGAAGCTTGAAGAAGAATGTTAAGGACGAACTCATGCGTAGCGACGCAAGATTCGACATCATTCAAATCTTAATGAAGATAGCAATCGACGTAGACGACAAGCTATATAAGAGAGCTATAAAAAAACGATACAATCAACTTTATAAGAGAGCGAGAATCTTCTTTGAATCAATGATCGATTATTATGCAAAGAGAGATCAATTCAAGAAGTACAACAACCTCGATTATCGAAGGTTTGCATCAATGGAATTGGACTCTATTCAACGACGTAAAAAGAAGAACTTTAGAAGAAAGCAAGATAACAAAAATTCAAAAACGTGCTATTCATGTGACAAATCGAGTCACTTCGCAAGAGATTGTCGTTCAAAGAACTTGATGATTTCACGACAAATCAATGTTATGTTGAGAGAGATACTCGATAGCCAAGACGACATTAGAGAGCAAGTCGACAAAGAAGCGAACACCCTCAAGATTAAATCGAACGACGACTACTATTTGATAGAAAATTCAAATTAGTTATAGAAAGTTCTAGATGAAACATCATTAGGCAAGACACTCGCATTTACGCAAGAAGTTAATCAAGCACTTTAGAAGACTATTAAATCTTATAGCTCAATTATCGACTTCGACGAAGAGTATAATTGAAAGAACTTTCACGAATGTCTAAAAAACATTACGAATCACCTCGAGACTTTAGCTAGTTCATCGAAGAAGAAATAAATCATTCAAATCGTAAACAAATGCGAGAAAGCGCTAGAAAGCGACGTCACTAAAGAAGAAGACATTCTTAACGAAATTAAACGACAACTAAATAGTGTTAGTCTATCTAAATAGAAGATAAAGCAATTAAAGAAACATGCGACACTTAGTTGAACAACTTGCTACGACGACTTATGCTAAACTTATCTAGAAGAAAAGAAAGAAGTTAATTGATTTTCTAGAAAGTCAAAGTTAGCAATCTAGCAACACAAGAAAGCTCAACGCAAATTGGCGTTTAAAATAGAAGTCGCAACATAGAAAAAGAGAAAAGTTCAAATTTCTTAATAAAGAGCATATTAGTGAAATGCAATATGTTAGCCCAATAGTAGCAACTAAACTCAATAGCATACGTACGATATTTTATCACATCAATTAAGATCAATGATCGTCGACTCATCGCAATGATCGATTTTGATGCGACAAGTAATTTTATGGCCAAAGCTCTTGTTAAGAAGGAAGAGTATTCTACTTAGAAGAAGTCTAACGCATACAACTTGATAATTGTAGATAAAAATTCATTACTCGACAAGAATGAAAGAGTGAACAAAAAAATAAGATCACTATCGATAGCTATTTAGCAACATCACAAGAAACTAATCTTTGATATAGTAAAAATAATCACTCATAATATCGTTTTAAAAATGTCTTGATTAAAGTAGCACAACTCAAAAGTCGACTAGAATATACGAGTACTTAGATTTGAGCAATGTGATCACACAATTCACATTCAATTTATGCATCGATAGCGTTCGATAATAAATGAGAGACAAAGTCGAAATTCGATCGCAAGATGCGAATTTGCATTTTCGAAAAAGAACGATCTAATTAAGTTCGACTCGATAGACATCGACACAAGTTAGCTAGATCACAAAGTTAAAGTAAGTGAAAAAAATTACGAATCTTTTAAGAGTCTTAAACTATCTAATATAGCGAAAAAATCGCTAAAATACGTACTACGAATATACAACAATTGAAAGCATCTATTTCAAGAAGAGAAAACGACAAAGGCTCTTTCTAAACATCAATCGTAAAATCATGAAATTAAACTTGAATTAGACAAGCAATTCACGTTTGAACTTATATATGTTTTATTCAAAAAGAAGCTCGAAGTACTTCGCGAATACTTGGCAAAAAACGAAAAGAAAGAATTTATTAGAAAATCCCAATCATAGATAGAATATTCAATCCTCTTTGTATCTAAGAAGAACGAAATTCTTCGTCTATGTGTTAATTATTGAAAGCTAAATTATATCATAATTAAAAATCGATATTCACTACTTAATATTAGTGAGCTTCAAGATCGACTATTTGAAGCAAGATATTTCATTAAATTGAATCTACGAGAAACGTACAACCAAATTAGGATAAAGATAGAGAAAGAGTGAAAGATAGCTTTTCGCACACGATATAGATTATACGAATACACGATAATGTCGTTCGAGCTCACAAATGTCT
>JAABUQ010002761.1_pt1 | contig 33878 bp, 32 predicted proteins | sample 5560001 | NCBI WGS metagenome assembly JAABUQ01 (sample SAMN10711888, study PRJNA513371) | rock metagenome | isolation source: Antarctica rocks | place: Antarctica: Victoria Land, Finger Mt nord | collected 2015-12-18
TTTGGGTGGATGTGGAGCATGCGTCACCCCTGTCCTGGTATGGCGGTCAGGCATTTGAACCGCCAGGCATGCTCCACGATAGCCAGTCGGACCGGATCCCAACAATGTTCCGCGACCAGACAGTTATGATGCCGTAGCGCAGGTGGTGGAAATGGGTTGGTGCCGTAGTCTCTGGTTTATTCAACGAACCATTTCCGGCGTTTCAGCGCCGGCGGAGACCACGCCATGGAAGAGAATAGCACAAAGACGCAAGCGGACGGCACGCTGCTGCTTGCGGGAGAGGCCTGGTTTGACCCAATTGAGACGGGCATCCGGGATCGGGTGCGCGGGTTCATCCAGGAGTTGCTGGAGCAGGAGCTGACGGCGGCGTTGGGCGAAGCAGCCGAAGGTTCCGCGTGCGCAGCACGTGGAATGGCTGCCGAGGGCGCACGCGGCACGAGCGGGCGGAGGGCAAGCCGAAAGGTTGCCGGAACGGGACGCGGGATCGTCAACTCCTGGGCAGCTTCGGTCCGGTGGAACTCAACGTGCCGAGGGCGCGCATGGCCGCTGAAGGCGGCGCCACCCAGGAATGGCGCAGTGCGTCGCTGCCGCGTTACGCCCGGATGACGCGCCAGGTCGAGGCGCTGATTGCGGGTGCCTACCTGTCCGGGACCAACACGCGCCGGGTCAAGCGCGCGCTGGCCGCCTTGTTCGACGGTGCGATGGGCAAGGACGTGGTCAGCCGCACATGGCGCAAAGTCAAGACGGATTGGGATGCCTGGAACAAGCGCGGCTTGGCCGGGGAGGACATCGTCCGCTTGATCCTGGACGGCACAGTCGTGCGGGTCCGTCTGGACCGCAAAGCCACGAACATTTCGCGGCTGGTGGCGCTCGGCGTGGGGCGCGATGGGCAGAAGGTGCTGTTGGCGGTCAAGAACATGGGCGGAGTTGGCCAAGGTTCCGACGGCGTAGCCGTTGGAATGCCAACGGAGATACCGTGTTCAGGGGCAAGTGGGATGAAGCTCTACAAATCTGGCAAGATCCCGCGCTACATTCGTTTGTGGAAAAGGCTGGATCAGGAGGCTTCCTGACCGCGCAGTCATGACGCGGCCGCGCGCACCAGCTCGGCAACAAGCGTCACCGCTAGATCCATGTCGGTGCGATGGTGCCGGACGAGGTGGAGCGAAACCGGCTCAAGGGCGATCGGCACAGGACGGGAAGTCAACCGCGCCGCGGCGGTGCACGCCATTACACCTGTCGGAAACGCAGCCAACAGATCTGTGTCACACAACAGCTCCAGTGCATGCAAAAAGTTGGGCGCAACAGTGGCGACGCGTCGATGACGTCCGATCCGAGCTAACGCCGCATCGACTGACCCTTGCCGGTCCCCACGACCCGAAACCACCACGTGGGGGAAGGCTAGCCAGCGATCGAGGTCGAACGTCTCGGCCGCTGCCGCCGGATGGTCGCGTCGCATCACTACGGCGTAGGGGTATGTGCCAAGTGGCTCAGTCCGCAGCGATGCCCCAGAGGCGGGCGCTATGGTGACGACGAGGTCCACTTCCCCACGTTGCAGTCGCTGGACTTCATCACCAGCGTGCCACGGGTGAAAGATCAGGTCGATTCCTGGCGCCCGCCTCGCCAGTTCCGCGGTCAATGCGGAACCGAGCGCGGCGGCGGGGACGTCTGACGCGATCAGCCGGATCGCGCCGCGCAGATCGGCCAGATCCGGTGGCCCGTCCGCAACGATGACGGCCAGTTCAGCGAGAGCGCTCCGCAGAGGCTCGCGCATCGCATCGGCGCGAGATGTTCGGCGGAGTCCATTCGGTGGTGCGCGTACCAGCAGGGGGTCGCCAAACAGCGCTCGCGAGCGAGCGAGCGCGTTCGAGGCGGCTGGTTGGGATAGGCCGAGCCGCTCGGCCGCTCTGCCGACGTGGGCTTCGTCCAGCAGCGCATCTACGATCACAAGCAGGTTGAGGTCGATGTTACGAAGCTTCACCACATGAATGCCATATCATACCAAACATCACTTTGAACAATGTCTTCGGAGTGGCCACGTTCGAGGCATTCAAGAAGGCCTCGAACATGACCACCGTGCTGCTGCTCGCCCATCACGATCTAGCCGGCTCGCGTGCTAATCGCGCGCTGCTCGCCGGGGTGAACGACTTGCCCGGACTGGAGGTAGCCGAGCTTTATACGCTATATCCCAGTGGCCAGATCGACTTCGCGGTCGAACGCGAGCGGGTGCTACGCGCCACGAAATTGGTGCTCCAATTTCCACTATGCTGGTATTCGACTCCACCGCTTCTCAAGCAGTGGCAGGATACGGTGCTGACGCCACTGTTCTATCTGGAGCCGGAAACCGCGGCATCAACGGCGGGTTTGCCGGTGCTCGCGGCGACTACGACGGGCGGCCCATCGGAGAGCTACCAGCCGGGCAACCCGGCCGGAATGACGATTAATGAGCTGTTTGCGCCACTTAGGGCCACCGCCCTCAAATGCGGCTGGCTGTGGCAGGTGCCATTCGCGCTGCATGACGTGCGTAACCTTGATGACGCCGCATTGGCGCAGGCGGGTGAGGACTATCGATCCGAAATCCTTTCGGCACCGATGCTGGAGCAGCGACTAAAGCGAGCCGAAACTGAGGGGAAGGACCGCGACCACCAACAGGAGCAGACGCCTTGAAGTTGATCGATCAAATTATTGTTGTAATCGGCGGAACATCCGGGGTGGGCCTAGCGACCGCCTATGCCGCCACGGAAGCTGGCGCGAGGGTCATTGTCGTGGGACGGAGCCGGGACAAGCTCGACTTGGCGGTCGCTGGGCTTGGTGACAGGGCATACGGCGAACAGGTTGACGCGTCCGATCGCGAAGCGCTTGACGCTCTCTTCGCGCGGCTAGGTTGTCTCGACCATCTCGTAATCGCCGCGTCCGGTGGCGTGGGCGCAGGCTCGTTCCCTAAGCTCACCCGCGACGATTTGGCGCGCGGGTTCGATGGAAAGTTCTGGGTCCAGTGGCAATGCGCGCAGGCGGCGCTGCCATACTTGTCCGAACAAGGCTCGATCACCTTCGTGACCGCCGTGTCGGGGCGCGTAGGCAATCCGGACACCTCGGGGTTGGCCGCGATCAACGGCGCGCTCGCGGCGATGGTCCTGCCGCTCGCACACGAACTCGGTCCGATCCGGGTCAACGCGGTGTCGCCAGGCGTGATCGACACACCCTGGTGGGAAAAGCACCCAGAGGAGCTGAAGAACCGCATCTTCGAGCAGATTGCCGCTTCCGTACCCATGCGGCGGATCGGTCGTCCAGAGGAGGTAGCTGACGCAATCGTCTTCCTGGCCGGCAACGGCTACGTCACGGGCGTAATCCTAGACGTTGACGGCGGCATGCGAGGGGCGTTGCCAGGGTGAGTTCCAGGCGCTGGATGCATGATCTGGATACCAGCTGTTTCCTGGATAGGAAGCGAGCGTCAACGAAGTGCTGCTCTGTTCGGCTGACGGTCCGTTCAGCAATCGGTCTCGCGAGCTACATCCGTAGAGCAAACAGCTCGACAATGGCAGCTCTTCTGTCGGCTCGGACGCGAACACCCCATACTTCCTGATGCTTCCCTACAGTCAGGACCTTACCGCAAATCTCCGCATGGATGCTGCCAGTAGGCCATGATGATTGCTGTCCTGGCATGACGCTGGCGGGCCTGCCGGGGCAACTCGGCAGGCCGCCTTGCTTACGTTCCCCGGCTCGGCCGGTTAAGTGAAATCGTGAAAGGCGCGTCGAGCTGCGGGGCGACCTGGCGCATCTGCCTGCGGGCCTTCCATTGCTCCTGATAGAAACCCAACACGGCGGCGGCGATGGCCGGCGGGGAACCCCACAGCAGCATGTAGCCGGCGGCCCGCAGTGCGTTCGGGTCGTGATGAATGACCAGCCAAAAGAAAAAGAACGCCACGGCGAGGAACATGCAAATCCCCGTCCATGCGAACAGCAGGAACAGGAGCGGCGCGATCACCAGTGCGACGAAGATGCCGAGATAGGCGATGATGCCGGCGGTGATCGCCTTCAGGAAGTTTCCCATGGTCGCGCCCTCCTACGCATCAAAAACGCATTGCCAAACCTAGGAGTTCCGCAATACCTTTATGCACGCCAGAATACCACGGTTTTCCGTCGTGATCGACGGGCGTTAGAAAACGGACGTTTTTGGAGGGGAGCTATGACGGACAAGAAGACGGGCCGCTACCGGCTCGGGGTGGCTAAGGCTTCCGAGGATCATTGGAACATCACGGCACGCTCTCTGCTCGCGGACGATGAAGCTACAAGGTCGTCTCGTCTGGCTCAGTTTGGCGAGCGTGAGCGTCAGTCCCTTGAGGCGGAGATACAAAGCATTCTTTGTTCCGAGACTGAGGCTCGTGGCCGTGACGGCGGGACAAGTCATTGAGCACGATGGCATTGAGCTGCGCTTGGCGTTCAACTTCCTCGGCGATGATGAAGATGAGGGATTGAAGTCCATGCAGGCCGCGAACGATGCCGTCGCCGTACGTGATGGCATCGCCCGATGGAACCGCGATTTCGACGCGATCCGCGCCCGCGATCCTCTCCGAATGGGCGGCCTGGTCAGCCCTCGGCTCCGCGTGCTGCCGTCGTGGGGCGGGTTCATGCACCGCGCATTTGGTGCAGCGTTTGTGCTCCTCTCGCGAATCTACGTCGATCGGCGCGTGCTGGACGCGCCGGCCGAAGTTCGGGAGTACCTGCTTCTCCATGAATGGGGCCATGTCGTTCGCCGGCATAATCAGGTGGCGATGGTGTCGGCCTGTGTGCTGCCCTTCGTGTTCTTCCCGCAAGCCTTTGTCTTAATGCACCACAACCCCGGCCCGGAGCTGGCACCGATCGCGGCCCTGGGTCTGTTTTGCACCTGCCTACAAGCTGGCCTGAGTGTGTGGATGATGAGCGATACACGGGAGTTGGAAGCTGACGCATACGCCGCCTCGGTAATTGGCCCGTCTGCCGTGCTTTACGGCATCGGGTGGGTAGCCCATTGGTCGCATCAAGGATGGACAGCAGGCCGGCGCAAGCGTCGGGCTGCTCTCTGGCAGCAAGTGCAGGTTGCCGGCGAGCATAACGGCCAACTACCGGGAGCACCGCCCTGGTCATCCTGACGCCAACCCTGAAGGCGCTACACGCCGCGTCTGACGCGGCTACGGAGCAGGAGCACACGATAGCTCGGCAGCTCGCCCTCGGGGCGTCTGTGTCGCCCTCCGATCTGGCGGAAGTGCTGTTGATGTTGAACTGGCTGCAAGAAGCGGAGCCGTGGCCGGCTATGAAGTGGATTGACGCGACTGGCTGGGCCGGCGAAACCTGGCGCGCGGTGTCGGGCCTTGTCGCACCGCCTGCCGGGAGCTGAACGCATTGCTCCTCGGTTATGCGCGCGTCTCGAAAGGTGACGATCAAAGCAACGCGGCGCAGCTCCGCGCCCTCAACGCGGCCGGCTGCAAGCGGGTCTTTGAGGAAGTAGCGTCTGGCGGCCGATGGGATCGCCCGGAGCTGCATCGGCTCCTCGATCAGCTCCGCGAGGGAGATACGATTGTCGTCTGGAAGCTCGATCGGCTGTCACGGTCGCTAAAGGACGTGCTGCACGTCATGGAACGGATATCAGAGACGGGAGCGGGGTTCCGCTCTCTCACTGAGGCGGTGGATACCACGACGGCCGCCGGCCGAATGATGATGCAGATGGTGGGAGCCTTCGCCGAATTTGAGCGGGCGATGATCCGTGAGCGTACTCGAGCTGGGCTAGCGCACGCTAAGACAGAAGGCCGTGTTGGAGGCCGCCCGCCGAAACTGGACAAGGAGCAGCGCGCCGCCGCAATCGAGGACGTGCTGAACGGCAAAAGGACGATTGCCGGCGCTGCGCGGCTTTGGAAGGTCAGCCCGGCAACTGTGTCGCGCCTGGTGGCCGGCGCGCGCGTGGCGATGGTCGAAAGGACGAAAGGGATAGAACACCAACAAGAGGCAGCGGCACCTAACCCGAATACTGCCGCTTTGAAGTTACCGCGCCCGCACCCGCCGAAAGGTGCGGTTTAGACTTCGGAATTGCTTAGAGATTACTCGAAAACACATTCCATAATGGCGATTATAAGTCGCTCGCTCTTTGAGCTAAAAGGGAACCTTCGATTTGAAAAGCAAAGGGCGCTCAACCCCTTTGGGGGAGCGCCCTTCTGAATACCTGGGGGGAGTTGAACCCCCGACGCGTCGTTTTGGAGACGACCGCTCTCCCGCTGAGCTACAGGCCCATGATCTACATACATTCGGGAGGCCATTTTGTCAAGATTGACGCAGCTTTGCGGCTCCACCTTCGGGCGACTTCGCGCCAAAGGGACCCTTTTTGTCGCTTTGTCCCCAAGGTAAGAGGGGCAAAAGCCCGGGCGAGCCGAGAGATTTTGCTGGCGCGCCGCGGTTGGTTCTGAATCCATATAGGGATGTCATCTCCGCCCGACCTGGACGCGCTATCGTCTGCCGAACTGAAAGCGCTGGTCATCGCGCTTTTGGGGCGTGTGTCGGCGTTGGAGCGTACAGTCACTGCGCAGCGTGACGAGATCACGCGGCTCAAGAGTGTGCCGGGCCGGCCCAAGCTCAAGCCGAGCGGGATGGAGAACGCGACCCAGCCAAAACCCACAGGCGGCAAAGCTAAGCGAGGCCGAGGCGGCAAGAAGACGGCGCGACGCGTCATTCACGAGGATCGGGTGGTCACGGCGGCAGCGCCGGCCGGCTCGCGGTTCAAGGGCTACGAGGATTTCGTGGTGCAGGATCTGGTGCTGCGTCCGCACGTCGTGCGCTACCGGCGCGAGCGTTGGCTGACACCGGACGGGCAGACGATCACGGCGCCATTGCCGGCCGAAGTGCGCGGGCATTTCGGCGCGGAGTTACGCCGCTTCATCCTGGTCCAGCACCACCAGGGGCAAGTGACGGTGGCGCGGCTGCTGGCGCAATTGCGGGCGATCGGCCTCGACCTGTCCAAGCGCCAGGTCATGCGCCTGTTGATCGCCGGCCAGGACGGCTTCATCGACGAAGCCCGTGACGTGCTGCGCGCCGGCTTGACGAACGCGGCCTGGCTGAGCGTGGACGACACCGGTGCGCGGCACAGGGCGTCCAACGGCGTGTGCACCCAGATCGGCAACGACCATTTCGCCTGGTTCGGCACCACAGCCAGCAAGAGCCGCCTGAACTTCCTTGATCTGCTCCGCGCCGGCCACACCGACTACGTGGTCAACGCCGAGGCGCTGGCCTACATGCGCGACCGGGCCCTAGCCGGGCCGGTGGTGGCAATGCTGGCGGAACACGCCAAGACGCACTTTGCCGACCTGGCAGCCTGGCAGGCGCATCTGGTCCGGCTCGGCATAACGTCACGCGCCTCGAGCCCTGGCGTTGCGTTGCAAGCCATTCAGGACCCCGTGCGGCTGGCCACCGAGGGTGCGCTGTGGGGCAGCGTCAAGGCGCACGGCTTCCTGCCCAAGACCGTCATCCTCAGCGATGGCGCGGGCCAGTTCGACGTCGCTCGCCATGCCCGGTGCTGGGTACACGCCGAACGCCTCGTGCATAAGCTCGACACGTTCACCGATCTGCACCGGACCGCGCAGGACCGAATTCGCGGGCTGATCTGGTGGTTCTATAGCGACCTGAAAGCCTATCGCGCCGACCCGACACCCCGTCGCAGGACGGAGCTGCGCGCACGCTTCGGTCGCATCTTCAAACGCCAGACTGGTTTCGCCACCCTGGACCGCCTGCTTGAGCGGCTGCACGCCAACAAGCCCGCCTTGCTGATGGTGCTCGACCGGCCGGAGGTGCCGCTGCACACCAACGGCTCCGAAAACGACATCCGTTGTCAGGTCACCAAGCGCAAAGTCAGCGGTGGCACCCGCAGCGATGCTGGACGCGACTGCCGCGATGCCTTCCTCAGCCTGGCAAAGACCTGCAGCAAGCTGCGCATCGCCTTCTGGGACTATCTCGGCAGCAGGCTTGCCGTCCCAGCCTGCCCGACAATTCCGTATCTGCCGGATCTCGTCAGCCTGCGATGCAGATCACCTTAATAGCCCGTGCTTTTGCCCCTCTTACTCCCCAAGTTTGTAACCCCTTGATCTAGAAAGAACTGGAAGCCGACAAAAAGGTCATGCAAAATTGCCGGCATGGCTTTAATCGGTTACGCCCGCGTCTCCACGGATGAACAGAACCTCGGTTTGCAGCTCGACGCGCTTCACGCGGCCGGCTGCGCGGCCGTGTTTGAGGATCAGGGTATCTCGGGTGCAGTAACGCGCCGGCCCGGCCTCACGGCCGCCTTGAAACGCTGCGGGCCTGGTGATGTGCTGGTGGCTTGGAAGCTCGACCGGCTCGGCCGGTCGACTCTCGATCTGGTCGGCTTGGTGGAGGCGCTGAAAGGCCGTGGCGTGGGTCTGAAGGTGTTGGCCGGTGAGGGGGCCTCGGTCGATACGACGCGCCCCGAGGGCAAGCTGGTATTCGCGGTGTTCGCCGCCTTCGCGGAATTCGAGCGCGAGCTGATCCGGGAGAGGACGCGCGCCGGAATGACAGCCGCCCGGCGGCGGAGCGTCGTCGTCGGTCGGCCGCGCAAGCTGACTGCTCACCAGCTCGCCCATGCCCGCCAACTCATCGAGGGCGGCACGGACACGCAGGCTGGTGCGGCGGCGCTGCTCGGCGTTGATCCGGTCACGCTGCGGCGGGCGCTGAAGGGGAGTGTAGCGGTGTCGGAGGATAGGCAAGCCAGTGTCGTTTAAATCGGAAACCTATCGCATCCTGATTGCCTCCCCGTCTGATCTCAAAGAAGAGCGGCAGGCCGCAACAGAGGCAGTCAATGACTGGAATGTGTTGAACGCGGCTGCGGAGGCAACGGTGTTGCTGCCGGTGAAATGGGAGACACACGCCACGCCGGAAACAAACGTCAGGCCGCAAGGCGTGATCAATCGCCAGTTAGTCGCGGACTCTGATCTGCTGATCGGCATGTTCTGGACTAGGATCGGCACAGACACGGGAGTTGCCGAGTCCGGGACTGTCGAAGAAATCGGCCAGTTCGTCGCTGCCGGCAAACCTGCCATGCTCTATTTTTCCGGCAAGCCAATCGATCCGAACAAGGTTGATCTCAAGCAATTTAAAAAGCTGCGGCGGTTCGAGGACGCGACTTACAAAACCGCGCTTGTTGGCGGCTTTTCCTCAACAGCCGAGCTGCGCACCAAACTACTGCGCGACATAACGAACAGCGTCCGGCAACTGAAGGGAGGGAAACGCCCTGCCCGGCCTGATAAAATCGAGCAAGCCGCCAAGCTCACCGAGCTTATACTGCTTCATAAACAGCACAAAATTACACCAGAACAGTTGAACAAATACCGGGAAATGTTGGGACTTAAACGCCAGCCTGGCAAACAAAAGTCGGATTCTGAAAATCCCTATTGCGGACTGTTTTTTGATTATGTCGGTGTCGCCTTCGTAAGCATTAATGGTGACACTCCCGAGGAAGGTTGGACGTGTTGCGTCGATATTGCCGGAGACAATTACGAAACGAAGAAGTTTGAGGCGATCAGCATAGCGGTAAACCAGAGTTTTGCTACGTCAGAAGCCGCAGTAAAGCATGCAAAGAAAATCTTCAGATTATTGGCGGTCGAGTGCGTCGATACACGCATTGACGAACTCTGAGATGCTGGGTTTCCATACTGGACATTATCAGTCGTTGTGTATTGGAAAATCAGGGTCATTCCCCGCGCCGATTCTGCTCCGCAAAGAGTGCATCGGCATGTCAACGACAAACATGTCTGTCATTGACAATATGCGCAAAATGCGCATATGATCGTTCATAACCCCCCCACGGCGTGCCGTGGGTTCAAAGGCCGTAAGGTGAAAACCGAGCGGCCTTTTGCTTTTTGATGACCCGCACAATTGTTTATATCGACGGCTTCAACCTTTACTATCGAGCTTGCAAGCCTAGCGGTCACAAGTGGCTTGATATATCGGCTTTGAGTGCCGCTGTATTGCCCTCGTCCGCACAAATTACCCAGATTAACTACTATACGGCCCGCGTGTCTGGCCGCGTCGATCCCACTGCCCCGGCCCGGCAACACGCCTATTTGCGGGCGCTCGGTAGCCTCCCGCTCGTCAAGATCACCTATGGCAATTTCCGCACTGATAAAAAGTGGTCGGGGCTGGTGCAGCCGCCCAAATTCCAGCCCGCCTGCACCCTGCCGCCCGGCGCTGCGCCCCAGACTGTCTATATCTGGAAAACCGAGGAAAAAGGCTCGGACGTGAACCTTGGCGTTCATTTGGTGCGGGATGCCTACACCCACGCCTTTGAGGAAGCGGCGATCCTGACCAATGACACGGACCTGACGGAGGCGGTGCGCATCGTGACGCAAGAGGTCGGCCTGCCGGTCACACTGCTGGTGCCGTCGTCAGGGCCTGCCCGGTCGCTCGTCGCGGTCGCTAGTCACGTCCGCCATATTCAGCCCTATCTTGGGCCGTGCCTGTTCCCGGACCCTGTGACGCTGCCGGATGGCCGGACCGTGGCAAAGCCAGTCGGCTGGTAACCGGGGCGACGATTTCGGGATAACTTTCGGCCATATCTTTTGCAAACTCCAACCGATTGAAATGCTCAACTCGCAGCGGTTTGCAAAAGTCTTGATTTATGCATCTGCCATAATGAACATTCGGCGTTGCTGCTGTGCAGCATGAGGTGTTGCCGCTTTATCCCAACGTTTAGAATCCATACAGAGGGGCGGTTGCGATCATTCCAGCAGTCACTTGCGCGCCTAGTTCCTGCTAATTGCGCGAGCAATGGCTGTTGCCGTCCATGGATGGCGCGAGTTTGTTGGTGAACGTAGCATAGGGAATGCCCTCCTCCCCGCTAGTTTCGCGCACTTTCAGCACGGCCCGTCAGACAACGTACTACATTGAGTGCGGCCCGGCCGACGGACCGTTGATGATCTTCCTTCACGGCTGGCCGGAGCTCAGTTTGATGTGGCGCGCCCAGATGGACGCGTTCGCCGCCGACGGTTGGCGCTGCGTCGCCCCTGATCTGCGCGGCTATGGCGGCTCTTCCGCCCCTGCGGCCAACGACGCCTACACCCACGAGCAGGTCGTGGCGGACATGGCGGAACTCCATGACCACCTCGGCGGCAAGCCTGCGATCTGGGTCGGCCACGATTGGGGCAGCGTCGTGGCCGGTTCGTTGGTCGCGCATGAGCCCAAGCGCAGCCGCGGCGTCGTGCTGGTTTCGGTGCCGTATTTCCCCGACGCGAACGCCCTGCCCACGCTCGTCCCGCTGGTCGACCGGACGATCTACCCGGCCGACCGGTATCCGGACGGCCAGTGGGACTACTACCGCTACTACACGAAGCACTTCCAGTCGGCCGTCGCCGACCTCGATGCGGACAAGGCGGCATCGCTGGCGTCGATCTTCCGACCAGGCGACCCCGCCGGCGTCGGCAAGCCTTCGCCCAACGCGTCGGTCACGCGCAAGGGAGGGCGCTTCGGCGCCGCGCACCGCGCCCCGCCGACCCAACCTGACCCGGCCCTCTGGCCGCCGGCGGACTTCGACGTGCTGGTGCAGGCGTTCAAGGCCCACGGCTTCCGCGCGCCCTGCGCGTGGTACCTGAACGACGACGCCAACATCGCCTACGCGCGCAAGGCGCCCGACGGCGGCCGCATTTCGCAGCCGGTGCTGTACGTCAACGGCGACTTCGATGCGATCAACACCATCAACGGAAACCGCCTGGGCGACCCGATGCGCGCGGCCTGCGCAGACCTTGCCGTGACGAGCATGCCCGCCGCACACTGGCTGCCGCTGGAACGCAAGGCAGAACTCATCCAGGCCATCCGCACCTGGCTCCAGAGCAAAAAGCTCTGATGGCGGCAGTAGGAGCGTGAAGTCCTTCATCGCCGCTCCTCGTCTTGTCTGCCCCTGTCCCTCGGCGAACCCTTTCCCATTCCGGGCCAGCGTGGCGTCTGGAACGGAGGTGTCGGCAGGGAACTACCCTCCGGCGAGCGCGTCGGCGTCATCGTGTGCGGCGGCAACACCGATCCCGGCCGCCGTGCTCGCGTGAGTCCAGCAGTCACGTGCCGCCGCGCTGCTGGGTGAACCGATCACGGCTTCGGTTCTGGCGAGCTTTGTGCTCGTCACGGCGGGCATCGTCGTGGCCAACGCCGGTAGGCGGTCGTGACACCGGCTGGGTGGCTTGGTGACCGCGAAGCTGTGCAGGTCGGCCACCTGACGCCGTGGCGCACTGCCAAGGCTAGGGGTGTCCGCTAAACGAGGCTCAGGTGTTACAGTTGGTGTGTGGGTCGTTTGACACAATGATACACTTGTCCAGAAGGTTTTAGAGGCAATCCGCAGGCGCGTCTGTAATTGGGTCGCTAGAGGATCGTGCCGTCGGATTATCGTGCTCGGCACGCGAGTGCGGCCTTAAACTGGAATGAGCGCAAGTGATAAATCCAGACGCAGCCAAGATGGTGGCCAGCAACAAGCAGGACGCAGCGGCACCCTCGGCCGCCTCGCTACGTGGTTTGGACGGCCTTAACTTCCTCATGGCCGACGTGCGCGATGGGGTCGGACCCTATCTGTCCGTGTTTCTCAAGGGCGGCGAGCACTGGGATTCGGGCGCGATCGGCATTGCAATGGCGGTCTCCTCCGTCGCCGCCGCGATCTGCCAAGTGCCGGCCGGGCTGCTGGTGGACGGCACGCGAGCCAAGCGGCTGCTGATCGCCGCCTCGGGGCTTCTGGTGGCGGCGGGCTGCCTCACCATCGCGTTCTTCCCGCATTTCTGGACCGTGATCGTCGCCCAGGCGATACTCGGCTCGGCTTCGGCGGTCATCCCGCCGGCGATCGCGGCGCTCTCGCTCGGCTTGGTCGGGCGGCGACTGCTTGATAGCCGAATCAGCCGCAACGAGAGCTTCAACCACGGCGGCAATTTCGTCGCTGCCGGTTTGGCCGGCGTGCTCGGTCAGTTTATTGGCTATGACTGGATTTTCTATCTCGTGTGCGCCTTGGCGGTCGCCAGCGCCGTCGTTGTTACCCTCATTAAGGCCGCCGAAATCGACCACGAGCGGGCACGCGGCGGCGAGGACAAAGCAGACGGCGGCAAGCCCGTAGCCTTCCGCAACCTTCTGCGTCGACGTGATCTGCGGATATTCCTGGCCTCGGTCGTGCTGTTCCATTTCGGCAATGCGGCGATGCTGCCCATGGCTGGGCAGGTGCTGGCGCTGGAACATCCGGGCGAGGACACGCTGGCGCTGTCGGCCTGCATCATCGCGGCGCAGCTCGTGATGGTTGGAGTGGCTTGGCTGGTCGGTCACGCATCGGCGCGCGGCATCGGTCGCAAGACGATCTTCCTTGTAGCTCTCGGCGTGTTGCCGGTGCGCGGCATGCTGTTTTCGTTTACCACCAGCTCTTACGGCGTGGTCGCAATCCAACTGCTGGATGGGGTGGCAGCCGGCATCTTCGGCGTGGTCTCGGTGCTGATCGCGTCCGACCTCATGCGCGGCACCGGCCGGTTTAACCTTGCCCAGGGCCTGACGGCGCTGGCTGTGGGCATCGGCGCCGGGCTTAGCAACCTGGTGGCCGGCTATATTGTGCAGTGGTTCGGCTACCCGGTCGGTTTCCTCAGCCTCGCCGCCATTGCTGTCTGCGCCCTCGTGTTCTTTGCCGCGCTGATGCCGGAGACCAGGTCGGCCAACGCCGGCCCGGATGACACTGCACGCGGGACCGGACCAGCGATCCAGCAAGCGTCGGCCTGATGGGCGCACTTGCCGTATCCTCTTGGACGACCTGGGGCATTGCCGCCGCGGCCACGGCCGGAGTCATCCTGCGGCCGTTCTCCTGGCCCGAGTTCATCTGGGCGGTCGCGGGGGCCGTCCTGCTGGTCGTGCTCGGGCTGCTCCCGTGGGGCGATGCGCTGACCGGTGTTGGCAAGGGAACCGACGTCTACCTGTTCCTGACGGGCATGATGCTTTTGTCCGAACTCGCCCGCGAGAAAGGTCTGTTCGACTGGATCGCCGCCCAGGCCGCCAGCTTGGCGAAAGGGTCGGCATCGCGGTTGTTCACGCTGGTCTTTGCCGTGGGCACGGTCGTGACCGTCTTTCTGTCCAACGACGCGACCGCCGTGGTACTGACCCCGGCCGTGGCGGCGACCGTCAAGGCGGCTGACGTCAAGGAGCCGCTGCCCTACCTGTTCATCTGCGCCTTCATCGCCAACGCGGCCAGCTTCGTGCTGCCGATCTCGAACCCGGCAAACCTGGTCATCTACGGCGACCACATGCCGCCCCTGCTGCGATGGCTGCCGAGCTACGCGCTGCCGTCGGCGCTCTCGATCATCGCCACGTACGTCGTCTTGCGTCTGGCGCAGCGTAGGCCGCTGCGACAGGAAATCTCGGCCGCCATCCACGTACCCGAGCTGTCAGCCGCCGGCAAGATGGCCGCCCTGGGCATCGCGGGCACGGTGGCCATCCTGCTGGCGTCCTCGGCGTTCGGCATCCAGCTTGGCCTGCCGACGTTCCTTGCCGGCATCGCCACGGCAATCCTGGTGCTGCTGCGCGCGCGAAGCAGCCCCGTTCCTGTCATCAAAGGCATCTCCTGGGGCGTGCTGCCCCTGGTCGCCGGGCTGTTTGTGCTAGTGGAGGCGCTGGAGCAGACCGGCGTCACTAACGATCTGGCAGGCCTGCTGCATGGCCTCGTGCAGCGCTCGGCGTCACTGGCGGCGTGGGGCACGGGCGTGGTGCTCGCCGTCGGCTGCAACCTCGTGAACAATCTGCCGGCCGGCCTGGTCGCGGGCCGCGTGGTCGAGATCACGAAGGTGCCCGACCACGTGCGCCAAGCCATGCTAATCGGGGCGGACCTCGGCCCAAACCTGTCAATCACCGGGTCGCTGGCGACCATCCTGTGGCTCACGGCGCTCCGGCGGGAGGGGCAGGGCGTGAGCGCGTGGCAGTTCCTCAAGCTCGGCGCGCTGGTAATGCCACCGGCGCTGGCGCTGGCGCTGGCCGCCGTCTTTCTCCGCGCCTGACCGAAGGAGTTTCCGACCATTGTCAGTTATCCAAAGTCGGCTTCGTGATCCTTTCAGAGCCGCTTTCAGGCAAAGACTCCTTCATACCCGTGCTCCCGGCTGAGTAGTTTCCGAGGCTGGCGCGGCCACGTTACCTGCCATCACGGTAAGACCGCGTCACGCGGTCAACAGGGGCCATTCATGGTTGCTGAACCCGCAGCCAACATCGCCGGGAAAAGATTGGCCATGGACAACATCAGTAACGCCCGCCCCATACACGACCCTATCGAGGCGGATCTTACCAAAGCGGATGACCGCATTCTGTTGAGCCATTGGTTGCCGCCGCAGGCGGGGATCGTGCCGTTGATCCGATTCAGAAAGCGCTGGTACAGCGTGCTGTGGGCACTACCGATCGCTTTCATCCTGCTCGTCGCCGGGGTGGCCATCGCCCAGGGCTTGCGGCAAATCCCGAGCGTGCAGGCCTTCATCGAACATTATCCTGGCGCGCCCGCCTCCGCCGCCGTGGTCACCTCCGGTTTCCCGCTTTGGCTGAGGATTAATCACTTCCTCAACTTGTTTTTCATGGCGTTCATCATCCGCGCGGGCGTGCAAATTCTCGCCGACCACCCTCGGCTCTACTGGCATCGTGACTGCACGCCCGGCACCGACTGGTTCCGCTTTCAGAAGCCTGTACCGACTGGTCGGGTTTGGACCGCAAAAGACGATTCTGTGACGATCCCGAGTTGGCTTGGTATTCCTGGCCTCCGCCATTCCATTGGCCTCGCCCGCTGGTGGCACTTCTCGGTCAACACGCTTTGGGTGCTGAACGGCATCGCCATCTACGTCATGCTGTTTTCGACCAACCAGTGGCATAGGCTGGTTCCGACGACGTGGGAGGTGATCCCAAACTCCGCCTCGGTTGCCCTGCAATACCTGTCGCTCACCTTTCCCATCGACCATAGCTGGACGCGCTACAACAGCCTGCAACAACTCGCCTATTTCGCCACGGTGTTCATCGCCGCGCCCACCTCCATCGTCACTGGTTTCATGCAGAGCCCGTCGCTGTCGAACCATCTTGGCTGGTTCGGACGGTTGCTGAACCGGCAGCGGGCGCGCTCGATCCACTTCCTGGCGTTGTGGTGGTTCCTGCTGTTCATCCTGGCCCACGTCACGCTGGTGTTCATCACCGGGGCGCGGGTCAACCTGAACATGATGTGGGCCGGCGTACATGACGCCTCATGGAGCGGCTTCATGGTGTTCGTCCCGCTCATCACGCTGGTGGCAGTGACTTGGTGGCTGGCCTCGCCCTTCACTATCCGGCACGCCCGGTTGGTGCAGCGGATCGGGGCCTTCATGGTCGGGCCGATCAAGGGTCTGGCCGAGTGGTGGGACCCAAAAAGCCAACTGACCGAGAAGGACATCTCGCCATATTTCTGGCCCAACGGCACCATGCCAAGCTCGGTTGAGTTCGACTCCTTGGTTGCGGGCAGCTTCGCTGATTACCGGCTCAGGGTGGGCGGGCTGGTCGAGCAACCTGGCGAATGGTCGTTGGCCGAGCTGAGGGCGATGCCGCAGCAGGAGCAGATTACCACGCATTTCTGCATCCAGGGCTGGTCCGGCGTCGCCAAGTGGGGTGGCGTGCCGATGCGCCACATCCTCGACTTGGTGCGCCCCACGGCCAAGGCGCGCTACGCGGTGTTCTACTCCCTGGCGGACGGCGGCGATGGCGGCCGCTACTACGACTGCCATCGGATGGAGAACATGCGGCACACCCTGACGATGCTGGCCATCGACATGAACGGCGAACCGGTCAGCGTGCTGCATGGCGCCCCGGTGCGCCTGCGATGCGAAAACGAGCTTGGCTTCAAGAATGTCAAGTGGATTGCGGCGATTGAGTTCGTGCACGACTTTGCCGACCTCGGCTCCGGGCATGGCGGCTACAACGAGGACCACGAGTTCTACGGCTACCGGATGCCAATCTGACAACGGCGTTGACCAGCTCGATAGGCAGCGCCGGGTGAAGCTGGGAGCTGCCTTGTACGCGGGCTGGGTCGCCCTCGTCATCACGGGGATCGTCGGCGGGCTGGGCTTGGCCTTTCAGCAGCCTTGGCTGTTCCCGAGCCTCGGCCCGACCATCTTCATCCATACCGTCACCCCGAACCAGGAAGCCGCCCGGCCGTGGAACACCTTCGTCGGGCACAGCATCGGCGCGGCGGCAGCATTCCTGTCGCTCGGCCTATTCGGTGCGCTTCATGCCCCGTCAGCCATGGCGGCCGGCCATGTATCGGCCTCGCGGATTGCCGCAAGCGCCCTAGCGGTGGCTCTCACGATCGGTGGCCAGATCCCGGCCCGGGCGGGCCATGCGCCCGCTACGGCCACGACGCTGCTGATCACGCTAGGAGGCTTTCCCGCCGATCTCGCAACCATCGCAGTGCTGGTGATTGGGATCGGCCTGTCTACCTTGCTCTGCGACTGGGGCCGGCGGGCGGTCGGTTGGGAGTTTAAGTTCCTGCTCGCTAGGAATTACGGAGCCAGTCGGCGTTTCTGGAAGAAGCCGCCGAACGTCTGAACGGGTCGGCGGTCGGACGGCGCTGCCGTCAAAGACCCGGCTCGCGTCCGCCAAGGCGTTGCGCGCGCTCGACGAGATCGATCATATGCCCGGCGGCGTGAGTCGTTAGCTTGTGTTGGGTGGAACCTGGTCGCGGCGCCATGATCGCCGCTAGCTCGCGGGCCTGCTCGCGTCCGCGATCGGACGCCTCTGCGAGCAGGGCAACAACCAGGTTTTCAAGGGCGATGACGCGGACGTGGAGCGCCTGGAGTTCGGCATCGCCCATTCTCGGGAAGGGAGGGTGCCTAACATCCGGCTCCGAGGCGACCTGCGAGACGTCGGGTTCCGCGCCCCCGTCATCGTCCCAGCGGGACAGCGCCCGTTGGCGCTGTAACGCATCGCGCACGGGATCGGTCATGCGGCTGTCGCTCCCTCCAGGTACCCGTTACCATAAGTCGGTTGGCTTCAACGGCTTCATCGGTAGCCGACACCCATAACGTAGTCGCGGAGGAGGGCCTCGTCGCTTTCCACCTCACCAAGCAGGCATTGCAGTGCGTCGCGCGCGTAGATGACGCCGACGGGCCTATTCCCATCGACAACGGGGATGCGCTGCAGTCCACAGCTTTTCATCACGGACCAGACGTCTTCCAAGGGGTCGCTCAAGCCGCAGGAGATGACCTGGCTGGTCATGATCGTATTTACCCCAACCGTGCAGCCGTCCCCAATGCACTGCCTAATGTGGCTCACGATGTCGGTCTTGGTCAGCACGCCGACCATTCCGCCATCCGGGCCACAGACTACCACAAGATCGACGTGCGGCTTGGACATGAGGTCAGCCGCGTCCTTGACCGGAGCTGCCGCATCAATCATCGCGAGACGCTGGCGCGCCCTAGGCAAAATCTGCGCGCCGTTCATCGTCGCCTCCATACCCGCTATGCTACACCTGACCAGCGCGTGACGGCACAGCGGGCACACAATGCCTTATCGGTCCCGTAGAAACGATCTCAAAACAACGGCTTCGTTATGAGCCTCGTCCTTCGCACCGAACAGCAAGGTGACCGGCCCTTTCATGGCTAAGGCGCGCAATGTCCCGACTACCTCGGTGTTGCCGCTCAATTCGTCCCTGTATTTGGTACAGAAGTCATCCCATCGAACGGGATCGTGTCCAAACCACTTTCGTAGTTCAGTGCTCGGCGCAACGTCTTTGGTCCAGAAATCTAGTGCCGCCCGGGCTTTGCTCACGCCGCGCGGCCATAGCCTGTCCACCAGGACCCGGGTTCCGTCGTCAGCGCTAAGTGGCGCGTACACTCGTTTTACTAACAGATGGCTGGCTAGTATGCGCGAGGCCATATGATTTCCTCCGCTAACCTTGATGGCCCAGTGACCTCATAGCCGAGGTGAGTGAAACCCACTCTGGCGCTCGGTAAAAAGTTGTTCACGCGCGGAGCCTGCGCTCAAGGCGGCGTAGGGCACGCGAGAGAGCCGGCTCCAGATTCGTAAGTTCCTCGATATGCGCTGATGTGAGGCGATGGAGAAGGGCTTCTGCTTTGGGCGTGAGTGTCAGTTCGACGCGCCTGCGGTCATGCAATGCGGACGTTTTGATCAGCAGCCCAGATCTCTCCATCCGCGACACAAGCTCGGCCGCCGTATGCGGAGCGACCAGAAGCTGGTCCGCGATCGTGCCCACGGTCGGCGGTTCCTGGCCTTGGTGGCCCGCAATGGTAAGCAATGCTTGATGCTGTTGCGAGGGCAGGCCTTCCACGCTGGCGGCGGCCTCGCTGAACGCAAGGAAGCGCCGCAGTTCATAGCGAAAGGCTGCAATCGCCGCGTATTGCTCTGGGCCGAGGCGGCGATCTCCTTCTTGTTTGACCACGATGGGCTCCCAGTCTCCACTCGGCAATCGGTGTTGATTAATGTCGTAATACGACATATGTCCAGCTCCGGTATTCGGGAGGGGTCTTTTGAGCGAGGATACGGAAGCCAGGGCGGAGGCGGCCTTCAGCATATCACCTGTGCGTCGCCTTGCTGATTTCAGTGCCGATCCCCGGCTGCTTGTTCTGGTCGGCATGGCGCTGATCGTGGGTACAGGCGGGGCCGCGGCATCATGGGTGCTCGTAAAGCTGATCGCGCTCGTCACTAATCTCGTCTGGTTCGGCAGATTGGACACCCATGCCGCCCTGATGAGCCATGCGACACGTGGACCGTGGATGGTGGCGGCGCCCGTGCTCGGCGGACTGACGGTCGGCTTCATGGCCCGGTTCGGCTCTGAGAAAATCCGCGGGCATGGCATCCCCGAAGCCATCGAGGCAATCCTGATCGGCGGGAGCCGGATGTCTCCAAAGGTCGCGCTGCTCAAACCCCTGTCATCCGCGATCGCCATCGGCACCGGTGGTCCGTTCGGCGCCGAAGGCCCGATCATCATGACAGGCGGCGCAATCGGGTCGCTGTTCGCCCAGTTCTTCCATATGAGCGCTGCCGAGCGGAAGACGCTGCTGGTCGCCGGCGCTGCCGCCGGCATGACCGGTATCTTCGGCACGCCCGTCGCCGCGGTATTGCTGGCTGTGGAACTTTTGCTGTTCGAGTGGCGGCCGCGCAGCTTCATCCCGGTCGCTGCCGCTGCGATTACGGCGATCTGCTGGCGCCCGCTGCTGTTCGGAAGTGGCCCGCTGTTTGCGTTTGCGGGTGATCCGTCGCTGCCGTGGTGGGGCATCATCGCCTGTGCCGGCGTAGGCGTCGCCGCCGGCCTGCTATCTGGCTTGCTGACGGCATTGCTCTATGGCCTGGAGGATTGTTTCGAACGTCTGCCTTTGCACTGGATGTGGTGGCCGGCGCTGGGCGGCATCGTTGTGGGGCTTGGCGGCCTGATTGAACCTCGGGCGCTGGGCGTCGGCTACGACGTGATCGCTGACTTGCTGGCGGGACACATGCTGGCGCGCGCGGTACTCCTGATCCTGGTGGTCAAATCGGTGATTTGGCTTGTGGCGCTGGCGTCAGGAACGTCGGGCGGCGTGCTTGCGCCGCTGCTGATTTTTGGCGGCGCGCTTGGTTGGCTGGCTGGGCTGATCCTGCCGGGCGACCCGGGGTTCTGGGCGCTGCTCGGCATGGCGGCGATGCTGGGCGGCACTATGCGCGCGCCGTTGACCGGTGCGCTATTCGCCGTGGAACTGACCGGCAATCTGCACGCGCTACCTGGCCTGCTGACTGCGACGGTGACCGCCTATGCGGTGACGGTGCTGCTGCTGAAACGCTCCATCCTGACGGAAAAGATCGCACGTCGCGGACAGCACATCACGCGCGAATATGGCGTGGACCCTTACGAGCTGACCCGGGTCCGCGATATCATGGTTCGCGACGTCGACGTGCTGCAGGCCGACCTTGCTATTCCAGAAGCGGTCGCCGTGCTCCAGGCCGGCCGGCACCGCATCTATCCGGTTGTGGATGCATCAGGCCGCCCAGTCGGATTGGTGTCCCGAGCCGACGCGCTACACTGGAAAATCGAGGGCGGTCACGACGGCGAGCGCCTAGGAGAACGGGTCTCGGACGCTTCCCTGGCTGTCGTCCACCCTGGCGACGTAGTTATTCATGCGGTTGATCTCATGCTAGCAACCGACCAGGGGCGCCTGCCCGTAACCGATTCGGGAACAGGAAAATTGGTTGGCCTTGTGACCCGGAAAGATCTTCTGCAAGTTCGTGCCAGTGTGCGGCGGGAGGAAGGTGAAAAACGAGCCTATTTTGCTCGTCGAGGAGAGCGGGCACCTGAGGTCGCCCGCTGACGTTGCACACTGCTATAAATAGGCGCCTGTGACCACGAAGCTGTGCAGATTGGCCATCTAACACCGTAGTACGTCGATCAGCAGCAAGCGCCAGGGGTGTCCGTCAACCGAACGTTGACCGGCCACCCGGAATGTGTCCGTCAACCCTGGCGCTCGCATAGGAAAACGGACAAGGTGATTGTCGGACGGGAAAACGGACAAAACGGCCTTGGCGGATATCGGCTACGCGCGTGTGAGCACGCAGGACCAGAACCTTTCGCTCCAGCTCGACGCATTGGCGGCCGGCGGCGGGGCTGCCGGTCTGATCCGTCTCACCTAATGTGGGTGGAGATAGCATGGCTGCATTTTTGATTTCGGACGTATCGGTTCGGGACGCAGATGCCTTTCAGATTTATCGAACGCGAGCAGCGGCCTCGATCGCAGAGTACGGCGGAAATTATCTGGTGCGAGGAGGCGCAATCACTTTGCTGGAAGGCCAGTGGGCACCGCGCACTATCATCATTGTCGAGTTCCCAAACATGGAACAGGCACGCGCTTGGTATAGCTCGCCTGAGTATGCGTCAGCCTTGGAAGTGCGAGACAAGGCCCTCAGTAGAAGCCTCGTCCTTGTCGATGGAATCAGCATTTCGGCATAGGATAACGCTACAAGCCTTCCGGAGAAATGCCATCGACCTGCCGCGCCAGTTTGAGTAGAAATCCACGGTCAGTTAAGCGACCTGCAAGTGGAAAATAGCGTGTTCGTCAGGTCGAGACGGCGATTTTCAGTCTTAGGTCCAGCCAAGTAGCAACGCATGAACTTGTTGTCCCCCCGCTGATTGCCTTTGAACAAGGTAAGGATTTGCCCATCGTCACCGGCTACAGACTGAATGAACCATCCTTCTCCTAGCAATTTATCAAGAGGCTGGCTTTGAAGCTGCCAAGTCGTTTGCTGCGGCCCCGCTGGCGAAAGGGCATCTTGCGCGCTCGCACCCGTGGTTGTGCCAATCAGGACCGCCGCCGCAACCATCGCATGTCTCAACATTCTTCGCCTCGATTTATCTGGTGAAAGTGGATTGCGCTGCCTGCGCGATGTCTGCGGACGGAGCAAACCATTGCTTGCGCTCGCCGTCGAACCGCATCCCGAGGGCCTTGGCCTGGTCCTTGCGGTCAAACGGCACCCGGAAGTAGACGCGGCCGTTCTCGGCGGCCGGTGCCGGCGCGGCCGTGGTGGCGATCGGCGGCTTGGTCGAGCTGGCGGAGCCGGCGACCGGGCGCTTTCCCTCCTTCTCGAACGCTTTGACGGCCTTCGCGATCTCCGGGGTTGGCGCATACCACTTGCGCGCATCGCCATCCCAGCGAAGGCCGGCCATCTTCGCCTCGTCCTTCCGCTCGAAGGGCACGGTGAAGTAGGTCTTCCGGGCCGTGGGGGCACCCGTGCCGGCGGGCGGGTCTGAAGCCCCCCGGCTGGCTTTGGGTCCGCCGCCGGGCGCTCCGGTGGCTGCGGGAGCATCTTCGATGCGGGTGGTGTCACCGGCTCCCTTCAACCGCGCGAGCGTCTGACGGGTCCGTTGCAACACATCCGCCACATACGCCGCGTCATCGCCCCTGCCAGCCTCGATGTCTTGAAGCGCCGCCTCCTGCTCAACGCTATGGATGGGGTTCACCATCCAAGGAACCAACCGCCGGGCCAATCCGACGAAGGCGCTGCCGCGCGCCGTGGTGTGGATCGCGTTGCCGCGCTCCTCCACGTAATCGCGGTCGAACACGGTCTTGATGATGTTGGCCCGTGTCGCCCCCGTGCCGATGCCGCGCTTCTGGTCGGCCGTCACCCCGCCGAGAACGGTCTTGGCGCGCGGGTCGTCTATGTAGAGGTCGATGTTCACCATGGCGTCCAGCAAGCTCGCCTGCGTGAAGTAGGCCGGCGGCTTGGTTTGCTTGGTGACGCTGCTCGCGGCCGTCACGGTGCCGGCATCACCATCCGCAACCGGGGGGAGTTGCGCGGCCTCCTCCTCATCCTGCTCCTCGGCGTCGGCCGCCTTCTTTCGCTTTCTGGCGCGCTTCACGTCCTTGTCGGCCTGGTCGTCGGCGATCAGGCTGCGCCATCCCAGCTCGCGCACCGTGCGGCCTCGGGCGATGAACGGCTTGCCGTCAAGCTCGGCGGTAATCGTCGTGCTGTCATAGAGAAAGTCCGGGAGAAGGTTGGCAACGGTGTGCCGCACGATGAGCTGATACAGCTTTGCCTCGTCCGGGTGGAGCTGTGCCAGGTTAGCAATGTTCTCGGTCGGGATGATCGCGTGATGGTCCGTCAGCTTGGCGTCGTCGTACGAAGCGGCCCGGATCACGGGATGTGCGAACCAATCCAGGTGCGCCTGGGCAACGGCGGCAACCTCGGGGAGCACCGTCAAACGGTTAAGCAGCGCCGGCATCTCTTGCGCGTGGTCTGTCGAGAGATAGACGCATTCCGTGCGGGGATACGTCGTCAACTTTGCCTCATACAGCTTTTGCAACAAGTCTAGGGTCCGGTCTGGCTTCCATTTCCAAAGCGCAAAGGCGCGCTTCTGAGCAAGCGACGTGCTGATGAAGTCCACCGGCTTGATCGATTTTGGCAGCGTCTTCACGGCGAGCCTGGCGGTCGCCCCCATGATACGAGCGGCAATCGCGTCGGCCTCCTCCTTCGCCTCAAGGCGACGATCGGCCGGGGGCCGGTACACCAGACGAAGCGGACCCGCGCCCGTCTTGATGTCAGCCGCGATCTCGAAATAGGTCCGGGCGGTGAAGTCCGCGATCTCGCGGCAGCGATCCTCGATGAGCGCGGTCACGGCCGATTGCACGCGGCCGACACTGAGGGGCTTGGCCTTCGGTGCGGTGTGGGTCCGGGTGAAATACCGGGTGTAGGTCAGCCCCTCGATCCAGTCGGCGCGCGAGCGCGCGCGTCCGGCGTGATAGAGCGGCAATTTGCGCTCGGCGGGTAGCAGCTCGGCCGCCGCCTTCCGCAAGGCGCTGTCGGTCAGCGCGCTAGACCAGAACCGCCGGACGGGCACGGAACTGCCGGCGCGGTCGATCATTTCCCATGCGATCATCTCGCCCTCGCGGCCGGCGTCGGTCGCCACCACGATTTGCGCGGCGGCCCGAATCTCCTTCTCGATCGCCGCAACCGCCGCAGCCTTACCCTCGGCCGCCACCATACGAAAGCCGGCGTGAACCAACTCGGCAACGTCCTGGCGTTCCCATGATTTAAAGGCGGGGTCATAGACCTCCGGGGCAGCCGGCTCCACGGCGTGCCCGGTCGTGTACACCAGACGTGTCCCCTCCTTGGTCAAGATCAGCGGGGAGTTGTGCGAGGCAACCCCGCCGAACAGCACGCGCGCGATGTCGGACGCGGCAGAATATTTCTCGCAAATCCACAAGGCTGCCATTCCTGCGCCCTCCTAGCGGCCCAAGCTCAAGCTTTGTTCGTGCTCCTGCTCGCGTTCCACGAGCACGATTTCAACTACCTCATCTTCGTACGCCTGCATCTGGCGCTCCTCCTGCAAGTCGTGGCCTTGAGTCGCGGAATGCTGCTCCTCGCGGTGCAGCTCGGAAGCGAGGGCCTGCGCTTGGGACGCCCGAACGCCCGTCATGATGGCCTGGGTGGTCGCCTCGGCACCGTTCGTCGTCCGGTAATCGTTCCAGTCGGTGCCGCGGTCATCGGATGCGAAGTCCGGGAGAAGGGTGAAGCCTGCGACGGACATCGCCGCCTCCTCGGCCTTCCGTCGTCCGACGTTGCGGGCTGCTTCTTTCTGATGGTCATTGTCGCCAGCGATGATGACGGTGCGTTGGGGGTTCTGGTCTCTGTAAGCCTGGGCGACGGGGGCGATATTGCCGGCGTTGAAGGCGGCGATGACGGGCAGGCCGGTCGCCTGGTGGATCGTGGCGGCCGTGGCATAGCCCTCGGCGATGATGGCGGGGCTATCCGCCTTCAGCTGCCCTAGCAGGGCGTGGCACCCCTCCACGCGCCCGCCCTTGTGGAAAGACTTGATTCCGTCCGGGTCGATCGTCTGCAAGCTCCAAAGCTTGCCCTCGTTGTCGCGCATGGGCACCAATAAGCGGCCCTCCAAGCTGACGTTCTTGGGGTTCCCGTCCTTGTCTGTCGTGGCGATGGTCTGGCCCGGTGCGCCCGTCCGCAGCTCGCCGGCCTCGATGCCCTTGGCGACTAGATAGGGGTGGTCGCCGGACACCGGCTGTGCGGCGGACCATGCCGTTTCTGCCGAAAGTGCGGCGGCCTGGGTGGTCTGCTCGCGGTCGATGGCCCGCTCATGGCGCTTCTGCGCGGCCTCCGCCGTCAGCCGGGCACGGTCCTGCGCGCCAAGCGCCTGAGCGGGTGCGCCAGACTTCCAATTGGTGCGAACCCCTTCTCTGTGATTCTCGATGAACCCGGCCGGATGCCCGTCAAGGTGGCCAACATAGGCCCCGCTGGTCTGGCGGCCCGTGTCGCCGATGACGGGGACACGATGAAGCTGGCCGTCCATCTTCGGCAGCCCGTTGACTTGCAGGCCAGCGCCGCGAAGCGCGTCCGCGAACTCGGCTCGCGGGTCCGGGGTGTTCGCAACGTGCAACTCGTCGCGGGGTGGAAGCCATGCGGCAAGCGGTGCAAGGTCAGTGCCGGTCGGCACAAACCATGATTTCGCATCCTTATCCCACTTCGCTCCAAGCGCCTTGGCTTCGTCCTTTTCCTTGTAGGGGACCGCAAGGTAGGTCCGTTCGTTGCTGATGGTCGTCACCGGGTGCTCCTCCCTGACGAGGGTGGGTGCCCTGACAAGCACGGTGCCGTCCTCGGCACTCAGGGCGGGTGTGGGGCTGTGCTGGTCGGCCGCGCGCGCCGCGCCCTGCTCCTGCGCCTGCTCGAACCCGCGCAACATGCCCGCGATCTTCTCCGCGTCGGCGGCGGCCCGGAAAATCTCCTGGGGATCGCTCTCTAGCGCCTTGATCCAGCTCCCGACGTAGGCCGCGTGCCGGCTCGGGTCGTGGCCGACGCCGATTTCGGTCCCGACGATCAGCGACGAAATTTCCGCGCGCAGCTCCTCGCGCGCGTAGCCGGCGCTCCCGAATGGGTGCGCTAGATCGCGGTCGAGCCGGCCGGGCGCTCCCGTCCAATGCCCCAGCTCATGCAAAGCGGTCGCGTAATAGCCGTCAGCGGTCGGGAACTGCCCTTGCTCGGGCAAGGTAATCTGGTCCGTCGATGTCTGGTAATAGGCGCGGTCGCCCGGCTGGTGAGTGATCTTCGCGCCGGAACCGGACAAAATGCCTTCCGCCCGTTCATGCCGGTCCCATTCCGAGACTATGCGCGCCGCTGCCGGCGGCAAGCCGTCGATCTGCTCGGCGTTGAAAACAGTGAAGGTCTTCACCCTCGGCCGTTCGTAGCTGACATTCCGTGTCAGCGGCTTGCCGTCCTCGCCCTGCACCGGCTTGCCCTGCGCGTCTGTGACCTTTTCGGTGCCGTTCGTGATCCAGTATTGAATCTGCGTTCCGTGCTCGCCCTTGCGGACCTGGGCACCTTCCGCTTCCGCCTGCTTGTAGGTCATCCAACGAGGGTCTGCGTGGCCCGCCGCCATAAGCCAAAGCGTGTTGCCGCCTCGATAATCCTTCCCGGTCGTCGGGTTGTAGGGCATCACCCGCTCGCCCGGCTGCCATGGCTTCTGCCAAGGCGCGGTTCCCTCCTTAAGCTGCTCGATCAGCCCTTCCGCAACCTTCTTGGCGTAATCAGTTGCCATTGCCATCATCCTCCGCATCGGCGGCAGAGACGGCCGTTTCCTCGAAAGCCCCCATCTCCTCGGCAACGTCCGGGTCAACCTCGATCCAAACGCCGGGCGTGCCGAAGTCGGCCAAGTCACGTGAGACGATCCCCGCAAGCCCGCTCGAAGCGATCGACACGCCAACGGGCGGAATGAGCCTGTCGGCCTCTTGCTTCGGGTCTGAAAGAACAAGCTGCGTGACGGCCGGATTGGTCGGAACCACCAGTCGAACGACTTTCCCTGGCATCTCGGTGTCCTCATTCATCTGTGCTGCTCCTGTGATAAACGGTCGGGTCTGCGGTGTAGGGATTGAGCGCGGCGTTCGGGCGGGCTGGGCGCAAGGCCGCAGCGGTGATGATCGGCCCGTCACGCGCGGTCGCGCCCGGCCCGTAGTACTTGGCGACATATCCGTTGTAGAAACCGCGCTCGAAGCTTCCTGTGTTGTAGGCGGACAAGGCGGCGCGCAACGCGGTCTGCGGGTCCGGCCTGGTGGCGACGGCAGAGAGATAATCTGCGGTGAGGATCGCCGCTCCGGCCCGGACGTTGGCGCAGGGGTCGAACATTTCCGCCACGGTGCTGCCGAGCGCGATAAGGTTCCGGCTGTTCACCTGCATCAAGCCAAGATCGACGCTGAAGCCGCGCGCAATCCAGCTTTCGGCCGTCGCGGTAGCCTCCGCCGCGCTGCGAGCTGGGGCAGGTTGGGTCAGCGCCCCATTGACATACAACGCAAACGGCCGGACATCGCTCTCAACCCGCATGATCGCCCGCAAGGTCGTCGGTTCCACGGTCGGCCCGCACGTAAGCAAACCGGCTTTGGCGGACGGCGCGGAAGCGGCGGGCTGCGTCTCCGCCATCCGCATCTGCTCCGCAAGGGTGGCGTAGGTGGCGGGATGAATACCGCCCGGCCCTACCAGTGGGCGCACATCAATGATGCCGTCGCGCCGTTCCGCCGCAATGGTCGCGATGGCGGCGCGTGTCGCCGTCGATGCGTTCGGGATAAGCCAAACGACGCTGCGCGCGATGACGGCGTTCCGAACCCGACGTAAGTTCTCCTGGGTCGATGTGCCCGCACCATCGTTCGCCCCAAGGCTGATGATGGCGGTGTCGGCGGCCTCAATGCTGCCGAGCCTCGTCGTGGCATACTCGCTGGAACTGATGCCGACTTGCGCGGCGGAAACGCAGTCGGGGCGGGCGCGTGCGATCCCGACTGCGAGGCTGTCCCCGATGACAATGCAATGGATCATGCCAAGCTCACTCCGCAACCCAAAGGGGCCGCACCGTGCTCCGCACGGAAGCTGCCTGGATCGGCCCAAAGTAGCGGCTATCGAAACTGCGCGGGTTGTGCGCGGACACAAGCCAAAGCTCGCCCGGCGCGACGGGATAATGCCCGGCCGGGAATGCCGGCATTGAGCGTCCCTGGCTATCGTGCGCGAGCTGGGCGCTGTTCCGAACCTTCTTGCCGTTGACGGTCACGCCCTCCGGTGACACGTTGATCTCGTCGCCGGGGCCTGCGGCAACGGGTTTCAGCACCGTCTCCTGTCCGGTCGGGCACGGGCCTGGAGCAATGTAACCCCGGCTCTGGCCGATGCGCACGGCCGTCGTGTCAGGGAGGCAGACAAGCACCACGTCGCCGGCTCGGGCGGCGTGTGCCGGCGTCTCAAGCCAAAGCCCGACCGGCATGGAGTCAGTGGTGTTGATCCAAAGGCCCTCGGCGTGCGCGATGCCGACGATCAGGAAAACGGCTGCCGACGCGCCGGCAACTGCATAAACCAGCTTCAGCTTTGCCTTTCGGGTCAGCGCGCGCTTCTTCACGCCGCGAACGGCGTTGCCATCGCCGCCTCCTTCTTCGCCTCGGCCGGCACTGGCGCGGCCTTAATGGTCATCGTGGCGGGCGGCTGAACCATGGACCGGGCAAGGAAGGCGTCATCGTTGAAATACAGGATTTGGGTGCCATAGATCGCATACTGGCCGGCGGCGAAGATCAGCATGTCGCCGGGGTGGGTGATCTTGCCGCTCGCCAGCTCCTTCGTCGGCGCTCGCATGTGGTTCACTTCGTCGGCGGTCATCAACGGTCGCTCGATCTCGCGGAAGGTGCGGCTGACATGGGTGAGATTGCTGCCGCGCTCTCCGCTCTCGGTCACGTCCTCTTTGATGATCGTGGTGGTTCCGAGCATGTCGGAAATCCACTCGCCCGTTTGTGTCTGGTTGGGCGCGTAGGCCACTCGGATATGCAGGTTGGTGATGATGTTCTCGTGCGGGCCGTAAGCCTTCAAAAGCTGCTCGCGGTCCTGAAGAATGATGTACGCCTTCATGCCGTAACCGGCGATGAAGGCAAGGCTCTCCTCGAAGATATCGAGCTTGCCGAACGATCCCGCGAACTCGTCCAGCATCAACAGCATTGGCCGCTTGTGGGGTGAGACGAAACGGCCATCGGGCAGCCGCTTCAGCTCGTCGCGGGTGAGCGTGCGAACGATCTGGTTTAACACCAGTCGAACAAGCGGGCGGAGACGGTCTTTGTCGCTTGGGCGGACGACAAGATACAGCGTCACCGGCTTTTCGTGGTTCATCAAGTCGGCGATCTTGAAGTCGCTATGAGACGTGTTCTTGCGCACAAGCGGGTCGCGATAGAGAGAGAGAAAGGACATCGCGGTTGAGAGCACGGAACCGCGTTCGTTGTCGGGCCTATTCAGCATGTCGCGGCCGGCGGCGGCGATCACGGCGCGGGCGTCCTTCAAAACCTCTCGCTTCTCCGGTGTCATGCCGGGCCGGTTGGCGTCGTTTGGGTTGTCCTGGGCAACCGTGTTCTTCATCTCCTCATAGAGCGTCTTCACGTCCCGTGTCGGATCGGACAGAAAGAAAGCCACGGTGTATAGCGTCGCCTCCTCGGCCTCCACGCCAAGATCAAGCTCCTCCCACGTTTTGTGCAGGATATGCAGGACAAGTCCGGTCAGCAGGGCGTGTGAAGTCTTCGCCCAATGATCGTTTAGACCTTTGCCGTCCGGGTCAACGATCATTGTTACTAGGTTTTGAGTGTCGCCAACTGCATTGATGCTGTCGATGCGTATCTCATTTAGTGGATTGAAGCTACCGCTGCCTTCCGACGCTGCCGGATCGAACTTCACAACGATGTTGTTGGCGTGCTCTTTGCGCCATCCCGACGTTTGACCCCATAGCTCGCCTTTCATGTCGTTGACGACGCAACTATGCGGGTAGGAAAGCAGCGTCGGCAGCACCAGCCCAACGCCCTTGCCGCTGCGGGTCGGCGCGATTGCGCCGATGTGCTCCGGGCCGTCGTGGCGGAGATAGTGCGTGATTCCTGTCTTCGGGTCCGTCCAGGCACCGATATAGACGCCACTGCCGTTCTCATCGTCGGTCTTCGGAAGGAAGCCGACTTGCCGCAGCTCATCGGCGGTCGTGATCCAGCGCGCGGTGCCGTGCAATCCCTCGATCTTCTGCGGCTTGCGCCGCCGTGCGTTGGCGATGCTGATGCCGAACAGCATTCCGAACGCGACAACGAACAGGAACCCGGCCCCGGCGATCTGGAAGGTGGTCGAGGCGTTCGCGGCCCATGGCGCTTGCGCCCAATTGATCCATGACCAAGGAGCATAAAAATGCGCGATCCAAGGAGTGCCAAGCGCGGGGTGATAGTTGAGACGCCACGCTACGAACTGCGTCACGGTGGAATTGAGCGCAGCGATGACGGCTGCAAGGCCCGCCATCCCTAACGCTGCATTGCGGGGACTTCCCTTTTTTATGGCCTTCGGCAGCGTCGGGATATTCGGCAGCTCTGGCATGGCGGCTTTCCTCAACTGGCGGGTCCATAGATTTTCAGGGCTTGGTCGATCTGTGCGATGATGACGGCGCGCTCCTCGGCTGGACGCGCCTGGTGGTCGGCGGCGATCTCCGCGATGAAGCTGTGCGGGCCGCGCTCGTCATCCCGCGTCGTGGTGAGAAGATCGGTCAACTCATCCGGGTCCGTCGTTAGCAGGTGGCGCACCTGGCTTAAGCTCGGCTGCTCAAGCACGCCATGATAATATACCGTATGCAGTATCAGTGCTTGTAAAAAAGGGGCGGCCTTCACCCTGGCAAATCGCACGTTTTCGTCCGCATCGGTGCTCTGGTGCTCTGGCGGCAGAATCAGCTCGGCAAGATGCCGTGCCGTGATATGCGCGTCCGGGCCTGGCCGGACCTCGGCGAGCGGGTTGTAGGCCGTGCGCAACGGCTGGCCCGGAAGTGGCGGTATCATCGGTCGCGATCTCCTTTCGTCTGTTCACTCGATGGCTGGTGGTCGTGAAAGCGGCCCCGATCATCGGTCCTCACGGTGTCGCCCACGCGCCAGGTCGATGCCTTCGCCGCCTGGGCAGCGGAGACGACTTTAACCAGCGTCTCGCCGTCCCGGTCGAGTAAAACTGCTTCGATGCCGCCTGCGATCTGTCGCCGGCCCGTATACACCGCATCCCCGGAATCAGTCGGGGTCCACGCGCGATGCGGCGGTATTTCCGTCACCTTCCGTCCAGCTTCATTTCGACTTTCGATGAAAGCCGTGATTTCCGGGCGGTCTTCGGCCCTGCCCCGCGTCAGCGTCGGCTGGCTTGGCTGCAACGCCGGGCGCTGCTGGGCGGTCGCCACCTGGCGCTTGCGCTCGGCTTCCATCGCCGGGTCCGCGAAGGTCACGGCCATCCCCTCCACGGCCGCGAGCTGGGCGAGCTGGCGCTTGAAGTCGTCGGTGCCGTCCACGACAAGCGGCCGGTCCCCGAACCTATCAGCGGCCAAACTAAGGGCGAGAAAGGAGGCGGCAACCGATACCTCGTCCACGCGGACTTGCTTTGCCTGATCCGTCACCCGGCCGCCGTCCGCTACATGATAGGTCACGGCGCCGTCGCGCCCTACGGTCGGGCGAAGGTGCTGATAGACGACGTGCCGCGCCTGGTCTGCGTTCTCTGCCGAGAGAACGGCCGCGCTTAGCTCCGCCTGGCGTTGATCGGTTGAGCGCAGCACTTCGGCGGCAAGCCCGTTCCCCTGGCTGGCCTGGGCCTGAAGCCATGCCTGCCAAGTAGGCAGGGGTCGAGTTGCGGACGCCTTCCGCTCCTCAGCCTGCCGGGTGCGCTCCCGGTCGGCTGTGAGGGCGCGGACGCGCTTCATTTCCGCATAGGCGGCCCGCCTGCCATCGGCCGTGTACGGGGTTTCTTTGATCGCCTGGCGGCGCTCGGCGGCCCACGCCCCCAACTCCGCGCGAAAGGCTTTCGACGTTGCCTTGGTGTCCTCACGGGCCTGCTGGCGTTCCTTCACGGTGCGCTCCCGCTCGCGCTGGAAGTCCCGGAACAGCTCGGCGGTGTTTGAACTCCGGGTGTGCAGCGGTGCCCTGGGATACATTTGCTCCGGGGCCGGCTGCGGGCCGGCCGGCGGCTGATACCCGCCCCACTTTGCAGTAAGCGCCCCGAACGCAAGCCGCCGGTCGATGTCGGACGGCTTGACGCGGGCGTACTTGTCGCCGGCCACGGCGATCACCAGCCCAGCCCCGCGCGGCTTGACTTCCAGGCCGAAAGCGGCGGCGGCGCAGTGGATGTCCTGCCAGCCCTGCCCGGTGTCCTGAGCCTTCAACAACGCGGGGCCGGCTTCGTCCCGAACCCATTGAATGAGGCTCTGTTGCCCGCCGTGCAACTCCATCCCCTCTGCTCGGCCGTTCCTCGGGCCGGCGCTGCGGTCGGGCATCTGGTGGTTGGTCGGTGTCAGCCCGTGCTTCTTCTCAAGCTCAATGCACGCCGCCTGAAGCCGGGGCTGGTCGAAATACGGCGTGACCGCTTTCAGCGTCAGCGGATGCACCTTGTTAATGGCGACGTGGAAGTGAAAGTGATCCTTGTCATTATGGACGGCCGAAATCCGCTGGTGGTCCGCGAACCCGATGGCCATGGTCAAGGTATCCTCGATGTCGCGGAGCTGGTCAGGCATCGGCCTCTCGCCCGGCGGAAACGAGACGATCAGGTGATAGGTCTTGTCGGTCTTTGAGCCGGTGTTGCGCTCCTGGGTCGCGGCGATCTCAGCCAGCGCAAGCCCCGGCTCCTCATTGTGGCAGTTGGTCACGCGCATCGCCTCAACCCGCTCCCCGCCACCCTTCGTGTCCAAAATGTAGTCCGCCGTCCGTTTCCAGTCCCGAAGATCACCGATCTTCTTTTGATCCGACACATAGGCCGCCAAGCGGCCGAAGCTGCCGCCAGCTACGCGGCGGGACACCTTCGCGATCAAGCGGCCGCCACCTTGTCAACGATCCGTTCCCGCAGCTCCCCGATCTGGTCGAGTAGGCGGCGCACATCGGTTTCCGGTGCCCCCTGCCCCGGCTTGTCCACCAGCCATAGCTTCAACAAACCTCCAAGCCGCCCAAGGTCGCCGCACGCCTTCAGCAGCTCCCCCACGCGCTCGGCGTCGAGCACTGACTTGGGCTGATGGCCGATGCCGAGAGTGCGGAGATAGGTTGAGACCGGCAGCCCGGTCGCCGCCGCAAGCCGCTCGATGGTGGCGCGCTCCGCCGGGGTCACGCGGACCTTCAGGACGTGTCCCCTCGGCCAAGACGGTTTCTCCATGGTGCTCCGACCCCTCAGACGCGGCAGCGGCAGTCAGCCTCGCAGAGCTGTGCGTCGAGCCCCGGAGGGTGCGAGTAAGCCCATCAAGCGACTAGGGCCGTGGCCCTGGCCGCATATCTTGCCTACTACCTTGCCTACTACCTTGCCTACTACCTTGCCTACTACCTTGCCTACTACCTTGCCTACTACCTTGCCTACTACCTTGCCTACTACCTTGCCTACTACCTTGCCTA
>JAABUQ010002763.1_pt1 | contig 33863 bp, 26 predicted proteins | sample 5560001 | NCBI WGS metagenome assembly JAABUQ01 (sample SAMN10711888, study PRJNA513371) | rock metagenome | isolation source: Antarctica rocks | place: Antarctica: Victoria Land, Finger Mt nord | collected 2015-12-18
GAAAAATCGAATACTCAATTTTATTGATTACTTTAATAAAACAATGGCTAAACCTTTTAAGTGGACATATAAGGGCAAAGTTTTGGCTATCTAATGGTCTGCTTATTTACGCCGACCTGTACTAGTTACTGAGTACATCAACACGCACTGGTGCCACGCCAGTTTGTATGAGTCCTAGTAACTGGGCAGCTGCGGTGGAAAGGTCAATAATTCGACCCTGGATGTAGGGCCCCCGGTCATTAATTCGCACCACCACAGAAAGACCATTTTTCAAGTTGGTCACTCGTACTTTCGTCCCAAATGGCAAGCTGCGATGCGCCGCCGTTAGTGCATTCTGATTGAAAGTTTCACCACTGGCACTCTCAGTGCCATCAGACCCAGGGCCATACCACGAAGCTAAACCACTGAGACTAATTCGTACTGGTCCCAAGGAAATCTCCTGAGGCAGTTTTAGGATCGGCATAGGTCTACCAGAAATCTCGCGCAAAGGAGGTGCGTTGCCCAGCAGTCGCCGCAGACGGTTGGTCGCTTGCAGTGCGTCTTGTGCTAGGTCGTCGGTCAGATCTGAAGAACGTGTTTCGCCATTGATCTCGACCAATTTTTCATCGTTGATTTTGATCAGGTAGCGATCGCCTGGTTTCTGGGCTGAAGTTGCCTGCCAGTTGACTGTAATCTTACCGGCATCCACATCCCGACTCAGCTGGTTGAGCTTAGCCGCCACCTGAGTCGCCCGCCAAACCGGAGCGGTGGCTGGGAAATTATCATCAGATCCGGCGCTAGGCTGCCTACTGACATCCGAGTTGCTAATGGTCGCAACTTTAGTCTGGGCGCTACGAGTAGCACCTCTACCATCCCCAATTTCCCCGATAGTACCGCTGGTTGCCACGGGAGTGGAACCGAGAAACGTCAGAACGGGAATGTTGCGGACATAGAGTGTTGCTGCCTGACGCCCTGCGACTTCATGAGGCTGAATCCTGGCAATTATCGGCTCATTTGCCTTAGTCCCTGCTGAGGACTGGTACTCACCCACCTTGACAACGTCAATAGGTTGAGCTGGTGGTACGGTTTGGTTCGGCGTTGCTTGTCTATTTTCCCTAGAAGGGTTAACTGCCTTGTTTGGTTGAGCATGACTGGCTAATGGCGTGCCCCAAGCAGCGGTTAGCAGGGCGGCAGTAGTGCAAAAAATTCGTTTATTCATGCGGTACGTTGTAAATGGCACTCCTCGATTCGAGCTTGAGCTAGGGTGAGGTATTGCACAACGGCAATTCTCTTGCCACCAACTCGTACTCGTTACGTATTCACTTTTGATTCACAACTGCAACAGATTACCACGAAGTTTTTGGATTAGAGGTCAGGTAAGCCAAAAATACCGATAACTTCATCAAAATTTCAAACTGAGATTCATGACCAAATGCGGTCTAGATAAATGTTTCCGAGTTTTGGGTGCTTACGGATACTTCATCAAAACTTAATCAAACTGAAAAAACTTTACACTGTTTAGGTCAAGATTTCACCCAAGATTACGCACGTTTTGCTAAGAAAGCAAGAGGCACTTCCCTAATGGATTATCGAGAAGCAGGCGTTAATGTCGAGGCTGGTCGAGCATTTGTAGAGCAAATCCGCAATTTGGTTCATAGAACCCATCGACCTGAAGTTATAGGTGGACTGGGTGGCTTCAGTGGCTGCTTCCAACTACCATCTGGGTATCGGGAACCGGTTTTGGTCTCAGGTACAGATGGTGTGGGCACAAAGCTGAAACTCGCCCAAATTCTCAACTGCCATCACACGGTGGGGATTGATTTGGTGGCGATGTGTGTCAACGATGTGTTAACGGCTGGGGCAGAACCGCTGTTTTTTTTAGATTATTTGGCGACTGGGGAGCTGAACCCAGAGCAGCTGACTCAGGTGGTTGCCGGTATCAGCCAAGGGTGTCAACTGGCTGGGTGTGCCTTGCTGGGAGGAGAGACGGCAGAAATGCCTGGTTTTTATCAGAGTAGCGAGTATGACTTGGCTGGGTTTTGTGTGGGAATTGTAGAAAAGAGCCAGCTATTGAATGGCTCTCAGGTACAGGTGGGCGACGTGGCGATTGGTTTAGCAAGCGTTGGCGTCCACAGCAATGGCTTTAGTTTGGTGCGGAAAATTGTGAATGAGCGTGGCTTTGACTGGAGCTTGCCCTTCGAGCAAGCCCCCTCGGGGCATCGCCCAGAACTGAGTGAGGCTAAGAGCTTGGGAGAAGTTTTCCTGACACCGACTCGAATTTACGTCAAACCCGTTCTTGGTGCACGCCAAGCGGGGCTGACAATTCACGGCATGGCTCACATCACTGGTGGTGGTTTGCCAGAAAACCTGCCTAGAAGCCTTGGTACCGATCAATCAATTGAAATCGAGCCCAACAGTTGGGCGATTCCCCCGATCTTTGAATGGCTGGCTGAGGCTGGGGAAGTTAATCGCTCAGCTATGTTTAACACGTTTAACATGGGCATTGGGTTTGTACTGCTCGTACCACCAGACCAAGCTGAGTCAACCATCAGATGGTTTGAATCACACGACATTGCCGCCTATGCGATCGCTAAGGTAATTCCCGGCTCAGGTAACTTGGTGGGACTACCAGATTGACACGCCAAAGGCTTCACATTGTCATTACATTCATATTAAACTCTCTTGATTTATCTGATTGACTGAACAAGATTTGCCAGGCGCAGTTCCCATGAGTTTCAGCCAGCGATAGTTAGAGGCTATTGCCTCCCCTAATGTTTGATAAACCTGGTACTTAACGCCAAACTCCGCACATAATTCTGCCAATATCGGAGCCAATTTCGGATAATGAATGTGACAAACATGTGGAAAGAGATGGTGAACAACTTGATAGTTAAGACCGCCAACGTACCAGTTCAATAATTGATTACGGGGAGCAAAATCAATTGTGGTTTTAATTTGAAAAATCGCCCATTCATCATCAATTTGGTTTGATTCAGGATTGGGCTGTATAAACTCTGCTGTCTCCATAACATGAGCCATCATGAAAACATTACAAATTAGCAGCCCATAAGTCATGTAAGTGATGCTAAATCCCACAATTGTTTGTATAGGTGTATATCCCACAGCAATTGGGATGCCAAGAAAAAGTCCAAACCAGATGAATTTTCCCCCTACCAATATCAGCATTTCTAACGGTTTGGGTGTAGGAATTACATGTGACTGGTATTGGCGCTTGAACCAAATTAGATAGAGATCAGAAACCGACCAATAAATTGGGATAATTGTGTAGACAAAGCTAATGAATATGTGTTGAAATTTGTGATACCATTTCGGCTTCATATATGGAGACATGCGCACTAAGCCATCACCATGGATTTCCACATCATGCCCTAAGATGTTGGTATAAGTATGATGTAAAAAATTATGGCGGTATTTCCATAAATAACTAGATACCCCAATGATATCGTAGGTCAAACCCAAGATATAATTAACCCATTTGTTGCTAGAATACCCGCCATGATTAGCGTCATGTCCTATACTAAAGCCAACGCCAGCAAGGCCCAATCCTAGAAAGACACAGCCAATCACTTTCATCCACATTATCGGTGGACCAAAAACTGTAAATGTCCAAGCGGAAATTACCCATCCTAAGATAATCGCAGTTTTGATGTACATTGCCAAATTATCGCGCTGAGCAAGGTTCTCAGATTGAAAATAAGCGTCAACTCGTTGATTCAGTTCTTTTCTAAACCCAACGGTTTTGGCAAAAGTTACTCTCGTCTGCGTCTGTGTCATAAAAACTGCTCGCGCCAATAAGATGTGAATAGTATAACCCGATTGCGCTGATTGACTGACAAATCTTATTAGACTTGAACGGTTTAGGCACTCCAGGCTATAAATTGGACTTTGGACAAATGTCATTCAAGGTAACGGCGATCTGGAAGTGAAGGTGTTTGCGTGGTCATGGGAGTGGTGGTTTCAGAGGTATTGACCTCTTGCTAGTTCAACTCCTACAAAACCTAACAAAATAGGACTAATACCATCTAAGAAAACCAAAGTCAACAAAAGAGTTTTTGCGAGTGCGGACTTGCATAAGATTGACATGATTAAGCTGAATTATAAATAGTATCTCTATCCTTCATTGGTCAACTTTAAAAAAGTATTTTGAGAACGAAAGTAAATTCAATAATTATTCAGTTAATTGTACTTAATAAAAGCTGGAGGTAATTATTGTCAATAGTAATTGGTTGATTGAGTAAGATAATTATCCCACAAAAATTGAGATGATAGATTTTAAGAGAACTCCAAGTTAGGGACTCAAGTGACTCGACGTTTGTTTTTGCTGCTCATGACGCTGCTGCTGATTGGGCTCTCCTGGTGGGGTGTGACGGCAGCAAGGGCTGGACTGATCGTGCGCTCTCTAGAGCAAGAGGGAGTACCGATGCTTTATATGGCACCGCAGCGTGTCCAGAAAGTGCCAGGCGTACTTATAGCACATGGCTTTGCTGGTTCCAAGCAGTTGATGCTGGGGTATGGACATGTCCTGGCACAGTCAGGGTACGCCGTTATGCTTTGGGATTTTGATGGTCATGGGGCTAACCCGGCACCTTTGCAGCATTTTGAACTCCAGCGAAATCTTGATGCTGCTTTTACGGCTCTACTGCAGCAATCTCAGGTAGATCCAACCCGACTGGCACTGCTAGGGCACTCTATGGGCAGTGGTTTAGTAATGTCGGCAGGCATCCGCTTGAGCAATAGCTTTGCTGCGACAGTTGCCATCTCACCAACGGGTGCTCAGGTAACGCCCCAAGCTCCACGCAATCTCCAGCTACAGGCAGGCGGTTGGGAGGGGAGGTTCGTAGAGAATGCCCAGCGACTGCTGGCAGCAGCGGGTGGAGAAAATAAAAATCTGTCTGAGGGGATAGGACGAGAACTGGTAATTGTGCAGCAGGTTGAGCACATCACCATTCTCTTCAGCAACGCCAGTCACCAGGCAGCCCTTCGATGGCTCGATGCCACCTTCAATCAGTCGCACAGCAGCAGCTATGTTGACCACCGAATGCTTTGGTATGGCTTGCACCTGCTAGGCTGGCTACTTTTGTTGAATGCAGTTGCTCCAGCTCTTGCTTTGCCTGTCACTACCCTAATGATGAAGGCGCGTCCGGTGCGAAACTGGGGAGGGTTACTCCTGGCTCCACTGGTGGCAGGCGGTACGCTCCCGTTGGTCAATCAGGTCGTCAAGCTGCAAAACCTGGGTGGGTTAATAGTAGGTAGTGCGATCGGGATCTGGTTTCTGGTAGCGGGCTTGGTGTGGCTTGCGCTCCTCTTTCGCCTACCGCGCCCGACTGTTCGGGTAGTTGGGTTGGGTGTGCTACTCTTTGGGCTGCTTTGGGTGGCGTTTGGATTGATGGCGCAGGTAGTCTGGCTCCAGTGGTGGCTAATTCCAGCACGCTTAAAGCTCTGGCTCCCACTTTCATTAGCCTGCTTACCCTGGTTTCTGGCATCAGGAATGGTGCAGCAGGGAGTTGGAGTTGGCAGACGAGTGCTATGGTGGCTAGGTCAGAGCATAGTGCTGGTGGGTGGCTTTGTGTTGGCACTTTACCTTCTGCCTCAACTCGGCTTCATTTTTCTACTGCTGCCGCTGTTTCCTCCGCTCATGGCAATTCTTTCCTTTGCTGCTACCCAGGTTAGGGAAGTATGGGCTTATGCGCTTGGCAGTGCGCTTTTCTTTGGCTGGATAATTGCGGCTGCGTTCCCTCTTACAAGCTAATCCCAAGGCGTTAATCACGATGCAAATGAATCAGAGCCCTTCAGGTGATGACTCCCGACCTCTGGGTGTCATAGTTATAGGTGGGTCGTTGAGCGGTTTGTTAACAGCATTGGCACTACGTGCCGTGAATTGTGATGTAGAGGTGTTTGAGCGCTCACCTCACGAAATGAAACACCGTGGTGCTGGGCTGGCTTTGCGACCAGAGACCTGGCAATTTTTGGCAAAGCATGGTATCACCACCAAGGAAGAAATCAGTGTCCGCTCCAAAATTAGGCAGTACTTGGGACGTGACTCAAAGGTAACCCGGCAACAAATAAGATCCCAGTTAATGACCTCGTGGGACAGCCTCTATCGGCAACTGAGAAAGGCGTTTCCAGATGAACACTACTACCAAGGCAACAAGCTAGTCAGTTTTGAGCAGGATGAAAACCAGGTGATTGTCCGTTTTGACGATGGACGGCTTCTTAGGTGCGATCTCTTGGTCTGTGCAGATGGTGCTAACTCCACCTGTAGGCAGCGACTCAATAGCGATGTTGTCCCTCAGTATGCAGGATATGTCGCTTGGCGGGGGGTAATGGAAGAAAGTGAGGTTTCACCGGAAGTTGTCTCTGTGTTTGCGGATAAGCTTGTCGTTTTCCAAGCACCGCAGACGCACATTGTCTGCTATCTGATTCCAGGGAAGAGTGGGGAGTTATCTGAAGGTAAGCGCCGCCTCAACTGGGTATGGTATTGGAATGTCCCAGACGGTGAGCAGTTGCGCCAAGTGTTGACTGATAGAACTGGTTTATGCCGCGACTACTCTGTACCGCAGGGGAAAATCCGACAAGACCTGGTAGAGCATCAGAGGGCGATCGCTCAGAAAATTTTGCCAGATGTGTTTTTGCATCTGTTCGAGCAAACTCTAGACCCTTTCATCCAGCCGATTTATGACTTATCAGTACCTCAGATGGCATTCGGGCGCGTATGTTTGATTGGTAATGCTGCTTTTGTGCCACGTCCTCACACGGGTGCCAGTACTTCAAAGGCTGCCACCAACGCTATGGAACTTGCCAAGTTTGTACAACTGTACAAAGGTGATGTCGTTACTGCACTGAAAAAGTGGGAGATACCACAGCTTGAATTGGGCAATTACCTGAAAGCGACAGGAATATCCCTCGGCAACAAATCGCAGTTTCATCATCCGTGAACGCACATGGAAGCGTAACAAAAAACTCGCGGACAAAAGAATAAGGTTGCTTCCTTGCGTTCAAGAGTTACAATAGTTACATTGTAATCAAAATAACGGACGTTACGGTATGTCGCACGTCGTGAGTATCCGCTTTCAAGACGATCAGATGGAGCGCCTAAGACGCCTGGCACGCCGGCTTGGGCGGACACCGAGCGAGACAGGTGCACTTTTGGTTGAGGAGTCGCTACGAGAAGCCGAGTTCGGTCACATTGACTTTCGGGATTCTCTGGTGGGCCGCCAAGCATACGTGACAAACAGTAGCCTTTCCGTATGGGAAGTGGTGCAGCTCGCAAAGACCTACGGCATGGATGTGACTAAGACTGCGCGTCACCTTGAGTGGCTCCCTTTGCGCGTACAAGCAGCACTTAACTACGCTGCGGCGTTCCCTCAAGAGATAGAGGAAGCGATAGCGGATGCAGATAAGAGCGATTTTACGACACTATCTCGGCTGCTTCCCGAAGCAGAAGAGTGGGTGGTAGACACCGAAGCGGCAAAGTAATTGCTAAGACTTCTCCTTGACGAACATATCTCCCCCACCATTGCCAGAGAGCTTCGGGTAAAGCGTCCGAGGATGGAGGTTTTAAGCCTTAAACAGTGGGGCTACCTGGGTGAAAGTGACGAGGTTATCCTTGGAAATGCTTTTGAAGAAGGGCTTACACTTGTAACGTATGATCTGCGGACGATAGCGCCCCTTCTTAAGTCATGGAGCGAGGTGGGAAGGACGCACGGGGGAGTTATATTCATCGACTGGAAGACGATAGCCCCTGACAATTTTGGTGCTCTTGTCCGAGCGCTGTGCGGCGTATGGGACATAGAGGCCGAAACGCCATGGAGGGAGCCAATCGTGTATCTTAGGGGCGGCTGATCGTGGTAACACTAGGTAGTGATACACAAGTAGAAGTAGGCACTTTTTCTAGCAGCGATCGTATTCTTTCTTCCCTGGTAGGAGAACTAAACCTCACAGCATTACATATTTTTGCAGCAGGCTCATAAAGCCTCCAATGATCTAACTTAGAAATAGCGCTCTTAAGTGGTGGATAAACTCATGGTTGAGCAACTTTTGCTCGGTGATGATGATTACTATGTGCCAGATGCCAACCAGCTAGTCACCGAAGATGACACCAGTGTGGATAATTTCGCCTCTGCTAAACAACAACGTCTCTTAGTTAGCTCTATTTACAGTTCTGCGCCGGAGCTGACTTTTTTAGCCGAAGCCAACGTCGGCATTTACTACACAGACACTCAGCCTGCAATTGTGCCCGATGTTTTCCTCAGCCTCGATGTTCAAGTGCCTGAGAATTGGTGGGATAAGCAAAATCGTTGTTACCTGGTTTGGAAGTTTGGCAAACCCCCAGAAGTAGCAATTGAAATTGTCTCTAACAAAATTGGGAATGAACTGGGAAACAAACTGAGGATTTATGAACGCATGCGGGTCAGTTACTATATCGTATATGACCCAACTCAACAACTGGGAGAGTCAGTATTGCGTGTTTATGAACTCAGGGGAAGGCGCTACTCTGAAACTATACAAACCTGGCTAGAACAAGTCGGGTTCGGTTTGACCCTTTGGGAGGGAGAATTTGAAGGTAGGCAGGATGTTTGGTTGCGCTGGTGCTACCGAGATGATACTGTTCTGCCGACTGGAGATGAAAGATCACAACAAGCTGAACAACGTGCCCAACAATCTGAACAACGTGCCCAACAATCTGAACAACGTGCCCAACAACTGGCAGAGCGACTGCGGAATATGGGCATCGATCCCGACACTCTCAGTTAAGATTCTCTCTAAAAGCTTTAGAACCCTTGAAACGCCTTTGCTCGCGCTTATTTTAGTGCCATTTGACTATGAGTTGTTGCCATTCAAGGTGCGGAATGTGGGTTGGAAGCCACTTAAATAAGTTTCTGTCCTACTGAAAGCTGAGGGGGTGTACTGGAATTTCCACCACAAACTCTGCACCCTGTCCAGGGGATGAATGACAATTCAGCCGCCCTTTGTGCTTTTCCACTACAATTTGATAGCTATTAAATAACCCTAATCCTATCCCTTGGGCCATAGGCTTAGTGGTAAAAAATGGGTTAAATGAATTTGATTTCATTTCCTCAGTCATGCCTACACCATTGTCTTTAATCCGAATTGTTACAGTTGACGAAGTAGTTAACTCGGTGCAAATCCAAATCGTCGGGATTGGGGATTGGGAGAAATCTTCGCCACTCCTTGATTCTAAAGCATCAATGGCGTTATTCAAGAGATTCAAAAACACCTGGTTAAGCTGACTGGCATAACAGGTGACCTCGGGTAATTTCCCATAGTCTTTAATGACTTTAATTTCTGGACGTGACCCTGCCCGTCTTAGTTTGTACTGCAAAAATAGTAGAGTGCTATCAATCCCCTCATGGATATCTACAGATTTAATATCTGATTGATTAATACGGGAGAAGATGTGTAAGGCAAGTATTATTGTACGGATGCGCTCCGCTCCCGTCTGCATTGACTGTAAAATTTTTGCTAAGTCTAAGACAAGGAAGTCTAGGTCAATCTCCTGAATTGCTGTTTGAATGGTGAGGGTGGGATTTGTGTATTCCTTTTGATATAGCTTAATCAGGTTTAGCAAGTCTTGGATATATTCAGCCGCTGGAGCAATATTTCCATAGATAAAGCTAATAGGGTTATTAATTTCGTGAGATATCCCTGCGACTAGCTGCACAAAACCAGCCATTTTTTTCTGATGAAGCAGTTGTGATTGAGTTTTTTTGAGCTCGTTTAATACCTGTTGAAGCTCTGCATTCTGCGACTCAAGCTGGGTTTGAATATTTCTGATTTTCAGGTGTGTTTGAATCCGAGATAAAACTTCTTCAAACTGAAAAGGCTTGGTGATATAGTCTACCCCCCCAACTTGAAAAGCTTTGACTTTATCCAACACAGCATCTAAAGCCGTCAAAAAAATTACTGGGATAGAGCGAGTTTTAGTATCTGATTTTAGATGTTTACAGACCTCATAGCCATCCATCTCTGGCATACTGATATCCAGTAAAATTGTAACCGTTCAGGGGGGGATCAAAAAAACGTCCAATATGAAATCACACGTAATCAGTACGAAAACCAGTCTAGATTGGATTTATACCGGATAATTGTGAGTAGTCAAAAGTGCTATACTGGTCTGCAAATTGTCTTTTAGACATTTTAGGTACGATATTTTGATGCGCATAAAACCCAAAGCTTTTGCTTAGCAAGGCTTTGACGTTTATGCGCATGATGTACCCCCCCGTGAACGGTTACGTAAAATTAAATCAGGTAGAACGGTTTGGGCGGCGATCAAGGCCATCTGACCAGTTAATGCCTTACGAACGTTATACCCCTGTGACAATAGCATATTAGATAAAAGGCGGATGTTATCTGGTTTATCGTCAACCACAAGAATATCGGTGGATCTACTAGCTATAATCTCATTCATTTCACTTTATGCCAATTTACTGAAAAATCATTGTTCATGTATGATGCTTTTTGCCTTTTGATCCTAGCTTTCAATTGGTTGAGCTAATTCCGTAACTCGCTCAAACCGGAAGTTATCAACTAAATCAGTCAGAGCAGCAGCAAGGGGGGCATTTTCTTCAGGGATTTGCTTAATCAGCTGATAAATCAGGAGATCGCTGCCCTGGGCTGCAGCATAGTGTAATTGTTCCACCCACTTAGGGGGCATCACTTGTAAGGATGAAGAATGAAGGATGAAGGATGAAGAAGGATTCTGCTGTTCATCCTTCCTACTTCCTACTTCATCCTTTTCTTCATAAATATATCGCACCCCCAAATACTCACTGAGTTTTGCCAACAGATTCTCTGCTCGAAAGGGCTTATGCATGAAGTCGTTACACCCGGCTGATAAAATCATCTGTCGCTGCTCCTCAAAGACGCTAGCAGTCAAGGCAATAATCACTGTTGCTTGACCTTTTAAAGAAGCTTTGATTTGTTTTGTGGCTTCATAGCCGTTCATCACTGGCATCTGCATATCCATCCAGATCAGGTGCGGCTCCCAACTCTCCCACATAGCTACGGTTTCTTGACCATTCTCAGCTGACTGCACCTCAAAGCCCACGGAGCTGAGAAGCTTGACTAGGAGGAGGCGATTTGTTAGGTTATCCTCTGCAACCAGAAGGCGATATCCGGGTTGGTCAGGGGCTAAACCTATGACTTTTCTACTGATGGATTGGGTTGTCTCAATCGGAATCTCTTCAACCAGACTCACCTCGATATCAAAGGCAAACTTGGAGCCCTGACCTGGCATACTGCTGACGACAACATCTCCCCCCATCAGTTGCACAAACTTTTGGCTAATGGATAAACCTAAACCCGTTCCAACGCCAGATTTCAAACCCGTTTCAGTTTGGGTAAAGGGTTTAAACAACTTATGTATGTCCTGAGGAGCGATGCCTTTTCCAGTATCTTCCACTTCAAACCGGATTGTCATTTGTCGTTTTTCTGTTGTTAACGACAAATGATCCGTGACCAATGAAACGCTCAGGTTGACACTGCCTTTACTGGTAAATTTGATGGCATTATCAAGGAGGTTAATCAAAACCTGACGCAGTTTATTTTCATCAGTTTTCACATACTGAGGAACTTCATCGGTGCGCTCAAAGCTAACAAGCAAGCCCTTGGATGTTGCTTTCATTTGTAGCAGCTCTTCGAGACCATCAAGCAGATGATAGAAATTAAAGCTATTTTCGTGCAGCGTTACAAGCCCCGCCTCGATTTTTGACATCTCCAGAACATCGTTAATCAATTGCAGCAGATGCTCGCCGCTACGACTGACGATGTTTAGGTATAACTGCTGATCAGTGGATAGGGATGAGTCACGCTGCATAACTTGGGTAAAGCCGAGGATGGCGTTGAGGGGGGTACGCAGTTCGTGACTCATGTTGGCAAGGAATTCGCTTTTAGCACGGTTGGCGGCATCGGCGGCTTCCTTGGCTTTTTTCAACTCTTCTGAGTGCTGTTGAGTTCGCGCTAATAATTCTGCCTGTTGCACAGCAACTCCCAACTGAGTCCCAATCTGAACCGCCATCCTGATTTCTGCCTCTTCCCATTCGCGCTTACCCGAATTCTGGTAAGCGGCCAGTAATCCCCAAAGTTTCTGGCCACAGAAGATCGGTACAATCATGTAAGCTTTGGCTTGATATCGCTCTAAGCGTTCAAGGTAACAAGATTTAAACCCAGCTTTGTAGATGTCTGGGACACAGAGGTATTTTGTTCCTTGGCTGTAAACACCACCTTGAGTTTCTTGCATATAAGTATCAGAATCTAGTTCTGAGTTATTGACGCTCCCCAGCGTTTTCACAACGCAAGTAGCTTGATCAACAGTTTCCTCAGTCGCAGCAGTTTCATTTGTTTGTTTTTGCATCAGCGACATCCATCCGAGTGCTACATCCTCAGAGACAATCTCCCCACTCCAGTTAGGGTTAAAACGATAGATCACAACGCGATCGCATTTGAGGACTCGCCGCAATTCTTGAGTCGTGGCACTGAAAATTGACTGAAGCTGCAACGTCTGGCGCATCTGTTGAATGATTCTGGATATCGCCCTCTCCGCTGTATTTGCTTTCATCAACTCAGCGGTGCGTTGGTGCAGTCCAACGGTAGCCTCGTTAACCCGAATTTCCAATTCCTCGTAGGCATGGCACAGGGCAGATTTTGCTTTCTGACGTTGTAGTTCGGCAGTAGCTCTGGCAGCAAATACCGTGATCATCGCTTTGGCGTTTTCCTCATTCGCCAAAGGGCGATCGCTGTTGATGCATAAAACCCCAATCGCCTGCTGCTGCCCATTCAACAGCGGCGCTCCCAGGTAACATCCGCCTCCCATCGCCTTTAACCCAGTAGCGAGGGGGAAGAGTTGCTGGACTTGGTGTGGCTGGTAGTATAACTTGGCTTGCTCCACAACAGGCTCAAAGGGAGTATCAACTAGGTCATATTCAAAGTTATCTACCAACTTCTCACCTGCCCAGAAGGCAAGAGTTTTTACCTTTAGAGACTGATTGCTTACCACTTCCGCAATAAAGGCGTGGCTAACGTCTAGAGCCATTGCCAGATTTTGCACTAGAGCCGGAAAAAATTCTTCTCCCGTCACTGAAGCTGTCCCTGCCACAATACTCTGTAGAGCTTTTTCTGCCTGCTGACGTTCAACAATCTGGTTTTGTAGTTCCAGGTTTATTGCTGCTAATCGCTCTGGAGTCTGTAAAGCTAGGAATTGAGGCAGCAGTGTGATCATTTCCAGGGCAGTGTAGCAGGAAACTAGAGCGGTTATTGCCTTTTCGATCCCTGTTAGCCAGTAAGCTGGATGCCAGAGCGTCCAAATTTCCATCAAGTGACCCGTGCCACAAAAGAGGATAAAAGCTCCGAATAAGCCAAATATCCTTAGGAAGGGAACATCATTCCGCTTGTAGATGAAATAGATTAGCATCACCGGAATCGAGTAATAGGCGATCGCAATCAGTAAGTCACTCACAATGTGCAACCACACCAGTTGGGATTGCCACAAGTAGCAGTGACCGTGAGGAATATACTGACTCGGCGAAAATAACTGCTTTAAAATTTCCCACATCTTGTTTTGTTTTTAGCTTGAGACCAAATTATTTCAGCTTTAATATCTATCTCTACTCCCGGTTATTCTGAAACTATTGAGCGCTTTGCACCACTTCTTATGGTGCATAACCGAGTTTTGGGTTAGCATATTTGCGGTCTCAATTACGACTATATTTTATTTAACTTGATTTAATTTAAGCATCAGTGATAATACGGAATATGCCTTAATGTAGATATCATGCGATTAATAACGGTGCCCATTTGGTGGGCTGTCTGGTAAAGCGTGTGAGGATTCATCCATGGGGTTTTCCCCCACACCCTACACCCGTAACCTGCAACCCGCGCTTGATCGCATTGACGACGTAGCTCAAAAATTGACTAACTTTCTATTGGATCAATCCTGCCAATCCCAATGTTTTGGAGTGTCATCTTGACATTTTCCCAATCCAACCCGCAATAGTAATACTGAGGCGATGAAAGTGTAGCTTATCTTGCATCCCTGTACACTATATGCTATGCTTTCAGAATGCTTATAACTCGTCGTGTTACGTTTCGCTTGTATCCAAACCGCCAGCAGTCAGATCAATTGCATTACTGGCGAAAGCTGCATGCGTCTTTGTATAACGCGGCAATAGCTAACCGTAAGACTCAATGGGAGAGATTTAAGAGGAGCGTAAATTATTTTGAGCAGCAGAACTGTTTGCCAGAGTTTAAGCAAGTATGGCCTGAGTATATAGAGCTTGGTTCTCACGCCCTACAAGCGACATTAAAGCGCGTTGATATAGCATTTCAACGTTTCTTTAAAGGGCTAGGAGGGTATCCAAAGTTTAAAGCAGCACGTCGCTATTCTGGGTGGACTTACCCCTGTAAGGCCGGTTGGAAGGCTATCACGGACGGTGGCAATGGACATCTGAATATATCCAATCTTGGAATAGTTCAGATGCGAGGACAGGCGAGGACTTGGGGAATCCCTACTACTTGTACAATCTTTTGTCGTAATCAAAAGTGGTACACATCCATTACAGTTCAGTGTCAACCAGCAAGGAAAACCAGTGATGGTGCTGTTGGAGTTGACTTGGGTTGTAAAGATGCGCTTACATTGTCGGATGGCTTAAAAATTGGCTTACCTGACTTCACTAAAGAAGGTCTTCGCAAAGTGAAGGCTGCGTCCAAGAAGCTGCGTCGCAAACGTGCTCCTAACCGTCGCAGAAAAATTAAGGCTTCCAGAAGATGGAAGCGTGAGAGAAGATTTGTTTCAAAACTGCAATCTAAAGTAGCTCGGAAGTGTGCCGGGGGGAAGCTTCCCCCCGGTCAACTTCCATGTCAGCGCGAAAACTGGCTACATCAAACCACCAGCAACATAGTTAGCGGTAATAGCCTAGTTGCTGGAGAACAGTTAAATGTCGTCGCTATGACAGCTAAAGCAAAAAAGGGCAAACGTAAGCGTCAAAAAGCAGGACTTAATCGTTCAATTTTGGATGTGGGTTTCGCCACGGTTGGGCAAATGTTCAGCTATAAATTAGCTGAGGCAGGTGGCTTTTACGTGGAGTCTCCAACCAAGAAACTTAAGCCTACACAACGATGTGTCAAGTGTTGGGACTTAACGCCTAAGACATTGGCTGATAGAGTTCACATTTGTTCTAATCCTAATTGCCGTCATACCGAAGACCGAGATGTCAATGCGGCTCAGGTTAACTTGGCTTGGGCAAAGGGGCTTGGAACGAGCCTCTCAGACGTAGATGTGCCTAGCTCTACTGCATGCGGAAGTATGCAGCAACTGGGGCAGAGGAAACGTCCGAAACCTCGTCCTAACTCTTAGTTAGGGCGGGGTAGTTCATATCAGACCTGATGGAGGCTTTGCATGAGCAAGTTTGAAGCTATGACCCTGGATCAAGTTAAAGCCTATTTCTTAGAGCATCGGGATAACAATGAAGCTTTCCATGCTTATATGGATAAGCTGCATGAGTCCGGCAGGGCTATTGTGATTGAGCCTGACGATCCAGATTGGGAAGCTCATGCAATAGCCGCTATCCAGCAAAAACTCTCCAGCCAAACCCAGCCAGACTGAGGTTAGAAGAACGAAACGCTTTCACCGCCACATTCCTTCCTCGCTCTTGTGAAAGTGCAACATATTGAGGAATTAGTTCAACAATTTTTAGGTCGGGGAAAACCTGACTTTTGTCGGAATCAACATACTTACCCTCTTGCAGTACGTTGATTCGTAGCTTAGTTCCATCATAAATCCAAAGTTCAGGTATGCCCAAAGCTTGATAACTGCTCTTCCTTGTCTGTGAATCAGTAGTCACATCAATCTCAATAGCCAAATCAGGTGGTGGATCTATGTTCAGGTCTATCCTCTTTTTCCCGCGCACAGCCGCTTCGTTTTGAATGTAGAAACACTCATCAGGCTCAATACCGGCTTTCACTCTTCTACAGTTGAAGGTGGTGGAACCCAAGGGGTCAAACTCAATATCTAGCTCTTCCAGAATAATTTCTACCAGGCTCCTAATAATACTTTTGCTTTTTTCATGTCCCGCCATCGGGGCGATAATTTCTAGCATCCCTTCGTAATAAGCAACTCTGGTTCCACGCTCATCGCCTAGCTCCTCCAAAATTTGTTCAAACTCATCCCAGCTAATGTTGCGCAGTGACACCCGCTCCCCTGCCCGTAAATCTAGTTGTTTCAGTTGGATTTGCATTGCTGGATACCCCCGCAAATAAATATTTTCACGGCATGGCTCACATCACTGGTGGTGTTCCACTTGTACGGCTAAGAGCACTTGTCCGGCAGACACCACTTGTCCCTGGGTGCAGAACACATCAATCACGGTTCCAGCAACATCAGCAGTAACGGCAATTTCCATTTTCATCGCTTCCAGGATGACTAAGCGATCGCCCTCACTAACTACATCGCCCGGTTTCACGAGCACTTGCCAAACATTAGCGCCAACGTGGGCAACAACGGCTTCAGTGTTGGGGGGAAGCTCGATCAAAGATTCAGCCGTATCCTGAGATTGGTCTTGATCTAGTTCTTCAGTCTGACGGGCAAATTCTCCTGCCGCTGCCCAACGTTCTCGTTCAGCATTAAAGGCTGCTTGCTGTTTGGCTTTGAAGGCTGCCACTTCCTCAGCAATTGATCCCAGGGATTCGTTATAGCGTTTGAGGCTAAAGGTTTCTTCCTGGATATCCAATTTCACCTTGCCTTGAAGGAAGGCTTCCCGGTAGCGCTGGAGTTCTGCTGCCGAGACTGGGTAGAACCGGATTTGGTCAAAAAAGCGCAATAGCCACGGTTTACCTGGATGAAAATCAGCGGTTTGCTTGTACCGATTCCAAACCTGCACGGTGCGTCCCACAAACTGGTAGCCTCCCGGACCTTCCATGCCATAGATGCAAAGATAGGCACCCCCAATCCCAACAGCATTTTCAGGTGTCCAAGTTCGGGCAGGGTTGTATTTCGTCGTGACTAGACGATGGCGCGGATCGAGTGGTGTAGCAACGGGTGCGCCCAGGTAGACATCCCCCAATCCCATCACCAGGTAGCTGGCATTCAAGACAATTTCCCTGACTTGCTCAACGCTGTCTAGCCCATTGATGCGTCGGATGAATTCAATATTGCTAGGACACCAAGGCGCATCCGGGCGCACGGACTGCATGTATTTCTGAATCGCCAGCAGCGTTGATTCATCTTCCCAAGACAGAGGTAGATGCACAATCCGGGTGGGCACCTCCATATCCTCAATTATAGGCAGTTCTCGCTCTGCGCCAATCAGGGTGCTGAGCAATTCCTGAAGAGGCAGGATACGGCTGTCGTAGTGTATTTGCAGCGATCGCATCCCAGGCGTGAGATCCAAAATTCCTGGCAGCTGATTCGCCTGCATCCACTCCATTAGCGCATGGGCTCGGAAGCGCAGGTTGAGATCGAGCACTAGCGAACCGTATTCAATCAGCAGGTACTTGTCTCCCGACTGGCGGTAGGTGACACCAATTTGACCGGGAGATTCAGTGATTTGGTGGAGGATGGGGGAATCGTAGAGTGTAGGGAGCGATCGCTCACTCTTTTGTTCTGAGCGAGCGATCGCCTGTAGAGTCGCAATTATTCGATCTTGTTCCAGCTCACGTTGTAGGGCTTCAGCAAAGGTGAGGCGCAAGAAGCGGATGGTATCGCCGGGTCTGAGTTGTCCAATTTTCCATAGTTCGGCTTGGACTATTGTTGCAGGACAAACAAAGCCTCCGAGACTCGGACCGTCGTGACCGAGAATGATCGGCATGTCGCCCGTGAAATCAATTGTACCAATCGCATAAGCATTGTCATGAATATTTGACGGATGCAATCCCGCCTCACCGCCATCGGGACGTGCCCACTTGGGTTTGGGACCGATTAGGCGTACCCCCGTTCGCGCCGAGTTATGATGCACTTTCCAGCGCGTTGAGAAGAACATTTCAATATCTTCTTCTGTGAAGAAATCCGGCGCACCGTGAGGACCATAGAGAACTCCAATCTCCCATTCGTTTGTGTATTGGGGAATCAGTTCAGTCGGACAATCACTCTGGGTCCCCTGTTCCCGATCTCCTATTCCCCGATTCAGTCGCAGTACATCTCCAGTTCTCAATGTACGTCCGGCGTGTCCTCCGAACTTTCCCAGGGTAAAGGTAGCAAGGCTACCCAGGTAATCGGGTACGTCAAACCCGTGTTTGACACTTAGGTAGGTGCGGTAGCCGTGACCCTGAATCGCCTTGAGTTTGAGGGTGCTGCCAATAGTCACAGGCACTGCCGTCCAGAAGGGGACGGGTTGCCCATTCAGGGTGGCTTTCATAGTTGCACCAGTGAGGCAAATCATGGTATCGTAATTCAATCGTAGAGTAGGGCCCATGACAGTGCATTCCAACCCGGCTGCCGATTCGGGATTGCCCAAAATTCGATTCCCTAACCGAAATGCCAGGTGATCCATTGGTCCTGACGGTGGAACGCCAATATCCCAGTAGCCGATGCGCCCTGGATAGTCTTGGATAGTTGTATAGGTGCCAGGTTCCAAAATATCGATGGTGGGTGGCTTATACTCAAAAGTGCTCAGGAAACGGGTGCTAAGTTTGGCTTGGATGAAATTGTCATTGTCGATGACCTGCGACAGGAAGTCCAAGTTCGTCTCAATTCCGGCAATTTGGGACTGATTCAAAGCAGATTTAAGGCGGGCGATCGCACTTTCCCGATTCTCCCCATGCACAATCAGTTTCGCGAGCAACGGGTCGTAAAATGGCGTTACTTCCATCCCAGCTTCAATCCAGGTATCGCAGCGGACGGTTTCGGGAAACGCTACGGCAGTTAACATTCCAGAACTAGGCTGAAAGTTTTTGTTAGCATCCTCAGCATAAATCCGCACTTGGATGGAATGCCCTTGAGGTTGATAGTGATAGCTTTCCAGTGGAAACAAATCTCCCGCTGCCAGCTTTACCATCCACTCCACTAGGTCAATCCCGCTCACCAATTCTGTCACCCCATGTTCTACTTGCAAGCGCGTGTTCACTTCCAAAAAGTAGAACTGTTGGGTTTCAACATCAAAGACAAACTCGACTGTTCCAGCCGATTGATAATTGACGGCTTCACCAAGGCGTACTGCTGATTCATACAATTCATGTCGCAGAGCATCGCTAATTCCTGGAGCCGGAGTTTCTTCAATTACCTTTTGATTCCGGCGTTGCACCGAACAATCTCGCTCACCCAGCGCCACGACATTCCCTTTGCCGTTGCCGAAGATTTGCACTTCAATATGTCGAGCCGTTTGAATGTATTTCTCCAAATACACGCCGCTCTGCTTGAAATTAGCCTGACTCAGGCGTTGCACTTTTTCAAACGATTGTGCCAGAGCCTCTTCACCGAGGCACACCTGAATTCCAATCCCGCCGCCTCCCGCCGTGCTCTTGAGTATCACCGGATAACCGATCTTCCGTGCTTCCTGCTGCGCCTGCTCCAGACTCTCTAGCAATTGACTTCCCGGCAACAGCGGCACTTGGTTTTGCAATGCCAATTCCCGCGCCGTATGCTTGAGTCCAAACTGCCGCAGCTGCTCTGGCGTAGGACCGATAAAAACGATCCCTTCTCTGGCGCAAGCTTCTGCAAATTCGGCATTTTCACTCAAAAATCCATAGCCGGGATGAATCGCCTGTGCCCCCGTTTGCCGCGCTGCTTCCAGGATGCGATCGCTGCGTAAATAACTTTCAGCAACAAGAGCAGCCCCAATCCCAACAGCTTCTGTTGCCATTGCTACATGCTGCGCGTGGACATCCGCTTCCGAGTAGACAGCAACAGAGGCAATATTCAGGCGATTCAACGTCCGAATAATGCGGCAGGCGATTTCACCCCGATTCGCAATCAAAATTTTGTTAAACATCGGTGCTACTCTCTCAGTAGGGTTAAGTGCTATTTAGTACTCACTATCCCAAACCATCAACTGGATCGGGGTCGGATTGTAGGCGTTACAGGGATTGTTCACCTGAGGGCAATTAGAGATTGCAACCAGAGCGTTGATCTCGGCTCGAAGATCTACAATGCTGCCTGGATCAGAAATGCCGTCCACAATCTCCAGAGTGCCGTCCTCGCTTACGGGGACATTCATAAAAAAGTTGATGTTGCTGACTAGATCGCGTTTGCCCATGCCGTAGGGAGCGATCGCTGCCAAGAAATTCTCAACACAGGCATGTTGATATTTCTTGTCGAGTCCAAAGCGGACTGAGTTACTTTCACAGCTACAGGCACCACCTGAAGTGTCATGTCGTCCACAGGTGTCGTTGAGGATGGTCATAATCACCCCTCCCTCATTCGAAATCAGTTGATTTCCGGTGGTCAGGAAAATATTGCCCTGCCGGATGATTGTATCAGCAGCACTGTAGCGCTCCGTTACATCGTCGGCGTTGTAAACGAGAAAATCGACCGCTTGGTTACCACCAAGATCGACAATGCGGAGAATCTGTCCCTTTTTGAGCACGCGAGACCAAGGTTTCCTGGCAGGCAGAACGTAGTCGTAAATTGCTTTTTGAGGATCGAGTTCAGTTTGTAAGGTTGCCACCATGATTCCATTCTCGTAACTATAAATGTGCCGCGTATGTCACGACTGAGCAAACAGAGCATCGGTGTTGATGAAGCCGCGAACCACTTCAGGATTAGCCGTGCGGCACAGATCATCCGGTGCGGGTGAGGGAGATTTCCAAACGGTCACTTGAATTGGCTTCGGATCGTATACTTTACTGGCATGCAGCACATGCGGACAGTTGGAGAGAATCACTAACACGTTCATCTCTGCCCGCAGGTCAATAAAGCTACCAGGCTGACACCCTTCTACAAAGACCATCTTACCGTCGCGTTCGATGGCAACGCGGTTAAACAGGTTGAGATTGGGCATAATGTCCTTCTTGCCCATGTTGTTTTTTGCTAGTGCCCGCAGAAAGTTATCCCGTGAGTTTTTCCAGTCTCCGGGACCGTATTTTGCTTCGTTGCTGGCAGCATTACTGCATCCAGACAGGGTGTCATGATAACCGGACGTATCCTCAGTGATGGACATCAGAACGCGCCCCATATCGGAGTAGAGCACCATCCCTTTCTTCAGAAAGATGTTAAACTGGATCTTGCCCGTGTCAGCCGCGTTGTAGCGCTCGATCAGGTTGTCTGCGTTGTAGCAGAGCATAGATACACCGTGAGAGCCATCCAAATCGGTCACACGCAGGGTATTTCCCCTTTTGATCGCGCCATACCAGTAAGAGCCACCCGGAACGACATCTTCTAGGAGCACTAAGCTAGGGTTGATTTGAGCATTCGGGTGAGTAGACGCTGTTTGTACCATAGAATCCTCCACTTACCGTTAGATAATAACTTCACGAATTGCCACAAGTTTGAGCGGTTTATTGTAGCATGCAATACAGTTTGCCGATTGAGCTGTTGTTAAGCTATGTAAATAGCTTGTATAAAAACTAAGCAAGTAATAGTGTTGGGGTGATTACTAAAATTTTCCAAATTTGAAAGAGGACTTGACCAAGGCGAAGCCGATTATGTAGAGCTTAATCAAGCTTACCTTAGACTAGAAAGCTAAATTTGCTTCTAGGGTTCCGATTCGGGTGTTGCAGTTGACTCTTGAAAGAGTACTCCTCAGCTTTATCCAAGTGCTGGTCCAAGAGAAGCAGGCTAGCCGATTTGACATAGATTTGTCAGATACAGTGCTAGCTACACGGCGGGAGAAAAGCCCGGGAGAAAATTCAGCAAAACAAAGCTGAAGGTTTTCTTCTGGGCTTTTATGTTACAAATTGAGGCTTGATTGAGCTTTCAATTTCAATCATTCGATTGTCAAGATATCCGAGATACCTCGTATTTAAGCTCCTTAGAAGGCTCGTTATGAAGCTGCGATCGCACCTATTGTACTGCGTTATTCTGATTGCATTTACTTTTGTGGTTGGCTGCACCAACCCAGGAAACTACATCAAAACCACAAATGAAATAAATGCTGCTTCACCCAGTGTCGGTTCTGTTCGTTTGGGATTCAGTGCTTGGCCGGGTTGGTTCCCTTGGGAAGTTGCCCAAGAAGAAAAGATCTTTGAGGCAAACCAAATTCCAGTCAATTTGAAGTGGTTTGATGGCTATCTAGAATCGATCAGCACGCTGACTGCCGGACAAATCGATGCCAACAGCCAAACCTTGGGCGACACAGTGAGTTCCATCTCCGGTGGTGCAGATCAGGTGATTGTCTTGGTAAACGACAACTCCACGGGCAATGACAAGGTGATTGTCCCAAAGGGAATCAACTCCATTGCGGACTTGAAAGGGAAAAAAGTCGCCGCCGAGGAAGGCACTGTAGATCACTTTCTATTGCTTCAGGGGCTAAACAAAGCAGGCTTATCGCCGCAGGATATTAAGTTTATACCGCTAGAAACTGGCAAAGCCGCCGCTGCGTTTGTGGCAGGGCAAGTTGATGCGACGGCAGTGTTCGCTCCATTCACAACTCAGGCATTGAAGCGTCCGGGCAGTAAGGAACTCTTCAGTTCCAAAGATTTTCCGGGTGCGATTTCTGATCACTTGGTCTTCTCGCGCAAGTTTGTAGAGAAAAACCCCGCTCAGGTGCAAGCAATGGTAGATTCCTGGTTTGCCACGTTGGACTACACGAAGAAAAATCCAGAACAGGCATACAAAATCATGGCGAAACGCGCAGGAGTTAGCGTTGACGAATACAAACAATACGCAGACGGTACTCATATTTTCTCTATCGAGGAAAACTTGAAAGCCTTCCAACCGGGCAATGATATGAGCTCATTGCCATTTGCCGCAGGGGAAATGAGTAAATTCCTTACCAAAGTAGGTCTGGTTAAAACCAAACCAGACCTTAGCAAGCTATTCGAGGATCGCTTCGTGAAAGCCTACGCCGAAAAAGCCAAGAAGTCTTAAATACCATGAACCAAAGCGGTAGTCCGCGATCAATTCAATCGCTGCTCAAACCTAAAACCATCAGTACCACCGTTTTCTGGCGACTTGCTGAAGACATTCCCAAACCCCTCAATACCGCCTTGGTAATTACCTCAATTGGATTGCCATTGGTGCTGTGGTGGGCGGTGACAACATTCGGCAACATAGATCCCAAGTTTTTGCCATCACCCAGTAAGGTGCTAGAAGCCTTTGGACGACTATGGAGCACCCGCGAACTCCTGAAAGACACGGTAGCGAGTCTATGGCGAGTTGGAGTGGGGTTCCTATTCGCCGCCCTCCTTTCCATTCCCGTTGGCGTGCTGATGGGCAGTTTTCCGAGTATTCGCGCCTTGCTCGAACCCATCTTCGGCTTGATGCGGTACATGCCTGCTCCTGCCTTCATCCCCCTGCTAATCCTTTATTTGGGCATTGGCGAAGAACCCAAAATTACCCTGATCTTCATCGGGGTGTTTTTCTTCAACTCGCTGATGGTCATGGATACGGTGAAGTTCGTCCCCAAAGACCTGATTGAAGCCACCTACATGCTGGGAGGAAATCGCTGGGAAACCCTGACTCAAGTGATTCTGCCGCACGTATTGCCCGGAATCCTGGACGCTTGCCGAATTAACTTGGCGGCTGCATGGCAACTGGTAATCGTCTCAGAACTGATTGCCGCAAACGAAGGCTTAGGTCGTCGGATCAGCGTAGCGGGTCGCTTCCTCAAAACCGATGAAATTTTTGTCGGGCTGATTGTCATTGGGGTGATCGGGCTGGGGTTGGACTTGCTCTTCCAGTACGTCCTACAAGTTACCTGTAAGTGGGCAAGTCAGAAACGATAACGGATTAATAATTACCACCCATACCTACGGAAATTTAACCGATGTTTCTGCAAATCGACAATCTGAACAAGCACTTCTCGACCAAGCAAGGAACCCTAGTTGTTCTGAAAGACATCAACATGGCGATCGAGCAAGGCGAATTTATCTGCGCGGTGGGGGCATCGGGTTCGGGCAAGTCTACCCTACTGCGGCAAATTGCCGGACTGGATAGCCCGACCACTGGAGAAGTCAAGATTGATGGCAAGCGAGTCACAGGACCCGGACCCGATCGCGGTATGGTGTTCCAGCACTACACGCTCTACCCCTGGCTGAATGTACAGCAAAATACCGAGTTTGGACTTAAGTTGCAAGGCGTACCGAAGAAGGAACGGCGCGAACAAGCGAGCTACTATCTGAGTGTGGTGGGATTGTCTCAATTTGGTAAAGCACTGCCGAAGGAGTTATCGGGCGGCATGAAGCAACGAGTCGCGATCGCCCGTGCCCTCGTGTCTGAACCGAAGATGCTATTAATGGATGAACCGTTTGGCGCGTTAGATGTCCACACTAAAGAATCAATGCACGAATTCATGCTCGATCTCTGGCAGCGCACGGGTATCACCATTTTCATGATCACCCATGATGTCGAAGAAGCTGTTTTCCTCTCAAATCGCATCTTTGCGTTGGGTGCCCGTCCGGGTACGGTGCGCAAAGTGATTAATATTAATCTTCCCAATCGCACTAACACAGTTAAACGCCACTCCATATTCCATGACTATCGAGATGAACTGATGGAGCTACTACGGAAACACGGGCAAGAGGCTCTAGCCGTGGTCTAGCTGCTGTGTACAAGCTGCATTGCTTAGAAAGCTGTCCCAGCACCAACACCTGGGCGATCGCCCACACAGCGGAACTAGGTCACGGGGATGTAGTCTTCACCCGCCAACAAACGGCTGGGCGGGGTCAACATGGGCGCACCTGGTACGCTCCTCCCGGTGTGCTAACAGCAAGTTTTGTGCTTGATTGCTTACCTACGGCGCAGTTACCTGGACTGAGTTTGGCAGCAGGGTTAGCGGTGATTTATGCCGTTGAGGACTTGCTTCGGGCTCAGCAGGGAATGCTCCGGCTAAAGTGGCCCAACGATGTGCTGCTCGAGGGACGCAAACTGGCAGGAATTTTGTGCGAGACAGCGGACGGTAACAGTCGTGGCATGACTCGCGTCGTTGTCGGGGTCGGACTCAACCGTTGTGCTGACTTTACCCAGGCTGGGTTAGACGCAGAGCTAGTTGGCAATGCGGTGAGTCTGCATCAAATCTCCAGTGTGGTGCCAGAAGAGTTACCGCTACTTGAGCGACTGCAGCATTATCTGGTAAGGGTGAGCGAAATCATTTCCAAGCCTAATGATTCACCCGAATCCTCCGGGTTAGCCGCATTCCTTCCAGAGTTGCGTCATCGCGATGCGCTGTTGAATCGCGACGTCACTTTGGAATTGGCGGGAGAACAGATTTCCGGTCAGGCTATGGGGATTGATTCGAGTGGTCGCTTGTTAGTGCGGCTACCGAATGATCAGTTACGCGCTTTTGTGTCAGGGCGTGTTGTGTGGTGGGATAGGGAGAGAATGTGACAATGGATGACGTTGAAAGTATAGATTTGCGATCGCTGACTCACCGCTACCGGATGGGGGCGACAACTCCAGAAGCCGTGGTAACTCAGGTGTATGAGCGGATTGAGCGTTATGCTGATCCGGCAGTGTGGATCTACTTGGCACCGAGCGCGGACTCGCTGGAACGCGCCAGAGCATTGCACAGGCGTAACCCTGAACTGCCGCTGTACGGTGTGCCCTTTGCCATCAAAGACAATCTGGATTGGGCAGGTGTCCCAACAACGGCAGGCTGTCCGGCATTTGCTTATGTACCGGAGCGATCGTCTTTCGTAGTTGAGCGGTTGTGTGCTGCGGGGGCGATTCCGATTGGCAAGACCAACCTGGATCAGTTTGCGACAGGCTTGGTGGGAACGCGCACACCTTATGGGGTCTGTCGCAATCCATTTGATGCGGACTACCTGCCCGGTGGCTCGAGTTCCGGATCAGGAGTAGCCGTCTCAGCCGGACTAGTCAGTTTTGCGCTTGGTACAGATACGGCTGGATCGGGGCGCGTGCCCGCTGCCTTCACTAATATCGTTGGGCTCAAACCCACTCGCGGACTGATCAGCACACGGGGATTAGTGCCAGCTGTGCGGAGTCTGGATTGTGTGTCGGTGTTTGCCCTCACCTGTGACGATGCGCAGATGGTGTTGCAGTTGGCGAGTGGGTATGATGTTGAAGATCCGTTTTCTCGTGGGGCAGAGGCAACGACCCGGCGCGAAATCACAGGATTACGAGTGGGGATTCCGGCGGATGAGTATCTGAATTTTTGCGGGAACGCCGATGCCCAAGAATGCTACCGGGCAGCGATCGCCAATCTAAAAACCCTAGGATGCCAGATTGTCACCATCGACTTTCAACCGTTTGCTGATACGGCACCGCTGCTCTACGAAGGTCCGTGGGTTGCAGAACGACTAGCAGCGCTGGGAGGTTTTCTGGAGCGTCAGCCCGACGCCGTTCATCCTGTGGTGCGCCAGATTATTAGTGGGGCGAGCCGATACGATGCAGTTTCTGCCTATCAGGGCATGTATCACCTTGCCGCGCTCAAGCGTCAAACTGAAGCCCAATGGCAAACCATCGACATTATGGCAGTCCCCACCACAGCCACCATCTACACAGTCGCAGAGGTGGAAGCCGAGCCGATCTCCCTCAATCGCAATCTGGGCATCTACACTAACTTCGTCAATCTGCTTGATCTGTGTGCTCTGTCGGTGCCCAATTACTTTCAACGCAACGGACTGCCCACTGGTTTGAGCCTGATTGCACCTGCCTGGCACGAATCCCTGCTCTGTCGTCTCGGTGCTGCCTTCCAGGCTCACTTAGGAGGAACATTAGGAGCTACCAGCATCCCAATTTCAGCCATTGCCGTAACGCCGATGTCATCCTCAACCGAATCCTCATCGGAAGAACGAGTCAAAATCGCTGTGGTAGGCGCACACCTAACGGGAGAGCCTCTCAACTATCAACTCACCCAAGAGCGGGGAACTTTGGTTTGTGCCTGCCGCACTAGCCCGATCTACCGGCTCTACGCTCTCACAGAAGGAGCCATCCCCAAGCCCGGATTAGTGCGGCAATTGGATCGCAAGGGAAGTGCGATCGAGGTGGAAGTGTGGGAGTTGCCTGTCGCAGGCTTTGGTCGCTTTGTTACCAAAATTCCTCCACCCCTGGGCATTGGCACGCTAGTGTTGGAAGATGATGAAGCAGTCAAAGGCTTCGTGTGCGAATCCTATGCCGTTGCCAATGCGCCAGAAATTTCCCACTTCGGCGGTTGGCGAGCTTACCTGGCAAACCTCAGCTAGACTTATGACGGACTCAAAATTGAACAAAGATGAATTCCCCGATCTGGCAACCCTACACCCAAATGAAAACGGCTCCTCCACCGCTGAAGGTGGTGAAGGGGAAAGGGATCATGCTGGAACTAGAAGATGGACGACAAATCCTGGACTGCATCTCAAGCTGGTGGGTGACAATTCATGGACATAGTCATCCAGCTTTAGCAGAAGCTCTCTACCACCAGGCACAGCAACTGGAACACGTCATCTTTGCCGGATTTACCCATGAGCCTGCGGAACAACTGGCTCGAAAACTGCTTGCTCATCTGCCTGCTGCTCTGACACGGGTGTTCTTTTCTGACAATGGTTCCACTGCCGTTGAAGTGGCGCTAAAGATGGCGTACCAGTACTGGCGGAACCGGGGAGAGTCTGAGCGCACCACCTTCATTTGTTTTGAAGGAGGCTATCACGGCGATACGGTAGGGGCGATGTCCATTGGCAGGGGTTCTCCCTGGTTCCAACAGTTTCACCCCCTGATGTTTGACACGGAAATGGTTCCTTTCCCTGCCACCTTTGAGAATGACCCTGAGGTGGAAGCGAAAGAGGCGCAAGTATTGGAGAAGATTGAATCTTTGCTGAAGCAGCGGGGCGATCGCTATGCCGGAATTTTCATCGAACCCCTGGTTCAGGGAGCGGGCGGCATGCGGATGTGTCGCCCCCAATTCTTGCAGGCGCTGGCACAGCTTGCTCGTCAGTCTGGTGTGCTGTTGATTTATGACGAAGTAATGACAGGTTTTGGCCGCACAGGTGAGTTGTTCGCCTGCCTCAAGTCAGCCACTACCCCGGATGTGCTCTGTTTATCCAAGGGACTTTCGGGCGGTTGTCTGCCGCTGGCAGTGACCCTAGCAACAGAAGAGATTTATCAAGCCTTCTACCAAGATGACCCATCTCAGGCATTATATCACGGTCATTCTTACACTGGCAACCCCCTCGCCTGTTCTACAGGGCTTGCCTCGCTAGCACTGCTGGAACAAAACCCAGATGCCTATCGAGGCATGGAGGTGCAGCACCGGCATTATATAGACAAGTGGCTGCGAGACCATCCCAAGCTGGAAAGAGTTCGCATCTGTGGGACGATCGCTGCAATGGACTTAAAGACAGACAGCGCCAGTGGTTACTTTAATGCGATCGCCTCCATCCTGAAAACCCGATTTCTCGAGGCAGGGTTTCTGCTGCGCCCTCTGGGCAACACGCTCTACGTCATGCCCCCCTACTGCATTACCCCTGAGGAGTTGGAATCCATTTATCAGGCAACTCATCGCATTCTTGACACTCCCAACTGCTAGCAGCAGAGCGTATGGCTCTAATTAAGCGTTTTAGCACAGAAGGTCGCCCGACTGGGCACTTTTTGGTTGTGCAGGAGCACAAAAGTGTGGGATTGATATTATAGGAGCCTTACCTAAAGCGGCAGGGCTGCCCCACGGTCGGGGTTTCTTCAAATTGCACTATTACCAGGACAGCTGGCGCATCGCCTACTGTTCCGGAGAGATGGCCTTTATGACCCTGCGCATCTGCTTTCGTGCCCTGGTCTTCTCCAAATGAGATTTCGCCGGCACCCATTTCCACTCGCTGCCCGTCCATCGTCTCCACAAACCAGCAGCCTGACAGTGGGATGATCCACTGGGGCTTCGGGTTTTCATGCCAGCTGCCGATCCATCCCACGGGCAGCACAGTAAAGGTAATCGTGCCACCGACCTGCTTCAGGTTATCCAGCCACTGGGGAGAGGCAGGCGGTGATATACTTTTCAGGGTGAAGTCCTGAATCTGGCAACGGGACTGGTGGCTCACGCCGTCGTGGTCGGTCCAGACATGCCAGTAGTCAATTGTCGGCGATGTTGGATTCTCAGGAGAATTGTTTGATTGAGATGCCTTACGCTCGTGTGAAGGGTTATCGTGCATGAGGATAGGAAACTCTCTTTGGTTGTACAGCTCAATGTGTTTGATAAGCCAAGTTTTCTCGAAGCTCTTTTAAGGAGTGCTGAACGAGGTAACAATAGTAATATATCACCTTCAAAAAAGGGGTGGTGTTATAGATTTATTGTTTGCTTTTAAATGGGTAGCCCCAACTCATAGGGATTAATAAATAATCAACTAACTATATCGTGCATCACTTCGGGGTACCGAAGCTGTTATAAATCCATTTTAGTCGCACTCAAGTCTTACATTAATGCCGACGCAGCATCAAATTGATAGCAAATTTGCCAACCAAGTTAGCGGTCTAACAGTCTTCAATATTGGAGGTAATAAGTATAGACTTATTACTTATATTGACTATCAAGCTAAAAAAGTGTTTATTCGTCATATACTGCCTCATATAGAGTACGATACAGACAACTGGAAAAATGACCCATGGTTTAGATAAGCCCACTGACTATTTTGAGCTGTTAAAGGCATTTCCTCCTCGGCCTATTAAATCTGAGTCTGAAATGCTTGCTGCCCAAAAAGTTATTGACTCTCTAATTGACCGCGCTCCGCTGACACCAGATGAGTCAGACTACCTTAATGTTCTAGGTACATTGGTTTATGAGTACGAGCAAACTTTAGAGCCTGTTCCTGACATTTACGGGGTAGAACTGCTCAAAGTTTTAATAGAAGATAGAGGACTCCGTCAGAAAGATTTACTACCCATTTTCAAAACAGAATCTATTATTTCTGCCATCCTCAACAATCAACGTAAGCTAACAGCTAGACATATTCAAGAGCTAGCAGAATTATTTCAGATTTCACCTGCTGCTTTCTTTCCACTACAATCTGATTAGTCACGACGCGCGCCTTTCTCTACCAGACCAAATAGTTTTACTGGGTGGGGAGTTTTAGTTCCGTAGGCAACCTTTTAACATCACAGCCGATGCTCGAACCAGCCAGCCGGTGCTAATTTGCTAGGCGTATAACCTACACCTCCTCATAGATTACTTGAAGCACTGCTCATGAAACCTCTCCTCTGCTTGCCCATAATCCTGCTCACTGTCCCAACGGGGTCATTTTCGGTGCCATTTCCCGCCCCATCTCCGGCATCATATCTATCTTTAGTTGCACCGGGAGCGATCGCATTGACGGTGACACTGCGATCGCCTAGTTCTTTTGCCAGGGTTCGCGTGAACTGCTCCACGGCAGCTTTACTAGCGGCATAAACTGAAGGAAGCGTAACAAAAAACACTGTTGTCTAGAAGTCTTACCCTATGACAATTAGAAGTTTCTGAGTTTAAGTTCTAGCAGGATTTGTTACGCTTCCTCTGGGGTTTCACTCAACCTTCAGCCTTGGTGCAGCTTTGTCTTAGCCTGCCCCTATTTGGAAGTTGCTTGAATTCCAGTTCCAGGCAGTGCCTTAGTTCCTTCAATCCTTACACCTTTTAAGAGATTGGGATTAAGACCCAGAGCCTTCAAAACAGTTACAGCAATTTGAGTTGTACGAACCCCATCATTTACCGTTGTGCCCTTAACATTAGAAGATAAACCATCACCACCGATCACTAGAGCGATATTGGTCGCATCCTCAGTAAATAAAGCACCGTGTTCAGAAATCTTCTTACCATTTGAAGGATTACCAACAAAGATATAGCCAGGCAGCGCCTGGACGAACACGTCAGGCGTGCGGTTGTCCGGGTTAGGGCTGGGAGCCAGACCAAGCTGATAGGCTTTAGCCCCAGAGTAAACTTTGGCAATGCCAGGATTACAGGTAGGTGCTGAAGTTGTAGAGCCTGATGAAGTACCTGTACACAAGGGGAGATTCCTCAAACCGCGCAGATATCGAGTGACATCGCTAATCTTGCTTTGATCTTTGAGCCAAATCAGAGAGACATCATCCTGAGTAGCCTGATTCACGGCATTGGGATCTCCGAGGTTGAAGTCGATCGCATCCGGGATCAGGTTATCTTTAAGCAGAGTTCCGACACCATTTCGGGGGTCTTGACCATGCTTAGCGACCAGAACCACCAGGGTATTGTTATCTAGAAGTGGATTATTGCGAATCGCTGTCAGAATTTTACCGATACTCTCGTCAGTATGCTGCACAGCATCAGCCAAAACGCTAGACGGGCCAGTCGGAGGAGTAGCCCCGGTCGCCCTCGGATTGTTACTCGGATTACCGCTGTTGTTGATGCCGCCATCAAGTGCCTTTTGGCCAACACTCACAGCTTGGAAGTTCATTTCAAAGACGTTAGGAACAGGTGCATACCCGGTTCCTAATGAGTTCCGCCCATTAATTTCATTGAGAATGGCTTGGACTTTCAAGTCGTCGTAAGCCTTGGTATAGGTTGTGTTATCTGTGACGACGTGAGCGTTTGGATCGACTACCGGCTTGCCATTTGCGTCAAAGGAAATAGCATCTATCAACTTGCCGTTTTGATCCAAGATTACACTTGCATTGATCTCAGGGGAGTAGTAGTCGTTGATCGAGTTGCCACCGCGTCCTTGAACGATATTGTAGGCAGCGGAGTGTTTATCAGAAAAGGCAGTGTACAGCCCGGCGTTATGAGCCACATTGAAAATCGTATTGATGCCGGGGTTGAGATATTGCCAGGGATAAACTGGCTTACAGGTGCCGCTAGAGCAATTTTGGGGCAATCGAGTTTGGTCGATGCTCCCCTTGCCATAGTCCCCTTGCACAAAGGCTTTGGTCGGGTCGCCGCTCACATAACCGCCACCATCAAGTCTCCAAAGGACATTGTTCGGATCCGGATTGCTAGGATCGGCAGGAATGGAATAATCGAGCAATTCAAAGTAGGTTGCTTCAGTTCCCAAGGGGCTATTAATATCACCACCTTCTGCGATCGGTGCAGTCAAGTTGCGAGCATACGTATCATCGTAGTAAACGCCAGTGGTCGCCGGACCAGCACCAGTGAGGTAGGACAGAGTCCCTGGGAAAGAGTCGGATGGGCTAGTGGTGAAGGCGTTAGGGTAAGTTACCCCCACTGAGCGCAGGCTGTTGATGTTGGTTAAGTAGGGTTGCAGTGCTGGGTCTAGAAGATCTGCACTACGCAAGCCATCTACAGACAGAATTAGCACATGCTGATATCGTCCAGGGGCTCCAGCGGCGATCGCAGTCCGGTTAGGAATTGCCATAGAAGCAGAGGCACCACAAACCATGGTGAGGGCAAGTGCCAGTTTGGAACGGTTAAAGATCATTAGGTAGTCCTGGTGGAATTGAAGTTGAAGTGTACGTTACAACCCCTTAGGATGGGCACTGCCCACCATTTGGGTAACCGGTGAGCATTGCCCACCCTACGAAGTCACATGAGATTTAAGAAAGCATTATTTGCTGGTGTCTGCCCCAGGACTCCAAGGCATACACATCTATAGGAGTGCCTTAGTTGACTGAAGGGGTTTGATTCCACTATTGACAGAATCAAACGTTGGTCACGAGAGCCTTTTGGTTTTTCATATAGAGTCCTGTATCTCTACTGGTATGTAGCAGCTAAAATAGTATATTTGTGTAAGGTTAAAGCAAAGTTATGAAACTTTTAAGAAGCATTTAAACTTACACGACATGAAAACTGGGCGTTAGACAGCCTTTTTAAGGGTCAGAAAGCCGCTTTCCCGCTTTTTTATGTCGTATAAGTCTTTTTGTGCGACTCAAAATGCCGAATGAGCGAGGCAATTACCGAGTGTTTTATTGATGAAATTTTTACTGTAAAAGAGTTTCAGCCGTTACGTGGCACTTCGTTGCAGCCTCGCTACCTTTACCCCAATTCATGCAACGTGGATTCTAGGTTTTGGGGTGTCTAAAGACCAGGATAACCATTAGTCGCCAAGATTCTATGGTTATACGACCGGATTCGATATTACTTGAAGAAAACAGATGCCTCTGATAGAGTATCCATGCGATAATTATAGTTTAAGCAAGGATTCAGATTGAGCGTTTGAGGCATCAAGCAAAGGCTTAAATACACTTTTCATTCCAATGCTACGGAATACCCATAAAGGTCAGCTTCAGCTCAATTCGCCATTTACACGTCTCGTCCTAGCCGAACGGCTATCGCTCGTCCGATTCCGCGAGATGCGCCAGTCACGATCGCCACTTTTCCTGTTAAAGCTGCCATTCTAAACTCCTGCTTGACTTAGAAATTGCTTAACCGTCTTGGGTTCGATCTGGGGATAGCGATCGTTCTGAAGATTGTCGAGTTTGCCTTTACCCAATACCATCGTGTACTCATACTGCTGTGGGACATACTCGACTGGTGAACTGGCTGACGGTTTTTTGGCATCAATCCAGGCTTTCAGTTCCTCCACACTGCCCAATGGTTTTTCTATTAATTTGTTGCCCGTCGCCTCTTCATAGGCAGTTTTAAGCTGCTTCGCCGTCAGCACCTCGCCTGCGACTTCCAGCGCCGTGGAAGCCAAATCTGGGTCACTCACAGCTGCCGCCACGTACTTCGCTGTATCGTCGGTGGTCGTGAAATCGAGCGGTGTTTCACCATCTCCCCAATACTGAAACGTCTGATGTTCAAGGTCGAACTGAGGCATATAGGGAGTCCCGATGTTATCCATAAACGCCCCGTTGAGGATTAAGGTATATTCCAAACCGCTTTGCTGGAGATACTCAAAGACTTGTTTGCGCATATCCAGGTTGTCGTTGTCGCCATAGT
>JAABUQ010002764.1_pt1 | contig 33856 bp, 36 predicted proteins | sample 5560001 | NCBI WGS metagenome assembly JAABUQ01 (sample SAMN10711888, study PRJNA513371) | rock metagenome | isolation source: Antarctica rocks | place: Antarctica: Victoria Land, Finger Mt nord | collected 2015-12-18
AGTTCGTGACGCTGGCCGGGTTCCACAGCCTGAACCTGTCCATGTTCAAGCTGGCGCGCGGCTACAAGGAGCGCGGCATGGCGGCGTACTCGGAGCTGCAGCAGGCGGAGTTCGCCTCGGAGGCCGAAGGCTACACCGCGACCCGGCACCAGCGCGAGGTCGGCACCGGCTGGTTCGACGCCGTCGCCGTCACCGCGTCGGGCGGCAAGTCCAGCACGACCGCCATGGCCGGCAGCACGGAGACGGCGCAGTTCCATGATGGGGCGCCGACGCCGGACCTGCCGGAGGAGGAACCGATGCAGGGGGGCGGCACGGCGCATGACGGCCACGACGACGGCCTGGTGCACAGCCACGCCTGGGCGGTGTCCGCGCCCAACCGCTGATCCCGGCTTCCCGCCGCGGGCTTACCGCCCGCGGCGGGTCCTCGCTACGCCGTGCCGGGGGCGGCTTCCTGCTCCCCCATCTCGGCCTTGGCCTCCTCGATCAGCCGCGCCTCGTGCCGGCGCACGAAGCGCACCGACAGCACCACGACGGCCAGCGCTACGACGCCGAGCGCCAGGCCCAACGGCCCGGCCAGCCGATGCACCTGATCGCCCAGCAAATAGGCGCCGAAGCCGTAAAGGCAGGTCCAGAACACGCCGCCCAAGGCGTTCCAAACCAGGAACCGCCTCCACGGCATATGGCTCGCCCCGGCCAGCACGGCGGCGAAGGTGCGCAGGAAGGCGACGAAACGCCCGAAGAACACCACCTTGCCGCCGTGGCGCAGGAACAGGAACCGCCCCAGTTGCTGCCGGTCCAGGGTCAGGCCGATCTTCGGGCCGTAGCGCGCCAGCACCGGCGGGCCGATCTCCCGCCCGATCAGGTATCCCGCATTATCCCCCAGCACCGCGCCGAGCGCCGAGGCCGCGATCACATGCTCGATGGTGATGTTGCCGGTCGTGGCGGCATACAGCGCGGCTGCAATCAGCAAGCTCTCGCCCGGCAGCGGCAGGCCCATGCTCTCGAAGAAGATGACGGTGCCGACCACCCAGAAGGCATGGTGCTGGACCAGGCCGGCCAAATCCAAACCGAACAATCTGCTATTCCCCCCGCCAACGCCGCCACCCGGAGGCGCGCAGCTCGCACGCCGGGCACGCGCCGCAGCCCCAACCCCAGTCGTGCCGATGGGTTCGGTCCCCGAGGTAACAGCTATGCGTGTGCTCCACCGTGAGCGCCACGATGCCCAGGCGGTCCGCCAACGCCCAGGTCGCGGCCTTGTCCAGCCACATGAGCGGCGTTTCCAGCACGAAGCGGCGCTCCGTGCCGAGGTTGAGCGCAAGCTGCATCGCCTTGACCGTGTCGTCGCGGCAGTCCGGGTAGCCGCTGTAATCCGTCTCGCACATGCCGCCCACGATGCGGCGCAGGCCGCGGCGGTAGGCGAGCGCGGCTGCGTAGGTCAGGAACAGCAGGTTGCGCCCGGGCACGAAGGTGTTGGGCAGGCCCTCCTCCCCCATCGCGATGGCGGCGTCGGAGGTGAGCGCCGTCTGCCCCAAGGCGGCAAACGACGGGGCGAGGTCGATGACCACGTCCGGCCCGAGCCGCGCGTCCCAGCGCCCGGCGAGCGCCTCGCGCACGGGGCCGCGGCACTCAAGCTCGACGGCATGGCGTTGGCCATAGGCGAAGCCGACCGTCTCGACCCGGCCGAACCGCTCCAGCGCCCAGGCCAGGCACGCCGTGCTGTCCTGCCCGCCGCTGAACAGCACCAGCGCGCCGTCCTCCACCTCCGTCCCCATGGTTTTCCGCGCCTGCCCCACCCAATTGCCCCTTATGGACCTGGATTTCACCGAAGACGAGATCAGCCGCTATTCCCGCCATATCCTGCTGGCGGAGGTGGGCGGCGTGGGGCAGGCGAAGCTGCGCGCGGCCCGGGTGCTGGTGATCGGCGCCGGCGGCCTCGGCAGCCCGTTGGCGCTTTACCTCGCCGCCGCCGGGGTCGGGACGATTGGGCTGGTGGATGACGACATTGTGGACCTGTCGAACCTGCAACGGCAGATTGCCCACACGACGGACCGGGTGGGCCAGCCCAAGGTGCGCTCCGCCGCCGCCGCCGCCCGTGCCATCAACCCGGCCGTCGCGGTCGAGGCGCATCAAGTCCGGCTCGATGCGCGCAACGCCCTGGATCTGATCGGCGGCTACGACCTGGTGTGCGACGGCAGCGACAATTTCGCCACCCGCTTCCTGGTATCCGACGCCTGCGTGCTGGCCCGGCGCACCCTGGTGTCCGCCGCCGTGCTGCGCTTCGACGGGCAGCTTTCGACGTTCAAGCCGCATGAGGGCGGCCCCTGCTACCGCTGCCTGCACCCCGCGCCGCCGCCCGACGGCATGATCCCGTCTTGCAGCGAGGCCGGCATCTTGGGTGCCGTGACCGGCGTCATGGGCAGCCTGCAGGCCACCGAGGTCCTGAAGGAGATCATGGGCATCGGCGAAAGCTTGTCCGGGCGGCTGCTGATCTGGGACGCGCTTGCCGCCCGGGTCCGCACCGTGGGCCTGCGGCGCGACCCGGCCTGCCCGGCCTGCGGCGACCATCCGACATTGCGGGACCTTTCGGCGCATGGCTGAGTCGCCCGGCATCGCTGGGCCGCTCGGCATCCTGCTGATCTCCGGCGGGCACGAACGGGCGCACTACGCCTTCGTGCTGGCCGCCGGCGCCGCCGCGATGGGCCGCCGGGTCAGCCTGTTCGCGACCAACGCGGGATGCCATGCGCTGCTGCGGGATTGGTCGGGCCTGGAAGATGCGGCGCGGGACGCGGCGGTGCGGGCAGCGGGAGTCGCCGGGCTGGACGAGCTGCGGGAGGCGGCGGACGAACTCGGGGTGGCGTTGCTGGCGTGCGACGCCGGGCTGCGGATGGCGGGGCTGGAGGAAGCAGCTTTGTGGCGCGGGGTGGAGGTCGCGGGCGTGCCCACCTTCCTTTCGGCCACGGCGGGCGGCCAGATCGTTACGCTCTGAACTTGACCCGGCGCTGCCGTTGTTGGCAGGAATGGCGCATGGTCGCACGGCTCCTCGCCTTCATCGCGCTGCTGTCGGCTGGACCGGCGGCGGCGCAGCAGTCTCCTGTCCCGCCCGCGTCCCGCCCGCCGCCACGGACCGCGCCGCATGCCGCGGCCCGGCGGGAGGCCGCGCCGGTCGTCAAGGCAAAGCCCGGGGCCGCCGCCAAGCACCCGGCCGCCGTCCATCCCGCAGCACCCGTCCCCGCCCCGGCCCCCGCGCCGCCGCCCATGGCGGAAAAGCCGTCCGAGCCGGCCAGAGGCAGCGTCACCGGCATGCCGCTGCCGCGCTTCGCCGCACTTCGCGCCGACGAGGTGTACATGCGGATCGGCCCCGGCAAGCGCTATCCCATCATCTGGGTCTACAAGCGCCGCGACCTGCCGGTGCAGATCGAGCGCGAGTTCGAGGACTGGCGCCTGGTGCGCGACCAGGACAACACCAAGGGCTGGGTGCATCAGGCGACGCTCGTCCCGCGGCGCACCGGCGTCGTGACCGGCGGCGAGCAGGCGCTGCGCCGCGACGCCCGGGACGACGCGGAGCCGGTCGCGCGCCTGAAACCCGGGGTCATCGTGCGGTTGCGCGCCTGCGACGCCGCATCGGACTGGTGCCAGGCGCAGGTGCAGGACTATCGTGGCTGGATGAAGCGCAGCGAGGTTTGGGGCCTGCTGCCCGGGGAAAGCATCCAATGACGCCAAGCGACGACTCCGAACGCCCGCGCGCCCACCACGACATGGGCGGCGTCTCCAAGTTCCTGTGCGAGCCGATCGACACCGGGACGCACGCGCTGACGGCCTTCGACCGGGAGGTGGACGCGATCCGCGGCCTCCTGGGCGCCAAGGGCGTGATGTCGGTCGATGAGCTGCGCCGCGGCATCGAGGCCATTCCGGAGGCCGAGTACGCCCGGCTGTCGTATTACCAGCGCTGGGTCCGCTCCATTGCCGACAACCTGCTGGCCCGCGGCGTGATCTCGGATGCCGAGCTGCGCGCCGCCCTGGAACAACCATGATGGGAGCAGGCGTGATATTGGCGCCCGGCGCCGCCGTCCGCGTGCGGGACGACTGGCCGGAAGCGCGCGGCCCCTGCCACGTCCGCACGCCGCACTACCTGCGCGGGCACCTTGGCACGGTGGTCCGGCACCTCGGCGCGTTCCGCAATCCCGAGGACCTGGCCTTCGCCCGCCCGGCGCCGATGCTCGCGCTATACCACGTCGCGTTCGAGCCGCGGTCGATCTGGCCGGACGCGGGTGGGGACGAGATCGTGGTGGAGCTGTACGAAACCTGGCTGGAGGCCGCATGACCCCGTTGATCGAAGCCCCGAGCGACCGCCTGCTGGCCGGCCTCAAGTCATTGCTTGCCAGCAAGGGCATCGTTTCCGCGGAGGAGATCGCCGAGCGCGTCGAGCAGACCGACCGCGCCGGCCCGGCCCAGGGTGGGCGCATGGTCGCCCGCGCCTGGACCGACCCGGAATACCGCGCCCTGCTGCTGCGGGACGGCGTGCAGGCGGCGGAGGCGATGGGCGTCACCATGCGCGGCGCGGCGCCCTTGGGCGTGCTGGAGAACACCGCCGCCGTGCATAACCTGATCGTCTGCACCCTGTGCAGTTGCTATCCGCGGACGGTGTTGGGCTACCCGCCGTTCTGGTTCAAATCGCCGGGCTACCGCGCCCGGGCGGTCCGCGATCCCCGCGGCGTGCTGGCCGAGTTCGGCACGGTGCTGCCGGACGGGCAGCGCATCCGCGTGGTGGACAGCACCGCCGACTACCGCTGGATGGTGCTGCCGCAGCGCCCGGCCGGCACGGAAGGCTGGGACGCCGACCGGCTGGCGGCGCTGCTGCGGGAGGGCGACATGATCGGGGTCACGGTGCCGTCCGCTTGACGCCTCCGTCGCACGCTACTTCACCACGGCAGGCCGGCCAGCCATCTTGCGCATCGCGCCGCGGAGCGAACCTGGCAGCATGGTCCGCAGCGCGAAACGGACGGCGACGAGCGGGTAATACTTGATCGGCGACAGCCGGACGGCGGCGGAGACATGGCCTTGGGCAGCAAGCCGGGCGGCGGTTCCCGAAAGCCTCCGTACGCATAGGGTGCGGTTTTCCGGCGTCATCGACGGCAGCGCGCGCATGATGGAGGCGCGGATGAAGGCGCAGTCCTCGCCGTCAAGCTCGTAGGGGCGATGCCCTGACAGCTCCAGCAGCTTTGCCGAGGCGGACGCCGCCAGCCGTGCGGCCTCCTCCTTGTCCAATCCGCGGCTGCCCAGCCGCACGATGCCCTTGAGGGTGCGCGCCTGCGCGTACTCGGCCAAGGCCGCCTTCGGGAACGCGATGTCCGACCGGCCGGCCCGGCGCCGCATGGCCGAGATGCCGCCCAACTGCGAATTCATCGCGGCGATCCGCCCGTTGAGCGTCGAGGCGCTCGTCACGCTCTGGCCGTGGATGCGGTAGCGGCCGAGCAGGTCCGGCATGTTGGCCAGTTGCCCCGTCTCCTGCAGCCGCCAATACAGGTCCGTGTCCTCCGCGTGGAACACGTAGCGGTAGCCGCCGACCGCCTCCACCGCAGCACGACGCATCATCAGGAAAGGGTGGACCAGATAGGGTTCCATTTGCGGATAGTGCTTGGGGTCCGCGAGGTCGGGCGACCTCGGGCTGACCTGCGGGCCGAGTTCGCGGCCCGCCGCGTCGATCTCAATGATGGAGCCGGACACCGCGCTGCATTCGGGATGGCTGCGCATCCACGCAAGCTGCTTCTCGAATCGGTCAGGCACGGCGAGGTCGTCGGCGTCGTGGCGGGCGATCAGGTCCGCGGTGCAGGCGGCCAGGCCCGCGTTGAGCGCATCGACGATCCCGCCGTTCGCCCGGCGGATCGGCACGACCCGGCTGTCCGCCGCCGCCAGGCGCTCGACGATAGCCTGCGTGCCGTCGGTCGAGCCGTCGTTGACGACGATGATCCGGATGTCGCGCAGCGTCTGGGCCTGGATGGAAGCAATGGCGCTCTCAACCGTTTCCGCCCCGTTGAACACGGGGATCACCACGTCGATGGCCGAGGCCGGCATCGCCAACCGCGGGCCGGCTCAGGCCGCCGCGTCCCACACCGGCGCCCAGCCGGGATTTACGAAACGCTGCGCCTTCGGCAGCATGGAAATCGCCGCGCGGTCGGTGTCGTCCAGCTCGATCCGCAGCGCGTCCAGGTTGGCCTGCTGGCTCTCGGCCCGCATCGCCTTGGGGATCGCGGCCACGCCCGGCTGGTCCAGCAGCCATTTCAGCGCCACCTGCGCCGGAGTCGCGCCGTGCTTGCGGGCGATGGCTTGCAGTTCCTCGTGCTCGGCCAGCCGGCCCTGCGCCAGCGGCGCGTAGGCCGACGCTGCCACGTCGTGCGACTGGCAGTAGTCCACCAGCGACGCTTGCCCGAGCAGCACGTGGTACTCGAACTGGTTGCAGGCGATGGGTGCCTGAACCTCCTCCACCGCACGGCGCAGCAACGCCACCGGGAAATTGCTGACGCCGATGGCCCGCGCCTTCCCCTGCTCCTTGACCCGCATCAGGTTATGCACGGCGTTCGGCAGGTCCATGTCCACGCTGGGCCAATGGATCAGGTAAAGGTCCACGTAATCCGTCCGCAGCTTGGCCAGGGACGCATCGACCGAGCGCTGCATGGCGTCGGCGGACAGGTTCTCATGCCAGACCTTGCTCGTCACATGCACCTGGCCGCGCGGCACCCCGGCATTGGCCAGCGCCTCGCCGACCGCCTCCTCGTTGCCGTACATCTCGGCCGTGTCGATGTGGCGGTAGCCGAGGCCCAAGGCGCGCTGCACCGCCTCCGCGCACTCCGCCCCCTTCATGCGCCAGGTGCCGAGGCCAAGCTTGGGCATCGACATGCCCTGAGTTGTGATGCGGTCCATGACGTGCTCCGTCAGCGTGGGGTGAAGTCGATCAGCGCGGCGAAGCCGGTCTCGGTTCCCAGCGCCAGGCGGGAGCCGTCCGGACTCCACGCCAGCGCCGACACCGGGCCGCGGCCCGGCGGCGCCACCGGCAGGATGCGCCCGGTCGCGATGTCCGCCAGTGCCACCAGCCCGTCCGAGAACCCGGCCGCCACCGCCTCGTGCTGCGGGTGGCAGGCGACGCGGGTGCAGGTGACGTTGTCGCCGCCTGCCAGCTCGGTCGGCGCCTTGCCCATCGGCCCGCCGCCGAAGAACGGCCACAGCACGACGCTCTCGGCGCCCGAGGTCGCAAGCCATTTGCCGTTGCGGGTGAACGACATGCTCTCGGTCTTGCCGGGGTAGCCGCTCATCCGCATGTGCTGGCCGTCCGCGAGGCGCCAGCCGTGCAGGGCGTTCTCCTGCATGGACGTGACGACGGCGTCGGCCGCCGGGTGCAGCACGATGCCGGTGTGGCTGCCTTTCCATTCCAGGACGCGCGGGCTGTCGGTCTTGGCGGCGACGAACCACAGGCTGCAGCCGTTGTAGTGCGACGCGGCGACGCGCTTGCCTTTGCCGTCGAACGCGAGGCCGGTGACGGTCGAGGGGTGCGAGAGCGTCTTCAGCGGTTCGCCCGCCGCGGTGAACAGGTGCACGGCCTTGCCGACGCCGCAGGCCAGCACGCCGGACTTCGCATCGGCGAACGCCGCCGCATGCTCGACCCACTTCGAGCCGAAGCGGGCGATCTCTGTGATCGCGCCGTCCAGGCCGATCCGCAGGAACCGGCCATCGTCGCCGCCGGTGACGAAGCCCCCGCTTCGCAAGCCCGGACGCGCATCGGCGGCGATGGAAAGGACGGCGCCGTCATGCGCCTCCACAGAAGGCCAGTCCGCCGCCGGGTCGGACGAGGCGAGGCGCAGCGTGCCGTCGCCAAGAGCAAAAGCGATGGCGCGGTCGAACGCCGCCCCCACGACGAAGGCGCCAAGCTCCCGGCTGGCGCCGCGGCTGTCCAGCAGGAACTGCCGATCCAGCGCCTGGCTCAAGCGGTGGCCGCCCCGACGTGCGAGGCCATGTCTTGCTGCACCCCGGCCTGGCACGCCTCGAAGCCGCGGCGCAGTTGCGGGCGGTTCAGGTTGCGCCCGATGAACACGAGCTTGGACGTGCGCTCCGCCCCCGGCGCCCACGGCCCGATGAAGCCGCCGTCGGCGATCATGTGCACTGCCTGGAACGCGAAGCGGCGGTCGTCGCCCGCATAGGCGAGAATGCCCTTGGTCCGCAGCATGTCCTGGCCCTTCTCCGCCAGGAGCGTGCCGATCCAGGCGTTGAACTTCTCCGGGTCGATGGGGCGCTTCGCCTCGAAGCTCATGCTGATGATCTGGTCGGAATGCGAATGCTCGTCGCTGTCGAGGAAGCCGGGTTCGCGCTCCAGCACGCGGGCCAGGTCGAAGGCGCCCTGGTCCAGCACCTGGTCGATGGAGACGGCGGCGCGGCTGGTGCGGTGGATCTGGGCGAAGCGGTTGATGGTGCGGATGCGCGCCTCGACGGCGTCCAGCTCGCCGGGCGTCACCAGGTCGGTCTTGTTCAGCACGATCACGTCGGCGAACGCCACCTGCTCCTCCGCCTCATGGCTGTCCTCCAGCCGGGCCAGCAGGTGCTTCGCATCGACGACGGTGACGATGGCGTCGAGCCGGGTGCGGGCGCGCACGTTGTCGTCGACGAAGAAGGTCTGGGCCACGGGCGCCGGGTTGGCGAGGCCGGTGGTCTCGATGATGATGCCGTCCAGCCCGCCCTTGCGCTTCATCAGGCCGCCCACGATGCGGATCAGGTCGCCGCGCACGGTGCAGCAGACGCAGCCGTTGTTCATCTCGAACACCTCCTCGTCGGCGTCCACGACCAGGTCGTTGTCCACCCCGAGTTCGCCGAACTCGTTGATGATGACGGCGTACTTGCGCCCGTGGTTCTCGCTCAGGATGCGGTTGAGCAGCGTGGTCTTGCCGGCGCCGAGGTAGCCGGTCAGGACGGTGACGGGGACGAGCGTGTCGGACATGGAAGCTCCTCAAGGCTGTTGGCCGTCATATAGGCGCGGGCCTCCGCCAATCCAAAACCCACGGTGAGGAAGAACCAGCCGGACAGCGGCATGGAGCTGAAGGCGCTGGCCGACGCGATGGGCCATTCCTGGATCAGCACGGCGGCGAACAGGCCGACGCGCAGCGGGTCCGGGTCGCGCCACAGGCCGCGCCCCACGCCGCGCAGCCAAGCCAGGATTAGCGCGCAGAACAGCAGCAGGCCGGGGATGCCGGATTCGGTGAAAGCCTGCAGGTAATGATTGTGCGGGTGCTGCACGCAGATCGCCGCGCCGCCGCCATCGCCGCCATACCAACCCTGAAAGTAGGCGGGGTCCTCGCACAGCCGGCGGAACGCATCGAACCCGGCGCCCGACACCGGATGCGCCGACCCGATGGCGACCGCGCGGGCCGCGATCTGCCCATAGGGGTTGTCGGGGAAATGCTGCATCTGGCCGGAGAACTTGGTGACCAGGCGGTTGAACGCCTGCGGCGACAGGGCCGGCGCCACCGACAGCAGCAGCCCGGCGGCGATCAGCGAGAACAGCACGACGCCGCGCAGCCGGGGCAGCAGCAACGCCGTGACGAACAAGCCGAGGAAGGTGAGCAACAGCGGCATCCGCTGCCCGATCAGCACCATCACCGCCACGCCCCCGAGCGTCAGCAGCATCCCCGCGGCCGGCCGCCACCCGGCCATCCCCACCCAGCGGCCGACGACGGGCAGCAACGCCGGGAACAGCAGGCGGGACAGCGGCGGCCCGGCGCGCGGATTCGCGTACGGCCCCGTCAGCTCGCCATCCGGACCGCGCGGGTACCCGTACAGGTTCCGCCCGGTGGCGAACTGCACCAGCGATTGCAGCGCGATGTAGAGTGCCGCCCACTGCAGCAGCCGGGCCAGCCAAGCGCGGACGGCCGGGTCGCGCAGCGTCCAATGCTCCAGGGCGGCGACGAGCAGGAGGAACCGGATCAGGCCCGCCGCCTGGGTCGCCGAGCCGACCCCGGCCGGCACGGAGCAGACGACGAGCCACGCCCACCAAACAAGCGCGATCCGCACCCAGCCTTCCCGCAGCCACGCCCAATCCCGCAGCGCCAGGCAGCGCCCCACGAACAGCAGGCCGAGCAGGATCAGCAGCGCCTCCGCGATGCCGCGCCCATGCAGCAGGACCAGCGGCAACGCCAGCGTGAGCGCCAGCCCGGCGCGGTCCAGGGCGCGAAGCAAGCCGAGGCGCCTAGACCGTGCTGGCCTGCTCGTAATGCGGGAGGCGCCACTCCTCCGGCTCCTGCGCCGCCGCGTCGTACCAGAGGGCGACCAGCGAATGCGCGCGGACCGCGTCGCAATACGCCCGCGTGTCCGCGGCGAGCGGCGGCTGGAAGCACAGCAGCCGGGCCACCACGGGCGCGAACATCGCATCGGCCGCGTTGAACGCAGACCCGAACAGGAACGGGCCGCCCGCGCCGAACTCGGCCCGGGTTTCCCGCCACAGCGCCTCGATCCGCGCCGCGTCCGCCAGCGACTCGGGCGTTTGCCCGGCGCCGGGCGCGGTCTTGTTCAGCACCATCGGCATCGCGGCCCGCAGCGCGCGGAAGCCGGCATGCATCTCGGCGCTCACCACCCGGGCGCGGGTGCGGGCGGCGCGGTCCGCGGGCCACAGAGTTGGCTCGATCTCGGCGCAGTACTCGCAAATCGCGAGCGACTCCCAAATCCGCTGCCCGCCATGTTCCAGGTAAGGCACCAACTTGCTGGGCGACACCGCCGCGACCGCCGCCGTGCTGCCCTGCCGGCTGTCGCCGAGCGGGATCACCACCTCCTCCACGTCCAGCCCGGCCAGACGCACCGCAAGCCAGCCGCGCAGCGACCACGACGAGTAGCGGCGCGTGCCGATGTAAAGGCGGCCATCGGGCATGGGACACTCCTTGGATAACGCCGGCACGATGCCACGCTTGCCCCTTGCCCGCCAAAGCGCGAACGTGGGGCCTGGTATGCAGGCCCCCTTCCGAAAGGTGACGCCGTGAACGAGATCAGCCGCCCCAATAACCTTGATGCCTTCTGGATGCCGTTCTCGGCCAACAGGTCGTTCAAGGCGTCACCCCGTCTGCTCGCCCGCGCCGAGGGGATGTACTATTACACCAACGACAATCGGGAGGTGCTGGACGGCACCGCCGGGCTGTGGTGCGTGAACGCGGGCCACGGGCGGCGGGAGATCGTCGAGGCGATCCAGAAGCAGGCGGCCGTGCTGGATTTCGCGCCCACCTTCCAGATGGGCCACCCCATCGCCTTCCAGGCCGCCGCGCGCCTCGCCGAGATCCTGCCGGACGGGCTGGATCGCGTGTTCTTCACCAACTCCGGGTCGGAAAGCGCGGACACGGCGCTGAAGATCGCGCTGGCCTACCACCGGGTGCGCGGCGAGGCGCAGCGGGTGCGGCTGATCGGGCGGGAGCGCGGCTACCACGGCGTGGGCTTCGGCGGCATCTCGGTCGGCGGCATCGGCCCGAACCGCAAGCAGTTCGGCGCCATGCTGCCCTACGTGGACCACCTGCCCCACACCCATGCGCCGGAGCGCAACGCCTTCACCAAAGGCGAACCCGCCTGGGGCGCGCACCTGGCCGATGCGCTGGAGAGCCTGGTCGCGCTGCACGGTGCGGACACGATTGCGGCAGTGATGGTGGAGCCGGTGGCGGGGTCCACCGGCGTGCTGGTGCCGCCGGCGGGATACCTCAAGCGCCTCCGCGAGATCTGCACGAAGCATGGCATCCTGCTGATTTTCGATGAAGTCATCACCGGATTCGGCCGCATGGGGACCAACTTCGGCGCCGAGCGGCTCGGCGTCGTGCCGGACCTGATGACGATGGCCAAGGGCCTGACCAACGCCGCCGTGCCGATGGGCGCCGTGGCCGCGAGCGAGGCGATCTACTCGGCCATCGTGGACGGGTCGCCTGCGGGTATCGAGCTGTTCCACGGCTACACCTACTCCGGCCACCCCCTCGCCTCCGCCGCGGCCATCGCGTCGATGGACCTTCAGCGTGCCGAGGATCTGCCCGGCCGGGCGCGGGCCATCGAGCCGTATTGGGAGCAGGCGGTGCACAGCCTGCGCGGGTTGCCGAACGTGGTCGATATCCGCAACGCCGGGCTGATCGCCGGGATCGAGTTGGAGGGCCGCGCAGGCCGGCCCACCGACCGGGCAGTACGGGTGTTCCAGCGCTGCTTCAATGCCGGGCTGCTGATCCGCACGACAGGGGACATCGTGGCGTTGAGTCCGCCGCTGATCATCGAGACGCCGCATGTGGACCGGATCGTGGAAACGCTGGGTGATGCGATCCGGGCGGAGGCTGCTTGAGGGGTGGATAGCGGCTTTGAACGAGTGAAAAGTCGGAACCGCCATTTGCCGAAGATGCTCTCGTCTCATCAACAACCCCTTGCGCCCAAACTCCTACGGTGGTCAGAAAGCGCCGAACCAACCTGGATCACTTGCCATGAGCGACACCTCCACCCCCGGCGCAACCAAAGCCGCGCGCCGCTTCGGCGCCCCGCGCCAAAAGGTTCCCCCATTCGCGCGTTACGAAGGCACCTCGGCTTGGCGGAAGAACCGCAGGCGCGCGCGCGAATACGCCCGGTTCCGCGCCGCGGCGAAGCGGACTGACCAACCGGGAACGCCAAACTCCTGATCTCTTCGCGGCCATAGCCCGGCAGGTATCATCCCTCACTCGCCCGAATGGGCCAGCCACGCGATGGCCGCCCGCGCGGCGGCAAGGCCCGTGCTGAACGCCGCCTGCAGCAGGTAGCCGCCGGTCGGCGCTTCCCAATCCAGCATCTCGCCCACCGCGAACACGCCGGGCAGGCGGCGCAGCATGAACCCGGCATCCAGTTCCATCAGCGCGATCCCGCCGGCGGAGGAGATGGCGCGCTCAATCGGGCGAGTGCCCACCAGCCGGAGCGGCAACGCCTTCACCCATTCCGCAAGTGTCCCCATCCCCGCGATTTCCCGCACCAGCCCGGCGGCGGCAGGCGCCAGCCCGCCCCGGCGCAGCGCGTTGGCCATCGACTGGCCATGGCCGCCCAAGCGCCGGGCCAGCGCCGCCGCGTCCAGGTCAGGGCGCAGGTCCAGGGTCAGGACGGCGCTGCCCTCGGCCTCGATAGCGTCGCGCAGCGGGCGGGACAGGGCGTAGATGACGCCGCCCTCGATGCCGTCCGCGGTCAGCACCGCCTCCCCGCGCACCGTCTCGGCGCCGAAAGTGGCGGCGATGCGCTTCAGCGGCTCGCCGGCGTGCGCCCGGAACACCGGGGACCACAGGTGCAGAAAACCGCAATTGGCCGGGCGGAACGGGTTCACTGCGATGCCCCGGCCGCGCAGCAACGGCACCCAGCCGCCATCCGATCCCAGCCGCGGCCAGCTTGCGCCGCCCAGCGCCAGCACCGTCGCAGCCGGGCGCACTTGGGCCTCGCCCGCCGCCGTCGCGAACCGCAGGGCGCCCGAGTCGTCCCAGCCTACCCAGCGGTGCCCGGCATGGACGCGCACGCCCATACCGGCCAGCCGCACCAGCCAGGCGCGCAGCAGCGGCGTCGCCTTGAACGCGCGGGGGAACACCCGGCCGCTGCTGCCCACGAACGTCTCCTGCCCCAGTTCGGCGCACCAGGATCGCAGCGCGTCCGGGGGCCAGGCCTCGATAGCCGGGGCGAGCACGGGCCGCGCCGGGCCGTAGCGGTCCAAGAAGCGGCCCAGCGGCTCGGAATGGGTCAGGTTGAGGCCGCCACGCCCGGCCAACTGGAACTTGCGGCCCACGGACGGCATGCGGTCGTACACCGACACGGCCAGCCCCGCCTGCGCCAAACTCTCCGCCGCGATCAGCCCGGCCGGGCCGCCGCCGATGACGGCAACCTCAGCCACCGGCCCGGCCGTCAGTCCTTGAACAGGTCGGCCGGCGACGGCGCGTCGCGCGAGTACCCGGCGACGCAGTAAGCCCCGCCCTGGTAGCGCTCGGCCACCGCATCGCCGCTGGTCTTGCCGGCCAATTGGCCCGCGAACCGGTCCGCGCTGTCCTCCGGCGCCCAGCCGACCCGCGCCCGCTGGTCGCGCCGCCACCAGGTCATGCCCGCGTTGGCGGAAGCGCCCCACACCACCGAGTGCCCGACCGGCCCGGCCAGCGTGCATCGCTCCATCAGACGGTGGAGGTCCGCGTAGGACAGCCAGGTCGCCAGCATCCGGTCGTCGATCGGCTCGGGGAAGCAGGAGCCGATGCGGACGTTGACGTTCTCCACGCCGTGCTTGTCCCAATACAGCCGGCCCATCAGCTCGCCATACGCTTTGGACAGGCCATAGAAGCTGTCGGGCCGGAAGCCGCAATCGGCGTCGAGCACGGTGGCGCGCTCGTGGAAGCCGATGCTGTGATTGCTGCTGGCGAACACCACGCGGGCGCGTTCCCGCCGCGCGGCCTCATAGATATGGTACAGCCCGCGAATGTTGGGTCCCAGCACGTCCTCGAACGGCTGCGCGGTCGCGACGCCGCCCAGATGCAGGATGGTGCCGCAGCCCTCCGCCAGGCGCAGCAGCGCCACCCCGTCGCTCAGGTCCGCCACGGCAAAAGACGCGCCGTCCGGCAGCGCGCCCGGGAACGGCGCGATGTCGGTCAGCCGGAGCGGCCAGCCCAGGCCCGCCAGGTAGGCGGCCAAGCCACGCCCCAAAGCGCCGCTCGCGCCGGTCAGCAGGACGGGTCGCGCGGGATGTTCGGTCATGGTGCCCTCGGCAGCGTGCGTGAGCGGCGCATTGTTTCGCGGGCTTGCTCTCCGGTCAACTGCGCGGCAGGGTGCGGCGATGCTGACCTTAGCCCAGGCCGCAGCCGAGCTCGCCTCCGGGCGCACGACGGCGCGGTCGCTGATCGACCAGTGCCTGGAGCGCATCGCCGACCCCGCCGGCGAGGGCGGGCGCACCTTTGTCGCCGTGTATGCCGAGCAGGCGCAGGCGAGCGCGGACGCGATGGACGCGCTGCGCCGGGTCGGCCGCGCGCCCGGCCCGTATGCCGGCATCCCCATCAGCATCAAGGACCTGTTCGACGTGGCGGGCGAGCCGACCGCCGCCGGCAGCATCGTGCTGAAGGAGGCGGCGCCCGCCAGCGCCCATGCGCCCGTCGTGGCCCGCATGCTGGCGCAGGGCTTCGTGCCGGTGGGCCGCACCAACATGACGGAGTTCGCCTTTTCCGGCCTCGGCATCAACCCGCATCACGGCACGCCGCGCAGCCCGTGGGCGCGCGATGCCGGGGGCCAAGGAAACCATACTCCTGGCGGGCGCATTCCCGGCGGCAGCAGCTCGGGCGCCGCGGTGTCGGTCGCGGACGGCATGGCGGTTGCGGCGCTCGGCACCGACACGGGCGGGTCCTGCCGCATCCCGGCGGCGTTCTGCGGCGTGGTGGGGTACAAGCCGACCGCGCGCCGGGTGCCGCTGGCCGGCGTGCTGCCGCTGGCGCCCTCGCTCGACAGCGTCGGGCCGCTGGCGCGCAGCGTGCGGTGCTGCGCGGTGGTCGATGCGGTCTTGGCCGGGCAGGTTCCGCGGATGGTGGAAGCCATGGCGCTGCGCGGCCTGCGCTTGGCGGTGCCGGGCAACATGGTGATGGAAGGCGTGGACCCCGTGGTGGCCGAGGTCTTTGGCCGCGCGCTCAACCGGCTGGGCAACCTGGGCGTGCGGGTGACGCATCTGAGCTTCCCGCAGTTCGAGCGCATCGCGGCGGCGAATGCCAAAGGCGGCTTGGCGCCGGTGGAGGCCTATGCGTGGCACCGCACGCTCCTGGCCGAACAGGCGGACGGCTACGACCAGCAGGTCCGCAAGCGGATCGAGCGCGGCGCCGCGATGACCGGGTCCGAGCTGATCGCCTTGCAGGCCGCCCGCGTCGAGATCTGCGCCAGCATGGACGCGACCACGACTCCGTTCGACGCGGTGGCGATGCCGACGACGCCGATCCTGCCGCCCCGCATCGACGCCCTGGACGGCGAGGCCGAGTATGTCCGGATCAACAGCCTCGTCCTGCGCAACACGTCGCTCGCCAACTTCCTCGACCGCTGCAGCATCAGCATTCCCGCGAACCGCCCCGGCGAGGCGCCGGTCGGGCTGATGCTGATGGGCGAAACCGGCGGCGACGCCCGGCTGTTCGCCATCGCCGCCGGGATCGAGGACATGATCGGAGAGTCATACCGGTGATGCTCAAGCTGCTGCGGACCGTCCTGGTGCTGATGGCCGTCGCCATGCCGGCCCGGGCGCAGGCGGTGCTGGATGCGATCCTGGCCCGCGGCGTCGTCCGCGTCGGGCTGACCGGCGACTACCGCCCGTTCTCCATCAAGGACGGCGCCGGACGGTTCGAGGGGCTGGACGTGGACATGGCGGAGAGCCTGGCCAAGGGCCTGGGCGTCCGGTTGGAAATCGTGCCGACCGCCTGGCCCGCGCTGATGCCGGACCTGCAAAACCAGAAGTACGATATCGGGATGGGCGGCATCACGGTGACGCTGGACCGGGCCAAGACCGCTTATTTTTCCGTGCCGGTGATGCGGAGCGGCAAGACGCCCATCGCGCGGTGCGCCGACCAGGCCCGCTTCGCCTCCCTGGCCGGCATCGACAAGCCCGGCGTGCGCGTGATCACCAACCCCCGCGGCACCAACGAGCGCTTCGCCCGCGCCAACATCAAGCAGGCCGAGATCATCGTGTTCCCGAACAACGCGGCGATCTTCGACGAGATCGTCGCCAGCCATGCCGACGTCATGATGACCGACGCTGTCGAGACCCGCTTGCAGCAACGCCTGCATCCCGAGCTTTGCGCCGTCCACCCGGACCAGCCCTTCGATGTCTCTGAACTCGCCTACCTGCTGCCGCGCGACACGGCGTTGAAGGCCTGGGTGGACCAGTGGCTGCACATGCAGGACGAAACCGGCGAGCGGCGGCGGCTCGTTGCGAAGTGGCTGAACTGAGCCGTCATGCCCGGACGGCGCCGGGCACGACGGCCGGCATCAGGAGAAGCTGACCTTCTCGTTCCCGCCGGGGTGCGGCGGCTCGCCGGTCACGACGGCCTTGAGATAGCCGTAGGCGTGCACCATCGTGCTGTTCGGCGCGTCCCAGTACTCGGCCATGGTGACGTCCACCTTGAGCAGGGCGATGTCGGGATCGTCCTTGCCCTTGGGGAACCAGGTCCGCATCGACTCGCCCCAATGCGCGTCGATGGCCGCCTTGTCGCGCACGATCTGGGCATGGCCGGACAGGCTGACGTAGTTCTGCTTGCTGGGGTCGGCATAGGCGACGTTGACGCGCTGGTCCTGCTTCACCTCATTCACCTTGTGGCTGCTGGCGCGGGTGAAGAACCACAACGTGCCGTCGAACCCGCTCTGCGCCGCGACCATCGGACGGGCGCGCAGGTTGTCGTCGTCCTCCGTGGTGAGCATGGCGAAGTTGATGTCCTTCATCATCTCCCACATCTTCTGGGTGGCTTCGGTATGGTTGCTCTCGGTCATCTTGATTCCCCTTGCGTGGCCAGCCGTATCAACCGATCAGGGCGGGGTTCGGTTGCACGGGGTTTGCAGGCGTAAGCAAACCTCTGGAGGTTTGCGCACATACGAAACCTAAGCAGGCTGCGCAGGCCTGCTTAGGGCGCTTCAACGGTCAGCGCCCGCTCGGCGGAGCGTGCGGCCATGCTGTCGACGACCCGCAGGGTCCATTGCCCGGCCGCCGACCCTTCCGGCAGTGCCACCGTCCAATCCGCCCCGCCCGGCCCGACTCGCACCACGCCGGACAGCGGACGCGCGTACGCCCCGGCGGGATCAAGCAGGTCCACCCGCATTGCGTGAATGTCGGCCGGCGTCGGCCCGTCGAGGCCCACGTGCCACGTCACCTGCGCGCCGGGCTGGGCGCGGTCCGGGCCGGACAGCACGGGTCCCGGCAGCGGCGTCGCCGACACGGCCAAAATTGTCGGCTCAACCGGGTCCAAGGCGATGTCGAGGCGGCCGGCCTGGCGCGGCATCCCCGTCCGGCGCATATCATAGACGAAGCCCGGCGCCGGAAGCTGCACGTCCAACTGGCTGGGCGCGCCCCATGGCATGGCGGCCTGCAACGCCAGGATCAGCACGCGGCCGTTGCGGAACGCGTGCGCCTCCACGTTGCTGGCGCGCAAACCGTCGGGGCCGGTCATCGCCAGGCTCGGCGCCACGCCGGCCTTGGCCAGCAAATCCGCAAGCGTCGCAAGCCCGGCGGCACCCGAGGGTTCGGCATCCGGGCGGATGACTTGCGGCATCTGCGCCACCCCGGCCAACGGAGGCCCGGCCCGGCGGCGGCTGTGCCCGTCGAACAGGCCGGGTTCGGTGTCGGCCAGCACCGTGCCGCCGCGGGCGGCGAACCGCTTGACCTCCTCGACCTCCACCGCCGACAGCGCAATCGCGTGCGGCAGCATCAGCACCTTGATTGCACCGTCCCGCAACGCGCCGCCCTCCAGCGTCTCGGAGGACAGCCAGCGCGGCTGGATGCCGAGTTGGGTCAGGCGGTCCACCATCTGGCGGCGCGCCGCGCGCCAGGCGTTGTCGTCCAGCTCGCGCTCTGCGTCCCGGTCGGACCAGGCGGTGCCAAAGGGCCGCTGGTCCAGCATCCAGCGGGTGCGGAAGCTAGCCTGCGAGTACAATACGGCGACGGGGCCGGCAGCCGGACGGCTGGCGATCAGCGCCGGGGCGACGACGCGCAGGCCGGCCACGAGCCGCGCCAACGCCTGGCCGCGCGGACCCGGCTCGCCATCGGGCTGCACCGTATCGTTCAGTTCGTCCCACACGATCAGCCCGCGCCCGCCGCGCAGCAGGTCGCGCCAGGCTGCATGGTCGGCGCGCAGCCCTGTCTCGAATATCGTGTGGAGCGGGATGAGCGCCGGGTTGAGCGCGTGCGCGATCTCCAGCGAGTTGCCGGAATCGTAGATCTCCATCACGTCCACGGCCTGCGCCAGCCGGCCATAGTCGTAGCCGCCCCAACCCGGCACCTGCGCGCCCTCGATGGCCGAGAGGGCGGCGGGGTCGGCGCGATGCACCGCGTCCGTTCCCGTGCGGACAGCGGCGGCGAAGGCCACGTCCATCCACGCCTTGAAATCGGCCCAGGCGGAGAAGTTATCGTCGGTCCGGAGCATCGCGTCGTCCGTGAGGTCCGGCACGACCTCCTCCCACGACTCGAAGCGGCGGCCCCATTGCCGGTTCAGCACCCCGAGGTCCGGGTACTGCGTCCGCAGCCAGGCCCGCATACCGTGGAGGGAAGCCGGGGAGATGTCGAAATCCCAGTTGGCCGACAGGTCGCCGATCCCGGTCTCGTCGCCGAGGTTGTAGAACAGCGGGCGGTCGGGCGCTTGGCGGCGGACCACGTCGGACAGTCGCGCCTGGATCGTTGCAAGCCAGGCCGGGTCCGACAGGCCCGGCGCGCGCACGAACACGCTGCGGTCCTCCGGCGCCTGCCGACGGCGGGCACGCGCCGCGTCGAACAGCCAGGTCACGGGCTTGCCTTCCGTGTAGCGGTGGTACGGCGCGTAGAAATCGGTGGCGACGTTCTCGACAAACCAAGGCAAGCCCGCCTCGCGCCGCGCCGCGACATCGGCCGGGTTGATCTGGCCGCCGGTGCCGCGCAGCTTCACGCCGCTGAAACCCAGGCGGGCCAGCCCGGCCATGCCGGCCACCGCTTGGTCCTGCCACATGATGAGCTGGTAATCGTCCCAGCGGTTGGCCTCGACGGCCGCGGGACTGGCCAGGCCGGCCAGGCACAGCAGCGCCGCGAGGCGGGGCGTCAACGGCCCAGCACCTGCCGCTTCGCCATGCCCAGCAGGCTGCTCACGCCGGCCTTCGCCTCGTGCAGCACCGCGCCCGCGCGATGGCGCCAAACGCCGTCGCTCCGCACCTCCTCGTCGCCCGGCACGACCACGTTGTCCTCCAGCTTCGGCGTTTCGCTCGACCAGTCGAGCAGCAGCGCCGCCGGGCGGCCGGTGTCGTTGGCCAGGCGGTTGCGCCGCATGGTGACTTGGGTGTCGCCGCTCGCCACCACCGCCGCCTGCCGCCCGTCGTTGCCGCGCGCAAGCTCCAGCACGTTGTCTTCCAGCAGCAGGATGCCAGACGCCGCCGAAACCGCCAGGCGGGAGGTCTCGATCCGGTTGCCGGTCAGCTCCGTCTGCAGGGCGGTCGAGGCGACCTGGCTCCCCTTCACCCCGGTGAACACGGATTGCTGCACCTGGAGCGCCGCGACCGGCCCGGCCAGCAGCGCCACGGAGGGCCGGTCGCCCGCGACGCCGCCGCCCTCGAACCGGCATTGCACGACCCGGACCGTGCCAGGTCCGCCGATGCCGGCGAGGACGCCGACCTCGTTGTTCACGAACTGCACGCGCTCAAGCAGCAGCGACTGCCCTTCCAGCCGCACGCCGGCGCCGTTGCCGTCCGGCACCCGCGCCCGCGCCAAGGTCACGTCGCGCACCACCGTGTCGTCGCCCTGGATCACCAGGATCGCCTTGGCGCCACAGGTCTTGTCGGACAGCACGACGCCCGGCGCGCGCCCGGCCACGGTGACGCCGTTCGCGGTCAGGGTGGCGCAATCGTGGTAGGTGCCCGGCTCGATCAGCACGGTGTCGCCGTCCGCGGCGGCGGCGATGGCGCCCGACGGCTGATCGAACTCCCGGCCCGGCCCGGCGGTCAAATCCCGCGCCGCCGCAGGCACCGCGGCCAGGAACACGGCGGCGAGCAGGGCCGGAGCAGCCGGGATGGGGCGCATCGCGGCTCAGTTCGCCGCGGTCACTTCGCCGTCGCCGTGCAGCGGCTTGACCCGGCCGGAAATCCGGTTGCCCCGCACCACCGCCTCGGTCGCGGTGAAGTTGGACACGAAGAAGGTGTCGTAGCCGCCGTCGTTCTTGAACGTGTTGTTCTCGATCAGCAATTCCCGGGTCGGCTGGGTCACGCCCTCTGCGCCGATCTCGATGGCCGTGCTGCGGTTCTCCGCCTGCGCCCCCTTCTCCATGGTGTTGCCGGTGATGACGGCGGAGCCGCCGTTGGGGATGTCGATCAGGTAGCTGGCCGTGCCGTTGGGACCGTCCGTGATCGTGTTGCCGACGATCTCGGTCCGCTCGGCGCGGGATTTGATGTGGTGGCCCTGCTTCGTGTCGCTGAAGTGTGACCCCTCGACGTGGAGCAGCTTGGAATGGCCGACATAGATGGCGTGCGAGCAGGCCTTCTCGCAGGTGCCGTTCCGCTCGAACACGCTGTTGCGCACGATGACCGTCGAGCCGTCGTAGCCCGTCAGGATGCCGTTCTGGTCGTTGATGAACCGCACGCCTTCGACCAGCAGCTTCTCTCCTTCCCCGCGGATGCCCGCGCCGTTCGCGTCCGGCACGCGGGCGCGGGTCAACGTCAGGTTGCGAATCGTCACGTCGGCGCCTGCGGTGATGAACAGCGCCTTGCCGTTGCAGGACTTGTCGGTGATGACGACCTTGTCGGCGTCGCCCACGCCCTCCACCACCAGCTTGTTGGCTTCCCAAGTCGCGCAGTCGAAATACTCGCCGGGGTAGATCTTGACGGTATCGCCGTCCCGGGCGGCAGCGGCGGCGAGGGAAGGCAGCTTGTAGGCTTTGCCGTCCCCGACTTCGAGCACCCGGGCGTGGGCGCCTCCGGCGAGAACGGCGAACGTCCCTGCCAGGACGGCCAATCGGGCAGATGATGTGGCCATGGCGGTGCTCCTTGATCCGGTCGGTACACTATCCGACCAAATTCAAAGCCGCAACTCAGGTGCCGACGCGCGCGCTCGGGACCAAGGCGCAGCCGGCGATGCGCCATGTCCCGGCAGGGTCCCGCTCCATGGTGTAAAGCGCCAGCTCCGGGGCACTGTCCGGACCCACCAGCTCGACCTCCTGCACGACGGCGCCGTCGTCGAGCCGCAGCTTGGTGAAATCCACCGCGCGGGGCCGGTGCACGGCGGGATAGGCGCGGCTTACCATGTCGAGGAAGCGGCCCGGCGTGCCGAACTGATTTTGAATACTCGGGGAAGCGAAGCCGAAGGCGGTCTCCGCGTCGTCATGCCGGAAGGCGTCGATCTGCCGGGTGATCACGTCCCGAATCGACGCGCGGTCGGCGGCGGACAGGTCGGCCTGGGCCTGGCCGGGTCCCACCGTCGCGCACAGGAGCAGCAGGGCGGCCACAACCCAGCGCACCGGGTCAGTCCCCGTCTGCGCTGCTGGGCGCCAAGTGCAGCCCGGTCAAGGCCGCGTGGGACCGTCCGGGCGCCAGCGGCCCGGCCATCGCCCGCTGGAACGCGCGCAGGATCGGCGGCGGCGACAGTTCCTCCGGCGTCAGGAACAAGCCCCACCGGCGCGTCAGGCCGCCCAGCGCCGTCCGGCTGGACCAGATCGCCAGGGGCAGCGCCATCACCAGCCCGAACACCAGCGGCGCGCACCACGCCAGCATCGCCGGGCCGGCCTGCAGCAGCAGCACGAGCCAACCCAGGCCCACCACCAGCGTGCCCCGCAGCCGCAGCCAGCCCTCCGCCCAGGACACGCCGCGGTTGTCGCGCGGCTGCGCGTCCCAGCGGACCGTCTGGCCAAGCAGCAGCGCGGCGACGTAGCGGGTGTAGAAGACGATCAGCATGGCCGAGATCCCGAGGGCCGCCACCTGCTCCAGCGCCGCGCTGGCGAGCAGGCGGGCACGCCCGCCGTAGGACCGCGCTTCCCGGTCGTCGAAGAACGCCGTCCCCAGGCTCAGCAGCTTGCCGGCATACAGCAGCCCAAGCACCAGCGCGGCCAGGGCGCCGTGCGCGGCCCCGGTGCCAAGCAGCAAGGCAGAGACGAAGCCGCCGCCCGTCGCCGCGTCCAGCGTCGCGAGCGCCAGGAACAGCACCGCCAGCGGGCCGGAGATGTAGTGCAGGACGCCGTAACCCAGATGGAACCGGCCGACCGGACGCAAGCCGGGACGGTCCAGCAGCCGGGCATGCTGCAGGTTGCCCTGGCACCAGCGGCGCTCCCGGCTGGCGAAGTCGACGAGGTTGGCCGGCAGCGCCTCGTAGCTTTCCGTCACCTGCGGCAGCACCCACACGTCCCACCCGGCGCCGCGCATCAGCCCGGCCTCCACCACGTCGTGGCACAGGATCTCGCCGCCGAACGGCTCCCGCCCCGGCAGCACGGGCAGGCCGCAATGCGCGACGAAGGGTGCGATCCGCACGATGGCGTTGTGGCCCCAGTAGTTCCCGTCGCCCTGCTGCCAGAACGTCAGGCCTTCCACCAGCATCGGCGTGTACAGCCGCGCCGCGAACTGCTGCACGCGGGCGAACAGCGTTTCCCGCCCCACGGGGTAGGGCACGGTCTGCACCATGCCGGCCTTGGGGTTCGCGTCCATCAGGCCGATCAGGGTCGCGACCGTGCCGGCCCCCATCAGGCTGTCGGCGTCGAGCACGACCATGTAGTCGTAGCTGTCGCCCCAGGCGGCGCAGAACTCCAGGAGGTTGCCCACCTTGCGGCCGGCATTGCTGGTGCGCCGCCGGTAATGCAGCATGGGCACGCGGGCACGCAGCGCCGTGAACGCCTGCATCTCCTCCGCGGCGATAGCGGGGTCATGCGTGTCGGACAGCACGAACAGGTCGATGTTCCGTATTCCCGCGGCGGCGATCGCCTGGGACATCACCTCCATCGCGGCGAACACGGTGCGCGGATCTTCCTGATGGATGGGCATGACCATGGCCGTGCGGCTCCGCCCGGTAGGTGTCGCCGCGACGTGCAGCGCGCGGCCGGACAGGCGGGCCAGGAAGCCAAGCACCGTCGGCCAACCCGTCAACGCCGCATACAGGACGTTGACCGCCAGCAGCGCCAGCAGCGGCCAGCGCAGCGGATCGGCGATGCCGGCCGTGATGAATGCGGCCAGCACGGTGGCCAGCGCCGTGGCGCCAAGAATCGGCACGATGAAGGCCGCCCGCCGCAGCCGGCCAGGTGCTGCGCGAAGCGTGCTGACCCGGCAAAGGCTTGCGGCCGCCTGATCCATCAGGAGAGAATCGCGGAGCGGTTGCATCTTCATTGCCGGTATGACCTGTACCCAAAAGGGAGGTGAGACGGCAATGATCTTACCCCTACAATATGGCCGCCTAATGGCTGCCTGGCAGCAGATCCAAGGCGCCCGGCGACGCCAAGAAGCGTTCCGCCGGGCGGCCCTGGCCTTCACGCACGGCAAATTCCCGCAACGCCGCCGCAAGTCGGGCGGGTCCGCCGAACTGGAAACCAATCTGGCTGCCGTAAGCGCAAGAGGCCGCGATCTTGCGCTCCAGCCCGGCGGCGATGCCCGGCGCGCATTCCCGCAGCCCGGGCATGGGATGGTCCGACACGTCGTTTGTGTCGCGCAGTGCGTACGGCGTGTCCCGGTAGAAGGCAAGGTGCCGCGGCGGCGCATGCCGTACGGCGCGGATCATCTGTCGGTGATCCACATGGCTGCCGAGTCCCTGCGGCGCCAGCACCAGGTCCGGCTGCAATTCCTCCAGCAGCGCCGCGACCTGATCCGCGAGCGGATGCCACACCGCATCGTCCTCCCGGATCGGGCCGAACAAGGCGGCGGCAGACTCGTAGCCCCGGTGCGGCGCTTCCGGCAGGTCGAGCCAACGCAGGTCCGCCACGCCGAGGATCGCCGCCGCCGCCCGGTCCTCCTCCCGCCGCAACGCCATGTAATCGGCGTCCGGTCCCAGCCCCTTGTCGAGCTGGCAGGCCAAGGCGAACCCCGTCGCGGGCAGCACGGTCGCGGTGAAGGCCGTCGCCATGACGGTGCGCCAGCCGGCGTCGGCCAGTTGCGCCATGGAGCCGCCGCAGGAAAACGCGGCATCGTCGAGATGCGGGGACAGAACCAGCGCGGTCGGCATCTACAACAGATGCGGCTCGGCACGGAACCGGCAGGAAGCGATAGGCAACTCCGGCGACCAGTCCAAATCCGGCTTTTGCCGCACGACCTCGGCGTAAACGTCCATGATCTGCCGCCCGACCTTGGACCAGGAATACACTGCGCGGCATTCCTGAAGCGCCGCGTCCGCCAAGCGCCGGCGGAGCGCGCCGTCGCGCAGCACGCGCCGCAGCGCCTCCGCCAGCCCGTTGCGGTCGCCGGGTTCGGTCAGCAAGCCGTTTTCGCCGTCGCGGATGCAATCGACCACGCCGACGGAGCGGCAGGACACGACGGCCAGCCGGGTCGCCATCGCCTCCAGGATCGTGTTGCTGAACCCCTCGGCGTAGGTCGGCGACACGAAGATGTCGGCCCGGCGGTATACCTCGGGCACGTCGGCATACTCGACATACCCGGTCATCTCCACCAGGCCACGCAGGCCCAGCAGCGGGATAGCGGCGGCAGTCTCCTCAAAGGTCGGCCCGATCCCGGAGATCAGCAGCCGGAACCTGTCCCCGGTTTCCCGCAACTGGCGCGCGGCGTCCAGCAGGTCCAGCACGCCTTTCCGCGCGTCGACCCGGCCGTGGTACAGCATGACCGGCGGATCGGCCTCCGCACGGGCGGGGTCCGGGTGGAACCGGTCGATCTCGACGGCGCCGGGCACGACCGTGAAGCGGGCGCGGTCGGTGCCGAGGCGCTGCACCACCTCGTCCGCGAAGGAGTCGCAGCCGATCAGCACGGCGTTGGCGTGGTCCAGCACCCGGGTCATCGCCAGCCGGTGGGTTTCGCAGCAACTGCCGACCCAATGCCCGTCGCCGCCCTGGATCGACACCACGTTGGGCACGCCGAGCCGGCGCGACGCTTCCAGCACCGCCCAGCCGCAGGGATAGCCGTACTGGGCGTGCAGCACATCGAAGGGCTGGCGCGCGTGCTCGGCCGCCACGGCGTCCACCATGGCGGCGACGTCGCGCTCGAAATCGCCGCCGTCCTGCTCGCCGAGCTGCTCCAGGCCGATGACGCGCACGCCGGGGACCTCGGGCGGCGGCCCGCCGCCATAGACCTTGCGGCCGAAGGCATCGCCGCGGTACTGGCTGAGCATGGTCACGTCATGCCCGGCCGCGACCAGCTCGCGCAGCAGGTTCAGCGCGTAGACGCTCATGCCGGAGATCGCCGGGAAGAACCGCCGGCTGACGAAGCAGATCCTCATGCGGCGGCTTTCAGGTAGGCCAGCGAGGCCGGGATGATCGTATCGGCGCGGTGGCTCTCCCGCGACATCTCGACGCAGACCAGTTTGGGGAAACCAACAGCCTGCAAGGCGCGCAGCACGCCGGGCACGTCCATGTCGCCCTCTCCGAACGGCAGATGGACGTGGACGCCGCGCTTCATGTCCTCGATGGTGACGGTGCCGAGATGCGGCGCGAACTCCGCCACCGCGGCGGCCGGGTTGCGCTCGCCGGTGACGATGCAGTGCCCGGTGTCGAGCGCCAGCCGCAGCCCGGAGATCGCCAGCCCGGCCCAGTCATCGACGGTCTCGACCAACATGCCGGGTTCCGGCTCCAGCGCTGCGACGGTGCCCAGGGCCTCGGCCCGTCGCGCCACCTGTTCGGCGCCGTGGCGCAGCCAGTCCCGGGCGTCGTCGAGGTTTACCCCCGGCTTCGGCACGCCGGCCCAGAACGACATGGCGTCGGCCCCCGTCTCGGCGGCAACCTCCAACGCGCGGAACAGGAACTCGACCCGGCGCGCCCGGCCGTCCGGGTCGGCGGTGAGCAGCGTCGGTTCATGCTTGGCGCGCGGGTCCAGCAGGAAACGCGCCCCGGTTTCCACAACGCAGCCCAGGCCCAGGCGCCGCAGCCGCCCGGCCAACTGCCGACGCTCCTCGGCGAAGTCTTCTGCGAACGGGTCCAGATGATGGATGTCGAGCGTCAGCGCCACGCCGTCGTAACCTGCGTCCGCGATCAGCGCCAAGGCGTCGTCGAGCCGGTGATTGGCGGCGCCGTTGGTGTTGTAGGCAAAACGCAGCGTCACGGCCGTTCCATCGCGATGGGCGCGCTATGCACCTCTGGTTCCCGATACAGCGGATACAGCCCGCCGACAATGCGGTCCACCGCCGCGACGTCCAACCAAGGGTCGCCGCCGAGCCGCTCCGCCGCGTCGGGCGGCAGGCGCACCGGGGCGGCTCCTGCCGGTGGCGTGCCCAGCCCGACCAACGGGCTGCCGCGCTCCATCAGCTTGCGCACCCCGCGCTCGCCGATGCGGTGGTAGCTCATGGTTTCGACCTCCAGGCCGGGCACCACGGCTTTCACGACATGCACGCCGGGCGCGTGCGGCGGCGAATAGTCGAAATAAAGGATTTCCATGCCGGCCGAGGCGAAGCGCCGGGCCAGTTCCTCGACCAGCCCGGTGCCGGACAGCGGGTCGTCCCAGGCCGGCAGCGCGTCGAACCGCTGCACGCCGCGCCGGGACAGCACGGTGTCGGCCAGCAGGGCTTTGAGCGACCGCTGGTCCAGGCCCAGCCATTCCACCATGGCGCGCAGGCTGCGGCTCTCCTCGCCGCCCAAGGTATGGTAGGCGCGGAACCGCTCCAGGTAGCCCGGCGGCGCCACGCCCGCGATGTCGGCCAGCGGCGCATGGCTGAACACCTTGCGCATCCGGGCGGCGGCGAACTCGAACACCGCCTTGCGCAGCGCGTGCTCGCGGTCGAGCGACGCCGCCTCCCCCGCCGCCGTCACCATGATCGGGCAGGGCGCCGCAACGCCGTCCTGCTCAGCACCCACGCAATACACGTTGGCGGTGCCGAACTCGGTCGTCGCGAACTTCGGGATGACGTCGATGCCGAGGGCGCGCAGCCGGTCGAGCAAGGCCCGGGTACGCAGGTCGGACGGCCCGTCGCCCAGGTCGAGCGCGATGCCCCGGTCCATCGCGCGGAACCCGGTCCCGTTGCCGTCCCGCTGCAGCAGCTCGCACAGCCCATGCCCGATGGCGAAGTCAAGCGTCGGCCCGGCGCCCAGCCCGTTGGTGATCGGCGTGGTGAACGGCACGTAGCCCGGCGACAGGTCCCCCACCGAGCAGGCGGCGATGTCGATGGGCAGCCACACCGTCTCGCCGCCGGGCCAGCGGCGGGCCGGCACCCATTCCAGGGTCGTGTCGCCATCGACCGGGCTGCCGGCCGGCAGGCAGAGCGTCAGGGGATCGGCGACGTGCCGCGCACCCACCTCGGCCCGGAGCGCGTGGAAGCTGGCGCGCTTGCGCTGCATGCGGTGGATCTCGGTCGCGGAGTGCACCGCCTCCGCCAGCTCGCCTGTCGTGCCGATGATGGCGCCGTCGTCGTCCACGCCGTAGCCGACGCCGTGCGGCGCGACGCCATGCCAGCGCGTGCCGTCCCGGTTCAGGAAGATCGCGTTCCAGCAGGACACGCCAGTGCGGTCGAGCGGCGACAAGGAGAACAGCTCGACCCGCCCCTCGGGCATGGAAGCGACGTAGGCGGCTGCGGCGTCGGGCAGCGTGGGCGGCAGGAAATGCTGTGTCATCGCTCGATCTGAATAAGACGGGTCAACGCCATGGATTTGCAGCTTTAAGAAACGCCCGGCGGCTGGGCCATCGCCTGCGCCCGCAGCACCAGGGCCATGATCGACAAATCGCGTTCGGCGCTGAACGCGAAGGGCTGCACCCCCAGCACCGCGTCGGCGAAGCCTTCGACCTGGTTGAGGAACGGCGAGCGTTCAGCGCCGGGAACCGGGATGGGCTGCGTCACGCCGGTCGCCGCGTCGATCCAGTCCAGCGTGCCGCCGGCGGTCTGTCCCATGGTGTCGGTCGCGACCGCCTGCCCCGCCGTGCCCACGACCTCAAGCCGGCGGCGCGGCAGGGTTTCCGGGCAGTTGTAGGCGACGTGCATCTGCACCATCACCCCGGAGCGCGAGCGCGCCATCAGCAAGGCCCCGTCCTCCACGGTGTAGCGGTGCACGCGGGCCTGGCCGATGGCGGCGATGTCCACCAGGTCCTCGTTCAGCAGGTAGGACGACAGGTCGAGGCCGTGCGGCGCCAGGTCCATCAGCGCGCCGCCGCCCGCACGCGCCGGGTCGATGCGCCAGTTGTCCCCTGCCCCGCCCGCCGCCCAATCCGCCGGCAGCCAGCAGGCATAGACGATGCGGATGGCCGTGACCGTGCCGAGCCGGCCCTCGGCGACCAAGGCCGCCAGCGCGCGGTGCGCCGCGTGGAAACGCTGGTCGAACGCGGTGGCATACAGCACGCCGGCCCGGCTGCACGCGGCGACCATGGCCTCGGCGTCCGCCAGCGTGGTCGCCATCGGCTTCTCGCACAGCACCGGCAGGCCGGCCTTGGCCGCGGCTTCAACCAACGCACGGTGCGCGTGGTTGGGCGCCGCGACGTAAACGGCGCCGAGGCCGGGCGTTGCGAGGAACGTGTCGAGGCTCGCATGGGCCGGCGCGTCGAACAGCTTGGACGCCTGCTGAAGCGACGCGGCGGACGGATCGTACAGGGCGGCCAAACGCCCGTTGCGCGATGCCTCCATCGCAGGACCCGCGTAGTCGCGCGCCACCCAGCCGCATCCGGCGATGCCCCAGCCCAGCGTCACCATTGCTGCGGCAAGTCCAGAAGCACCCGGCGCCGGGCAAAGCGGTCGGTCGCGGCGTCCGCCCCGGCCACCGCCCGTTCCGGCGCGTCGGACCGCAACGGGTAGGTTGCCAGAGGACCGTACTCCCGCTCGTAACGCTCCGACGGCCACTCGATCTCCGGCCCGGCGTAAAGCGGGTTGCGGCGCAGCACGGTCCCAGGTGGAGGCATTGTCAGCCCGCCGGAAAGGGCACGCGGCGCGGCGGAGCCGGTCGCCCAGGCTACGGCCGGCGCGCTGGCGACCGCCTTCGGGTCGCCGGGCACCGGCGCCCGCGCCTCGATCAGCGCCTCCGTGAGTTCCCGGTCGTCATAAAGCATCGGCGTTCCGAACAATGCGGCGTAGCCGGCCGGCGGGAGCGGGTCGCCGGCGGACAGGTTGTCTACCAAGGCGTTGTGCGCATGCCCGACCAGCACGCGCCCGCCCGGGCCGGCGACCCGCAGCATCTCGGCGGCCACGTGCGGCTTGTCCGGCAAGAAATAGAAGGCGTCGTGGCAGAACACCAACTCGGCTGACTCTCCGGCCAACGGCCAGGGCGCCGCCGCGTCGAAGCACACCAGCCGCGCGGCCGGAGCCAGGTAGCGCCGGGCCAGCCACAGCTTGGCGAACACGATATCCGCGCCGGCGACGAGCGGGGCGAAGCGGGCGAACTCGCGCAGGTAATGCCCGGCGCCGCAGGCCAACTCGAACACGCGGGAGGGATTGTTCCAATGGGCTTCGGCCAAGGCCAGGCCGGACAGGAAGGTCGGGTCCGACCAGCGGTGGGCGAAGTAGGTGCCGACAGGACCGAACGCCAGCGCGCTCATCGCCGCGCGGAAGGTGAAGCCCTCCGACCGGCTCGCCAACGCCACTCGGTCATCTTCGGAAGGTGGGGGCGTGCGCGCCCAGTTGTCTTGATCGCCCAGCAGAAGCACCAGCGCCCGCTGCGCGTCGCCCGCGTCCAGCGCTGCAAGCGCCGCGTCGGCCAACTCGCGACGGTCGGCGCGCAGGAACGGGATGCCCAACACGACCGGCCAGCGTTCCAGCCCGGCGGCCAGGGAGTGCGGCGTGTCCGCGGCCAGCACCCGGCCGGACACCGGGCTGGACAATGCGCCGTCTGGCCACCGCGTCACGGCAGCCCGGCGTCCCGCAGCACCGCTTGATGGAAGCTCTGGGTGGGGCCGGCGTGCACCAGGTCCATGTCGTCCAGCGCCTGATCCACCGTGAAGCGGGCCACCTGGTCGTAGTGCCGCATCTGCAGCACGCGGTCGATCACGTCGGCCGCATGGAACGCCCGACCCACCGCCGTCGAGGCGTCCGGGATGGCGGCCAACGCGGCGGCGGTCGCCTCCGACAGCGGCGCGGGCAGCGTTGCAAGTTCGCGGGCGAACAGCCGCCGCATCACCGGGCCGAGATGGTCGCCCAGCAGCATTTCCCCGGCGAATCCACTATCAGGCAAGAGCGCATTGTGCAGGTGATGCGCCATGCTGGCTAGAAACGCCGCCGCCGGGTCGGCCCCGTAGCGCGGCGACAGGGCGACGGCCAGAACCGCCACGACCATGCAATGGTCGCCGTGGCCTTCGGGCGGCTCCAGAACGATGCGCGGTTTGCCCGGGCACGTCGCACCGGCCCGGGGCTGGCGAATCAGAGCTTCGGCAAACTCCGGAGCCGCGCCGGGCCGAAGCGTCTGGCCGAATTGGCTCCGCAGTAGTGCGGCCAGCGTGGGATCAATTGGGGACGACACTTCATCAAAGGAACGTGCCAGCACCTCGACCGCCTCGGCCTCTGTCAGCCCGGCGGCGAGCAGCACGGCGCGGTCGATGCCGCCAAGCCGGGCGGCGGCAATCGCGTCGGCGGTGGCCAGCAACGCCACATCCGATGGCGCTTGACCTGCCAGCAGAGCACCCCAGGATCCACGGAACAACCGAGACGCGAGGCTGTCAGGGCTGGAGGCATCGCGAATGCGCTTCAGGTCGCCCAGTTCCACCGCAAGCGGCACGAAACCGGCCAGGCTGGAGGCCTGGCCGCTCACATCATCCAACATGCTGCTAACCCGCGGCACCCATGCTCAGGCGGCCAGCCAGTCGAGGAGCGCCCGCTCCTGCACCGGGAAGCTGTGCTCTTCCCGCTTGCCGGCCGGCGTCATCGGCGCCTTGAAGAACAGGCCAAGCTGCTCCTGGATGCCGCCCGCGCCGCGCTGCCGGGCCAGGTCGAGCACCCGGGCGATCTCGATGACCAAGGGTGCCGCGAGGATGCTGTCGCGGCAAAGGAAGTTGACCTTGATCTGCATTTTCTGGCCGAGGAAGCCGACCAGGTCGATGTTGTCCCAGGCTTCCTTGTTGTCGCCGCGCGGCTTGTAGTAACGGATGTCGACGATGTGGTCCTCGACGGGATAGCCGAGGATGTCGTCGAGCACCGACCCTTTGGTGTTCAGCTTGCTTTTCAGGCTGTCGGGGTTGTCCAACGCCAGGCCGTCTCGGTTGCCGAGGATGTTGGTGCTGAACCAGCCCTCCACATACAGGCTGCGGCTGCGGAACGCCGGGGCGAGCACGGTCTTGATGAAAGTCTGGCCCGTCTTGCCGTCCTTGCCGGCCACGGGAACGTTGCGGCGCTCGGCCAGGGTGGTCAAAGCCGGGATATCCGCGGCGAGGCTCGGCGTGAAGTTGCCGTAGGGCACGCCCTCGGTGATCGAGGCATAGGCGTACAGCATGGCCGGGCTGATGGCCGGGTCGCTGCTGTCGAGACCCTTCTCGAAGCCCTCCGGCGTATGCAGCGCGCTGGCCGACTTGTCGGGCCAACGCTCGACCGAGGCCAGGTTCACCACCACCAGGTTCTCGATCCCCGAGGTTTCGCGGTAGCGGCGGATGTCGTCGCGGATGCGTTCCACGGCTTCCCGGTGCGACCCGGCGGCGACCTTGTTGGCGCCGTCCACGTTCTTGCAGAAATCGACGCTGCCCACGGCGGGCCAGGGCGTCATGCCGCGCAGCGCCGGGGCCACGATCCCAGCCTGCTCGCCGTCAAGCACCCGATGCTCCCGCACCGCGTTCTCCAGGTTCTCGCCATGCAGGTCCCAGCCGGCGAAGTGCAGGTTGCGGTAGGCCGCGATCCCCGAAGCGCCCACGCCCGCCAGCGGCAGGCCCGCCATGTCGTTGGAGCCGGCACGCAGCATCTCGATGCCCGCCGCCGCCGTGGTGGCGACAGCGCCGCCGAGGCCCACGACGAGCACGCCAACACGCCGTCCTGTCGTGGACACGTCTAGCCCGGTATCAGGCATCAGGATTTCTCTTCTTGTTGAGGGCCGCACCCGGAATGGGGGCCTTGTGGTAGAGAGGAGGACATAAGCGTCGTCGGCAGCATGAGAAGGCAGTCATGTTCGCTTTGTGACAGTAAGACGGCGACCTCGACTTTTGCCAAGGCCAGGCGCCATAATGCCGTCGTGAGAAGAAGTCGAGTCGTATGAACTCGGCATATGGCGGAATTCGGGCACGGCTGCTGCCCGTCTGTAGCCCCTAAGCCCGCATGTCCGGGCCACTCTCGCCGTCCTCTTGGTCCGTGTCATCGAGCATCTTGCCGGGAAAACTGTGGTCGCCTTCGTGCTCGACGATCTCGTGCTCCAATCGCCCGGCGGTGCGGTCCAGCACGAATACGTGGCCGATCCCCTCCGACTCCGCCACTTTCTGCGCGGCGGACACCGCCTCCTCCAGCGACATGGCCGTACCGTCGGCATGCACAGAGTGCACCGCCTCGGAACGGCCCGGCGGCCCCGTCAACGTGATTTCAGTCACAACTTTGCGAGGGGCATCCTCATCGAAACGGCGCAAGACAACCACACGCCCTGCCTGCCCCTCGGGTAGCGGATCATGCGGGTCCAGCCTGCGGATATCAACCCTGTTTGGCATGCGTGCCGCCTCCATCGCCCATAACGGGCATCACCGGACCAAGTTCATTTTGTCTTAGCGCCAAAATGGTCCGCCGGCGGGAAGATCAAGCGCGCTGCCCTTTTCGGCCCGGCGACGTTTTGCCGGCAGCGGGGTTTTGTGGTCCAAGGCGCGGCAGAATGGCACTTCTGCACGCTCGTGCCAAATGGGGGGGCGCAATGTCTGCCGGAGGAGATTTTTCATGAGCGACGACCTCGACCAAACCGACGGCGCCGGCGGCAAGCACGCTGCAGCGCGGCAACTGGCGGAACAGGCTTTGCGCGCCCAAGCCGCAGGCGACGAGGAGGAAGCCGAGCGGCTGTTCGCCGACGCCGAGCGGGCCGACCCCAGGGATTTCGCACCAAAAATTCTGTCGCCACAGTCTGCTTGCGAGGCGTGACGTGATGCTGGATCCGTCATAGCTGAGCGACGTTGTTTGCGCCTCATCAGAGGCGTGCGCCATGGTTTCTTC